>Ga0247611_10001491_pt1 | contig 41372 bp, 37 predicted proteins | sample 177DNAGHGhighgp2_FD_192422 | JGI IMG/M metagenome (GOLD analysis project Ga0247611, IMG submission 192422) | Sheep rumen microbial communities from Palmerston North, Manawatu-Wanganui, New Zealand - 1770 DNA GHGhigh gp2 | ecosystem: Host-associated > Mammals > Digestive system > Stomach > Rumen... | reverse complement strand
AGGTCGCGGGCAGTGGAGCGGATGTAGGTGCCTTTGCCGCAGCGGATGCGGAAATCGAGTTGCGGCAAGTGGGCGGGTACCGTGCCTAGGGGATGGTCGTAGAGATGGAGCGCATCGCTCTCGGTGGGTGGCGCCAAGGGCGCAGGGACGACGCTGGGGTCTCCCGGGCGGAAAGCGGTGATGTCGAACTCGTAGATTTGTATCGGCTTGGGGGTGGGAGAGGGGGTCTCTTCGTCGGCAGCCGTCTGTCGGGCATATTGGTAGGCCCGCTGTCCGTTAATCTTCACGGCGCTGAAGATGGGCGGCACCTGCTGGATGGTGCCGAGAAACTGCGGCAGCACGGACTGCAACAGTTCGGGAGTGATGTGGGCGAAGGGATAGTAATTGTCTATGGCGCGCTCCAGGTCGTAGCAGGGGGTGGTGGCACCTAGCACCATGGTGCCAGTGTAGACTTTGGTGCCAGACTGCAGCTCGTCGATGCGTTTAGTGGCTTTGCCGATACATACTAGCAGCAGCCCCGAGGCAAGGGGGTCGAGGGTTCCGGCGTGGCCGATTTTGAATTTCTTCAATCCATAGACGTGGCGAATGGCCGCCTTGATTTTGTTGACGGCCTGGAAGGAGGTCCACTGGCGGGGTTTGTCGACGGGCAGGACGATGCCCTCGAGCAAGGCTTCCTGTGTCATCAGAAAATGGGAAGGACAATAGCCAGGATACCGACGATGGTGCAATAGAGGGCGAACCAGATAAGTTTGCCTTTCTTGACGATGTTGATCATCCATTTGCAGGCAAGGCATCCGCTGATAAAGGCGGCAAGGAATCCGACCACAAGGGAGAGTGTGGGGAGGCCAGCCATGGCGGTGCTGACGCCTACCTCGGCCATGTCTTTGACATCGAGCAGGGCTTCACCCAGAATGGGAGGGATGACCATGAGGAATGAGAACTGAGCCAGTTTCTCCTTCTTATTGCCCAACAGGAGACCGGTGGCGATGGTGCTGCCCGAGCGGGAAAGACCCGGAAGGACGGCGACGGCTTGGGCGATACCGATGACGAAGGCGTGCCAGGGGGAGATGTTCTCACGCTGGCGGGGTTTGGCCCAATAGGAGAAGGCCAGCAGCGAGGCGGTGACGAGGAGGCAGATGCCCACAACGAGCAGTCCGCTGCCGAAGATGGCCTCGACCTTGTCCTTGAAGAAGAAGCCCACGATGGCCACAGGAATCATGGAAATGAGGATGTTGACCACATATTTGGTGCCTTCGTTCCATTTCCACTTGAAGAGGTCTTGGAAGAGCCATACGATTTCGCGCCAGAGGATGACGCAGGTGCTGAGGACTGTGGCCACATGCACGGCGACGGTGAAAGCGAGGTTCTCCTCGCCGTTAAGGCCAAAAAGATGTGCGCCGATGGCGAGATGGCCGCTACTGCTGACGGGTAAATATTCGGTAAGACCCTGTACAATGCCTAACACCAAGGCTTCGAACCATTCCATAGTTGTGTTTTATGAATTTTGTAGGGTGGTTAATGTTTGCGATGGGGATTATTCGCTGTCTTTGCCTCGGTACATGATGGCCACAATCTCGACGATGAGGCCGAGGATGATGAGAATGGGGGCAAGGTAGAGGCGACGGCCATTGAACATCTCGGGGTTGAAGACATTGGGGTCGTCGCTGCCGCCTCCGGCGAGAAGAATGTATCCCAGCGCAAGGAGCACGATGCCCGCAATCATGATGATATAGTTGATTTTGTTGAAGACGAAAGCAAATTCGCGTTTGGGGTCTTCGGTGTTTTTGATTTCTTTTGCCATATTGATTGAAAAGGTGTTATTGGATGAATAATAGGATAATCAGCGATTGTTATGAAGATAGCGTATCACAGCGGAGAGTGTTGAGAAATAGGAGAGCACAATGCCGAGGATAATAATGATGGCGGCGATGCCAGCATACCACGGCATGTGGGTGGGAGCCAGAAGGTCGAGACCGCCGAGAGACTGGTTGAAGATGCCCGTGGCGATGGCGAGGACGAGGATGGCAATGAGCGCCCCAAGGAGTCCGTACCAGATGCTGCGGATGAGGAAGGGGTGGGCGATGAATCCGCTCTTGGCTCCGACCAGCTGCATGGTGCGGATGGTTTCGCGCTGGGCAAAGAGGGCGATGCTGATGGTGCTGCGAATCATCAGGATGCTGATGAGCACTAGAAGGGCCATGAAGACGATGAGGAACCATGTGGCTTTATAGAATACATCGTTCAGTTCGTTGACGATATTCTCCTGATAGGTAACCCCGATGACATTCTCGAGGTTGCTGACCTCGTCGGAGAAGACCGCGATGCTCTCGGCCCGGGCTTCGGCACGGGTGTCGGGCATGTAGTCGGCACGGAGGTTCACCATCATCGAGGGGTAGAGGGGATTGTAGCCGATGAAGCCTACAAAGTCGTCGTCGAGGTCTTCGGAGAAGATTTCGGCTGCCTGCTGACGGGAGATGTAGTCGACATGCTTGACGTAGGGTATGGCTTCGATGGTTTGTTTCAACTGTGCAGCATCCTCGTCGGTGATGTCGGCGGTGAGGTCTACCTTGAAGGTGATGCGCTCCTGCATGTCGTGGGTGGAGCGGTAGATGTGGTATTCCACCATCAGACACAGTCCCAGAAGGAACATCACCAATGTGATGCTTAGAATGGTGGAGGTGTGTGTTTCCCACAGATTGACCTTGCTTTTGCTCATACCTGTAGCGGTTGGATTGTTGAGTGTTGGTAACAGTTATTTATAGCAAAGCACCTTGTTGGCCACAGGCCACGGGGGACGCTGAGATTGCCAAGGTGCGGTGAGTGGCAGACTTAGTTGGCCAGCATGACGGGCATGACCAGCATCAGGATGTCTTCGGGCGTCTCCTTTCCTTCAAGCACGGGGAATATGATGCCGGCGCGGCTGGGGTGCGACATCTCGATGAGGATTTGCTCGCTGTCGATGTTGGAGACCATCTCGGTGAGGAATTTGGCGTTGAAGCCAATCTCCATGGGCTCGCCCTCGTATTGGCAGGGCAGTTTCTCGTTTGCATCGTTGGAGAACTCCAGGTCCTCGGCGGTCACGACCAGTTCGTGCTCCTGGATGGAGAGACGCACTTGGTGCGATGCCTGGTTGGCGAAGAGGCCGACGCGGCGGAGTGTGTTGAGGAACGAATTGCGGTCGACCGTAAGGCGGTTGGGGTTGTCCTTGGGGATGGCGGCATCGTAGTTGGGGTAGCGGCCTTCGACGAGACGGCAGATGATGTAGAAATTCTCGAAGGTGAAGAAAGCATTTGTGTTGTTGTATTCCACGCTTACCTCCAGCTCCTCTTTGTGGGAGGCGATGATGTTCTTCATCATCATGACGGGTTTGCGGGGAAGGATGAAAGAGACGGGGTTGTCGCTCTTGATGTCGTTGCGGCGATAGCGCACCAGCTTGTGGGCGTCGGTGGCCACAAAGGTGATGTTCTCGGTGTTGATTTCGCACAGGATACCACTCATCTGTTGGCGCATCTCGTCGTTGGAGGCGGCGAAAGCGGTCTTGCCGATGGCGTTGGCCAGCAGGCTGCCGGGCAGGGTGATGCTGGAGGTGTCGTGCGACTCGGGCATGGCGGGGAAGGTTTCGGGGTTTTTACCCGCCAGACGGTAGCGTCCTTCGCCGGAGGTGATGCTGATACTATAGTTGGTGTCGTCGACACTGAAGGTCAGTGGCACGTCGTCGAGACTTTTCAGGATATCAATCAGCAGTTTCGAGGGGACTGCGATGTCGGTCAGGCCGTCGATGGTACCGGTTTCCACCTCCACTTTCGAGACCAGGGTGGTCTCCAGGTCGGTGGCACGGATGGTGAGAAGACCTTCGTCCAGGTGAAAGTGGAAGCAATTGATGATGGGTACGGTGTTATTATTGGTCAGCACACCGCTAAGCGACTGAATCTGCTTGGAGAAGAGCAGGCTGTTGATGATGAATTTCATAACTTTACACTAATTATATACTTGCTTTGGCCTTTGGCCGAATCAATTTGCAAAGATAATACATATTTTCCACATAATGGAAAAACACAGCAATTTTTTTTCAACAATCCGGGTTTAAAGAAGTGGCCGGGTTGCTGAGGGGTGCAGGGCGGCGGGTCAGTCGAGCGAGTAGCACACCCCCTCGGGGAGGCCGGTGTCGTGGTGGAAGTTGCAGTAGGCAGCCGAGTACTTGTTGTCAAGGTACATCTGTCCGCTGATCACGTCGCCGTTCTGGAACCGCGAGCGTGTATGGTAAAGGATGACGCAGTTATGGTGGGTGGTGTTGTTTACGGTGAAGTCGGCACCGATGGAGTCGGGGGTCTGGAGGCTGATGATGTAGCCCATGTCGTATTCCGAGATACTGGTGACCATGCCGGTGCATTCCAGGAAATATACCACTTTGCCTTTGAATTCAAAGGTGTCGGTCTTCTTCTTGCAGGAGCAGAAGAGGAGCGGGATGAGGAGGAGCAGGAGGTATTTCTTCATGATGGATGGATGTTGGTGATTAAACGCTTACCCCAAAGTCGCGCAGGGCGTTGTTGAGGGATGTCTTTTTGTCGGTTGACTCGGTGCGGCGGCCGATGATGAGGGCGCAGTTCACTTGGTAGTCGCCTGCCGGGAAATGGCGAGTATAGCTGCCGGGGATGACAATGCTGCGGGCAGGGACGTGTCCTTTCATGGTGACGGGTTCGGGACCGGTGACGTCGATGATATGTGTGCTGGCAGTGATGACGGTGTTGGCACCCAGCACCGATTCCTCCTCCACAATCACGCCCTCCACCACAATGCAGCGGCTGCCGATGAAGCAGTGGTCCTCGATGATGACGGGAGCGGCCTGCACGGGTTCCAGCACACCGCCGATGCCCACGCCGCCGCTCAGGTGCACATGCTTGCCTATCTGGGCGCAACTGCCCACGGTGGCCCAGGTGTCCACCATTGTGCCGCTGTCTACGTATGCACCGATATTGACATACGAAGGCATCAACACCACTCCGGGTGCCAGAAAGGCTCCGTGGCGGGCCACGGCGTGAGGCACCACACGCACCTGCGAAGAGGCATAGTCGTGTTTCAGAGGCACCTTGTCGTGGTATTCGAAGGGGCTGCATTCAATGGTCTCCATCTGGTTGATGGGGAAATAGAGTATCACGGCTTTCTTGAGCCATTCGTTCACGTGCCAGCCGTCGGCACCTTTTTCGGCGATGCGTAGCCGACCGCAGTCCAATTCGTCCACCACGTCGCGGATGGCCTTCTGCACGGCATTGTCCTTGAGCAGTTCGCGGTTGTTCCATGCCTGCTCGATGAGGTCTTTAAGAGCATTGTTCATGACTGCAAAATTACAAAAAAAAATTGAATCATCACCTTTTTTTTTACTTGACAAAATAAATACTCCAAATTTGCGTTAAAAAGAATCGATGAAAATGATGAATAAAATTATTCTCTTCAGCATGGCACTGCTTGTATTGCTACCTGTTGCACAGGGGCAGAACAAGGAGTTGATGACCCATTATCAATCGGAGCTCAACCAACTCTACGGGCAGGTGTTTACAGCACCTACCGACAATGAGCGCTACCATGCCAACGAGTCGGTACTGCAGTTGCTCTCCGAAGCCCTCGCCGAGGAGAACTCCTTTAAATGGCAGTGGGACTTCGGCAACCGTGTGTCGGTGCTTACCGCTTCCGACAATAAGTTCCGTATCTTCACATGGCCTGTCGTCAACGATGCCGGCGAGTACGAATGCTTCGGATTCGTCCAGGCATTGAACGAGAAGACCAAGGAGTATGACATTACACAGCTCAACGACCGTTCCGACGACATCGTCAACCGTCAGGAAGAAGTCCTCGGTCCCGACCGCTGGCTGGGGGCTGTCTATCAGGAGCTCATCGTCACCACCTACGAAGGCCGTACGTTCTACACCCTTCTTGGATGGAACGGTGTCGACTGCCTCACCCAGCGCAGGATTATCGAGCCCATCTGCTTCAAGTCGGGTGGCAGCACCCCCCAGTTCGGGCAGAACGTTTTCCGCCGCGAGTCCAACCTGCGCCGCGTGGTGCTAGAATACCGTCACGACGCCATGGTGTCCCTCCGCTACGAGGAGCAATACCTGCATCTCACTGAGCGTGTCCAGTCCCGCCGTTCAGGCAGGTCCTCGTTGGCGTCATTCTTCTCGTCGCTTTTCTCCAACCCCTCACGCTCGCGCGGCCGCAAGCGCGGCAGGAGAGGCCCCAGCCGTCCGGTCTCCACGGCAGCACGCACATCGGCAGCAGTGCAGCGTGGCGGCAACCGAGGCCCAACCTACAAAGTCACCGACAAGAAAGAACGCATGATTATCTTCGACCAGGTGGCTCCGCAAGTGCCCGGTATGGAAGGTCTGTACCAGTACTATGTCCCCTCCGGAGTCGAGATGGCCTACGTCTTCACCGGCGGCAAATGGGAACTGTACGACACCGCCCAAGGCCGTGCTACAGACAAGAAACTGAACAAAGATTTTGACAAGCCTATAGAGAAAGAGGCCCCTGCCTACCAGGTACAATAGCCTGGGTCGCCTCAACCAATACTACTAATACCCACCAGTTATGCACAATCCCCAAGGCAACAGCACCCCACTCTACCCCTCCACAGGGGTGATACTTGACAGCATCAACTCCATCGACGACCTCCGTCGGCTCTCCGTCGACGACCTTGCCCAGTTGAGTGTCGAGCTGCGCCACTACATCATACACACCCTTGCCAGCCATCCCGGCCACCTCGCCTCCAGTCTTGGCACCGTTGAACTCACCCTTGCCCTTCACTACGTCTTCAACACCCCCGACGACAAACTTATCTGGGACGTCGGCCACCAGGCTTATGCCCACAAAATCATCACTGGACGCCGAGACAGCTTCCCCACCATCCGCACCTACGGCGGCCTCAGCGGTTTCCCCCGCATGGACGAATCGCCCTTCGATGCCTTCGGAACCGGTCACAGCTCCACCTCCATAAGTGCAGCCCTCGGTATGGCCACAGCATCCACGCTACAGGGCAAGACCCACCGCCAGCATATCGCCGTCATCGGCGACGGCTCGATGACCGGCGGACAGGCCTTCGAAGCCCTCAACAACGCGGGTGTCTCCAAGGCCAACATCCTTGTGGTGCTCAACGACAACGGCATCAGTATCGACAAAGCCGTGGGCGGTCTCAGCCGCTACCTTACCCATATCACCGCCTCACCGCAATACAACAAACTGAAAGAAAAGCTGTGGAAACGCCTTGGTGGCGACAGCTCTGAGCGGAATGCCCGCAATATTAAATCCCTCAACTTCTTCCAGCGGGCCACCTCGATGGCCAAGACCGCTGCCCTCGGTGCCCCCAACCTGTTCGAGTCGCTGGGCTTCCGCTATTTCGGACCCATCGACGGACACAATGTCGCCGAGCTTGTCGAGGTGTTGTCTCAGCTTAAAAACATCCGAGGTCCCAAGTTGCTCCATGTCATCACCAAGAAAGGCAAGGGGCTCCGCTCCGCCGAGCGGCATCCTGTGACCTATCACGCCCCTGGGCGTTTCAATGCCGAGACAGGCATGCAGATTAAAAGCAGCTCGGAAGGCAAACCCCTTAAATACCAGGATGTCTTCGGCCACACTATTGTCGAGCTGGCCAAGCGTAACCCCAATATCGTAGGCATTACGCCCGCTATGCCCACAGGATGCTCCCTCAACATCATGATGGAGCAAATGCCCTCCCGGGCATTCGATGTCGGCATTGCCGAGCAGCATGCCGTCACCTTTGCCGCTGGCCTTGCCGCCCAGGGCATGCAGCCTTACTGCAATATCTACTCCTCGTTCATGCAGCGGGCCTACGACCAGATTATCCACGATGTAGCCCTGCAGCGCCTGCCCGTCATCCTCTGTCTTGACCGTGCCGGACTGGTAGGCGACGACGGCCCTACGCACCACGGTGCTTTCGATCTCGCATGTCTGCGGCCTATTCCCAACCTCACCATCTGTGCACCTATGGACGAGCATGAACTGCGCAACATGATGTACACCGCACAGCTCCCCGACCAAGGGGCCGTGGTCATCCGCTACCCCCGCGGGCTCAGTGTCCACCCCGACTGGCGCAATTCATTCGAAGCCATTCCTGTCGGTCGTGGGCGTTGTCTGCACCAAGGCACCGACGTGGCCATCATCTCCATTGGACATATCGGCAACACAGCCCTCGAGGCTGCCGTCCGGCTTGCCGACGAAGGTGTCTCCGCCGCCATGTACGACATGCGCTATCTCAAGCCCCTCGACACCGCACTCCTCGACAGCATCCTCGCCCAACGGTTCCGTCGTGTGATAACCGTGGAAGACGGGGTGAAGAAAGGCGGGCTGGGCAGTGCAGTGACTGAGTACTTCGCTGCAGCCAAATCTGCCGACCCCCGCATCGAAATCCCGCCAGTCACTATACTTGGCCTTCCCGACCTGTTCGTCACCCATGGCCCGGTGCCTCAGCTGCACAGAGACTGTGGCATCGACCTCGACAGCATCCTCGCCGCCGCCCGCACATGAATCAGTTGCTATAAGGGTTAGAAAATGAAACGAGACAATCGACAGGTTGTCTCGTTTTACTTTTCACTTTGTCTAATATAGTCGCGAGGGCTTTGGGAGGTTTGCCGCTTGAACCATGTGCCAAAAGTGGATTGGTTTGGGAAGCCAAGGAGGAAGGCAACTTCTTTCACAGAGCCTTTGCCGCCACGGAGCAGGCGGATGGCTTCGAGCAGTCGGTGGCGGTCAATCCACTCGGTGGCGTTGCGCCCCGAAGTCTGTTTCACACAAATGGAGAGCCTCTTGGGGGTGATGTTCATTTGTGTGGCGTACCAGTCGAGAGTATGCTGTTGACGGAAGTTTTGTTCCACCAAACGAAGGAATTGCTCGGTGTGCATCTCCGCAGCGGTGGCTATGCGCTGACTCTCGGTGCTGTGCAGGTAGGGGCCGAAACCAAAGAACCATGACTCGAAAAGCAGGTGCACCACACGGTCGAGGTTGGGGTGTGATGGCAATGTCAATAGCCCTCGTATCATGCCTACAAAGTTGAGCATGGCATCCTCCATGCCAGCCATCAGCGTGACCACAGGTTGCCGTTGGATAGAAAGCATTATACGGTAAGAGCTGCCCAGGTTGAGGCTGTCGGTAAAACGCTCGGAAAGGAGCATGGTAGTGGCGCGGAAGTCGGTACTCACCTCGAGCGTGTCGATAATCATGCCCGGCAGGGCGATTAATATTTGTCCCGCAACGAGAGACAACTCATGGTAGTTGAGCCGAATGTGCAGCAACCCAGAGCGGCACATCAGGAAGACAATCTTATCCGTCATGATTTCGCGACCCGACACCAAAGGCATCAGTTCGCCCAACGGCTGTCCCTCGTCCAACAGATAGATGTCGTCGCCGTAATGACACAGCGATACTGTTTGCTCAAATTGTTCATGGATGTTTTCCATAATTTTATAACGCCAAATTGTTCAAATTGGTATATTCATTGTCGTGTTTTTCTATTAATTCGAGAAATTACTATCAAATAGTGTACTTTTGCAAACGATTTCAAGAATTGATTAGATGAAAAGCTCATTCAAAACAGTAATCTTGTTCCTCGCAGCCACTGCCGTGAGCAGTGTGTCAGGAGCACAAAATGAATCAAAGATGGAAAAGAACAACATGAAACGTGTAGCAGACACGGTGAAAAGCAGCTATCAGAAGGTTGAGGATGGCGTGGTCAAGGGTTACAAGACCATCGAGAATGGTGTAGTTAGCGGTTATACCGCAGTTCAGGACGGCGTGGTGGAAGGCTTCACCCGCATCAGCGATGCCTTTGTAAAGAAATTCCTCATGCGGGAAGGTGAGACCCTCGAGGAAGCCAAAGCCCGCATAGCCCGTGAGGAGGAGGAACTGCACCGCCAGAATCGAATGAAGTAATTCAAAAAACAGCAAGTAAATAACTAAGTGCCATCCACATAATCATGAGGAGCAAACTGGTTCTATTACTGATAACACTTTTCCTGTTGACGCCGTGCGTATGAGCACAACAGGTACCGCCTGTCACTGGAGCTGAGGGAGTGGTGGTGGACGTGCGGACGGGAGAGCCGATAGCGTTTGCACAGGTGGTGTTTGTGGGGACGCAAATTGGGACCATGGTCGACGCAGAGGGTCACTTTCAAGTCGAGAATAAACAGGGGTTGGTGACACTCTCTGTCGGCTTTGTTGGCTACAAAAAACGGATTGTCACATTACACGCCAACCGAATGACGCGCGGAATGCGTATCGAGTTGGAGCCCGACGTGTATAACCTCAGCGAAGTAGTGGTCACCGCTTCGCGCCACAAAGACCGCTATAGTCGAAAAAACAACCCCGCAGTGGACTTGGTGAACGACGTGATTGCGCATAAGGAACAGCAGCGTCCGCAACGCGACACATCACAATTAACTTACGAGAAGACCATTCTGGCACTCGACCGCTTTGATTTTGACTTCGAACGCAACGCTCTGTTAGAAAAATTCTCTTTCCTGCGCAAATACGTCGATACCGCCCAGTTCAACCAAACCCCTGTGCTGACGGTAAGCCTGCGCGAGACACTGAGTGAGGGAGACCATGAGCTGACTCGCCAGTCGACGGGTGTCGACAAATTGCTTGAAAAGGAAGGGCTCTCGGCCAACCTCGACGCCATGTTCACCCGCATCGACATTTTCGACAATACGATAGACTTGATGCTCAACCGCTTCGTCAGCCCGTTATCGTCCACGTTCGCTGTGAGCTACTATCACTACTACATTGAAGACACAGTAGCTATCGATGGAGAAAGGTGTGTGAAACTGATGTTTGTGCCGGTCAACCGCGAGAGTTTCGGCTTCACGGGCCATCTCTACATCACCGTCGACAGGCACCTGCTGAAACGCTATTCCATCAGCGTGCCGCCGCAAATCAACATGAACTTTGTCAGCGACCTGAGCCTCGACGAGACATTCTCCTTCACGCAAGGCGGATGCCTGCAATCCAAGGAGATGCACACCTATGCACGATTCTATATCTTCAAGAGCTGGCGGCAACTGTATGCTCACCACGGGGTGTATGTGTTTAACGAAGAAGACGTTGCCGACGAACCGCCAGTACTCCCAAATAAACTCACGCTCGGCCTCGGCTGGCGATTCTAGCATTCCCGCTTTTTCTCATCCCCACCGCCATTGTTGGTGTTGCGGAACGCTGATGGAGAAAGTCCAGTCTCGCGACGGAAATAGCGGCTGAAGGTGGCCTGCTCGTCGAAGCCCAGCATGTCCGAGATGGCCTGCACCGTGAGGTCGTGTCGCATGTGGAGCAGCATCTTGGCTTCAACTACTACTTGTCGATGTATCCAGTAGGCGGCGGTGTGGCTCGTCTCCTGCTTGATGATGGCGCTGAAATGTTTGGTCGACAGGCAGGCCTGGGCAGCATAGAAACCCACGTCGCGATGCTCGCGAAAGTGCTGTGCAAGGCAGTTGTGAAACCGGACACTGACCTTGTTGTCGCTGTGGGATTCGTTCAGTTTGCCCTCGCGGTATCGGCTCAGCAGCCGCAGGAAGAATTCCAGCAGGCGTGTCATCAGCATCCGCCGGTCGGGGAGTTCAAGTCGCTTGATTTCGCGCATCCCTTCCACAACGCTCGTTATCATCTTGTATTCATGTTTGTCGAGTTTCACATTGGGATGCGGTTCGTAGCGGTAGCGCATCTGGTTGATGATTTGCAGCATAGGGTCTTTGAGCACCGAAGCTTCCACAATGATTAAGGTGGCCAGATAGTCGTCAGTCACACTTACCTTGCGCAGGCTGTGGTTGGGGAATATCACTTCCACAGTGTGTTGCTCGGAATAATCGGAAATATTGTCGTACATGAGTTCGATGTGTCCACGGTGACCAATGCAGATGACATAATCGGTCGAGACTAAGGGCTTGTCGCCTGTGGGCAAATCCCTCACGTTGTCGAAGACCACGATGCCTTCCTCCTTGATTTTCTGGGGGAATAGGTTCATCGGGTGGGTGTAAGGCTGCGCTGTTTTCATAGTGCAAAAATACAGATTATTTTTGACACTGTTGACGATATTCCGACTTTTTGCCAAATATTGCCGTCGATATGTTATGGTGCAAGTGACTATTTCACCGTAATTTTGCAAATTGAAAATAAATACACTATTATCATGAAAAGGACATCCATCTTATTCATTCTGTTTGCTTTCGCTACTTATGGCATTGCACTGGCACAGAACGACAACACCGTAGAAGTCGTTTATGACGGCACAACGGCGACGGTAAGCGTGGCCGACAATGTGGCGCAGTATCTCACAGTTAACCAGCAGGGGGCTCACGTCTCTATCGCCCAAAGCGACTCCCTCGCTACAGAGATTACCTACAGGCTGAGCGGCACGACGACCGACGGCGAATTCTACATGTCGGGCTCCTACAAGGCCACCATTGAACTCAACGGCCTGACACTGACCAATGCCACTCCGGTGTATAGCGGCGCAGCCTTGCACATCCAGAACGGCAAGCGCATCAACGTGAAGGTCGTCACCGGCACCACCAACACCCTGGCCGATGCCGCCTCAGGCTCTCAAAAGGGCTGCCTGTATGTAAAGGGGCACGCCGAGTTCAAGCAACAGGGTACCCTCAACGTGGTGGGCAACGTGAAGCACGCCATCAAGGCAGGCGAGTACATCAGCCTGAAGAACGCCACGCTCAACATCACCTCGGCGGTGGGCGACGGTATCTCGTGCAACCAGTATTTCCTCATGGAGAGCGGTACCATTAACATCAGCGGCACAGGCGACGACGGCATTCAGTGCGACCTTGAGGGCGACACTGCCACCCCCATCACCGAGGATCATGAGGATGAAGATAGCGGCAATATCTATATCAGTGGTGGCACCATCAGCATCAACTGCGCAGCCATCGCAGCCAAGGGCATCAAGTGCGCAGGCGACATGTTCATCACCGACGACCCTGTCATCAACATCACTACCTCTGGAAAAGGCGCTTGGGACGAGGATGACCTGGAGACCAAGGCGGCCTGCGGCCTGAGTGCCGACGGCGACATCAACATCAGCGGCGGCACCCTCACGCTCGTTGCCACTGGCTCTGGCGGCAAGGGCATGAAATGCGACAGCGTGCTTACCGTCAGTGGCGGCGACATCACCGTCACCACCTCCGGCAGCCTCTACTATAATAATGGCACCACCGAAAACACCAACTACACTGGCAATACCGACCGCATCAGCAGCGACTACTACTCCTCGCCCAAGGGCATCAAGGCAGGTGTGAAGACGCAGGTGGGCAACAGCTATACCTATGGCGGCGGAATGGTTATCAGCGGCGGCAAAATCAAGGTGACCACCTCCGGTTATAACGGCGAGGGTATCGAGAGCAAGAACTACCTCAATATCTCAGGCGGCGAGATTTATGTCGACGCATACGACGACGGCATCAACTCGGCGCAGGATATGACCATCACGGGTGGCTATGTCTATTCGCGCTCCAACCACAACGACGGCATCGACGCCAACGGCAATGTCTATCTCAATGGAGGTCTGGTGTATGCTATCGGCTCGCGTTCGCCGGAACTGGGCATTGACGCCAACAGTGAGGAGGGCAAGAAGGTCTTCATCAACGGCGGTACGATCATTGCTGTCGGTGGAGTAGAAAACGGCAGCTCTATTTCGCAGGCCACCTATCGCAGCTCGTCGGTGAGTAGCAACACATGGTACGCGCTCTCCTACGGCGATGAAGTGATTGCCTTCTACGTTCCGCAGGTCAGCACAGGTGGTGGTCCCGGTGGTGGCGGTCACGGCCCCGGAGGGGGCAACTCATCAGGGTTGGTGATTTCCGTTCCCACAACGCCTACGCTCAAGAGTGGCGTCACAGCCAGCGGCACCGGTATCTTCGAGAACAACTGCTACCTCGATGCCACCGTCAGTGGCGGCACTGCGGTATCGCTGACCCACATCGGCGGCACCGTGGGCATCGACAGCGTCGAACCGGTGCAGACAACGGGCGACCAGCGTGTGTTTACCCTCGACGGCCGCTACCTTGGCACCGAAGTCCCCGCCACTTTCCGCGGCGTCTACATCCAGAACGGCAAGAAACACATCAAATTATACTGAACCGCTCAGGATTCTCCACGAGTCTCGCGTGCTCTTTACCTCCACGTATCTCGCGTATCACAAGTATAATCAATTCGTGTAATACGCGTGATACGTGGAGGTTATATAATCCGTGGGATTGTATAATCCGTGTAATCCGCGTGATACGTAGAGGCTCAATAATTTATGTAATATGAGTGATTACCTGCTTCTTGGCTGGAGGCTGCGGCGGTAGTCGCTGGGCGACTGGCCGAGGTGCTTGGTGCAGTAGCGGCTGAAGTAGGAGAGGGAGGAGAAATTCATGCGGTCGGCTATCTGCGACAGCGAGAGGCGCTCGTCGTTGAGGTATTTCTTCAGGATGGGTACGGTGGCGCGGTCGATGAAACTGCTGACGCTGTGTCCTGTCACGCGCTTGACGGTGGAGGAGAGGTACTTGGTCGAGACATTGAGGCGTTGGGCATAGTAACTCACCTCGCGCTCCGTGCGGCTGATGCCTGTAGAGAGCAGGTCCGACAACTGACGGACGATGTAGGCCGTGCGGTCGCTGTGAGTGTCGGTGGCCTCGCGCCGGGCATGGAGTTCGAAGATGTCGTATATCATTGTCAGGCAGAGGCTCCCCATCATTTCTCGGTAGAAAAGCAGGTAGCGGTCGTTAAGACGGTCTCTCAGGCGATGGAAGTCCTCCAGCATGATGGCCACTTGGCGGTCGTCGAGCTTGATGACGGGGTTCTGGTTGAGGCTGATGCTGCCCCCGATGCTGTAGTTGTTGGACGGCAGCAGCCCCTGCAGGAACTTGTTGTCGGCGGCGAACCACTCCACCTGCATCCCGTGTGCGGCGGCGACATTCTTTGCCCTGTTGGGCTGCGGCATCACCACCAGGTCGTTCTTCACAATATGGTAGCACTTCCCGTTGAACACAAAACTGCCTTCCCCCGCCGTGCAGAGCAGGTGCATGCAGGTGTGCCCCAGCTCCGCCGCGTTCATGCCGAGGAAATCTGTCGAGTATTGAAAGTCAATCTTCATCTGTACTTTTCTTCTAACCAGCGGGACAGGAATACATCGTTCAAACTATAGATGGAGTTGCCTTTTTTCCAGCTCTTCTTGGCGGTCGCAAAACAATCCTTTCGACTTGTATGCTCTGAATATGAACGGATTATCCATATGAAGTGAATTCTTTTGTGATACAAAAATACAACAATAAATGAAATTACACGAAATGTGTACCAAAAAAAGCGAAATGAGTGTCCACCGGACATACACAATAGCGAAGCGGAGAAGCGGCTGCCTCTGATCACATGCTTTCTTAAACCCAAATCGGTCATTAGGAGAACGAAATTCCGTAGTAATTGCCGAATCGTGCAACGCACGGGGATTAACCCTGTCCCATATCCTTGTTCTGCCTACCCACCCTGCGGAGTGGAGCGGCAACGATTCCCCCTCGCTACTGAGAGGGGCCGTTCAATCCTGCATTGTTATAGTATCGTTATAGCATCGTTACTCGAAATGATAACGGAAAACAAGCCGAGAAGCAGGCAACAACGAGCCGAGATTGAACGACCCAAGTGGGTTTATCAACATGTTGCTTGTCAGACGGATTAGTGTTGCCATGTGCAGTCAAACTAACTGTGTTGGGGTACTTGTGGTGGGCTCTATATTATTCTGACATTATGGTTATCTGCTCGAAACAAATACTAATCTGTCACAAACCCTAATGACCGATTTGGGTTAAATCAGTATTCCGCTGATGCGAACACGTCGATATGGTTTTGAAACAAATAAGTGGACCTGATAGATAATCAGACAAGTTCCTTGCCAATGAATTTACTGGGTGAGAATCCTGCTTCGGTAATCCAAGGATTGTCTTCTAACAATTGTCTCTTTGCTTCTTGACAATCATTTCCAGATGCTATACCGAGAACTTGACAATTCTCCACCCCGTAAACTTCGTTTGGGGCGATTGTGTAACCTTCTTCTGTATAAAATATATAACTTTTCCAGTTGCTCCGGCCTTTCGAACGCCATGTCCTTTCCATCACCACTGACAATGGTACCGAGTTCGCTGAACACAAGTACATTGCAAAAATGCTGCACACCAAGGTCTATTTCACTCACCCTTACTCCTCGTGGGAAAAGGGGCTAATCGAGAACACCAACAAGCTTATCCGGCAATACATCCCCAAAGATACCGACTTCTCTTCACTTTCAGACGACTACATCCTCTTTGTCCAGACTGAACTAAACCTTCGACCTAGAAAATATTTGGATTATTCTTCCCCGAAACAATAATTCTTACTATCTTTGCACAACAGTGTTGCACTTCGAGGTTGAATCTATATATTCACCCATCTCCCATTTCTTTTATGTTAAAAAACTTCAGGTGACAATATACCACAAATAATTATTGCTGATACCACTAATTAATCATCAGTCAGGCTGAATTGTTGATTCCTTTGGCGTTGATGACTGGTCTCTAAACTTCTCGAAATCATCCATATTTAAAATTGCTCGGCGTATTGAGCGATAATCATCTTTTGGAACTTGACAATATTCACTTTGCCCATCATCTGATTCTACTTCATAAAGACCCAATGGCTTCTGTGTTGTATTTAAAAGATCTACATAGCAGCCATAATCAATAGAGTATACACTAAATTTCATGCCAGGATTATCTCTACTTGAAATATCTTGCTTTATTATGTGTAAGATTCTTGAATCATATAAATAATCAATCAATTCATACTCAATGTCGTTACGAAGAAGAAAGGCTCTTGCACGCCTTTTGTTTATAACATTTGTCAAAATCCAGGTGAGCAAATTCTGTGCCTGAGGATACGATATTACTGAATGAAGTTTGTCTTCAGTATACCATTTCTTTGCGGCTTTTCTAATGTTATTTACAGAGATTTTACTATTATAATCCTCTGTAATGGCTTTAGCCAATATATTAAAAGCATCACGTGGCACACCTTCGGCAGCAAGCACTAACTCATCGAATGCAGATTCTTGTGTAAAGATATCTTTAATAAGGATAGTGCTATCTTGATATTTCTCTCCCACAGGAAGCATTGCGTTTGTATGTCTAAAGATCAGGTCTCTGAAAAAAAATGTAGATTGTGCTTGATTATTGCCAAAGACCATAAAATCATCAAGGTTGCACACGCTGCAATCGGCACCGAGTTCCAGCCCTAAATAATTCTTTGCGTCAATTTGTTTCTTAAAAATGGATCGATGCTCTATTGCTGCAATTTTGAAGATAAAGTCTTTTAATGGGCAGAAAATGCGTCTTATAATATCAGCTAGGGCAATCTGCATATCAGAATGTAATTCCGCATATTCGTCAAGAAATAACCATATTTTATGTGGAGACAATTTTCCAAGTATTATTTGTAATGTCTGACTAATTGAATTAAAATTTAAATAATCAATATAGTTTCCCTCTGTTGAAAAATGATAGTGTTGTATTTCTTTTTCACCAGAAGTCGCCGAATGAGCAAATGATGGGGTTTGAGCAAGTGTGAATGAGGAACTATTTTCATTTCTATTTTCATTCTCATTACCTAATTCTTGTTTTACACATCCGTCAATCATCTTATTGTCTAAAAGAGATGATAAATCATCAAGAATTGGCGTGACTTCTGATAAATATCTGTCTTTATTGAGATCGTCTTTGAGGATATACTCAATTAATTGGTTCCTCATTTCATTAAGAATATCGGAAATAAGTCGTGAGGCTCTTTGTTCATAAGGGATTCTTGTATCTGAGTAAATACTTCCAGTAGACCCGATGGTTCTCAAATCTATATAAATACAGATATCGTCATTCTCTTTTTCTATTGTGTTTTTTAAAAAGTAAAATACATGAGTCTTACCCGTGCCTCTTCTACCATATAAAATGTGGTTATTAGTTCCTCTTAATAAAGGAATGAGTGAGCCAATATTAACAAATGTTTCAAGAAGTAGTTCTTCATCCCATTTGTCAGCCCGTAAGGGCATTAGAAGTAAGGCGTCTTTGGCTTTATTTGCTGTCATATTGTCATTATTAATTAAGCGATACTTGTTCCATTTTGTTCTGATTAATTCTGGAGATTGGATAATAACCAAAGAAGTGGAAACACCCAATCAATTTATCAACAGAATTACTTTCAGGGTAAATGCCATTGATGAATTTGAACAATAGCTTGTAGTTGGTTTGAGATAAATCTATCTGTTCCATACAATGAACTTTCTATATTATTTTGAAATTGCAAAGATACACAATCTTTTTGAAATGATGTTTTTTTTACGAGAATTTTCCCCCCACACAAAGACTTTTAGTAGTCGAGGATACATGGGTAGCCTATTCCCCGGGTTGGCTTTGTCCTTCATACGGCTCGGACTTTTTGTTCGTCCGTCCAAGCTTTTTATCACCTTTGGAATGCCCCTTTATGGTCGCTTCAGGGACGGGGTGGGACTGGAGTTAGGGTGGAGTTAGGGTGGAGACACTATGGTTCGACGTGCTGCGCTGAAAGGGTTGTCAAGTGGCAGCAGGCTGTAGGGTCGATGGTCGCCGTCCTATAGGATGTTATTTCTAACAGAACGTGCTGATATTGAATGTGGACGCTGTTAAGTAGAAGATGTCGATAAAGACCTCGTGCAGGTTGTAGGCATATCGTATTGTTTATTTTTTTGTGCATATTGTGAAAATAATGGTGTTTTTTGTGAAATGTCTATATTAAATAAAGGTTGTATTTTTGCATTGTGAATCAGAGATAATACTATTTGTACAACAATCAAATTACTAACAGATTATGCAAGAAACAATAGTGGACCCGAGACTGACAACTGCCGAAGAACACGCCGAAGGCGTGCGTCAGGCACAGGTTCTTTTCAAGTTGAACCACACGATGCCCTATACCGACGAGTACAACGCGCTGGTGCGCGAGCTCTTCGGCGACAACCTCGGTGAAGGGGGGTGGGTGATGCCCGGATTGACAGGCGTGTGTTTCGACCGCGTGAAGATTGGGCGCGGTGTGATGATTATGAACAACTGTCTGATGATGGCCCGTGGTGGCATCACCATCGACGACGGCGCGATGATTGCCGCCAACGCGCAGCTCATCAGCAACAACCACGACCTCCACGACCGCCAGATTCTGCGCTGCAAACCCGTCCACATCGGCCGCAATGCCTGGATAGGTGCAGGTGCCACCATCCTGCCGGGTGTGACCATCGGAGAGAACGCTGTGGTGGCCGCCGGAGCGGTGGTGACCAAGGACGTGGCCCCCAACACCATCGTAGGTGGAAATCCCGCCAAGTATATCAAAGAAATTCCTGAAAAACAATAATCAATTATCAATACAATTATGGAATACATTAAATTATCCAATGGCGTCGAGATGCCCTTGCTGGGTTACGGCGTTTTCCTGGTGTCGCCCGCTGAGTGCGAGCGTTGTGTCAGCGATGCACTGAGTGTTGGCTACCGGCTGATAGACACAGCACAAGCGTATGCCAACGAAGAAGGTGTGGGTAACGCCTGGCGCAAAAGTGGACTGAAACGCGAGGAGCTTTTCCTCGTGACAAAGGTATGGATAGCGAACAATGGAGAGGAAAAAGCAGCCAAGAGCATCGATGAGAGTCTGCGTAAGTTGCAGACGGATTATATCGACCTGCTGCTCATCCATCAGGCATACGGCGACGTGTTCGGCACGTGGCGGGCGATGGAGAAAGCCTATCGCGACGGCAAGGTGCGCGCCATCGGAGTGAGCAACTTCCAGTCAGGCCGCTTCTTCGACTTCGCCCACTATGTGGACGTAAAGCCGATGGTGAACCAGCTGCAATGCAACACCCTCATCCAGCAGACTGGTATTGAGCCGATACTTGCTGAATTCGGAACACGTATGATGGCTTGGGGGCCGCTCGGCGGACAAGGAGTCGATGGCATCGTGAAGAGTGAAGATCTTGCCGCCATAGGTGCCAAGTACGGCAAAAGTGCCGCTCAGGTAGCCCTACGGTGGCTGACCCAGCGAGGTGTTGTGGCCATCCCCAAGTCCAGCCACAAAGAACGTATGGCGCAGAATTTCGACATCTTCGACTTCACCCTGACCGCCGACGATATAGCCGCCGTCGCCAAGCTCAACCAGCACGACACGGGCACCATCGACTTCGGCGACCCACAGTTTGTGAAGTACCTGATTGAGAATTATGGATAGCCTCTATGCGTGAGCGCATCGAGAGCCGTCACGGCATCCACACCGTCGAGCACGCCGAGAAGATAGGCCTCGGAAGCCGCCAGTACAAGCTGGTCTCCATCGACGGGAAGGAGTAAAACCCGCATTTATCCCATCCGAAGCAAAGAAGCCATCCGCCTCGGGAGCCACACCTCCTTGGCGGATGGCTCTTTATGTTGCATAATTAGTTCCCAGCTGGCACAATATTTTCGGTGAGTTGACGTTAGATATGGCGTAAGAAAAACGGTATATGATTTGCAAAGCTCATAACTCGCTGATTTCTACCCCCACGAATTGCACAGGTAATCGTCGGGAGGCTTTCCTCTTTGTTTTTAATTCATTTGCCACACTCTGCCGCATATTTGCGGCGGGGCGGGATGGTTTTGTAAATTCTGTAATATGAAAAAGTTCTTATTTCTTATCGCTTTTGCATTTCTCTTCTTGGTCGGTTGTGGAAACCAAAGTAAAGTAGACAAAAAACAACCTACCGAGGTCAGTGTATGGAAGAACGGTCAATGGACGACCGATTGGATGCAAAAATATGTCGAGTATGCCAGAGGCAGAGATGCTTTCTACACCGACGAAAGAATAATGGACACATGGCAACGTTGGGGACTTGCCTATATCGACAACGACACGATACCCGAAATGATACTATACGGCTGCGAGGCTACTGGCTGCAAGGTGCTAACCATCTACGACGGGAAAGTGTCAGAATGGAATTCATGGCGGTGTGGCGTATCTTACATTCCAAAGAGCGGATTGATTAACAACGAAGATGGCAGTATGGGCCACTATTATGATAGGATTGTTAAACTTGAAGATGGCGAGTACACCTTGGTTTACATGACAAACTATTATGAAGGCGTTGATTATGTAGACAGCAATTATGTCTACTATCAAGGAAACAAATATTCCATTTCTGATTCTCCCAAAGAATACGAACGTTATGCCAATGACTCCGTGAAACATGCTCTATACACATCCTATGGTCAGAGTGTGGATATTAACTTTGGCAGTCTTTATCCCACTGCTTTCTTTGAAAAAGGTTGGACTCCCACAATACCGGATAATGTCGCGGAAGAAGATTATGAAATGAAACTAACCGTTAAAAAAAACATATTGTTATGAAAAGATTAATATTTGGAATAGCTCTTATATTGTGTTCTATCACAGCGTTATCGCAAGGTACAGAACCCACATATAAAATTGCAGGACGAGAGATAAGTGCTTTATTATACCAACAAAACCTTAGGGCTAATGTTGCAAGTTATGTAGCTAATCAGGGCTGGAACCAACAGGAGATAGCCGCGTTTAAGGAGATGTATAGGGAGTACGTAGATAATCTCACAACTGGGCGATTCTCCACGGACGAATTCTTCACGATTACAGACTCGAAAGGTGTGCTGAATGATGAAAAAGTTTATTACTATGACAAAAACGGTAATTTAAGTAACGAGAAGCCCCGTAAACCGTGGTATGAAACCAGGTCGCACTATGAACGTACGTTACGGACCTTTAATCCTAGTAGAAAGGTTGCTACATATGCAAGAATCATTGGACAAGCGTTAATCGAAGAGTTAGACAAACAATATTAATTAAAATGAAAAAAGCTTTGTTTTTAGTAGGGTTTGTTCTTATGGCTCTGTGCCTCGCTTCATGTCTCAATGGCAGTTCGGGTACTGAATCACCACAAAGTACTGCCCCTGAGTTATTACAGAAAAGTGTTCCTCAGGACTACACCGACCTTGGGTTGCCCAGCGGAACCATTTGGAGAAACCACAATGCTGCTGGATTCTACACCTACGACGAGGCTGAAGAACAATTCGACAATCGTAGTTTACCATCTAAAAAACAATGGGAAGAGTTGAGGGCAGAATGCGATTGGTCGTGGAATGGCAGCGGATATTATATCACTGGCCCCAACGGTAATTCTATATTTCTGCCCCTTACTGGTTGTATCGCTTGCGATAGCAGTTTTCACAACAAGAGTTTTGGTGGCTACTATTGGTCATCCTCAATCATTGGGTGGGGTGATGAGATATATGGACTTGCTTTTGGTTCGGGTGCTGTGGGCATTGAAGCTTACCGTCGATGCCATGGATTCTCCGTCCGATTGGTTCTAAACTAACAATTGTACACCTAACCTCGAGTTTATTATTACCATAGCAATAATCAGTATAATAGATGTGATAAAATAATGAATAATATGGGTCATTATAGTCCCAATTGATTTTGAAAACGGCTAAAATGAATCATTACAGCCCCAAATGATTTTTAAAATGGCCAAAATGAATCATTACAACGCCAATTGATTTTGAAAACGGCTAAAATGGATCATTACAGCCCCAAATGATTTTGAAAATGGGTATAATGAATCATTACAACGCCAATTGATTTTGAAAACGCCTGAAATGGGTCATTTCGGCCAGAAAAAAATTTGAAACAACAAATAATCATCAAAAACAATAAGAACTATGGATGCAACGAAATTCAATGAAAAGGCTTTAAGCAATTATCCCGTGGCCTTTTATTTCAGCGCGGTGAAATCGTTTGAGGAGAGAATCGGCGCGGCGGAGTGCGCGCTGGACCGCTTCCGCGAGATGCGCGACGAGTACGACCGGCTGTTCAAGGCTTTCGACGAGGCCTACAAGCGGACGCAGAAGAGCGAGCTGACGGCGAAGATTGCCGCCCTGGACAAGGAGCGCGACGGCTACGCCTACGTGATACAGAAGGTGGCCGAGGCTTGGGCGGCGAAGATTGAGGACGAGAGCCTGTCGGTGCACGGCGTCAGGGTGGCGCAGGTGTTCCGCGACTACGGCTTCCGCACGTCGGAGGCGCTGGTGGCGGAGAACGCGAAGATTCACAATATGGAGCAGAAGCTGGCGGAGCGCGACTTGGTGAGCGACTTGCAGATGATGGGCCTCACGGAGCTGAACCGCCGTCTGCTGAACCGCACGGAGCAGATTGAGCAGCTGATGGGCAAACGCAACGAGGAGAAGAGCGACGTGGTGGTGGGCGAGCTGAAGGCGGCGCGCGAGAAGCTGGACGGGCACTACCGCGCGTTCATCACCTACCTCAACGCGGTGCAGGAGCTGCAGCCGGAGGAGAGCCTCTCCAAAGCGGCGCAGTACTACAACGCCGACCTGGCGAAAATCGACCTGCAATACCAGCAGAGCCGCAAGAAAGGCGGCCTGCCTGACCAAACGGGAACGGCTTTGAGCACCGCTGAATAAAAACAATATTGCGAAAAAGGACGACGAGCCCACGCCGGAACCGGAGACTGAAGAGGCAATCTGATTCGGAAACGGACAGAATGAGGGCGGCCCCGCCGGATGGCGGGGCCGCCCTCATTGTTTTTTTTAGGGAATGGTGAATTGTGAAAGAATTGGCGTAAAATGTGAAACTGCCGTGTGGCGGAATGTTCGTATCTTTGCAGTCGGAAACCGGTGAGGGTGAATGTGCGGAATATATTTAGTCATCAACGATTTACAAGAATATCAACCCCAAACGGAACTATCGATATGAACGCAAAACACATTTTCACCATTGTCGCAGCGGGCGCGATGCTGCTGGCTGCCTGCGGCAAAAAGACAAACTCTGACAAGGATATGAATAGGTTATCATTCAACGAACAGCAGGCGGCTGCGATGACGGTTATCGCCTGCCACGAGGCGAGGGGCGACCAGTCGTCGCTGGCCGTCGCCATTGGTGAGGGCTTCGACGCAGGCCTCACCGCCAACCAGATGAAGGAAGCCCTCTCGCAGCTCTATGCCTACACGGGCTTCCCGCGTTCGCTCAACGCCTTGGGGACTCTCAAGAAAGTGATGGAGCAGCGTGGCGATGTGGAGTTGGGCGTCGAATCGTCGCCGCTACCCGACAGCTACGATGCCCTCAAGCAAGGTACCGAGGTGCAGACGAAGCTCAGCGGACAACCCTTCAACTACGACTTTTGCCCCGCTGAGGATTACTACCTCAAAGCGCATCTCTTCGGCGACATATTCGCCCGCGACCTGCTCACCCATGCCGACCGCGAGTTGGTCACCGTCAGCGCGCTGAGCGGCTTAGAAGGTGTGATGCCGCAACTGCAGGCCCACGTACGTGGTGCCCTGAATATGGGTGTCACCAAGGAACAGCTGAACGGTATCGTCGCCTCGTTACGTTCACACGGTATGGAGGCAGAGGCGCTGCGCTGTGAAGCCGCCATTGCCGCTGTGAACGGACAGCAGATGCCCGCTGTATCCACCTCGTCATGGCCCTTGGGCATGCCCAACGACGCCTACGCCAAGTATTTCACCGGACAGAGCTACCTGGCTTTGCTCGACTCGGTGAGTGGCCTCTGCAATGTCAGCTTCGAGCCCGGCTGCCGCAACAACTGGCACGTCCACCACGGCGCCAACCAAATACTCATCTGCGTCAGTGGTCGCGGTTGGTATCAGGAGTGGGGCAAACCGGCCGTAGAGCTGAAGCCCGGCGTCACCATCGCCATTCCCGAGGGCGTGAAGCATTGGCACGGTGCCGCCAAGGACAGCTGGATGCAGCACCTCACCTATCACGCCAACGCCAAGCCCGGCAACAGCAACGAGTGGCTTGAACCCGTCACCGACGAACAATACAACAAAGTTCGTTAATTCGTTAATGTGTTAATTCGTTAATCTTTGATGCCCCAAGGACTAACACAATAAAGCAATCACGCAATGAACAAGATCCTCACAGCAGCCCTCGCACTCCTTCTGGTCATGGGCTGCAACGCACAGAACAAACAAGAGAACACTCAAATAGTAACGCGATCAAACAATCAAGCAATGAACAAAATAGTCATCTTCTTCTCCCACGCGGGCGACAACTACAGCGTGGGCAATATCGAGGTCGGTAACACAAAGATTGTGGCCGACTATATCAGCGAAATCACAGGTGCCGACCAATACGAGATCGTCACCCACAAGTACGACGGAATGGCCTACACGCCGCTTATCAACCTCGCACAGGAAGAGGCCAAAAAGGGCGAGCTGCCTCCCTACGAAGGCGCTGCCCCAGACCTCAGCCAATACGACACCGTTTTCATCGGCGGTCCCGTGTGGTGGGGCACCTACCCGCAGGTGATGTTCACCCTCTTCAAGGATATCGACCTTGCCGGCAAGACCATCATCCCCTTCACCACCCACGAGGGCAGCGGCCTGGCCAACTGCGTCGACGACTTGAAGAAAGCCTTCCCCAAGGCCAACGTCACCAAAGGCTTCTCCATCTATGGCCACGAAGTCCGCTCCGGCAAAGCCAAAGTGGAAAAGTGGCTGAAAGGATTGTGATGTTGGGTTGCTGATACGTTGAAAAGTAGCTGCTTACAAAACGTATCAACAACTTACATATCAACAATTACGTTATCGACTTCTAATCACTCCGCTTCGCTTTCGGCAAGCCTCCGTAGGATGCCTGTCGAAAGCGAAGCGGAATGTTAATTAACATGGGGGGCGATAAGTTTTATTTGCCATGTAAAATATTATTTGTATCTTTGCATTTTCAGCATCAGAACATTTGGTGCTGTAAATGTGTGCTTTAAAGTGAATATTAACTAACAACGTAATATATAAATTTAAAAATACAGATATTATGACCCCTTCGCACATTGAACACATCGGCATTGCCGTGACCAATCTTGACGAGGCTATCCGTTATTGGGAAGACGTCATGGGTCTTAAATGTTACGCCATTGAAGAAGTTACCGACCAGAAGGTGAAAACCGCCTTCTTCAAAATCGGCGAAGTGAAAATCGAACTTCTTGAACCTACCTGCCCCGAGAGCACTATTGCCTCATTCATAGAGAAAAACGGTGGCAAGGGCGGTATGCATCATATCGCCTTTTGTGTTGACAATACCGACCAGGCCCTGAACGACGCCAAAGAGAAGGGTGTCCGCCTGATCGACCAGCAGAGCCGCGGCGGTGCCGAAGGCCTGCATATCGGCTTCCTCCACCCCAAGAGCACTCTGGGTGTCCTCACCGAGTTCTGCTGCAAATAATTATTCCGAGTTTTCAGGGTGACGCGGACGGTCGCTAAGGCTGCGAGCAACACCCAAGTTCAATAACCTTAATAAATTCAAATATGGCATTTGAAGAAAAGATAAAAGAGCTTCTCGACAAGAGAAGCCAAGCCAAAATGGGCGGCGGCCAGAAACGTATCGACAAACAGCATGAACAGGGCAAACTCACTGCCCGCGAGCGTATCGCTCTCCTGCTGGACGAAGGATCGTTTGAGGAGTTCGACATGTTTGTCGCTCACCGCTGTGTAAATTTCGACATGCAGAAGCAGTCCTTCCTGGGCGACGGTGTGGTGACCGGCTACGGCACCATCGACGGTCGTCCGGTTTATGTGTTTGCACAGGACTTCACCGTTTTCGCCGGCAGCTTGAGCGAGACCATGTCCCTCAAAATCTGCAAGATTATGGACCAGGCCATGAAGACGGGTGCCCCTGTCATCGGCCTTAACGACTCCGGCGGAGCACGTATCCAGGAGGGCAGCAACTCCCTCGCAGGCTATGCCGAGATTTTCGAGCGCAATATCCTGGCCAGCGGTGTCATCCCGCAGATCAGCGCCATCTTCGGCCCCTGCGCTGGTGGTGCTGTCTACAGCCCCGCACTCACCGACTTCATCCTCATGACCAAAGAGAACAGCTACATGTTCCTTACCGGTCCCAAGGTGGTGAAGACCGTCACCGGCGAGGATGTGACCGTCGATAAGCTGGGCGGCGCCATGGTGCATGCCACCAAGAGCGGTGTGGCCCATTTCGTCGGCGAGACCGAGGAGGACACCATCAAGCTTATTCGCGACTTGATGAGCTACATCCCCTCCAACAACTTCGAGGAGGCCCCCTATGTTCCCACCGAGGATCCTATCGACCGTCTTGAGGACAGCCTCAACAGCATTATCCCCGAGAACCCCAACGAGCCTTACGATATGAAGGGCGTTATCGAAGCCATCGTCGACGACGGCAAGTTCCTTCAGGTGCATGAGAAATTCGCTCCCAACCTGTTGGTCGGTTTTGCCCGCTTCGGCGGTGTCTCCGTCGGCATTGTTGCCAACCAGCCCAAGGCGATGGCCGGTGTGCTCGACAGCAACGCATCCCGCAAGGGCGGCCGTTTTGTCCGCTTCTGCGATGCCTTCAATATCCCCATCGTCACCCTCGTCGATGTCCCCGGCTTCCTCCCCGGCACGGGCCAGGAATACAACGGTGTCATCGTCCACGGTGCCAAGATGCTCTTTGCTTACGGCGAAGCCACGGTGCCCAAGGTCACTGTCACCCTCCGCAAGAGCTACGGCGGTGCCCACATCGTGATGAGCTGCAAGCAGCTGCGTGGCGACTTCAACTACGCTTGGCCTACGGCACAGATTGCCGTCATGGGTGCCAGCGGCGCCACCGAGGTGCTCTATGGCCGTCAGATCAAGGAAATCGAAGACCCCGAAGAACGCGCCAAGTTCATCGCTCAGCGCGAGATTGACTACAACGAGCAGTTCGCCAATCCTTACTGCGCAGCACGCTTCGGCTATATCGACGACATCATCGAGCCGCGCAACACCCGCTTCCGCATCACCCGCGCCCTGCAGGTGCTGGCCAGCAAGAAGGAGTCGCTGCCTCTCAAGAAACACAACAACATCCCGTTGTAATCAGGTAGATTGATATATTAATATCAATATATTTTATTTATTAACCAGGGGTTCTTCACCCCATAAAAAATCAACACAACAAAATGAAGAAAGTTTTCTTAACTGCTTTTGTGGCTGCCGCTTTTGCGTTTGGCATTTCCTCTTGCAACAACAACCAGACTGCTGAGGAGACCGTCGACAGTGCTGCTCAGACCGAGATGTGTGAGCATGAGTGCCATCACCACCATGACTGCACCTGCGCCGACACAGCCTGCGCCGCTAACCATTGTGCAAACTGCACCGACACCAACTGCTGCAAGCCTTGCGATCACAAGTGCTGCGCCAAAGCCGGTCAGGACAGCTGCTGCGCTCAGAAAAAAGAGTGCTGCAAGAACCACGAAGGTTGCGAAGGCAAGAAAGAGTGCTGCAAAAAGGCCAACTAAGCTTTAAGATTGAGTCGTGTCATGGGAAGGGCTCTTCCTTCCCATGGCATCACCTCAATGACGAAAACGGACATTTTGATTGTATTATTTTTGAATTGAAATGAATAAGATTATTAAACCCATAGCCACCATGTTGGTAGGTCTTGTCCTGACCGTAGGCACTGCCTTTGCGCAGACCGGACGCGGGGTCAATCCTCCTGCCGGGGCTGTTCCCACCCCCTTGGTGGACGAACTTGCCCAGCAGCCCCTCTGTGCCGAGGCCTTGGCTCCCATGGATTTCTCCTCCAACGAGGCTTGCTATATCCCCGAAAAGAAAGCCTTCGTGCTTATCGACAGCATCGACTGTGCTGTCGACCTGCTGGTGCGTCAGGCTGACGGTCTCCAGCGTGTGGGTCGTTTTACTACCGACACCTATCGCGGCCGCCACGACCTGGTCAACATCCTCCGTCCCAAGTCGGTCTCCGTCTTGGGCGACAAAATCCTTGTCCTTGCCAGTTCCAAGAAGGACACCTCCTACCTTGCCGTTGTGAGCATGGACCCCGTTAAATGCAACGACGAGCAGGGCTTCGACAGCCTCAAGGCCGTCTCCCTCATCGGGTTCAGCAGCAATGCTTACGCTTTCCACGTCGACCCCGCCAACAACGAGATTATCGCTGTGGGCAAGAACCCTGTGGGCTACGACATCAACTTTTTTTCCTTTGCCAATGGCGTTGAGAACATCACCTCCTCCGGTGCCTTCCACTACCATGTGCCCAAACAGTCCGAGCGCATCCAGGCCTCCGACCCCTATGGCGCAGGCTTGGCCGTTGTCGCCATCTCGGTGGTTTTCTTTGCCCTGGTCTGCATCATGTTCATGATGGGCGGCTACGGTAAACTCATCCAGCGTTTCCAGAACCGCAAGCAAACTTCCGGCAAAGCCACTGCCACCTCCGGCACCGGCAACGCCCCCGAAGGCGAAGTGTATGCCGCCATCGCTGCAGCCATCTATGCCTACAGCCAGGATCTCCACGATGTCGAGGACACCGTCATCACAATCCAGAAGACCGAGCGTGCATGGACTCCGTGGAATGCAAAGTTCTACAACATGAACAGGTATTTCTCTGTGCGTAAATAATCCACAGGCCAGAATAACAACAATGCTTAATTAAAAACAAACATGAAGAATTATAAACTCAAAATAAACGGCAACAACTACAACGTTGATATCAACGAGGTGGAAGGCCAGGAAATCAAACTTGAAGTGAACGGTACGGCTTACACCGTCACCGTGGACCAGGAGCTGCGCGCCCATCAAACCCGCACCACCACCGTCATCAGCGACCGTGCCGCACCCCGCGTCTCGGCAGCCCATGGCGATGTGCAGCGTGCTTCCGCTCCCAAACCCGGCTCCGCAGCCGGCGGCACCAAGGTCACCACACCGCTCCCCGGCACCATCCTCGACGTCTTTGTCAATGTCGGCGACCAGGTGAAGAGCGGCCAGACCGTCGTCCTCCTCGAAGCCATGAAAATGGAGAACAACATCGAGGCCGACACCGAGGGTACCGTCACCTCCATCAACGTCCGCAAGGGCGACAGTGTGCTCGAAGGCGACACTCTGATTGTCATTAGTTAATTAAAGTCAGAACCTTTCAGGGTCTTGCCTCGCGCAGGCCTCTGTTTAAAATTATATTATAGACAATGTTTAGTTTATTAGCATCAGGTGGTTTCATGGACTTCTTGTCGACCCAGATGGTACAGTTCCTCATGTACACTGGTTTCGCCAACGTCACATGGGGCCACATCATCATGATTCTTATCGGACTGGTCTTCATCTTCCTTGGAATCCGGTTCGAATTCGAGCCCTTGCTCCTTGTCCCCATCGGATTTGGTATGCTTGTCGGCAACATCCCCTTCTATCCCGGGTTGAAGATAGGCATCTACGAGTCGGGCTCAGTCCTCAACATCCTATACCACGGAGTGCAAAATGGTTGGTACCCACCACTAATATTCTTAGGCATTGGTGCCATGACCGACTTCTCAGCCCTGCTCTCCAATCCCAAACTCTTCCTCATCGGTGCCGCAGCTCAAACCGGCATCTTTGCCGCCTACGCTGGTGCTTTGGCCTTGGGATTTGCTCCTAACGAGGCTGGTGCCATCGGCATCATCGGTGGAGCCGACGGCCCCACCGCCATCTTCCTCTCCTCTCAGCTTGCCCCCGATCTCATGGGTGCCATCGCCGTGTCCGCATACTCTTATATGGCCCTTGTCCCCGTCATCCAGCCGCCCATCATGCGCCTCATGACCACCCCCAAGGAACGCACCATCCGCATGAAACCTCCGCGTCAGGTCTCCAAGCTCGAGAAGATCTCCTTCCCCATCGTAGGTTTCCTCTTCTGTGCCTTCATCGTCCCGTCGGGTCTCCCGCTGCTGGGCATGCTCTTCTTCGGCAACCTGCTTAAAGAATGCGGCGTCACCAAGCGTCTGAGCGAAGTGGCCAGCAACGCCGTGGTCAATGTCTGCACCCTCCTTATCGGTATCACCGTGGGTGCTTCCACACAGGCCACCTCGTTCCTTACCGGCCGTTCCGTCCTCATCTTCTGCCTTGGTGCCTTCTCCTTCATCGTGGCCACTTTCTTCGGTGTCCTCTTCGTGAAGATTTTCAACCTCTTCCTCAAGGAAGGCAACAAAATCAACCCCCTCATCGGCAACTCCGGTGTCAGTGCCGTGCCCGATGCCGCCCGTGTGTCCAACAACGTAGGCCTCGAATACGACAAGACCAACTACCTCCTCCAGCACGCCATGGGTCCCAATGTGGCCGGTGTGGTAGGCTCTGCTGTCGCCGCAGGTATCCTGCTGGCCTTCCTCCACTAAGCGAAAGCGTTTTATTGTTCATATTTGTGCAGCCTCCTTCATGGGGGCTGCATTTTTACACCCCAATTCTCTTCTTGCATACTACGCAGTGATGGCACCGTGTAGCCGCTCGATGTACTTCTTCACGTACTGCATGTTCTCCCCCCAGATGTCTATTACATCATAATCGCTGAAGGGGCTGTCGTTGATTAGTGTGTTTACCTTGATGTCGCCGTTTTCACACACGTAGTTGATGATGGCTTTGAGGTATTCTTCCTGTTGCGAGTTCAGGTCGTTGTTGCTGATAAATTGAGTGAACATCTGCAGTGCAACGGCTCTGTCAATACCGATTATTGAACGGATGAACGCAGCAACAAAGTCGCCGCAAATCATATTCTGTGTGAGGTGGTGGTACTCGTCCCTGGTGCCAAGTTCATTCCACATAATGCGCTCCAACTCGCGTATGTCGGCATCTGTCAGCGGCTCGATATTGATTATCTTTTGCAGTACGGGCAGGTTACGGTTCTCGGCAAGGTACTCCAATACCCGCTGGCGATAGGTGGTGAACGATGCCATCTCCTCGGCCACACCCTGGTCTGTCACTTCGTCTTCGATATCCACTTCAAACTGGCGGCGTTGCTCTCCGAAGATGAACTTTACAAGCTCCCTCAGCTCTATACGCACACGCTCCAGTCCGTCCATCGTCAGGTTCTCCCAAAATACTTCACCCAGAACCATATCTATCGTTTCCATTTTTTCCTGTATCTGTGGGATGACACACTTCTCTTTCAGGGCTTGTGCAATGGCGATGATGTTGCGGATACTGCGTTTCCCTTTTACCTGGTCGTTCACCTGCGAGAGCTCCACGGTCAGCACCAATACGTCAAATCGCTTGGCTCCCTCGTCACTCTGGCTTTTGGCCAGCAGCGGCGAAATGTCCTCCTTCAGTATTTCCACATCCACAAGCGAAAGATACTGCCAATTATCAGGCTGCTTGAACCGCGAGACGCTTTCCCAACGCTCTCGCACCGAGATATGGCTGTCGCTCAACTGCTCCACTTGCGCTATCATTGTGGCTTTAAGGTCGTCGTGCAGCTGTTTCTCAAACGGGATGGCTTGATGGTCGTGGTGTTGCAGCTCAAATGCCAACTCGGCTCGTAGGCAGAACAGCCTTTCAGTAAGCGATTGTGCTGGTTTGGCCTCCACCCCGTCGGGGTTGCATCCAAAGTATTCAAAGTTTCGGCACCAGTCGAAGATATAGAAACGCTTTTTGTCTTTGCCAGCCCCGAAAATGTCTTCGCTCAATCGGGTGCCGCGTCCTATCATCTGCCAAAATTTGATTTTCGAGCGGATGGTCTTGAAGAATACAAGATTCAGCACGTCAGGTATGTCTATGCCTGTGTCCAGCATGTCCACCGAGACGGCGATTTGTGGATTGCCGTCGCGCTTCTCCATCTTGTCGATGAGGTCTTGCGCGTAGTTGACATAGTTGTCGATTAACACGCAGAAGTCCGAACCATACTCTGGATACAGGTGGTTGAACCGCTTTACAATCAACTCGGCATGTGGGTGGTTGTAGGCAAAGATGATGGTTTTCCCTATGCGTTCCCCGCCTTGCACCGTCAGGCCGTTTTGCATCAAGTCTTGCAGCACCTTGTCTACGGTGTCGGTGTTGAAGATATAGGTGAATAGTTCGTTGCTCTCAATGTTACGGTTGCTGTCGGGGTCTCCGCTCTCATACGTCCACACTTTTTCCATCTGCTCTCTCTCCGCCTTGCTCAGCCTGTCGTACTTGATTCCCTCTTTCAGTATCACTGTACCCCTCTTGAAGGCGGTGTAGGGTACAAGGTAGCCGTCCGCAACAGCGTCCGTGAGATTGTATTCATAGTTGGGATAGCCCTCTTCCAACCCCAGGAGTTCGTATGTACTCTTCTCCACATCTTCTCGCGGCGTTGCGGTCAACCCGACAAGGAAACTGTCGTAATAGCTGAAGATGGCTCCGTATTTGCCGAATACGCTGCGGTGTGCCTCGTCGATGATTACCAAGTCAAACCGTCCCACCGAAAAATCTTTGCTGTCGGTGTCGATGTGGTTTATCATCGTCTGATAGGTCGAGAACATCACTCGGGCGTTTAGGTCTTTGTCGTCGTCGCCGCTCTCGCTGAGTACACAGGTCGTGGCATTGGGCAATAGTTTCACAAAGTTGCGGTGTGCCTGTCGCACCAACGAGGTACGGTCGGCAAGGAATAGCACGTTTTTCACCCATTCATTGCGCATCAGCACATCCACCAACGAGATGGCCACACGGGTTTTCCCCGTCCCCGTGGCCATCACCAGCAATGCCCGTCTGTGCATGGTGTTCAGGTGCTCGCATACGGCTTTGACGGCTGTCTTCTGATAGTCGCGGTCGGTGATGCTGTCCTTTGTCTTCATGTCGGTTATCTTGCCCCGTCCTTGCCGTGAAATCAGCAACTCCAAATCCTTCTCGGTGTGGAACGCGTAGAGGCGACGCGGTGGATAGCCAAGCCCGTCGATGATATAGGTCTCGAAGCCGTTGGTGTAGTATATTACAGGCCGCACATGGTATTGGCGTTCCAGACAGTCGGCATACAATTCAGCCTGATGCTTGCCTTCCGTCGGACTTTTGCTTGTCCGCTTGGCTTCTATCACGGCAAGCGGCGTTCCGCTCTGGCCAAACAGCACATAGTCGGCATAGCCTATACCCTGTTCGTTGGGCATACCGAAGACCTCCACCTCCACACACGCCGCCCGGGGCAGAATGTTCCCCTTTTCGTCGAGCACCTTCCAACCAGCCTCGCGAAGCATCAAGTCAATGTAAAGGCTGCGAGTCTCGGCCTCGCTAAGAGGCAAAGGCGGCATAGCCAGGCCCTCTAATTTGCCCAATTGGTCTAATTTGCCCAATTGGTCCAATTGGCCCAATTCGCCCAATTGACTATCCCAAAAAATCCCAGGCTTCTCCGGTATCAGCTCTTTGTCAAATGGAGGAAAGCTCTCCACAACGCCCAATTTCACCAACACTGCCCCCACGAAGTTGTAGATATTCAGCAGTGCAAAGAATGACTCTTTCTTCGACACATTACCCTTATGTTCGGCGATGGTGCCCACCTTGCGCACATAGTGGACGGCCATCATCAGACGCTCGTTGCCGACAAACTCCTTGAACGGCTCACCGTCCATCATCTCGAGAAGCGAGGTGTGTTCACTCACCTTCAAGCCCTCGACGGCGTAGATGGCTCTTGCCGTCCATTCCAACGCACGGCGGCTGTTGATGGCAGACTGTTCCGGGTCCGACAGCTGCGTCAGCTCTGCCACATTGCAGAAGTGGTAGAGGTTCTGCAGCGACGCAATGTCTTTGATATAGTCGAAGTTCCTCATAGTTCTAACTAATTACTCCAATTAGCCCAATAAGCCCAATTAGTCCAATAAGACCAATTAGTCCAATTAGTCCAATCACTCTAATTTGTCTTATTCTTCCCCCGATACTCTAATCTGGCTTTATTCATCTTCTCTCTTACTCCTCCCTCTTTTACAAAATCCTCCTGTAGGCGGTAGATCAGTTTCCTCAGCACCACATCTTCCTGGTGTATCAAGGTGATGGCGATGTTGGCTACCGTCTCGTCGCTGCGCTCGGCTATCTTTTCGGTGTAGTATGCTGGGTCATTGTGCTGCGAACATACGCGGCGTGTCTGCACCGCCTTGTCGCTATCCACTGCCCACAGTGCTTTGCCCCGCACCCGCAGGTAGTCTTCATAGTCTGTCAACAGCTCTTGTAGGCTGGCTCTCGCCACATTCATCAACTTCAGCTCAGTCTCGCTGCTGGTCGTCGAGGCCGATGAGCCTTCGGCAATGTTCTGCTTGCCGCTGCGGGCGGCCTGTACCATCTGGTCTATGGTTCGGTCCCCTTTCTCCAGATACGTATGGGCAAAGTAGTAAGTGATGTCATAGATGCATGCAGCCTTCTGGTAGGCGATAAGGTCCCTGTAGTTGCCCTTCTGTCTAAGAAACTGGTAGCTATTATTCATACTCAATCTTTTTATTATCAGTCTAATCAGTCCAATCAATCCAATCACTCTAATCTGTCCAATCAGTCCAATTTGTCTAATTGGCCAAAATCGTCATTCTCTTCCGAAAACCAGTAGTCCATCCTGCTGTCAAACAGCGTCTGCACCTCACGGAGGGATTGGTTGATAAGTTCTTTCTGTCGCTCAATGGCCTCCACCTTCTCAGCAAAGGCTTGTTGAAGGGGGAGAGGTGGAATGGGAATTATCAGAGCCCCATATTGTTTAGCATTAATATTGGGTTGAGCAACTGCATTTTGAGCGTTTCTAATAAATGCTTTGTAATATTCTGACTTTGTATAGTAAAAGATATACTTTGGCAAAACTTTTGAGGTGTTAGGTCTCATTTTAATCAGATACCCTGCATATATGCAACGTCCATTTTTCTCATTGTGACAATAGGTCTTACCGACAGTAGCCCCACTACGAGCGAATAATATATCACCTTCTTTCAGCAGGTATTTATCATCTATTTCACTAGGGCTCTTAACATCTTCATTCAAATCTCCGTGGTCGTTAATGTCTGTAATTCTAATGTATCTAGTTTGTCCATCATATTCAACTGCTGACGCTCCTGAGCCATAAGATAGTTTCTCGGTTGAAATAGTATCAATCGTAGATGTCTCCCAGCCTTTCTCATTCGTGACAGGGGCGCCGAACATATCATAGAAGATTGCCTGAGCCAGGGTGTCAAGCTCTTTCAACTGCTCTTTCTTTGCCTCTATCACACGATTCATTTTGTCCAAAAGTGAACATACTTGTTCTTGTACTGGCAGCGGTGGAATTGCAACTGACACGCCCCTAACAAGTTTGCTATTCAAATTGTTTACGACTCCTCCCACAGCAAGGCTTTCAAACTTTTGGCGCATTACAGGACTACTCAGAAAGTAATATAGGTAGTCCTTGTTAAAGGTGTTATTGTAGTCATGTATAACCAACCAACCGTCGTGTATGCACCCATCAACTCCAAGTATGTATGGCTTACCGAAACTCATTGAGTTGGACAAGATGAAGTCTCCTTTATGAACAAAACGAGACTTCTTCATTCCTTCCACCCGTATTTTTTCCTTGGTTTCATTGATATACTTGCTACCTTCAACGGCATCACCTATTTTTATCCAGTTAATTCCGTTGGGGTCATCAGTAATAAACTCTGATATTGGTCGGGGTGAACCACCTCGTTCTATAGTGCAAACTTCACCAAGTTTCTTATGTTCCCATCCGTGCTTCATATTACATCATCTTTTCAAGGTCGGACAAGGTGCTGTTGATTTCCGTTTCCAGGGCTTTGATACGGTCAAGGATTACGCTTGGCTGCTCGTACTCCACCTTTACTCGCTCTACCTCTTTGTACTTGTTTATCGACAGGTCATAGTCATTGGCTCGGATTTCTTCGACGGGAACCACAAAGGACTGCTCTTTGCGGCTGCGGTCGGCTTCGGCTTCCAGGTTGCGGTAACGGGCTATCACGTCGGGGATGTCGTTCTGTGGCACCGGGTCGCGCTTCTGGTCAAGGCTGAAGCCGTCGGCTTTCATATCGTAGAACCACACTTTGTCTGTGCCGCCGGCATTGGTCTTGGTGAAGATGAGGATGGCCGTCGACACTCCACTGTAGGGCTGGAATACGCCACTCGGCATGGAGATGACAGCTTGCAGTCGCTGATGGTCAATCAACTCCCGACGGACGGCTTTGTGTCCTGTGCTGTTGCCGAACAGCACCCCGTCAGGCACAATGGAGGCACAGCGGCCTCCCACGGCAAGCATTCGGGTGAAGAGGGCGACGAAGAGGAGCTCGGTCTTCTTGGTGTTGCTGATGGCAAGCAGAGACTTGCTGATGGCCTCTTTGTCTATACTGCCCGCAAAAGGCGGATTGGCAAGGCAGAGGGTGTATCGCTCGGTGTCGGTGTTGTCGGTCGAAAGGCTGTCTTTGTACTCAATATCGGGATTGTCCACGCCATGCAGCATCAGGTTCATGGCCCCGATGCGAAGCATGGTCTGGTCGGTGTCGAAGCCGTGGAGCATGCGGTTCTTGTAGTGGTCGGCGTTCTCTTTCTTCAAGAGCTCCTGCTTGTAGTGCTCGGTGATATACTTGGCACTCTCCACAATAAAGCCGGCACTGCCCATCGCAGGGTCGCAGATGGTGTCCTTCAGTGTGGGTTGCATCAATTCCACCATCATCCGGATAATGTGGCGGGGCGTGCGGAACTGTCCGTTGTTGCCTGTCGCGGCCATCTTGCTGAGGATGTACTCGTACACGTCGCCCATCGTGTCGCGGTTGTTCATGTCCAGTTTGTCCACGCCTTCCACTATCTTGACGAGTGTGCGTGGATTGGGGATAAGGAAGGTGGCACTCTCCATAAAGCGGCTGTAGGCACTTTCCTTACCCTCGTTGAGGCTCTTTATGAATATGAAAGCATCCTTGCTGATGGTCTGATACATCTTCTCGGCCTCGAAGTTCACAAAGTTGTGCCAACGCAGATTGTTGTATGGCACATCGCGGTCGCTGTCGGGGTTATGCCACGCACCGGCTTTGAATACGGGGTCGTTGATGGTGCCGCCCAGCAGGTTGGCAGCGGCCTCTCGCTTCACCTGCGAGTCGTCCAACATCTTCATAAAGAAGAGGTATGTCATCTGTTCGAGGATGGTGATAGAGTTGGTGATGCCTCCTGTCCAAAAGGTGTCCCAGATACTGTCTATTCGGTTCTTTATATCGCCTGTAATCATTGCAGTTATTTGATTTCACTTGCTCCAAGTGAAAACGTCAGAAACGGCATTTTATTATGTTGAAAAAAAGACTTGTGATACAATTTTTCCCCCTTTTTTGCGTTTTTTGAGTCGTATTATGAAATAACCATCAGCACAATGGCAAAAAGAAGTTTTAAGTTTAGGCTGTTGCGATTAGTTAACATGTCCGACGATCTTGACAGGGATGGGGTAAGCGCGTCTATACGTATTCCATGTCTTTTCCGCCACCTAAACCACATTGCCATCTCGATGCACGGCTATTTCGTCATACCGTTGCTCCTCCTGCTGCCCTTTTGGGCACAAGGGCAGGACTATCAGCCCTGCAGCACGACGATAGTAGTGGCTGATACCGTTGTGATGGACGACTCGGTGCGTTTCCATCTGCTCCCTTTCGACGATGTGGACAGTGTGCTGTGGGCTCCCGATTCCCTCTTCGCCAATCCCCGTGCCGTCGAGCAATGGATTACCCTGCCCTTTGATTCTTCGGTCCAAGTATATCTCACTGCCTATTTCCAGTCGGACAACCTGTTCCGTTGGCGTAAGCCAGGCTATGTGCGTTCCTGTACAGGCTATAATTATATCGAATCGCCGGCCGATGGCGACCTTTGCCAGCCACGCAGCATCAGCATGGCTTCCGACCCTTCGGTGCTCTGTCCCGACTTGCCGTCCAACAATTACGGAAACAATATCATTATCAGTACTGATACGCTCCGTGTCTATGGCGACTCGTTGCCTGCTTTCTACAATTTCGACTCCGCACAGGGCTCAATCTTGCCATTTATTACCGACCATTTGCGGCGAATTCCCAACGATAGTGCCTATGTACCTTTCTATGTGGATACTGTCGATATGTGGGATCCCTCCCGCAGCCACACCCATATTCTCTACATGAATCACTTCCGCCTCGTCTATGGCAACGAACCTCAGGCAGCGTTGCCCACCATTGTCTTCACAGTGCATATTGACGACACTGCGCATCATTTCTTCCGCGAGGGCTGTAATATTCCTTTGTGCGACACCACCCTCTTCTATTATGGCTCAATCGAATTTCCCCGTCCAGGAATTCCTCCGTCCCAGAGCCTCGACGCAACCTACTATTTCAACATGGTGCCCCGACCCCACGGCAGGGCTATTTTCCGTTTCTACGAAACACCCACCAACTATTACAATACGCTCTCGTCCATCTGCATCAACCGCATCGAAATGCAGGGCTTCTGCCATCCTACCGACAGCCTTATGCTCATCGCTCCGCATCCGGGCTGCCTGGTGCGCGACACTCAGTATTGTGCCTTCTGCCCCAGCCAATTACCCTACACTTGGTTCGGCCACACTTTCGACTCGGATGCTTTCGATTCCATTACTGTTACCACCTCTCTCTGCGACTCGGTCCACTATCTCAGTCTTTCAGTACACTTCGACGATACACTTGCTCTCTACGGTACCGTGGTGCAGAATGCCTTGCCGTGGACCGCCTACGGCCACACTTTCGACAGCACCGGTCGCTACGAGCTGCTCCTTTCCGGCACATGGCCAGACTGTGACACACTGCTTTACTATAACCTCACCGTCATCGACAATGTCTTCGACACGACACTCACCTACATCTGTCCGGGTCAGTTGCCCTACACGCTCAACGGCGTGACGGTCAGTACCGACACCGTCTTCAACATCACCCTGCAGGGCAGCCAAGGGCAGGACAGCACCGTCACCTATTTCGTCTATGTCAAGGCCGACAGCGACACCGCCATCTACGATACCATTGTCGAAAACCAGCTCCCATGGGCTTTCCTCGACAGTCTCTTCTCCGACACCGTCAGCAACATGCCCTTCCACTTCGTCAACGAGGCAGGCTGCGACAGCATCGTTTACTACAACCTCCATATCTTCTGGAACGGTGACCATTGCGACAGCTCTCTCACGTTCCCCAACGTGGTCACTCCCAACGGCGACGGCCTCAACGACCGCTTTGTCATCGGGGGTCTGGTAGAGAACCAGTGCTATCCCGACAACTTGCTCGTCATTGCCGACCGTACAGGCCGAATTGTGTTCCAAGCCGAGAACATCTGCCGCGACGACCAGTTCTGGAATCCTGCCGCCTCGCGCATCCCCGCCGGCACCTACTTCTACCGCTTTGTAGGTCGCGGCATTAACCACGCAACCCAACATCAAGGATGTATAGAAATACTGAAATGAAAACACTTGTCAACATTTTCGACCCCGACGAGCCTTTGGCCGCCTACCTCTTCCTCAAGCAGTATTATGCCGAGGGCGACCGCCTGCTCTTTATCGCCACCCGCGAGAACCGCCAGCTCCTTGGCCGCTATGCCGCCCTTTTCAACCTCCCCGACGACCAGATCGACTTCATCGCCTTCAAGCGCGCCGAGGACAGCTATATCTACGAGCGTATCAGCCGCCGACTCTCCTCGCGGCTCTCGACCGATGTCACCTACTGGGTCAACCTGGCCGGTGGCACCCGTTATCTGGCCCTCGCCGTCCAGCACGTCTTCACCCAGTTCAATGCCCGTCTCTTCTACGTGCAGACACGCGAGAATCTCATCGTCAACTCCCCGTTCGACGCCACCTTCGACGACGACACCGACACCATCGACCCCATCCGCTACCGCATGACCCTCGACGAGTATCTCCGTCTCCACGGCCTCGGCCACGACCTCAAGGAGCGCAGCCACCGTCCCACCCGCAGCGAGGAGGATGCCCTGCGCGTCTTCGACTGCTTCCGCACCCGTCGGCTGCCCCACAGGGCTTTCCACGCCCTCGAGCAGCTCCGCCTCATCTACCGCGGCATGCGCAAACCCATGGCCATCCACGACATCACCTTCGGCCGTCGCGACCGCCGCGACGCCGTCCCGGGCCTCCCCGAGCTGCTCAACGCCATCGGCTTTGTACCCAAGGAGAAGGAGATGCTCCAGCCCGCCGAAGTCGACTACCTCACCGGCGGCTGGTTCGAGGAGTATGTCTACTACACCCTCCAGCGTCTCGTCGCGCCGCAGCAGATAGCCATCGGCGTGCGCATCGCAAGGCCCGGCACCCAGCACAACAACGAGCTCGACGTGGTCTTTATCAAGGCCAACACCCTCTTTGTCGTCGAGTGCAAGACCGGTGTGGCCTCCGACCACATGTTCAACGAGATAGTATACAAGGCCAGTGCCCTCAAGGAGTCGTTCCTAGGTCCCTCCAGCCACTCATACATCTTCACCCTCAAGAACGACTACGACCACCGCCTGCAGACGGTGGCCGCCATCATGGGCATCACCCTGTGCCCCAAGGGCACCCTCGTCAGTCCCGACCTCATG
>Ga0247611_10001490_pt1 | contig 41381 bp, 46 predicted proteins | sample 177DNAGHGhighgp2_FD_192422 | JGI IMG/M metagenome (GOLD analysis project Ga0247611, IMG submission 192422) | Sheep rumen microbial communities from Palmerston North, Manawatu-Wanganui, New Zealand - 1770 DNA GHGhigh gp2 | ecosystem: Host-associated > Mammals > Digestive system > Stomach > Rumen... | reverse complement strand
ATTTAGATTTATATAATGCTTGTATGAATTTTTGCAGAGTATTTGGGAATGTAGTTGCTCATAAATCTCAATTACATTCTGCAAGATTATGTTTCGATGAAATAGAAATAGAAAGATTAGCACATAAAGTCAAAATTGAAGAACGATGGGTTAGGGATGAATATAATCATTTATGTGAAGTTATAGAAAAATTAAAGGAGTTAAAATAATGACTTGGGAAGAAATTACCGAAGAATTGTTTGAGGGAATGACTGAAAAACAATTTCAATATAATGTGAATAAGAACAGTATTGAATATGATGGGAAACATTTCGCATACTGCAATGGAGGACAGTCAAAGATTGCAAAGAAATTGAATGAATTAAATGATGAAATAAATTTAATGAAAGTAGAATTAAATACTCATAAACATCCATTATGGAGTACAAGAGAAGCAGAAAGAATATTAAATCTAAAAGAAAAGAAAATAATAGAATTAACTGATTTATTAGCCGAAGAAGTCAAAAAGAATGGAGAATTATTATTAGAGATTAACAGTCTGCGAAAGGAATTAATGATTTGTAAAAAACAGAAAAGGAGATTTTGAATGACTGAAAAAAGATACAGTACAGAATTTAATGAAAAATCACAAATGATGCAATATGTTGATAAGTACAGGGGCGAACCTAATCGATGGGCAATATGGAATCATGGGGAAACAGTAAATTTACTGAATAATCAACATGAAACCATTATGAGATTGGAATCAGAAGTTTTTAAGTTGGAGCAAATCATTAAGACTGGTGAAAGAATGACTGAAAACAGACATGATGAGATGAAACAAATGTTAGATGATATCTTAAATGAAGATATAACTCTTAACATTCCTTTAGAAGATTTGATTTGGACAATAATTAATTATTCATATATGATGAAGGATATTGAAGATAGGCTATTTTCAAATTATCCTCATTATCCAAATAATTTATCTCCAAGGGAAATAGATAGTTTGGCTAATGATAAAGAGTATACTGCTTGTAGGAGAGATGAATTGGCAAGAATTATAGGACAATATAGTGATTTCGACACTTCAAAAATATGGGAATCTGTTGATAGTATTTTTAGAGATTATTCAAATAGATCCTCTTGGAATGAATTTGTAAGAGGTGATTGAATGACTGAAAACAGTAATGTAATTCAAGCACCTCATATGTTTAAATGTAACTTTTGTGGTAGAGGATTTATGAAATTAGTTGAAATTGAAGAAAAACAATTGATATATTACTGTGAGCATTGTAAACATTATAAATTTTGTGAAAGGGTGATTAGATGACTAAACGATTTATAAAAGGTTACCATACTATTCGTGATACAAACGAAAATAAAACTTATGATTTTAGAGTAGATATTATATGTGATTTGTTGAATGAACTTGATGGGAAATGGGTTGGTGAATTTTCTCTTCGTGAAACACTACAACAAGAACTGCAAAGAGTTGAAGAAGAGAATGAGCAGTTAAAATCTACAATTGCTCAATTAATTGAACAAAATCGTAAAAATAATGATTTACTTCTATACGACATTAGAATACTTGAAAAAGCATTATGGTGTGGTGGTTGTGAAAATGATTATGGAAGATTAAAGGAATTAAGAAAAGAGTTTATAAGGTGATGTGGAATGACTTGTCAATTTCAAGATAATAAAATGATTGATTCTCATTGTAAAATTAAAATATGGAATCAAGATAAATTTGAAGATACTTACTGCCAAACTGGTTGTCCTTTAAAAGAATTAGATGGTGATGTTGAATGACTGAAAAACGATTTAGTATTGAAAGAGAAGTAGATATGTTAACTGGAAGAGTAGTTGAAGTTCATTTAGTTGATAATCTTGGTAATCTGCCACGATTGGCATTTTTTGACCCATCTGATTTATATGAGTATGAAAAAGCATTAACAGAAGAGTTGGATAAATTATATGAAAGGAATAAGGAATTGAAGAAACAGAGGGATTGTGTTCGTAAGGATTTAAGAAGATTGAAAAAAGATTATTTGGAATTGTCAAGGAGAGTGAATGATGACTAAAAGATTCATTTATAATCGTACAAGTCAGATGATTACTGATAATTTGACTGGATATACTTATCATGGTAATCGGAAACTCTGTGACTTGTTGAATCAGGAATCTGATAGAGCCGATAGGAATGCAGAATTATTGTATGCTTATGAAAAGTTGATGAGAAAATATGAGATTGATAGTGTAGCGAAACTGGATCGTATCTTATTGGAGCAGAGAGTATGGTGAGATGTGAAAGATTTGTCACACAATATAAAAAAGATGAAAGAAAATATTGTGGCAAGAGTGTAATGTGTTATACATTTCATCCAGTTATATATGATAGGGTTGAAATGAGAAATATTATAGAAATAAATACTGGATATTCTGATATTGATGAAGAAATCGTTGATGAAATGATGAATCTTCTTAATAGGAAGTATTTATTGAAAAAATAGTGATAAAATGGATTGGTTTGAACTGTTCTGTGTAGTTTGTTTAATGATTATTGGATTGTGTGAAGTTGGTTTGGGCAATGCTCTTACTGACTATAGTTTATGTGGTATTGGAGGTATTACAATAGGTATTGGTATAGTTTGTATGATGATTAGTAACAATAATTGAAGAAAATAGTGTAAGTTGATTGTTACCCCTATATGTAACAGTCAATTTACAGTAACTTTGAAAGGCTATTTTTCAATAATTTAATTAGTATTCAATATTTCCCCAATCATTTCCTTGAAAACATCATCACCAAGTTCTTTTCTTAAAGCATTCACCTTTTCAGATGCTTGTTTCTTTTGCTCAAGTTGATGAGTCAGATGTGCAACTTCTTTTTTTAATTTTTTATTCTCATCAGATGGGTCAATGAGAAATATTTCAACATCATTATCCCTGATGACATAATCATACTCATTCCAAAGTGATACATTATTCATCACCTTTGCATATAAGACTTTCTGCCTTAAAGGATTAGTCTTGATATATGTATCTTGTACCCCAGTTTTACCTCTTCCCTGCATTTCATCGATTTCGGCATTAGTGATAATGGATTGTTCATCATAACTTAATGCAGAACCACCAATGTATGTGGCATGAAATTTCCTCAAGGCATGAGGTCTTAAACGATACATTCCACCTGCCTCACCTAATCCTAATCTCTTGTTGATTTTACTGCAAATCCTATTCATATTGGATTTGTGAGTATTCAACAATTTATCAGGAATATTTCCATTGTTTGATGGTAGGTCTTTTTCATATAGTTTAGCAGATGCTATAACATTAACTGCCTCTGCACCGATAATCCCATAGTATGGTTTACCAGTTTTAACTCTTATTAATTTGGTAATCCATATAACTGGATTATTCTCATCTGCTAACCATTCAAGTGCAGAGATGTCATCATCCTGCAAATGATATGGGTAGAGTTCATCAATGAATCTGCGAAGTGTTAATTGTTCGCATTCTTCATTAGATAATCCTCCTTGTATCATTGCCATCATTCTTGCCCTGACTGGCAATCTTACAAGTGGAAGAACCTTTTTGAGTTCATCCTTTGTTAAAATATCTTTGAACTCAATTGCAGGATTTCTTTTAACCTGCTTGATATTGATTGGTTCAATGTATGGCAATTCTACTCTATTTTTATGGTAGATTGCTTTTATTCTGCTCATGTGAGTCTTAATTGTACCCACTACTAATTCTTGATGGATTAAATAGTCTTGGAACTCTTCAATCCTATCAATAACTTTCAATTTGTGATGTGGCACTTGATTTGCTTGTTCTTCAAGTGCCTCATCAACTAAAGCCTCTATGCTTGTGCCATGGAATTTTTCATATAACTTTATTGCTTGGTTATATGATTTTTGAGTGCTTAAGGCTAAATTATCCATGAACCTTAAACACTTTATGCTTTTTTTACTCATGTTATTATATCTCCTCAAACTTATTATTTAAATTATTGAGAGAGCATTTGGTAACTATTCAGTATTACTTTTATCTACTGAATATATTACGAAATGTGAGTAAATTCAAACACTAATAACATAATTTTAGATAGAGATTGAGGTCAAAGTGTTTGAATTTTCACCTCTCATTATTTAAATATATTGGTTCAAAGAGTATATAAAATTATCGAAAAAAAAATCCCACCTACAAGATCCGAAAATCTCATAGATGGGATTTCTAAAAAATTACTTATTCTCCAAATAGAAATATACTTTTTCACCCTGAAGTGGAGCATTATTATTATCTGATAATTTAACTGACAATGTTACATTATCATTAGTTTGAGTAATTGAACTGCTACTACTCATATTAGTCAATTTATATTTAGTGTTTGATAAAACTGGATAAGTACAATTAAATGCAAATGGATGTCCACTACTCATAGTTGCCCCTAAATTTTTCAATACAACTATTCCATCTGTTTGTATTGTAATATATCCTTGAAATAGCCCACTACAAGAGCAGTATACTTTATGAGATGGTTTAGGACTAATATGTCCTATATTTAGTTCTCCATCAGGGGGTATTTGAGCAGTAGTAATCGCACTTCCCTCAAAAATAATTATATCTCCTGACCGATAAATATGTATCTGTTGATTATCAGAAACTGCTCTTGAATTAACATATTCCCATTGGGGAGTGGCACTATCATCAATTATTTCAGATGACTGATGAGTATGTGAAAAATCAGTAATCTGTGACTTTGAATGAGTATGAACTGCTGGTGCATAATCATCAAAATATATGTAATGTTTTAAATTTTCGCAAATAACTGCAACTACTCCACTTAAGTTAATAAAATTTGGATAGAGTATTTTAATAATATCAGTAGGTGTACTTACTGTTCTTGATATAGTATCATATGTTGTGCTTGACCTTATAATTATATCAAAAGTTATTGACCCCTCATCCCTTATTATTTTTTTTGCTAATTCTGAAAGTTTTATAGCAATATACCAACCATCACTATGTATTAGAGATGCTATAATGGGAGTTCCCATTTCATATGTACTTGAATTACCAGTAACTATTAATTCAGAAATATATGATGGTAGATAAGTTATCTGTTCTTGTAATGTCCCATCGGCAGTAGGATTTACTGTTCCAATATCTTCCTTTGCCTTATCAAGATTCTTTTTTACTGTTCCATTAGCAGGTTGAGTGATTGTACCACTTCCTTTTGTACCAGTCGACTCATCCCATCCTGCATACATTCGACCCTCAACCTTATCGGCTTGGTTTGATACATTATCAACTGCTACATTTGTATTATTGATTTTACCGAATACTGATGTGTTTGTAGTATCTGCAGGGTCACCTAATGTATCATTTACATCATCAACCCTACCATCTACTACATCAATTGCTTGAAAAGTATTATATACTGAATGCAATAATGCTTGTATACTTGCATCTAATGAATCATAATGGATTCCTTGAGCCTCTAAACTCTGTTTGAACTGTGCAAATGTACCAGTAAAGTTTGTTAAATCATCAGTTAATGCTTTTAATGATTTCTTCAATTCTGCATTAGCAAGTGATAAATCATCTAAATTAGTACGAAGAGTATTCAATCTACCTTTTAATGAGTCAGGACAAGGATCAGTAATTGTACAGTTATGAACCACACCATCTTTTGTATATGTCTGTCCTTTACCATATAATTGGACTTGCAATGTATTCAAATAATCAACTAAACCCTCATGGGATTCATCACCATACAAATCCATTGCTAAATCATCCAATGAACCATTCAAGGTGTCCAAGTCATTATTCAATACATTCAAGTCAGATATATCAGGTATATATTCTTTGATGACTGATTCAGGGTTAGTAGTAGTATTCTTTAATCTATCAACATCAATAAGCAGTCTATCTAAATCTGTCTGTATTTGGTCTATCTGTGCCATTTATCTATCCCACTCATAGTAGATTTCTTCAGTTACTGGTGTTGCAGTAGCACCAAAACTGGTATCTTCATCTTTCGCTTCACTTCTTAACTTCTGAATATTCTTCTGTAATCGAATATCAGGTGCAAGTTCACCTAATCCTATTTCTGTTCGTATTCTTGGAATCTTATCATGTTCAAAAGTTAATTTAATACTATTCACTTCTTTGACATTGTTAAGTTTCTTTGCATTCGCTACAACTTTTACTAAATCGCCTATTCTCAAATTTGGATAATTTGGTACAGTTATAGTGTAAGTGTAAGTCTGTGATGGATTATATTTCTCTGATTCAACTGCATTAAAATAGGCTTGTGGTGTACTAATCGCTTCATTACTGGTTTGTAATGTGCATTGCTCACCATAGTTTAATATTGATTTACTGTCATGTGTATCAATATATAAGTATTTTAAATCATCTGCTTTGAATACACATCTACTCATATTAAAAAGTGACCCAACTGGACTGTATGATATAGAGTTCCATGCTAAAATATTGTTATTATCACCCTCCGATGCAATAAATTGCTCCATCGTGTTATTTACTACTCTGAAATTTATCTTGTCATCTTTTCTATGAAGCCCATATGTCATATTCACATAGTATCCTGCATCCTTATTCAACTCTTGCATCATACTATTAATGGACTTACCACATGATGGCAAATCAGAACCCTCTACACCTGCATTATCATCAAAACTAATCTGATACAGATTCAATTTGCAACTGGATTGGTCATCACTACTCTTATCATTCTTATACCAGTCAGTATCCTTTGATTCTTGTGTAGCCTTAATCTTCGGTGCAATCATATGAATAGATTGCAAATAGAATCTTGCATCTGCTTTTTTATGTACTGCAGTTCTCAAAAAGTATGTTAAACCATCATGTTGACTTTCATGGTCACTACCGATTTTTAAGGTTGTCTTTTTGATTGTATCATTCACCCAGTAGAAATTGAAGCCTGAAGTGGATACATATTTCGTTGGTGGAGTCTGTGTCATCTTCACATATACATTATATTTCTTCGCATTAAATGACTGCTCTAATGAATATGTGATTTTTAAATAGGCTTGGAATGGTTTATCTTTATCATATCCTTTTGTATGAGTTACATTAGTGGTTTGGGATTTAGTAGTGGATGTAGATGCTTTAATATTACCCATATTGTTTCCCTTGTAATCTTGAATGATTCTACCATGAAAACTTGCACCAATAGGATAATTATTTAACATATTATCATATCTTGAACCCCATCCCTGCTCACGATATGGGAAATCTTGCCATTTACCCTTTGCATCCTTGTAAATAACTGTACGATGATTTCCTACACTTGGTGTACTTCTATATTCTCTGATTTGACAACTTACACCATATCTTTTCAATTCATTGAATATTAATTCAGAGAATGCCCAACAGTCACCATACCCTACCTTTTTCATAGTATTCCATGATGATGACCCTGCACCTAATTTATATCGATATTTGAATGCTAATTTAGTGATAGCCTTAAATATGTCATCTGATGACACTTCTACTGCAGTAGATGGAACTGCAGACATATTACCATTCTTTAATTTCTGTGCCTCTGCCTCTGATGATGCAGTAATGCCTGAAACTGCTTTTAATTTATTAGTTGAACCACAATAGGCATGGTCTTTACCAGTAATGATTGAATAATCCCTATCACAACTTTTACAGAAGATATGACCCTCTGCACTACCACCCTCTGAATTGCCTCTACATGGAGAATATCCATAATCTGATTTACCAACCCAATGCCAATCCCACACTAAATTAGTTGAACCACAGACACATTTTCGCTCATAGATTCTCTTATAATACTTGTATCCATATTTAGACACTTCTCCACAAGCAGATGGTAATCCAATAGCCATTAAATATTTACCATCCTTGGATACACCACATTTGCTAAATTCTTGACTACCTGCACTTGTATCTGCCACATCAACTTTCTCTGTGGTTTTAGTAGAGTATTCAGTTTTCTTTTTACCTAAACCATATGTAATATGGAGATATGGGTAATTAGTTATCTCTACTGGTTTCTTACTATGTTTCTTCGCATCATATAATGCCCATGACTGTTGCTTGTTACTTGAAGCCTTGTTTCGTAGCATTATATAATTTTTTGATACAGTAGTCAATCCATTAGATGCAGTAACCTTTTTAATCTTCTTATTTGACCCATAAGTGATTGTGAATCCTTTATGGAACTTTTCACCATCAACTGTATAGTTTGATGTAATATTTGACTTTAATGTAGTTTCATGAATATCACATAAATACTTCAATGCCTTTGGATAACTGTCAAAGTCATGTTTCATAGATTTATTATACTCTGTTTCACTTGGGTCAGTTTTACCACCTCCCAATGTCATGAAATCAAGTATATATTTATTCTGACCATCAACTAATCTGTCTGCACAATGTATAGTCAGTTTAGTTCGGTCACTATCAGGCAATATGGATGAAACATATCCACCGAAGATTTGCACAATCTCATTATCATTGCTTTTCACATAGAAATTACATTCATCATGATAATCAATATAGAATCCACTTGGAGATTCATCACATTCAAAGTCTGGATCATAAAATACTTCGGCAGATAATTCAGTAGGTTTTAACATATCACCATTAGTGACTGTACAAGTGGTTAAAACCATATTACCCTCTTCTGAACCTAATGCATCACCATAATAGTTATCTCCAACGAATTTGATTACTTTACGAATGATTACACCATAAAAATAACAGTTATGTGGTATACTGAAGTTTATTGTATGATTGCCTTTTGATAAGTGTCTGAATAATGTTTTTCTTTTCAATACATTATTCTCACCATCAAATTTAGGTGCAGGATTCAATTCAGTACCATCAATCGCAATACTGCCAGTCAAATCCTTACTGGTGTTCGTATTCTTCTTACCTACTTTTTCATGTATTGCATTATTCTGTTCATAGATGAAATCAATACGATAATCCCCAACTTTTTTAGCATTATATTTTATGCTAAATTTCATCTCATTCTGTTTATCCTCTGATTTAAAGCAACTCCAACTCTTCCATGAAGTTTTTGCAGTATTGGATTTGCCTTTAAGAGTATTATCTTCACGAAGATATGTTTTAGTATATTTAGGGTCGAAACTGAATATTTCCAGTTTCACATATTCATCGTAGGGTCTGATAACATTCTTACGATGAGCAGAATAATCTCTTTCTATGTGTTTACTATCCATTTATCTTAATACATCTATATTTTGTTCGGCTTGATTTATAAATTCATAAAAAATGTTTACTGGGTCATCAATGTCAGATTCATTGGTTAAATGGGGTGCAATAACTGTACATTTACATTTAGATAACATATTAGTCATCATCCCATCGGCTTCAGGTCTGATAACCTGCAAATAATTCCCATCCACATCATACAAGTTACAGTATCTTGTATTCTTGAATCCAATCGGTTTCGCTACGATTTGATTAGGGATATAAAATCCTATATCCCCATCTTCATTGAATATTATTCTATTGAAATATAATGGGTTCTCTGATGAAATGCCAATAGTAATTAATTCTATTTGAGTATATGCGATTTTATCAAGTATTGAATTGTCTATATCCCATGTTCGTGTTTTCTTATTGAACATTGGCTTTCCATCATCAGAGGTTGGATTGTCGATAATCCATCGTGGACTGGTATACTTGTAGATTAATTCATCATGTATATTGTACCCATAAAATCTGAAATAAAGAACAGATGGGTATCTGCTCCTTATTTGACCAATACTGAATGTTACTTCTGACCTATCGAATCTAACATGAGTTTTTGGGAGATATAAATGATATTCTAATTGACTCATATTATTCCATCACATCTGCCAATACCCAAGCAGGATTATAGGCTAAAACAGTTCCATCGCTACACCAATTGCTTGTAACACTTCCACCATCCAATACTGATGCAGGGTCACGATAGAACCAGTTATCAGAGCCTTTAGCCTTTAATCTTAATCTTACATGACCATCACCACTTGCTCTGCATCTTACATGGACAAACTGGACAGTATAACCTAATGCTAATGCTACACGATATGTTAACTGTGCAGAATCAGTACAATTCACTCCTTGCCTATTCTTAATCCTTGAAATAGTTGTAGCAGTATTATAGATTGAATTATAATAATATGCATAGCCTCTGCCTTGTATCTTCTCCAAGAACTCATCTATTTTAGTGAATTTACCAAATGCATCATAACATTTCTTCAATGTACTATCAGTAGTCTGTGAAGTAGTGTTATTCTTATTTGAGCCTTGAATCTTGACTGTTTTAGGTGGAACATTATCATGAGCCTTAACATATGCCAAAACTCTTTTATTCATATCAACATAAGTGTTCAAATAGTATTTAACACCATTACTGCCAGTTACATAGTTAGGGAACTGTTCATAAGACTTGTTATCTGCAATTGCACAATCCATGAACCATCTACCCCAAGTGGATGTTTTACTATCCTTATTCTTTTTAATGATAGATTTTACTTGAGATAATTTATATGCCTTACCCATATGGGTGTAGACATCTCTCATTTTAATCTTCTTATTGTTACTGATGAGCCAATAAGCGATTCTGTTCATTAAAAAACGATATTCATCATATGTAATTGTTTTACTTGCCATTATCTTAAACCTACAATTTTAAAACTCTTAATTCTGAAAACCTAATATTTGATGAGCCACTTGATTTGAAATTAATCATATTTCCATTACTACCACTTTGTGAAACAGTCAATGGTATCTGTGTACCATTAATGGAGGCTTCAACTTTGCTTGTTTGAGAATTGTATCTGCATACTATCTCATCACCTGCATTTAAATTCAATGTATTTGATTCTCCGAAAGAACCATTGTTACAGAATGTTAATTTAATATTATTGGATGGAGATGCAACTTTCATATATAATTCCATTGGGAAATTCGGCAAACCCTCTTGGTCAAAGAAGTCCAGTGCAGAACCAACTCCTGACAATATTGAAAATTCATAATAAGTATTGTATTGTTTAAGTGTACCTATTACTCTGCATCGCCTATTAGGGAAATCTTGACCTGCAACAAAACTATACAAGTAATCATATATTGTAATTGTACTTGTCAATCCATTTGGTGTTGTACCAGTAATATTTACAATACCTGCACCAGTACCATTATATGTATCAATCGCTCTACCATTCGCATTTGAGTACATATGTGAATCCAATCCCCCATCCATATCAATTAATACATTAGGAACTTTAGGCTCAATATCAAACCATATTGAAGTAACATTATCTGCATTTGCAATAGCAGTACCCATACTGGTTATATTAGTAACATTAACTGGATTAATTGATAATTCATTAGATTGGTATCCTCTGCAAGTAGCCTTATATTTACCTGCAGTAGCAGTTCTAACTGTGAATGTAGCAACACCATCACTTCCAGTAGATTTAGTTTGACCCATAAATGAAACTGTTTCCCCAACAATTGGATTATCATATGAATCAGTAACAGTCACATCAAAAATATTATCTGCATTAGTGACAAATGTTGCATGACCCCATCTTTTCTGCAATTTGACTGTGTAACCTAATGCGACTTCTACACTTGCAGAGCCTTGATTAATCAATCTGTCTTTTTCAACTTCTGCAGTAATCTTATGAACTCCCATTGACAAGGAATTAATTACAGTAGTTGCAGAATTTGTATTTGCACCAGTAGTGATTGTTGAATGATAAACCCCATCAACATAAATCAATATATTCCTACTGTGGACTCCACTTGCAGTAGATGATCCACCGATAGTTAATGCAACATTTAATTGTACATTACTACTGGAAACAGTAGGTGTGATTGTAATTCCAGTAGCGAATTTGGATGGTATATCATATTCCAATTCAATAACTTTACTTCTACTGCCTAAACATTGTGGATTTCCTCTATAAATTGCATATAATGTATGCTTGTATCCATAAGGCAATTGTAATCCAGTTTTAGTGAAATGATGCACATTAGTTGAAGTATTCCATCTCTGATTCGGTTTCAATTCATCATTCAAGAATAAATCTAAAAATGATGTACCTAATCCACGAAATACATCTGCAGTAACATCTACAGTATAATAATCAATTGCATCATCATTATAATTACTTGCAGACAATTCACATACAGTAGTTCTTGCATAGGCTTCATCTCCACGAAGCATAAAGAATTTCTCTTGTGATTCTTTCTTTGAATCTGCATCATAGACTCTTTCATATACTGTACTTAACCTAACCATATTCTACTCCGAAATAGTAATTGTTGTAGTGAACTCTTTCTTCTCAATATTTTTACTTCCAGTATATACTGCCTTAAACTTGAATGTTCCTTTACTACTGAATTTATATGCTATTTTACCCCATTTATCAGTAGTATATGATGTCATTTTACCATTCACATATAATTGAACCTTTGTATTAGTAATTGGTGTTGAATTATTGTATTTGAAATAAAACTTAATAACTCCATCTTTTTTATATGTTCCACCATCAATGGTGATAGTACAAGGTGCTTTATTGACTGTGAATGTCTTATAGACACTATAAATCTTTTTACTGTCCTCTGTGAAGTATCCACCAATCTTATATGTTCCTGCATTCCATGTTGGAGTATTCATACTCACTAATCCTTTCGCATCAGTAGATGCAGTACCAATCCCTGAACCACCTACAACTCTTTCAACAGTCTTGCCACGAACTGGAGCATTTCCTTTAGTCAATTGCATAGTAATCTTCGCAGATTTCCCATATACAGAAGAGGATGGGGTATTACCATAAAATGCCAGTCTATATGTACCACTTGTAGTAGGTGTAGCAGATTCATCAACTGGTGGTTGAGCAACGATGAAATGCAATTTATCAGTCATACTCATATTATATTCATCATTACCCACATAGAATGCTTGTATATCATGTGTACCCTCCTTAAATTGAGTAGTATAAGTAACACAGTTAGTATCTACTGTGGTTGAATTAGCATAATTCAGATTAGCCACTTCAACACCATCCACTAATACTGTGACTCCCTCATGTGTCTGCCATGGCAATACTGGACTATCTTGTATTAAGCGACATTTAGTGATTACATCTCCAACAGTATAATCAGAGAATGGTATATTATATATGTAGGGTGAATTAACACTTGATGAAGTGTAAGTCCTATATGGTGTCGAACTATCATTAATAAACACTTCTAACGATGGGATACCCATCCCATTCGATTGTAAAGTCAATTTTAAATTATGATGATTATCAGGTATTTCAAAATTCAATTTTATTTTTCACCTTTTCAAAAATTTTTTTTATATTTTTCACTAATTTCATTTAATACTTTTCAGAAGAAAGAATACTGTATATTGCAATCAGAAACATACGAAGTATTCGATACATTGTATCATGATGAGATGACTTCTGACACTACAAGCAGATATGGAGTATATTCTACTATGAGTCTTGCTTTTGATGAAGACAAACTCACAGTTACTCGTATTTCTGATGGTGGAGGATATGCAGATTATGGAGTAAATGGTGCAGGTTGTGACATTTACAAAGGAAAAACAATTAAATTTGAATGTGATATTGTAAATGCAACTGATACTGTGAATCTTGCAGTATATTCAGATGGTGTAAACAATCAGTCATCTTCAACTACACAAGGACAACTCTCTACAACAATCGAAATCCCATCAAATGCTACTTATATTCGTTTTAGGATTGTTACAAACAATCTTGGAACAAATGGAACTTGCAGTTTCAGAAACATCAAGATTTACCCAGTTTAAATCGGATAAACCTTGAAATCTTTGAAATCAATTGTTGTTATTGATTGTGGAGTCTGCAATGCAATATTTAGTGGTTGTGAAGTATCTCTATTCATGTTATTTCTTATTACTCTTGCAGATGTTTCGTTATTGTAGTATGCTTTGATTGTACTGCCTTGAATTTCTATTTTAAGGTGTGTCCATTGGTTAAATGAGTCTTGAAGTAATCCAAATCCAGTTAATTGGGTTGAAGATTGGAATATTCCAATAATCCACCCATTCATACTGTCATTTTTCACATCTAATTCAATAATGCAATCTTGATTAGTTATTTGAGTTCTTACATCTGCATAAGTTCCACTTCCTTCCGATACCGAAGTATACTCATCGTAACGAACGATTTCAGAGGTTTGTACTTGTTTAGTCCAAATATCATTATGACTTGCAATAGTACCATTGTCAAACTTCACATAATCCCAAACTTCGAATATTTCTGATTGTAAACTACCACTTTCTGCGAAAACATTCAGTAATCCTCTACCTGCACCAGTATAAGTTACACTTGCAACACCATTAGCATTAGTTGTTGCAGTTCCAATTAATCTTTTAGCCATAATCTTTTATTCTCCATTATTTTCATATATTCCAACAAATACATCTTCAACTGGATTATTATTAGCATCCTTAACTGTTACAGTAAAAGTTACTGAATCTCCAGTCTGTATAACTGATTTATCTTTACTACAAGTAATTCTCCATCCAGTAGTATCTATACCATCATCATAAACTACTGCAACATATTCACCAACCAGTAAACTACCATCCACATCATGAACAGTACCTTTAAATGTTGCAGTTTCACCAGTCTGTAATACTGATTTATTCGCAGACAATTTAAGACTTGTCGCTTCGGCTTCCTCAAAGAAATAGACTGTCTTATTTCGTATACCATCATTAGCCCAGTCACGAATGATTACATTCAATCTATTCACATCACTTGTCTGCATGATTGAATCATTGACATAGAAATCCATTTGGACTGGAATATTGTCAGACACTTTCTCAAATGAATATGATCCGAAACTTGAAGTGTTACCCTCAAAGGTTACTTCATCACTATAATCATTCAAATAGTCACTTGTAATCTTGAATGTTACATTTTCTTCATTATTAACTGTGGATGGTGGATTAACCCATGACATTTCAATGGATGCATTATCATCCACTTCAACTTCCTCTACTCTTATATCTGATGGATTAATAGTGTTTATTCCACCAATGGATTGTGGAAGTAAGTTTTTAGTGTTCATTAAATCCCAGTAAGCAGGTATATCTACTGAACCACTTGCTCCAACCTGCTCTGCCCATACACGATTGAATATAGTGTCAATATAAATATCTTCATCCATATGATTGATTTTGATGTATGGGTGTCCACGATAAATAGTGAATGTGGAATCAGAGGCTTGTAATTCTATTTTATCATCTGATATTGAATTTACATTCAAATCAATATATTTATTCAATCGCAATATGTTTGTTGTAACATATGATTCTGACTGTGGGTCATATTTAGCAAGATACATATGTCCTTTATCATCAACACGATTGAATCCAAGCCTTACAAGTCCATTCTGAATATATACAATGTCAAAACCATAATTCAAGTTGAATACACTTATATCATCGCCTTTAAGGTCTGTTCCATTCTGATATTGATAATATGGTTCTACGATATATGAATATTCTTTACCCTCTTCAAACTCATAATAATAGATTGTACCCTCTTCGGCTTCTCTTGTGAAAAGCAATTTCTTATCAACGATTGGAAATGGGCTTATTAATAATTTACCAAATTTATTAGCATAAGTAGTGGACAATATTGTGTCTTGTACTTGGAAATCAACTGTACAGTCAACTGGCACAGTATCTCCATCAGAATTATTATTCCTCCATTCAACAACATAATAATATTCAGTATTAGGCAATTGAATATTTGGGAAATAGACTTCACTACCATTGAATCCCTCATCAATGACACTTATTTTATTATTAGCAATGTTGAATCGTAGTGTTGAACCATATCTTGCATCTCCACTTGATATGACATTCTCCAATTCACCATCATCAATATCTGCATCATTACCATCATCATATCTGTATGTGAAGTCTTCTTCAAATGTTTCTTCACCTATACGATACAATACAGTACCCTGAACCTCTTCAATACTGCCATCTGATGATGTAATAAATTCTAATGTGTTGTATTCATATTCAAATACACTATTTCCTTTTTTATCAACCAGTTTAACTATTTTAGATATTTTATTCTCACGATATTCTTCTAATATTGATGCAGACCATGTATATGCTATCTGACAATCATGTGAGATTGGATTAACTGTTTGAATATGTATATGTTCCCCATTATCTATATTGAAGAAATTCCTATCTTCATCATTGATTACAGTAGTTTCGTGTGTCTGTGGGTCGGTGTAATCTTCATTATAGATGAATGTACCATCGGTATCAACTGTGAAATATTTATCTTCTGATGTATCGGATAAGTTCTCTCCACTACTGAATACTTCTGATAAGACAGATGGGATTGGATAATCATCAATAGGCTTTCCTCTGTTGATATGGAATCTTGTATCCAAGTTATGAGTCAGGTATTTGACATCAATATCACATTTGTACCACCTTGGATTAGTTTCTTCGGTCTTAATTCCATATATCTCTGCCCATCCTCTGTGGTTCAAGGCATCCGATTCAAAGCATTTGTGATTTGCATTAATAGGGATAGGCTTGTCCATTTCGATTAATCCCTGAATTGTGGTAACTTGTTTTGGATGCAAACGAACATTCAAGGTAATATCTTCATCAGTAGCCAACTTCTTACCCATATATCTTTTATTCTTATAAGTTGAATTAAGCAATGTATCCTTAAAAGTTGATTTAGGGTCAAAATGAAGATGCTCTAATGGTACACAACCGATATAATCCAAATCCTCCCATACATTCATGTTAATCTGACAAGGAGTCATAATCATACTGGCATCAATATCATCGGCTATCATCGGTATCATCAATGTATCTGTTTCAATCTCTGTGAATACACGATGATTAGTAACTTTAACAATATCTCCACCACCTTTACCAAATTCTAAAAGGAATGGGTCTGCTTTAAGAACTGGGAATGTATATCTGAAATCCCCAACTGAAAAATTAGTATGTGCATGAATATTTAATGTTCCACTTTGAACTGGAGCAATAAAACAGAATTTCAAAGTAGCAACAAACTCTGTTTCAAATGGAACTTGCAAAGTCACACTTTTAGCAGTATATGAAAGAATTTCAACTGTACCATCACTTATATATGAATCCAAAGAGAAAAAGCCATCTCTACCCTCTATACTCCATAAAGGCAAGTCATAATCAATAACAACATCACATTCAGTATCGCCGACAACACCATGCACTATAACATCCAAACAACATGGCAACCAACCACGAATACCATCCTTATTGTTATTGACAATTGTAATGTCAGAATATCCAATATCCTGATGATTCCTATCAAGTACATACTGATTACCGATGTAATAATAATCAGTAGATTGAATATGTCCACTTAAAGTATGATTCTCATATCTACCATACAGATTCGCTTCCAGTTTCGATGCAACAGATGAACTTGTAGTGACTCCAATAGTCATACTATAATCTGCATATGATTTACAGTCAACAGACCATATGTATTTCTTTAAAGTAGAATCATAAGTTAATCTACCATCACCAGTAATCTTACGAATCTCTGAACCCCATGGAACATCAATAGCAATGTATCTGCCACCACTACCATGTGCAAGAGATGAATTAGTACATTTAAGTTTTAACTCAAACTCTTCTTTGGGTTCAACTGGAAATGGCGAAGATGATGATCCACTTGCATCAATAATGTTTGCAGTTTTAACCTTACCAACAACTAATGCCTCTTCAATTGGATTAACAATATCTATTTTATAATCAGGAACATCATAGGTTACAATACATTTAACCCATGCAATATAGACATCCTTACCAATCGTATTGTCTTTACCATAGTTTTCGCCTTTGATATTATCGGCAGTTCTCCATATTAAATCACAACCCATTAAATCTGCATTTAAATGAGTATTAGTGATTCCTGCCCTTTTAATATCGGCATAATCCATTGTATACCAAATCTCATCCCATTTGGTGGATAATTTGGTTTTTTGAGCGACATACAAATAATGGCTTTTATGCCATCCAGTTTTTAATCCATTAGTACCATCATCTATTGATTGTGCATTCTGATTGTTTATTCTGAAATCGCAAGTAGGAGCAAATACAGTTAAATCAGATTGGGATTTAATCCTTGCAACGAATTGTATCTTCTTTATTCGTGCATTAGATGGTAAATCAAAGCCAAATGAATGGAATGCTAATACATATGGTTTATTATATGTTGTTTTCCATTTATCGGCTACCTTTTTAGTTATCTTTTTACCATTCTTATCATATGATGTTTTAGAAACATAATGTGTAGCAACTTTGGATTTGGAATAAGTGGATGTAGCATAAGTCTTATCCACATTACCTACTGCATTAGCAACATTAACCCATTTATGTCTTACAGTAGCATTAGGGTTAATCTGTGCAGTAGCAATTCCACTTGCCTTAACTACTTTCTTATCTGCCATAATGCATACTCCAAACAAGTCCATCAGTCGGCAGAATCAATGAACCCTTTGCAATTAATGGTTTATCCAATATACAGTATGCCATCACATATCCAGTACCATCTGCAATTGCTACAAGGAATATAGCCTTAATCTGTGTACTTGCCACATCTCCAAGGTCATAGGATACAGTAGAGTTAGCAATAGATATGCTCCTTTCACCATTAACTCCTTTACCCCATAATAATGCACAGAATCCATCATCAACACCTACTGTATTAACTAATGTGACTACATCCAAATCTAATGTACCATCCTCATCAATGCAATCCTCAATATCGCCTGATGAGGCTATATTCGATGCTAATACAAAACGATAATTAGGTGTGATGCCATCCATATCTTTTGTATCGAAACAGTCCTCACGATTCATATCATCAAGGAAATCATCAACACGAGTAAATTTAAAGTTAGTTACCATCGATAAAACTCCATAATATTGTATTCGCATCTATAATTACTTTATCAGTCACATCAACTGGTGTCAAGTTAATACTATATCCCATAATAAATTGTGATGATTTATCTCTTAAAAAAACACCTTGCATGGTTGTATGGTCATTTCCAATGTTCCATTCAATCCTATTTGATGTTTTGATTATTTCATTAGCCTCATCCCATACAAGTGACACATTAGCAGTATGTTCAGTATATACCATACTGTCATTGAGTCTGTCACCACTCAAACATTCTTTAATGTTTGTTGGGCAATATTTTGCAAATACAAACTCATACTGATTAGTTACACTTGCAGACATATTTGTCAAATGAAATTTATTATTAAAATTAGTAAAAAAAGTAGGTGTTCTTTGGAAATCCAAAGCCAAACTCTGTGAACTCATTAATTTATACTCCTATCGCATATGATTTGTTAAAATGTTTCTGCAATCCTTTATCTACTCCATCGGCTATTTTACTATCTAATTCATCAACTCCATATACTGGTTCATTAATATTCACTATAATGGTTGGAGATGCATTATTATTAGTTGTTTGATTATTGTCATGTGGAACTGCAGTCCTTGTAACTGGCATTCCATATCCATGAACTTTTGGACTTGTCCATCCATATCCTTTCTGCCATGCAGTAGTATCCATTGGTTTACCATTGATTACTGCCCAAAAGTGTCCTTCTCCATCCCAAGTACCATGAACCTTATGTCCACCGAAACCACAAGCAGAGGCGAATGCAATAAGTGCATCTGCTCCATCAGAACAGTTACAAGCACCTGCTTGTAATGCACCTAACCATGAACCTTTCCATGAACTGTCATAGTAATGTCTGTAAGGTATTGCAGAGAAAATAGATTCTGCCATTGATTGGAATGAAGCGAATGATATTTTAGGTTGACCATTCTCAAAGTCACCAACCTTATAATTTGCATTAGTAGGTATACCACCTGCAAGGTTAATAGTAGGTGATTTCATACTCCATTGGTCAGACTTATTCTTAATATAACCATAATGAGTAGTATGCCAATCACTCCAACTACCAAACCCATGTTCACCAGTAATACTATTAAGGAACTGTTGCACATCAACCCTATCAGTAGCAGTATATCCATCAAACAGATTACCACAATCACCATTAGGACATAACTGTTTCTTCAACTGACTAATAGTCATAGTTGATGAACCACTATACTTACTACCTTTACTACCTGCACCATGAAGTGCATGACCTACTCTTCTACCTATTGTAGGATTCCTTGATGTTCTTACTGGAGTTGATGATCCACTACCTGCACCCCAACTTGATGGGTTCTGTATCTTCCTATAGAAACTACCTATAGTATTACTTAATGTATTGAAGTGTACTGTACTATCATGTTGTAATTGATGAGCAGACTGTACAATATTATTCTTCATAGTGTTCCATGCATTAGTCATTTGATGAGTAATGTTACTTGTACTATCTCTCATATGTATCAATGATTGATTACTCTTCTGATACATATCATTATATGCAGATGTGTTCTGTGTTTTCATAGTATTTAACATACTGCTCTGTTTAGTCTGCATTGATGTATAGGTAGAGGTAACATTAGCACCCATTGATGAAGTTGTACTATTTACTGCCATACTCATATCATTAAATGCAGTAGTTGTATCCATACCCATCATTTGAGTAGTTGCATTTATCATTTGAGCATCACTTTCATAGTCAGTAGCAAATGTACCGAAACTGTTGAGATTTACTGAAGAAATACCATCTTTTATTGATTGACCATAAGATTGTGCAGTAGAATATGCTAAATCTATACCATCGGCAATTTTCTGTGGGATATAAATACCAAACTCATTACCAATAATAGACCTTGCAATAATCCCTGGTGACCCTGGGTCTATTGCACTTCTAACACCACTAACAACTGCATTACCCAAAGCAATTGCACTACTCTTCGCTTCATCAATTTTATTACGGATAGCATTGATAATGTGGTCTAACTCATTTTTAATAATATCGACAATACCATTCAATCCATTCTTAAAACCAGTTTTAATAGCATCTCCGACTCCCCTACCATTAGATGATGCAGTAGGATTCGCTTGTGGTATCAAACCCAACATTCTCAAAATATCAGACAAAATAGGAATCTGTGCAATAGTATTAGTTATAGCATTACCCATTGCCCTCATTAATTGAGTACCTTTATCTTGAGCATTAGGATTCTGTTGTGGTATTAAACCTAACATCTGTGCAATATCACCAATAATTGGAATAGATGCAATACCAGTCTGTATACCAAGAGTCATAGGTTGAATAATGCTTGTATTAACCCAATTCAAGATAGATGCACCACCATCATTAGGAATCAAAGCATTAATTAAACCACCAATACCAGTAGACATTACTGCACCACCAATATAACTCAATGGGTCGGCAAGAAACATATTAAATTGAGTCTGCAATGGAATAATGACATTATTATTCAAATAATCCCAAGCCCAACTTAAATCCATTCCACCAGTAACACCCATTAATGCAGATATAAGACTTCCAATACCAGTATATTGCAAACCATTACCAATATAGGATAATGGGTCTGCCATAAACCCATTCCACCAATCCACAATAGGTTGAACAATAACTTGATACATCTCATCGGCTACTTCAGGATGAGAAGAACCATCCTCTGCACTAACTGTATCCAATCCTAATAATTTCCAAATATCAAATTTAGGTAACTGAATACCAAGAGTACCAAATGGATCTTCAAGCAATTGAGCAAGTGATTCAAACCAAGCAGAAATCCCTTTAATGAAAGAATTGTTTTTGAACATATCAGATATAGTTTCCATATTATTGAAGAAAGCATCTGTAAATGCACTCCATCCCTTACCTGCATACTGTTTAACTCCTATTTGGTCATATACCCAATTCCAAAAGTCTTTAATAATTGGCAAGTCTGCAAACCCATGAGCAATACCTTTCCACACATTATCAAATACTGCACCCCAATCTTTTGCTTCAAACATTGCACCAACATTATTAATCCAATTCTCTATTTGATATTGGTAATAGGATAACCAACCATCCATTCTGCCCATGAATGACTCATCAGTCATACCTTTTTCCATAGCCTTTCTCATTTTATCATTAAGAGATTCGGCTCTTTCAAGATATGGTTTCTGTTTATCCTTATCAACATTGTTTTCACTAAACTCATCTAAAAGATATGCAACATTCTGTTCACCCTTATATTGTAACTGTGCAATCTTTTGAAGAGTAACTCTTAACTGTTCTGCACCTGCTTGAGCATCCAACAATGAATCATTAGCCATCTCATAGGCTTCAACTGCAGAATAACCTGCATCCATATATGCTTTAGCCAAATTACCTTGATGCTCAATAGCCATATCAGTTAAGGCTTGTTCATAATGTTTTTGAGCAGAATTTGCCACTTGTAATGCCTTATAACTATTAGCAAGATTCTCATTACTGGTGGTTAAAGCCTGATTAGTATTCCTTAACTTCTCTTGAATCTCATAATACTCTGCAGTACCCTCTTTAGTTTTAGCCAACTGGTCTTTAAGTTTTGCTTGTTGCTCTGTATAATATTGAACTGTTTCACGATTCTCATTAACAATATTCTCACCATTCTTCAGAATATCATTAAATCGCTCCATCTCTTTAGCAGACTCATTCATCTTATAAGCCATTATACCTAATGCAACTGCAAATGCACCCACAATGGCAACTGGGGCTACAAAAGATGCACCTAACAAGGCTATTTTTTTAATCAATCCCATAGAAGCGATTTGAGATGCTTTCATACCAGTATTCGCTTCAAGCAATGCAACAGTAAAACCATGAGTAGCATAAGTAGTCATATTTAAACCTAATGCTTGAGCAGATAATAAACCAATAGTAGATTTCTGTGCTAACTGATTCTGATATAAAGCAAAAGTATTAGCAATTTCCTCTTCAGTTGCACCTGCAGTTTGTAACTGTTCCAATTCCCTTGCAAAAGATGAAGTTAAAATAGCAGATTTCAAACCCTCTTGTGCAACTACCTCTGCATCCAATCCTAAAATTTTAGATAATATTGCATCCCTTGTAGATAAAGTAGCAACCTTTTCGGCTTCCAATCCAAAAATTTTACTCATAATAGCAGTTCGTGTTCCATACAATGCAACCTGCTCTGCATTCAAACCTAAAATAGTAGATGCAATAGTTCGTGTTAATCCCATTTGAGCGACTTGCAATAATCCTGCACCAGTACGATAAGCAACAAGTATTCCAAGAACAGTAGTAATAGCACTACCTAATAATCCCCATTTAGCAATATTAGATTCAATGCCATCACCATTAAGCCAATCCCATACACCACTCATTACTGAAGCGAATTTTTGTGCAGTACCCATAATCATATTGAATGCACCAACAATCGCAGGTTGTATTGAATAGACTAAATCTGCACTCCATTCACCGAATCTGTTCTGTGTGATGGTTAAAATATCATTCAAGGAATTAGCCTTTTCTGCAAAGACATCCCAGTTACGAGATTTCCCTACTTTTTCTAATGCCTCCATTAAACCGAGTACATCAGAAGTATCTCCTGACCAACCTGCCTCTTTGAGTTGCTCACCTTTAACACCAGTTTCTCTGCTCAATCTTTGGAATTGACCCTGCAATACATCCTTAACTGCGAGAGAAGCCTCATTTGCATTCCTACCTGCACGAAGATATTCTGATGTAATCATACTGGTTACTTTCATCGCCTTTTCCATTTCCTTTGTAGATAAATTAAACTCTACACCAATACTGGAAATAGTTTCACCAAGACTATACTTATTAACCCTTTGGAACTGGGCAACAGTCCTATCCAATGCATTATTAAATCCATCAATATCTCTCTGACCGAAGTTCAACATTTTAAAGTATCCCTCCATTTCAGATTTCGCATGAATAGTTTCACCAGTAGCCACCAACAACTTATGGGCGAAGTTATAAGCCAACATACTGCCAACTAATGATCCCATCATACGAAGAGATGACATTGCTTTACCTAATCTACTGGTAGCACTAGTCAACTGATTGGTTCTAGCAGTTGACTGACTCATAGCACTTGCATTTCTTTGAGTTGATGTGGTTGCCTTGGTAGTGGATGCAGATAACTTCTCTTCTTCTACTGATAATTTACCAGTATAACCCATAGCACGAAGTTTCTCTTGTGCATTTCTTCTCATTGCTTGACTATTTCTTTCAAGGACTGCAGTCGCTTCTTCCTGACCAGTAATCATTCGCATAACTTCAACCCTATTTTTCTCAAATTGGGCATTCATTGTAGCCAATGATTTATTGATTGGATTTATTGTGGGATTGAGTCTAGCATAAATTTCTTCCAAACTAATCAATGATGTTTTAGCCATATTGACTTTGGTGGAATGTTGTGCCAAATGATTAGATGCAACAGTCAATGCAGAATCATACTGCCTTATACCATTTGTAACAGTTAATAAACTAGCATTTTCACTATTCAATGCTCTTGCGAATGCCATAACTGTATTCTTGGCATCCATATAACTGTTACGAAGATTAGCAGTCGCTTGATTGCTCCGAGTAGATTGTTGGGCATTCTGTTGCTCAAAAGTATTCAACTCTTTCAATGCATTAGCCAATCCAGTAACTTCAACTTTAGCCGTACCAAATGTGCCTTCTAAAGAAGTAATTATCCCTCTGACTCTTTCCAATCCAACGGAAGATTCCTTTGATTCATTGCCTAATAGTTCAACTGAAGTCGCTAAAGCCTTTACACCATTTGCAAACTTATTGAATGATTCAACACCTTTTGCCTGATTAGTAAATTTAGTCAAATCTAATTCAACATTTTTAAGTGTGGTAACTAAATTTTCAACTGCTCTACTAAATGCTGAAACTTCACCAGTATTTTTAGTCATAGTTCCAACAAATTTTTGAACAGCACCTTGTGCATCAGCAATTCCAGTATGAAAACTGTTTGCATTTAAAGTTAATACTGCCTCTATAGGTTGACCTGCAACTGCCATCTATTTAATTCCCCCATAAAATAATGATAAATAATCTTGTTCCAACATTGTCCACATCATAGACTTTGATGCTTTTATCCCATCCAAAAGGTAAAGGCTCTTACCTCTTGTACCATGCCTATGATGATTCCCTACTGGATAACCTGCTCTCGCCCTATCATATAATGAATATGTTCCTCTATGGCGAAGATTTCCATCTTCATCATATTGGTAAAATGCATAATCCCATCCTCTCGGACTTAAAGCACTATATATGCTATGCATTTCAATGAAAAATTCATCTTGTCTAACTATATCATATCTAAATGATGATTCAAGGTAACCAAAATCCAATGGAACATATTCATTAGTATTTGCTTGAATTAGATAATGAATATCAATCATAGTCTGAACCATATCCAAAAATCTATGGTGCAACGAAAACAACCATTCTTCAAACCCTTCAGCACTAACTTTAAATTCAATCATCTATAGTCATCTCATCCACTAAATCATTCATTTCTTCGGAATTACCATCAGGTCTTTCTTCATATACATTGTTAGACTTGTTATACTCTCTCTGCTCCTCTTCAATAATCGCTTCTTCCATACGGAGCAATTTGGAAGTTGTCCAAGTGTCCATTTCCCAATACTGGTCAACAGACAACCCTATACCTTGAATCCTACGAACAAGTAAGAAATATTCTTCAAGTTGGGCTTCTTCTATAAGCCAACTCATCGGAATATCTGATAAATCATTTTCATCTGAATTTTCCGAATCATCTGATGATTCAGAATCTTCAGAGTTTAACGAAAAGAATCTTTAATGATTTTTTGATATAATTTGTCTACTTCTTTCTGTTTTACTCCAGTAGTTGCTAAACGATATAATTCAGACAATCTTGGAGCAATAGTCAAATCAGTAGAGTCTGCATCTTCAATTTCTGATGGGTCAAAGTCTTCAAAGATTTTAGATGCGAATTCTCCATAGTTTGCACGGAGCATCTCATCAAGTTCTTCATAGAACTCTCTGTCTTCTTTCTCTGCCTCATCGTTCTCTCTTCTTAATCCATGTATCTCTTTTTGCAGTTTGATTTTCTCTTTAGTCAATGCAATACATTCACGGATCTCATCATCAGTAGCATCTTCCAACTGTTCAAGCAGTTCAATATGTTTATTGATTGAAGCGATTTCATCTTCCAATTCAGTTAATCTGAACTGGAAATCCCTTGTTCTTTCTGCTAATGGAGTTAATTTATCTTGTATGTCTTCTATGGTTTTTTGGTAGTCCTTAAGAGTTTTATTCGGACATCTTTTGAATTTTCTTTCTTTACCACAGAATTCGACTCTTTGATTCATTTTCATAACCATTTTCGCATATACCTCAAATTATAAAATTGTAAATAGGTAGTGGTGGGATTTGAACCCACTTGCCTTGTCGGATATTACACTTCACTACCAAAAGGATATGGAGAGATTTGCACTCCCAACCTACTGGTTACAAACCAGTCGCTCTTCTACTTGAGCCACATATCCCAAAAAAAATTTAAAAAAAAATACTACATCTATGGAGATGTAGCAGTAGTATCAATATGTAAATTCTCCAAATCAGTAATAATTTCAGTTTCAATAAATGAATCTGAACCTGATTCTTCGATATTACCCTCTAACTCAATTTGTTTAGCATCGTTTCCTGACTGTTCAGAATATGCTTGAGTTATAACAACTTTAGGTATTTTAATGATGGTTTTATACTTTTGATTGGTTTCACCAATATTAGTATTCTCCATTATAACCCAAATGGTTTTAACATCATTTTCAGTAGTTACAGTAGTACCATCTTCTGCACCAGTTTCAAACACTTTCTCTAAATGTTTAGTTGCACTTGTCCATGGCACAGTAATGGAAACTTCACCCTCACGATTACCTAAAACCTTTGTTGATTCACCAAAGTCATCACCACTACATGGTACAGATTCCAAGTTATTATTGACACTTATACTCCAATCCAAGTAACATGGATATTCATATTGTGCAATAGATTCTTCTGTATATGTTCCTTGTGGTGCAATGTATAATCTGACATCTGCACTTTTTGGGAATACAGTTTTAGCAGGAATAACTCTTGTTGGGTTAGTCTGATTTACTTTTGGATAATTTGTACTGAATGTATTAGTGTATGTTGGGGCTTCTTCATTTGAACCACTTAATTCAAATTCTCCAAGCAATGCATCTTCATATTTATATGCATCGCCTTGTGTTTTAGCAAAACCATTATATAATGTTGCAAAATATGGATTTTGTGGATTCTCAACATTCACCTTAAAAGTATACTTGTATACTCCATTTGCACCAGTAACTGCCTCTTTGATTACATTACCCTCACCATCATCAGAACCTAACAGTAACAACCAAGCATCTTCCCATCCCTCTGTATACCTACATTTATCAGTATATGATGGGTTAGCAGTAGCAGATGTACGATAACTGGACATACGAGTAGTTGCAGTACCCATATGACCCTCATCATCCTCCATCTCAATCTCTCTTTCATGGTTAAACTCTGAACCACGAACCAACACTAATGGGTCGGCTTCCTCATTCAAGTTTTGACCACGAACACCTAAATACCAGTAATGATAAGATAAGTTTGGAGCAACTTCACGAACCATAATTATTTATCCTCTTTTTTAACTTTCCTATTATCTTGAACTTTAACGAATTGACCACTAACATCTAATGACTCAATAACTCTGTCCAAATCATTAGGCACATCAATTACTTGACCATTCTTCAAGTAACTGCCTTTTGGAACTAATTTATAAGCCAATAATTCAATACAAAAGCAGTCATCTCTTCCAATGTACTTATACTTCATATCCTATACCTTAAATCAAATGAAACTCTCAATATATTTGAGAAGAATATCATATTGAACTGGTTAGCCTCTTTTCTTGAATTGAACATTAATGCTCCAATTCCTCTACTACCAGTTTCCATAATTTCATAAAAATTAGCAATATCACCATTCATCTTTGATGTGGTGATTAAATGTGACAACTGTTCTTCATAATCATACAGTTCAGACTGCAAAAGTCTTTTATCAAGGGTTTCTGTATGTAATCTGATTTCTATGTGTCTTACAACTTCAATCTCCCCAACACAATACTCTACAACTTCTCGTTTTCCTACTTTAAAGGATATTGCAGGTAAACTAATGTTAGGGTTCATTTCCGAGTCATCGAAATATACATCAATGTCTTTGAACTCTTCAGACTCTTGTATGCAATCTCTTAAATCAATCAAGATATCTTCAAAAACAGACATTACCACTTAACCCCACGATGAGTAACCAAGCCTATGTCTACAAATAACAGTTCATCATCTGCTATGCCGTTCGCTTTCTTATACAAGTCTATAGCATCATCCACTACAGCAAACAACCATTTTCCGTACGATTTAGCGTTTTTCTGCTCATCATTCATCACACGGGCTTCATATTCCCACACAGACATCCACCCATAACCTGCAGAAGCAGTATACACATGGTCTTCTAATTCAGGGGGAACATCGCTCATATGAAGGCGAGACAAGACATAATACTTCCCATCTTCATAAAAGGCATCCAATTGCTCAAGTGTGAACGGAGCATTATTGTCTCTGAAACAGATTTCATGAATCTTAAAAGCAGAATTATTTGGAGTAACTAACTCAATAGAACGAATATTAGTAAGATTCCTTGATGCCTCACTCATAGTTTGTGATTTACGAATCTTAAAAACAAGTTTAATTGGTTTATTGACTTCAATCCCATCATGTGGTTCTGCATCCAGTACCATAACTGGATCATATCCCTTGACATATTCAGAAATATTCAACTTGATATCATCACTACTAAATTCTTCTGATGATTCAAGTAAGACTTCTACATAGTCCAATCCTGAAAACTGTTGTCTATTAGTTTCAAATAAGAAAGAATCTCCTTCATAGATGATTGGAATCTCTTCTCCAGTTTCTTCATCTATTTCATAAAAATACTCCTCGACTGGATATATTCTATCTACAGACTCTACTTTAAGAAAATGAAGTATTTTATAGTATTCTTTCGTTTTAAGCATCTCTTATAAATCCTCTAATGCTATGTGTTTAAAATTATCATCTTTATCGGCTATGATGAGGTAACTACCCTCTTCATTATGTACAACACCTATATTGTTGAATTTCTTGCCGAATGCTTTTTTTAATGCAGTTTTGGTCAATTTAACATCTTCCTTGACAACTGGTACTGCATCTGCACCATTTTCAATTTGTCTATCTAAATCTTGTAATTGGGCATAAAGATTAGCAGGTTGGGGAAATTTCCCCTTGAATAACTCTGTAATCTTATATTTTAAAGCCATAGGAGTTCATCTCCTATGATGATGGGTCATCAGGTGTTTGGGCATCTTCCAATGCTTTTATCCTTGCAAGAATAGAACCCTCTGTAGATTCATCACCAATAGCAGTTTCTAAAGCACTAATATCTGCTTTAATTTCAGTATCATCATAAGCAGTACCCTCACCATCTTCTAAATCAGATACCCTTTCATCTAATTTAATGAGAAAGCGAATAAACTGTTCTTCAACAAGTCTGCCTTTATCAAATAATTTAGTACGAATACTCATAATAGACCTCCTAAAAAAAGATTTAAGAGGACTTAAATGCCCTCTTGGAAGAGAACTGCACGAGGTTCTAATACTGCAAATCCAAACTCTACATACATTTGGATTTTGAGTCCTCTTGGGATTTCATCATTCTGTTCTACACGATTAACATTAATAAATGAACCGAAACTGTCATTGTAAGTGTTATCTTCAGGATGGACATTGTAGTACCACATAGCAGGTTTTAAGTTTGCATCGATACCTAACAATCCACTTTCTAATTCAGAAATACCATTTAATGACATTCCACGAACATTAGATGGGTCGAATCCATTGATTCTTGTAGCATCGTAGTAGTCTTCTGCACCCCATAAGGACTCTTTGGATACATACATATTGGTCATGTTGTAATCATAGCCCTCTTGGTTATTGAATGCTCTTTGCAATGCTTTTACATCATCATCAATTTTTTCATTACCCTCTGTAGCCCAAGATTCAGGTGTGTCCTCTAATGTAGGGGCTTCTGCATTGGAAATTAATACTTGGTAAGCATATCTGTTCAAAGTCCTTTGCATTACATATCCTGCTCTTTCAAGAGTTCTTTGAACATTAGAATAGTTTTTATTATCTGCAACTGCCTCTTCAGAGAACTGCATCTCAAATCCAAGTTTAGTAGTGTGTCCACTTTCTTCTTGAATACCACTAATTTCAATCTGTGGTAATTGAGAAGCCTCTTCCATTTCAACTGGTTCGTGTAAGATACCATTTAAAATGTCATCTTCTGCAGATGTTCTATCAGTAGCAAAAGCAAAATGTTTGTCACCATGTAAATCTTGCTTATTGAACATACCCAACATAGACATGGTTGGGTTCATTTTAGAATAAAGAATAAACTCAACAGAACTTGGTTTTAAAAGTTTATCCATTTTTTCAGTAATTAACATAACTTAATAAATACCTCAAATAAAAAAAGTAATCAGGAATACTTAAATTCCATAGAATCCTGCTAATACTGGGAGTTTACCACCTTTATTAGCACTAACTTTTGCCAATGCAATAGTATTGGATGTTGCATTATTACCTGCCTTATCGAATTTTCCATCATCAGAGTATACAACTGCATCTTTTGGAGCGATTGCAGTATTGTCTGCAACTAAATCTAAATATCTAATATCATGTCCAAAGAACTCAACAGTACCAGTTCTTGGAGAATAGTTACCCCAAGTCTTATTTTCTCTTGGTAATCTGTTCTTATCATAATCAGTCCAATCGACAGTCCATTTCATCTTTGGATTGATGATTAATTTACCTACAATATTCTTACTATTTGCACCTGCAGGTTTCACAATAATATGTCTTGCAGTAGAATCTTCATGCAATTCCACATAAGTAGATTTAGTGATAGGTGCAGATACAGTCCACATATCAGTAGTTCTACCCTCTTCATCAATACCATTAGCATTGTAAGTCAAATTACCCTCATACAATTTAACTGCAATAGTTGGGCAATCATTTTCATAATCTCTTGCAGGTATACCTGCATCTCTTAAAGCCATAACCTTAAAATCCTCTAATCATTTAAAAAACTTGGTTTTTCACCAAATTCACTTTCATAAAATTTAATCATTTCATCATCAGACATTTCACCATCATCAGTCGGAGTGGGATTATTACCATCATCCAAACCACCCTCTTCGTTGGCTTGTTGAGGAGTTAATCCAGTAGGAGTTGAATCGCCACCCATAAACTCAATCATAAGTTCCAAATCATCAACAGATTTGCCCTCAAGTTTCTTGGCTTTCTCCTTATCCTCACCACAGATTTGATGAATCAAATCATCTCTCTTTGATGAAATCAACTTATTATAATTAGTTTCTATTTCTTTAAGACCATCATATTCTTTCAATTTAGTATCAACATCAGAATATGAGTCTTTAATAGATTTAATCTCCTTATCTTTATCTTTAATTGCTTTATTAAGTTGCTTATTAGTATTCTTCAAAACACCAATCTCTTCCTGCAACTCATTATTTCTTTTAACTAATTTCTGAATCTCTGAATCATCCATAACATTCTCACCATTCGGAACAGTAATCGAATTATACACTATATGAGTCCTTGGTTTCTCTGTGAACCCAATCTCTGTCATTTTGATATTGGTTGGTTCATAATAATCCTCATGTTCAATTAAATCAAAATTGAATACTGGACTGAACCCCATACCTTTCAAATCAAGATTGTTCGGTTCATCTGCCATAAGCAATCCATCCTTAACGATAAAATTACTCATTTCACTAACAACATCGGATTCATGTTCATTAGTAACATTAATCTTGGAAGTTCTTGATGCAACTTCCATTAAATTATCAATAGAATAACGAACTGGCTTCTTTAATGATGGGTCTACATCAGAGTAATCAAAATCGCCAGTCTTAAAAACAGTAATCATAATCTCCTCCTATCTGCCTGAATCTTACCGATTGCCTGACTCATAGACACATCATCAGGAGTATAAGCATTAATCTCATCACGATATTCTCCACGAGCCAACATAATCATATATTCATCAGAATAAGTGTAATCAACTGGTTCATGCTCACAATGACCATTCCAATGATCCAAAGGCATTTCGCTTAATGTCCTTGGTGGTAATGCCTCTTGCATCCTACACCATTCACATACCTTATCATTATTAGCAGTAATCCAATAGTAGAGTTTATCTTTTCCATAAACGAACTCTTCAACATTCCTTTTAGATTTCTCCTTGGAATATATTAGATTTCCACCAACTGCATCAATGACTTTACGAACTGCTCTCTTAAAATTAGGTAGAATATTGAATGTGTCCTTTGTTAAATTATCTACAAAGAACATACTCTTCTGTTTAAGTTCACCTTTCAATTGATTACATAGAGTATTGATTGATTCTTCTACAATAGGATACATTGATGTGTCTTGACTAACATATTTATCAGGAATATTAAAATCAGACATTATCTTATCAAAATAATCCCATACAGTAGAATCAATTTTATCAATAGCAGTAGATTTCAATTCACTATTCAATGAATCAATCATTGCCTCAACCTCATCCTGAACTCTTTCAGGACTCATCGATTTCAAAACACGATACCTCTGCTCTAATAACATTAAACAAGCAACGATAACTAATTGCTCATCAACTTCAAAACGAGTAGGTGCATAGAATAATTCATCATCATCCTCATCCTCTGATGAATCATAATATTCCTCGATATATTGTATCTCTGCAACCATTAATTCTTACCTTTCTGTGTTTCATATGGATCATCATCAACAGTCAATGCAGTAGATTTCCTGCCACTTTCGGTGATGTAAGTGTTATGTCCATCATCAGTCTCCAAGAAATTAGTGTCGAGGTCTGCATCAGTAACCTGAAATGTCAAGTATGCACTACCTTCCTCTTTTCCGTGCTTTTTGAGTTCAGGGTCAATCAATGTTCTTTCAACCCATTCTTTCAAGAATTCCTGACAGAACTGAATAAACAATACATGACCAGTAGAGGAGTCAGTAAGTTGAATCTGTGCAGTAGACCTATTAGAACTTTCAGAGGAGTACAATGATTCAGGAGTTACAAGACCCTCATACAACATCGCTTTTAAAGACTTGATATAATCTTCAACTTTCGGCAATACTGGATTGCCCACAGATTCCAACTCTATACCATAAGGCAAGGTCACTACACCTTTATTATGATAATTAGAGAGTTCATCTGCAATATAATCCCTTGATTCATCATCTAACTTGTATTCTCCTCTATCCTGATTACCAAGGGTGGCAACCATGAGATTAGCAGATTTAAATACAATCATCGGCATCTGCCTTGCAAGAGATTCCAAATAATAAGCGATGTCAATGACATTTTTAACTAATGACTGTCCGACACCATCTACAGATATCAAAATTGGATTAGAGATTTGGTCAGGCTCAAAATCAACTGTAATGACTTCTGAATCCTGATAAGTCTCCCAAAACTTTATTCCTTTCCACTTTTTAAGGGCAGACTTACGAAGAACAAGTTGTTTGTAACCTTTAACTGTTACACCATCTTCATCATAAATCTTTTTAATAAGTGCTTTCTCGCCATCAAAAGCCAAAAGCCTTAACTGGACATGACCATTCTTTGAACCAATCTCATAGAACACTTCACCATCCACAAGGTTCTTCCATAAACACTCATACATCAAATTACGGAGTCCCCATTCCTTTTCGGCTTCCAATATTATATCGATAGATTCTTGGTCATCACCATCAATTACATATGAACTGATGGTCTTCATCACCAAGTTAGAAAGAATACCATACACGGATGGGAACATTGAAGCCTTACGGCGATTCTTGATGGTTGGTTTGATCTTTGGTGGTGCAAAATCAACCCAATTCTGTGACCTTTTATCGATAACCTCTGTCTTGATGTCATCGACACCGACAGTATGTATACGATTCGGTTCTGCATTCTTGACAGTCTGATTCTGCTTATCGCTTCTGAATCGGTCTAATAAACTCAACTTAACCTCCTAATAAATTTTTAATTGTGACACATCTACTGTTGAAACTGGTTTGTTTTTACTGGTTTTACCACGAACACCGAAACAAGCATAGCACAATGCATCAACGGCATGGTCATTTTTCTTTACTGGCTCTTCCAACAATTCTCCATCCTTGTTTTTCTTCCATTCATACATAGGCATCTCACGGATTAAATTGACACAAGAAGGGTCAATATGGATTTTAGTCTCACGAGTAGTGTCTATTTTAGCCTTAACATCCTTAACTGATGGATAAGCATTAATCCCATAATCACAGAATTGTTGAATCTTTTCAGGGTCTGCACTATCACAGTATACTGCATCCAAATCCTCAACCTTTAACTCATTCATATGGAGCAAATCATCAATCCTACCAAGAAATTCTTGTGTTTTCATCTCTGCACGATAAACTTCACCTAAAATGTAAAATTCATCATCATACACTCCACATAATAAAAAACAAGCAGGATTATTCCATCCAAAATCAACTCCACCAACATAAAAATCGAAAAATCTTCTATCAAAACCGACTTTCCAGTTATTAGTGAATATCTGCTTGGATGAACTCACCCATTCACCCTTTGTGTGAGTCAGATATCTTTCATAGTTTGTTTCACGAAGCCCTTCATAAACCTTGGCTTGTTCAGGTGGCAGAAACGGATTTTCCAAGTAGGAGAAATGGACTTTCTTGTAATCAGGGTCATTCGCTTTCTCCTGATAAAATAAGCGATAAAGCCAATGTGACTTATTGGATGGTTGCACCACGATGAGCATCTGCCCACCATATTTCTTGGCTACTTCGTTCCTAATCCTTAAATCCAACTCAATAAAGGCTTCTTCGGTGATTTCCTCACATTGCTCGATGTAAACCATATCAAGGTTGAGGGAACGAAGTTTTTTTTCATCATCAACTGGTGTAAAACTGATTGTAGAGCCATTAGAGAGTGTAACGAGTCCATTAGACTTATTCTCCTTATATTCTATTGAATACTTGTCCAATAACTCAATAATTTCCCTCCAAGCAGTCTCCCTCAAAGATGGTAATGTCTGTCTGAACACACCAATCCTCGCATTAGGATATTGCAAAGCATACAAAATGACTTTAGTGGAAGCGAAAATAGTCTTCCCACTCCCTGCACTCCCCATAATCATCAAATGGCGAGTCATATCATCAATATACTCATACTGCTTATCAGTTAATACCAGTTCAACCATTATTCTTCTTTCTTCTTATCCGAAAATCTTACAAGTTCAATCTTTTGAGTATTGTCAACCTTAATCTCTTGTCTCTGTGCATTACCCCAACGATTAGGGAACATCCTCTGAAGTTTCCACATATCTGCACCGACATTACCATTTTCTGCAGATTCATTAATCCTTGTGGACATAGTAACTTCTGCACCTGCCTTGGCTTCTTCAACCATCTGATAATACTCATCATATGGTCGAATGCCCTTCTTACCCTTGTGCATATAATCCATAAAGGTATTATATTTCACACCATTCGCAATCACGGATGGCTTCACATAATTCCCTGCACGAATAGTCCTGCAGATACATTCCATCTTATAAGGTGTGATAGCCTTGGGATTGCCCTTTCGCCTCTTACCAGTCTTCGGAGAGACTTTAGGTTCATTATCACGGATAGGTTGACCATTCTCATCCACATCAGTATCAACACTTCTCTTCAATCTAACCACCTTTAAAAAACATAAAACCAATCTCCATAAGAATCGACAAGATAACACCAGTCAAAATATACCAAGTCTTATCATCGAGCCTCTTGATGTCTTCCTTCAATTCCTTGTCGGCTTCCTTTCTCTCTGCCCTTTCAAGTTCTTGAGCATCCACCAAATCTTTCTGATATTTGATGACCTGCCCATTAGTCTTATCCTTTATACCAAGTCGGACTTTAATATCCGTGACATCTCGTTGGAGATTATCTATCCTATCATCATGCTTATCAATTAAATCCTCATGCAGTTTCAGAGTCTGATCCACAGTCGCAAGTCACCTCATTCGGATTCTGTTTAGTAAAGATCTTGGAGATGAACCTTTCACCATAGACTGTAATAGCCAACACGATAAAATATGCCAAGACACCAATCAATGCATTGGCAGTAGCATCGGCTACACCATTAGCAGTCAGGAACGGAAAAATAACAACTGTCAGGAAAGTGGTGACATTAGCCTTTAATTCATAAGTATCATATTCCATAATTAACCTCAAAATTTTTAATGATTTGAAAACCTTACACAAGTTTATGATTACGGAGCAATTTTTCATCAATCTTACACAGTTTTACCCATTTCGTACACGAAAAGTAGTGGTTGGGAGCAATTTTACCCCATCACGGAAATAGCGATTTTTACAGAAAATGCTCCGTTGGTCAAAAGAAGCATGGAGAGGTATTTTCGATATTTTTGCCACAGAAAAGCCTTACACGAGTTGACCCCTATCTTACACAGTTTCGGTCAAATCTTACATAGTTTTGCATGAATCTTACATCACCCATGCCATGAGGGGGATAAGTATTGAATAGCCCCTTTTTTAAATAGATATTTAAAAAAATAAAAAAAAGTTATACTTGATATTTATATTTGTAATAGAAAGTACAAAAAACACCTACATTTTACAAGGTTAAAATAATATTGAATAGTCCCTTATATATACTTATAATAAACAAGGTTAAACTTCGTTATAATTGGGGACTATTAAATACTATGGGGGCGAATCGAAGGGTGGGGGGTGTCTGCATAGGCAAAAATCTGACAGAGAATTGAAAAAACCCTCCCCCAAATTTGAAAAATCGCACACGGAGACCAAGTTTCTGCTTCGATTCGAAAGTTGGAGAAGTCAGCATGAAAATTCATCAGGAATTTTGTCAGGTACTGCATCAAAATTTCATTGTTGCTTGTGCAACAGTTTCGCAAGTTAATTGTTTCATTGGTTGACTGTTGCACCATGCAACAGACAAAGTGACTGCATTTCGAATTGAAATTGAAACAGTTTTCTTGACTGATCCCATTGCAATGATGATGACTGACTTGACTTGTTGCGATGGGATCGGATTGCAGTCATGTGACCTGATGTTGATGACAGCAATGCAATGCAATGTCATGTCACATCTATTGCATCAAGCACATAATAACATAATTAGTTGCATCAGTTAATGAAATAAAATAGATGATTGATTATACTGCAACATGATGACATCAATGCAATATATTTAATCAGCATTATAATTAAATGCATTGCATGACCTCCCACAATTTGTGGAGGCAATCGCATCACGGCAGTTGAAATCAGATGAATAAATGCCAATCCAGAATCTAGTATTATATTTATATTGATGCTGATTCTGATTGATGATGGATGATGGTCAGGATGGATGATGATGGTTGATGGTGTTGTGGTTATATATTTTCTTTCGCTTCTGCTATCCTCAATTCTTGTTTGAGGTCATTAACTCGTTGAGCAACATATAAGAGGTCAATCGCAATTATGCCAATGTCTGAATCTAATGCAAGTTTAATGAATTTGGACAAGTCATCTAATTCATTTAGAATCTCTTTTGATGTCCTCATTTATAATCCTCCATTGATTAAATTAATTAATGCACATTCGAAATCAGTATAGGCATCGATTAATATATCTTCATCCATGCCATCACATATTTCAGGCAATTCATCATTCATATGTAGATTTAATTGCAATTCTTTTGCAGTTTCTATAAATTCCTTAAAAACTGCTGGACAAATCTCTGCAGATACTACATCAGCAATTAATTCAGCAGTACGGTTGTATCTGTCAATTTTCTCATCAATTATTTTAATATCTTCTTTCATATTACCACCATTCATATAAATCTAAAATTAATCCATTAGTGAAATCGTCTTCGGATGGATTTCCGTCTTCATCAGTATAAATTAATTCTTTACACCAATTATTTAAATGTTTAAATAAATCTCCCATGGTTTCATCTTTTAAAAATGATTCTAACATGTCATTTAACTCTGCATTTCGTGCTTCGTATAAATCCCAAAAATTTTTAACAAGTTTTCCTTTTTAAATTGTATCTGGTTCATAGTTGTTGAAATCTCTTTTAAAGTATTTTACGATTTCATCATAACAATTACGCATTAATGCTGTTTTCTTTTCAGCAATAGATGCATCATCTGTGACTATTGTCCAATTTTTACAATCGATTGAAGCATCAAAACACCTGTTGATACATTCATCAATATCACCATCGAAGTGATTGCGATAAATTCTGAATCTAAAGTCATAAAAAGCAGTTAAAAACATGTCAAATCTTTCGGAAATTCCTATTCCTTTTTTAACTGTAGATAATTCATCTGCAATTACAGATTCAACATCTTCATAAAATCTGCTGTAATCTCCTTCAAAAAATTCTTTAAAGGAGTTGTCTGGATGAAATTTTTTAAGTATGCTTAAATTAGTAATTAAATATGCATCTGTTGCGAGTTTATCCATATCAATTTCATCTATGTCTCCATATACTTCGATTAATGATTCTAAATAAGAATCCCATTCTTTTAATCTTAAATAATAAAATATACTCATTTTTACAGCCTCCAATAATTAAATGGGAGATTATTCCCCCATAAATTCAATATATGCTTTTTCTTTTTCTTCTTTTAATTCAGCCATCACATCAACTGGAATTGCTTTAACTCCTTCATATTTTCCACCGTGAGCGAGGAAAAATATTGTCCTTGTTTCGTCAGGATTTTTGCAGTAACTGCATCTGTTGCAGTCACCGTCGCACAATATATTGCCATATTTGTGCAAAAATTCAGAATACTCAAACGCAATTAAACATTGTTTATTGTGCTTGAAATCCATAAAAGATGAATTTATGACAATATTTTGTGCCAATTCTTGGTTTAATTGCTTGTTGTGTGTATAGGTGTACGCAGATTTTAAATCAAAATGATTTAAAAACGCTTCAGCAATTTTGTCAAGTTTGATTAATTGTGCATTGTTTAAAATGTCTCCATTTACATTGAATCTTAAAAATTTAAGGTTTTTGACTTCGTTTGAAGTCAATTCAGTTTCGATACTTTTGATAGTATTGTTGATAATTGTATCAACATCCAAATCAATAAACACGCGTTGACTAATACTATTTTTTAAAAATTCGGCAGTATACATGCGATTGGAATTTGATGCATAGCAAATGCCACAGGCATCACAGTTGCCAGTAATTCCCATATAGCAAAGCATTGCAGAATTTATTGAAATGCAAAGAGTATCCTCACCAATTTTAGAATTTCCGAGGCTGTAAGGCAAAATATCTAAATTTTCCCATGATTTAGCCTCTTTGAATCCTAATCTATGACATATATCAATAATTTCATCTAACAATGTTACAATTGTTGCGCTGTCATTATTGTTGTATGCTTCAGACATCGCATCAACATAAAAAACATCTATTATTTTGTTAATTAACGCAGTACATGTCAATTTACGAGTATTAAAAAGTAAATCTTTTCTAGATTTGTACATAAATGGTTTATATGCTTCAATTAATTCATCTACAGATATTATGTCTGCAAATGGGAATTCTGGATTGATTCTGATGTTTTCAAATTCAAGATATTTTTTAAATCTTCCATCGTCTCCATATTTTTCAATGTAGTCATCATAATCAATTACACCAAGTTTAGCATATTTTTCAGCATCTAAATTCATCATGTCAACAGATTCATCAACAGATTTAACATCTGCAAATATGAATGGAGGTAATTTAAAATTTACTCGCATCTGTACATCTTTACTGTTCTCTGTTGCTTGATTCCAATCAAGTTTCCTGCCTGTCGCTTTTTTTCCCATCAAAAAAGCCAATACATCAAATTTTTTATATAATATCATTGTATTTTTCCTCCAAATTAAAAATAAATTAAAATATGGCTTTTAATTCAAGCCATACAGTTAAATGTTTTCCATGTTTCATGTAATCGCAATCTAAATTAAATTCAGCATTGATGCTGTCAATTAACGCATCAATGTTGTTAGAATGATAATTTGACGGCAATATTATTTCAAATGACTTTGCATCAATTAAATTTGAAATTACTGCAAATCCTGATTCATTTGCGATGAATTCAGCAACATTGCAAATTATTTCAGAATTTGCAACATTTAAAACATGTTGTTTTAATCCCATCAAAATTAATGCATAGTCATCTAAATCGATGGGATTCACATTTCTCCAAGCAGTCAAATAAAATGAAATGAAATAATCTTCCATTTCAATTTTTAAATCATTTTCAATGGTTTTTTTACAAAATGAATAAAATTCTATGTGGTTCATGTTTGAAATTTCGTTGATGATTCTTTGCAACATAAACTGATAAGTATAGGAGATTTCTCCAATTGTCAAATTAGTATCATTAAATAAGTAATCACCAATTACAGCATCAAATTTGTCTCCGAATTCAATTTTACTATCAATTTTTAATGCATTTTTGATAGTATTGAATAAATCACCGTATTGATTTTTTTCAGATTCAACATAAATATATCTGTCTTTGTCTGAATATCTTGCAACACAGAAACAGAATCCATTAAGGTTGTAATAATCGTAATAAGTATCTGTCCAAAATGGTTTTGAAGTTTTCACACTTACAAATTTTCCTGATGCTTCAGCACATGCTAAAATGTCTAAAACTGCAATATATGCAGTTTTCCTGTCTTCTTTGCTTGATTCATCGTTTAATGAATCGCAAATATTTTTTATTTGTTTAATTTCATCTATCATTTTTAAACCTCCGATGTAGTCAATTTGACTACTCCAATTGTATATTATGTATTACTATTATATAAATGTTAGTTATTTTTACTAATTCATTTTGACCATAATATATTATGTAGTGATTGAACCTGCAGGAATCATGTCAGTCATCAGCAAGAATCATGTCAGTCATCAGCAAGAATCATGTCAGTCATCAGCAAGAATCATGTCAGTCATCAGCAAGAATCATGTCAGTCATCAGCAAGAATCATGTCAGTCATCAGCAAGAATCATGTCAGTCATC
>Ga0247611_10001489_pt1 | contig 41418 bp, 32 predicted proteins | sample 177DNAGHGhighgp2_FD_192422 | JGI IMG/M metagenome (GOLD analysis project Ga0247611, IMG submission 192422) | Sheep rumen microbial communities from Palmerston North, Manawatu-Wanganui, New Zealand - 1770 DNA GHGhigh gp2 | ecosystem: Host-associated > Mammals > Digestive system > Stomach > Rumen... | reverse complement strand
TACACCCTTGTGGGCCACGGCACCAACGATTGCAACGCAAACCCCTTGACCGAAAGAATCAACGTCCATCAAATCCCCATCGCCACCGTGAAGTACAACCCCGCTTTTGTCGACTCCGACAACCCTGTGGTCACCTTCACCGACGACTCCCCCTACAGCGTCCGTCGCGTATGGTATTTCGATGAAGGTGTGGGTCAGGAAATCACCTCTCCCTGCAGCCACAACTTCGGCGAGGTCTCTTCCGACTCGGTCAACGTAACCCTCGTGGCATACAACGACCTCGAATGCTCCGACACCCTCGTCTTCCGTCTACCCGTCACCCAGTTCACTTTCTACGCTCCCAACGTGTTCAACCCCGAGCGGCCCGACAACAACACCTTCAGTATCTTCACCGCCAACGAGCAGGAGATGTTCTCAGTGTTCATCTACGACCGCAACGGACGCCTTGTCTACACTTCCGAAGACCTCCATTTCAAATGGGACGGCACCACCGCCGACGGTATCAAGTGCCCGCAAGGCACCTATGCATGGGTCATCCGCTACCGTCGCCCCAGCACCGAGGACATCGTTACCCAGAAAGGCACTGTCACGCTGTTGCGATAATCTAATTTCATCCACAAATATTAGATTACTTCTTGTAACTAATAAAACCATTCGTCCCCTGCATCGACCTCGTTGCAGGGGACGTTTTTTTATTGTATAGTCACACCTCAAAGATAACAAAAGGTACCGTGTCTGCTTCCTTGATTAGGCATAGACAGTTCTTCCCCCGACAGGGACCTTCTCGTCCTAATGGAACTAACACAAGAAATCCAAGAATGAATTACATAATAAAGGGCGGATTACTTACCGCCCATCATATTCATCAATTCTTTGTATAACCTAACCGTGGGCAATCCCATTACATTGTAAAAACAGCCCTCTATCCTCTCTATTCCCACCATGCCTATCCATTCTTGAATCCCATAGGCACCGGCCTTGTCAAATGGCTTATAAGTATCCACATAAAAGGATATTTCGTCGTCTGTTAGATTGCGGAAAAACACATGGGTGCACTCTGTAAAGCTCTCCTGCCCTTTCTGCCCCCTAAGGCATACCCCGGTATACACCTGATGCACGTCACCCGAAAGGTCATTCAACATTTCAATAGCCTCTTGGCGACTATGGGGCTTGCCCAATACCTTGCCTCGATGAACCACCACGGTATCGGCCGTCACCAATACCTCACTGGGTCCTATCTCATATCGATAACCTGTAGCCTTCTTGCAAGCTATAGCCTCAGCCACATTATCGACTGCAATATCAGATTCCAGTCGTTCATCCACATCAATATCAACAACCCGATACTCCAACCCCAACTGCCCTATTAGCTCGTGCCGGCGTGGAGATTTGGAAGCCAGCAATAACTTCACTGTCATCTGCTCTTCTTGGCGGTATTGTCCTGCATGGAGGTCATCTGCCCTTCTTTAAACTGGGCCACAACACCCTCCTTGCCATATTTATCATACCATATCCACTTGCCGTTCTTCATACCGTTCACAAAAGTACCCGTCTCCTCTGGGTAACCGGCGGTATTGTAACGTTCATACTTGCCGTCACGAACACCATTCACATAATTCTCCGACAGTTCAACTTTGCCATTGGGATGGTAACGGACAGTCTTGCCGTGCTGCAAGTCATCCTTATAGTTCATCTCGTAACGAACGCTGCCATCGTCGTACACGCCACGCCACAAGCCCTCTTTCTTCCCATTATGGAAACTGCCGGTATAGTCCAACTTCCCGTCTTCATACCAGGCGGTCCATGTGCCTTCTTCCTTGTCGTTTACATACTGACCTTCGTGAAGTTTTTGGCCACTCTCGTACCAAGTGGTCCACAAGCCTTGACGATAACCATTGTTATATTCTCCCTCGCGCCATTTCTCGCCAGTCTCATAGTAATATGTCCACACACCAGTCTCGTTTCCATCCGTATAATGTCCACGGATACCCACTTTGCCGTTGGTACGCCAGTAGAAAATCCATTCGCCTTCCTGCTCGCCCTGTACCAAATCGCCTTCGTGATCTTTCTGTCCATTGGCGGTCCACCAGATAGCATGGCCTTCCAATTCACCATCCACGTATTCGCCTTCGAATTTCAGCTGGCCATTCTCGTGCCACTCGCGGGTTTTGCCTTCTTTCACTCCATTCACGTATGGCACCTCATCCTTCTTCTGGCCATTATTATACCACGAAACGAACATACCCTCTTTCTTGCCGTCCACAACTTTCACCTCACTCTGCAATTTACCGTCAGCATACCAGGTACGGCTCATTCCATTGCCACTCATCACATTTTCCTCATGTTTCGAGCCATCATTATAGAAGACTCTCCACACTCCCACCTTACGACCTTGGTTGTCGTATTTACCCTGACGGAAAACCTTTCCATTCGGATGCCACCAGGTCCAGTTGCCAACATGCACACTGTCTTCATTCAGCGTACCCGACACATACATCTGGTCCGGATGGGTTGCATAAGGAACCTCATAACGAATCTGAGCTGAAGCCGACATGGCCAGCATTAGAACGAACGCAAGAAAGAAAGCTCTTTTCATTTTATAAAGATATTGATTGTTACTTTACTACTTTTTACTACTTTTATTTCATTCCGGCTAATCGGAATAGATAAATTCTATCCTCACAGGATCATCCACACCGGTTCCGTTAATCACCGTGCGCATTGCCTGCGACCTACGGGAATCTATAATCAACTCCATGCCGTGGTCCACACCGCTACGCATCAATTCCTGCATGTGTCTTGTCACCCGCAAACGGTAATAACCTTTGTCTTCATGATAGTATCCATCAAAGCCTCCCACCGTATAAGGATTGGACAGAACACTTGCATCTGTGATATACACCTGACTGCTGTCGTCGAAATTTTTCAATGCGAAAATACGCTTAGGCGTCTGCTCCATGTCTGCCTTTTCGTTCAAGGGCAACAACAATTCGGCGTAATGAATCACTGCTGTGGGGTGGTTTTTACGGAAATTGTTCAAAAACTCCTGCATGTTCAACCTCACACGGGTACCGCCTAATGGTTCCAGATAGAGTGCCTCGTTCCCCTCAAGCGAATCCTTGGTATGATTGGCAATGACTGCAACAGGCGACGACATATAATCATGCTCATAATACATACAATGCGCCGCATCTACATTAATGGGAAACACATACTTCAAGTCGTTGGCGGTCGGGGTATGGTAAAACATCTCCAGCTGTGTGCCGGTTGCCGTATAGTCCACAGTCAACATTCTGTTCGAATTGTCAGCCAGTTTCAGACTGAAACCCTTTGTAATCTTTAAAAAGTCCTCCTGCGAGCACACCTGTTTAAGCACAGGGAATATCGTCGGACGCATCACCATCTTGACTGTATCGCCCTTCACAATCACCTCATCGTCAAAAAAGCACACATCACTCTCGGCCAATGTGTGGTTAGAATAGTATGCACTGTCGCTCTTAAGCGGTTCTGCCAGTTGATTAATGATGATGTGAACTGGAAACGGCGTTGAATCCTGCACCACAGGAAACACTGTATCGAGCACCAATGTCATCACCACAGAGTCAATCTCAACGCTTTCATCCATAGAAATACCTTGGTCGGACGAGATATTGATCTGAGAATAGATAATCGAACGCACCTTGCCGAAGTTCTCATCGGTCCAGTCACCAAAGATTCCGGAGGTATAACCTGCCGTCAACAAAGAATCTTCGTAAACGGTGCATGCCGAGAGATAAACCGTTTCTTTAATTCCATCAAAAAGAGTAGTCGGATCCTGCAAATTGAGTCCCAAATCCGACTCTTTCTCGTTACAGGCCATCGGCAACAACATCAAAACCACCCCCAAGGGCATCAATAATTTCTTAAACGACATGTATTTAAATATTGTTTTGAAAGTATTCATTTTCTTCTGAAGCCAAACTTATTAGTTATTCAAGGCACTCCCGCACAAGGTTTCATACAGCTTATTGATGCGGGCGTAGAAATCAGCACGGACGGGATTATACTCAATCACGTGGCGTTTGTTCTCCTTGGCAAACTGAATCAACTCCGGATTGACCGTAGGCGAACCAATCACAATACCGTTGGCATAAGTGATGGCGGCTTTCATCAGTGTCATATAATCAAGATTCTGATACAGACGCAAATCCTTGGCAGTGGCACCGTCGGCACGCATTTTCTTTTCCATCTCTTCGGCAAACCTACCCTCAAAAGCGTCATCGGTCAATGTCAGCACTGTGCGTGTTCCCGTAAAGAAGGCATTCTCCTTATTGATTCGTCTCAGGTAGAACGGAACCATACCGCTGAACCAGCCGGAGAAATGAATCAAATGGGGCTGCCAAGCCAATTTGCGCACTGCTTCCAGAGCACCTCGGCCAAAGAAGAGAATACGCTCATCGTTATTGGGTTTCAGTATCCCCGAATCGTCAAAAGTACTGCCATAATGCGAAAAGTACTCCTCATTATCTATAAAGTACACCTGCAGTCTGGCCGAAGGGATGGAACCTACCTTTATAATCAACTGATGATCACAGTTGTTTACAATCAAATTCATTCCCGAAAGCCGAATCACCTCATGCAACTGATGCTTGCGTTCATTGATTCCGTTAAACAATGGCATAAAGACTCTTATCTCCCTGCCCAGCTCCTGAGTATATTGAGGCAGATAACGCCCCAGCACGGAAGCATCATTCTCTTCCGAAAAAGGTGTAACAACCTGATTAATATAAAGTATTCTTCCCTTTGCCATACTATAATGCATATTATATTCGATATGCAAAGATACGATTTTTTTTTTGATTATCGGGAAAAAATCTCCACTTTGATTTTTGTAGGCTCAGCCTATCCTCTGCACATCCCCGAAAGCCAACCCCCACGCACATCTCGGCAATTCCGCCCATCAAATGTTAGTAACTTGTTAATAACTAACAATGTTAATTACTTCCCCACCCACTTTTTTTGTGTAATTTTGCAACATGGTACAGAATATGTCAGAAGAAGAAATGTCGCTGTTAGCCAAAGCAGAACGCTATTGTGCCAACGAAGAACAATGTCGCACTTCCGTAAAGAAAAAGCTATGCGATTGGGGTGCTTCGCTCGCTGTGTCGGGCAAGATTGTAAACCGCCTTGTTGAACAGGGATATATTGACGAGCGCCGTTATGCTCGCGCCTATGTCTCTGCAAAACTGCGTACCCAGAAATGGGGCCGCCTCAAGGTCATCTATCAACTCCGTTCCAAACAAGTACCACCCAAATTTATCACTGAGGCTCTTGCCGAAATTTCCGATGAGGAATACCGCAGCATCATGCTTGACGTGGCTAACAACAAATGGAGCACCTACCCCACTTCCGACACTCCCGCCAAACGTCGCAGCAAACTCGTCACCTTCCTGGCCTCACGCGGCTACGAGTCACCCGAAATCCAGAACATGCTCAACGAGCACTTCAGCAACGAGGAATAATTATTCACAACTCTATATATACCCTCCACCCTTTCCCCTCACGGGCAAAGGGTGGATTTTTTTTGAATGAATCAACACCCATAGAAAAAATAGGACACCAAATGCAAAGCACCCAGTGTCTCCAGCTGCAAAGGCAGTTGATTACTACCTTTCCCGGCATTTATTAGAAAAACTCGATATCCACCTTGAAGTCAACCTTCAACCCGAAGAATTGTTCTGCACTGTTCTCACACATGGCTATCTGCAAGTTACCGGATGAAGATACCGTAAGTATCAAAGCAAACCTGTTGTTCACTGCATCCAGATACCCCGGCTCTATCCTGTCCAATGTCCGCTCCCTCACCGTCATCCTGAATTTACGTCCTTGCCGCAGCCGTTCAAATTCCTCGTATGTAATATTAAGGTCAGCATTACCATATGCATCGATATAGCACACATACGCCGTCACCTTGTTCCCCATCACTATAGGGCTGAACGGGGTAGACCTGTACAACGACTCCAGCGGGAAGCCCAATTCTTCCAAAGCGGCACCATGAGCCAGCAACGCAGCCACCTTGCAAAACAGGTCACTCGCCGCGAAAGTGAAAAAACTTCCCTCCTGCATCACTTTGTCTATCACCACGCCTTCCCAGCCATCCCCAACCAAAGCACCCGGCAATCCATTGTCTATCGTGATAAAATACTGCCCCTTATACCGGATGACGACAAAGGGATTCTTCACCGTCTGCGACGACTTCACGTCTATGATATGAATTGTCCCCTCCGGGAAGTCGAGGCATGAATTCTTAGCCACAAATACAGCCTTCGAAAGCTGGAACGGTTCTATTCCATGGGTGATGTCCACCACCCGGACGCCTGGAATATACGAATACAACTTTCCCTTTACCTTCCCTTGGAAGAAATCCTTATACCCCCAATCGGTAGTCAATGTGACAATCTGTGATTCCATTTCTGATTCTGTGTATCTTAAATCAACTAAACAAAGTTTGGGAACTTGGCTTGTGAAACTGCAAAATTACGCTTTTTCCACCACATGACAAAATAAATTTCCAAACTTTATTTCAACCCACACATTTTCATATCCCTACAGGCATATCTCCACACATCTCCCCTTCCCACACTATCCAATGCAATTTCACTCCATCTTTCCGGATGCCGAAATAACATAAAAAGACCGATAACGACAGCTAGAAGGTCCAGCGATACCTCGGTGATAGTCCAGACAAACGGAACCCAGCCAGAAGGTGAAAAGTCTCCGGAATATGCCTGCCCAATGTACTCGACCTCAAAAAAACAGTCATATTATAGACCACTGCAAATATAATATCACAAAAAAATCGTATCTTTGTAGTTGGGTTTTATCCCTCACAAACAACACAATTATACAATAAATTAGATATTTACATATAATATGGCATTACTTTCCATACGCAATTTGCACGCCTCCATCGGCGACAAAGAAATTCTGAAAGGCGTCAACCTCGAGGTTGAACGGGGCGAAGTACACTCTATCATGGGTCCCAACGGCAACGGCAAGAGCACCCTCGCCGGTGTCATCGCCGGCAACAGCAAATATACTGTCACCGAAGGCGAAGTAATATACAAGGGGAAAAACATCCTCGACATGCCCGTCGACCAACGTGCCTGCGAAGGCATCTTCCTCGGATTTCAATACCCGGTTGAAATCCCCGGCGTGAGCATCACCAATTTCATGCGCACTGCCGTCAACGAGCAACGCAAATACCGCGGTCTCGATCCCCTCACCGGCTCCCAGTTCCTCAAACTGATGGATGAGAAGAAGAAGATTGTCGAAATGACCACCAACCTTGCCAACCGCTCTGTCAACGAAGGGTTCAGCGGTGGTGAGAAGAAGAAGAACGAGATATTCCAGATGGCCATGCTCGACCCCACACTCGCCATTCTCGACGAGACCGACTCCGGCCTCGACATCGATGCCCTCCGCATCGTCGCCACCGGCGTCAACAAACTGCGCCGCTCCGACAATGCCACCGTCGTAATCACACACTATCAACGCCTGCTTGACTACATCATCCCCGATTTCGTCCATGTGCTCTACGAAGGACGTATTGTCAAGACTGGCCCCAAAGAGCTCGCCCTCGAACTCGAGTCCAAAGGCTACGAATGGATTAAGCAAGAACTTGAACAACAGAAGTGAGCCCTGCCATGGAAAAATTAGTTCAACAATTCCGCGACATCCAGCCCACACTGCGCAAAAACGAAGTGTGGCGCTTTGCCGATTTCTCTGCCCTCCTCACCGACGACCTCCAAATCTCTCATGGCGAACGCCAAACCGCCGAATACCATTGCAATATCCCCGACCTCGACACACTCCGACTGGTGGTGGAAAACGGCTATTGCCACATGCCCCTCCTCCAAACCGAACAAGGCATGGTGGTGGCTGGTCTGCGCGACATCTGCGGCTCCCGTCCCGACTTTGTGCGTCAATTCTTCGGCACCTGCACCCCACTCCCCAATCCCTACCTGCAACTCAACAGCGACAACTATTCCGACGGCCTATTTGTTTACGTTCCTGACGGTCTCCATGTCCAGCAACCCATCCAGCTCCAATCTGTCATCAACGCAGGGCACGGCCTATTCCTCCAAGTGCGCAACCTCATAGTCATGGGACGCGACAGCCAAGCCACGTTCATCCTTTGCGACGACTCCTACGACGCCGCTCCCGCTTTCGCCAACAATGTGACCGAAATATACATTGACCAGAACGCCTCGGTCGAATGCTACAAAATGCAGAACCTCAACAACCAGACCGGACTCCTCAACCACACCTACGCCTCGCTCGGCACAGGTGCTTCGTTCCGCTCTGTGGCCGTAACCCTCAACGGTGGACACATCCGCAACCACACCGAGGTGCGCATGAACGGTGAGCACTGCAATGTCCAAGCCCACGGTCTTTATCTTAACGACCAAGAGCAGCAAGTGGACAACTACATCTTCGTCGACCACGCCAGCCCCAATTGCCACAGCCGCGAACTCTTCAAAGGCATCCTTGACGACTCCGCCCGCGGCTCTTTCAACGGCCATGTCCTGGTTCGTGAAGGTGCCACAAAAACCGAAGCCTACCAGTCGAACAAGAACATACTCCTCACCGACAAGGCTTTTATCAACACCAAGCCTTTCCTCGAAATCTACAACGACGACGTGAAATGCTCGCACGGCAGCACCATAGGACAGCTCGACGAGCAAGCCCTCTTCTACATCCGTTCCCGCGGCGTGAGCGACCGCACCGCACGCACTCTTCTCCTCTACGCATTCTGCGACGAAGTGCTGCAGCAAATCGAGCTTCAGCCGCTCCGCGAACGCCTCTCCGACCTCGTCAAGAAACGCCTCCACGGCGAGCTTACCCTCTGTTCCGAGTGTGCACTGCACTGCAACACACCCTGCAACGGCCCCGAAGTCAATTTCCATATCGACCCCTCCAAATTGTAACTCATTCATGCACGACATCTGGAAGGTTTTCCGCTACCTGAAGTTCTATCCCTGGAACCTCACCGCCAACATCCTCTTCAACATGCTGGCCGTGCTTTTCAACCTTTCCTCTTTTGTCGTCATCGTACCCTTTGTCGAGCTCCTTTTCGGCTCCGGCCAGCCTCCCGCCCAACTGCCTCCCTTCTCCCTCAGCCAGGACTACCTCTCGCTTGCCATGACCTATGCCCTTTTCCACTACAAAACACGCTATGGTGTGTGGAGCTGCCTCCTGGCCATTGCCCTGGCCTACGTGTCCTGTTCCTTCCTTTCCAACCTCTGCCGCTATCTCGCCCAATACTTCATCAGCCCCGTGCGCAATGGCATCACCATGCGCCTTCGCAACGACATCTACGAGAAAATCACCATCCTCCCCGTATCCTACTTCAACTCCCGACGTCGCGGCGACATCATCAGCCGCATGTCCAACGACCTCTCCGACATCGAATGGGGCGTGCTCACCTCCATCATCTCGCTCGGCAAAGACCCCCTCAACATCATAGTCTTCTGTGCTGCACTGCTCTTTATCAGCCCCCGCCTCTTCCTCTATTTCCTGCTCATCCTCCCCGTCACCGTTTGGCTCATCAGCATCATCGGCGTCAGCCTGCGCCGCAACTCGGCCAAAGGACAGTCCAAACTGGGCCATCTCTTCGCCCTGCTCGAAGAGTCCCTCTCCGGAATCCGCACCATCAAATCGTTCGGCCAGGAACAGAAACACTCCCTCCGCTTCGCCAAAGCCAACAACGACTACACCCGCAGCATGATTCGCGTGGCAAACCGCCGCGAACTCAGCAGCCCCCTGTCCGAGATACTCCTCACCCTGGGCCTGGTGTTCATCCTCATTTTGGGCGGCCTCGCAGTCCAGCAGGGCGAGCTGCTCTCGTCTGTCTTCGTCCTTTTCGTCATCCTCTTCGCCCGTCTCATCCCCCCGGTGCAGTCCATCGTCCGCGTATACAACAATCTACAGAAAGCCAACGCCGCCGCCACCCGCATCTACGAAATACTCGAAGCCGACGAAACCATCTGCGAGAAACACAATGCCATTGTCCTCCCCGGATTCAACCACTCCATCGAATACCGCGACGTATCCTTTGCCTACCAAACCGATTCCAACAGCGACCCCATCTACGTGCTTAAAGGCATTAACCTCACCATTCCCAAAGGCAAAACAATAGCTATTGTAGGCCCCTCTGGCGCCGGCAAGACCACTCTCGTCGACCTCCTCCCCCGTTTCTACGACAGCACCGACGGACAGATACTCATCGACGGCATCCCCATCCGCGACCTCAACATCAATAGCATCCGTGCCCAAGTAGGTCTCGTTTCGCAAGACTGCATCCTCTTCAACGATACTGTTGCCAACAACATCGCCTTTGGCCGAACCGACTACAGCCTCGACCATGTAAAACAGGCCGCTATCGTAGCCCACGCCGACGAATTTATCGACCGCATGGAACAAACCTACCAAACCAATATCGGCGACCGCGGCATGAAACTCAGCGGGGGACAGCGGCAACGACTCAGCATAGCCCGCGCCGTACTCAAAAATCCACCCATCCTCATACTCGACGAAGCCACCAGCGCCCTCGACACCGAAAACGAACTCCTGGTACAGCAAGCCCTCGACCAACTCATGGCCGGACGCACCTGCATCGTCATTGCACACCGCCTCTCCACCATCTGCCACGCCGATCTTATCATTGTCATGGACCACGGTCAAATAATCCAACAAGGCACCCACCAGCAACTCATCGGCCACGACGGCCTCTACAAGCGCCTTGTAGAGATGCAGTCATTCCATTAAGCACGTCGTCCCCCCCGCGCCGATAGCCATTCCATGAACGTGCATACAGCACTCCATCCACCTGCAACAGATAGCAAAAACCGCATAGAAAAAAAATTTTCTATCTAATTCAAAAAAAACATCTATCTTTGCATTTTGAGAAGAGTCCCATCACACTATCAAACATCTATATAACACACTTTCCCCCAATACTTTATTTAACCACACCTCAATACGTGGTCAGTGGCGAAACTCCATTTGATTGGCCAGAGAACAGAAAAAGATCAATTGGTATCGGAAATCAATACATTATTAATAAATAAAAAAACAAAAAAAATGGTAAAAATCAAACAGCAAGAGTACACAGAACCGACCGTGAAGGTTGTAGCATTCATTGTGGAAAAAGGTTTCCAAATGTCTGGCCATGTATTTGAAAACATCGACAAAGGACAAGACATCTCAGGCAACGACAACGACCCCAATGCATTGGTTCGTTGGCAATAAAAAAAGGCAATTAACACACAAAAAGACAATACAAACATGAAAAGAATATCAATTTATATTATTGCATTAGTCACTCTGGGAGCAGCCGCCCTCACATCCTGCAAAAAAGAGTTCAACGGCGACGCTCCCACCTTCACCGCAACATTGGAATATAACGAAAAGACCCAGTTCACCGGAGGTCACCTCTACTGGTCAGAGAACGACCAAGTGGCCATCTACGGTTCCGCAGGCCGCAGCGTTTACAATGTCATACTCACGGGAAGCACTCCTACTACCAACGCCAAACTCCAAATGGCCGCTGACCAAACAGCCCCTGGCAACCCCTCCTACACCGCCATCTATCCCGCAGCTATAGCCCCCGCTACCAACACCGAAATCATCACCCTGCCCGCCACTCAGGCCTCTGTGAGCGGCGAACTCACCGGCTACCCCATGTATGCCTCCGCAACCAACTCCACTTTCCTGCACTTTAAAAACCTCTGCAGCGTACTTAAGATCACCATGCAGAAAGAAGGTGCCCAAGTCTCCAAGATTCAGATTATCACCGACCAATACATCAACGGCGACTTCGAAATAGACGGCAGCACCAACACACTTGCCTACCACAATAATGACGGACAGAACAACCACAAGAAAGTCACCACCCTGACATTCAGCGACGGTCCTGTCAGCATCTCCAACAGCCACGACTTCTACATCTACCTCCCCGCCAACACCTACGACTATTTCCAAATCAAAGTGTACGACCAGAACGGCGACATCTTCACCCGCACCACCACCTCTGGTCTGACCTTTAACCGCAGCAAATACCATTACCTCACCATCCCCACTTCCGCCATCAACTTCAAACCCGGCGACCTGATTGGCAAATTCTCTATCTCCGACGACCAGAAAGTCTCCTTCTCCAAAGGCAACCTTCTCCAGAGCGGCAGCACCTACAAATTCGCCGACAAACAATACAACAAAACCGAGGACAACTACACCTATCTGTATAACTGGGCCAACGGCACCTACGAAACCGCCAACTACTACGAGAGAGGCAATCTGGCTATCACCAACGGCGGTGGCGCCAACCAGGGCTGGTTCACTCTGACCAGAACCCAATGGAGTTATCTTACCAACAGCCGCACAGTCTCCTTCCATAAATACTGCCTTGTTCGCGTTACCAAAGAGAACAGCACCACCACCGTCGGCGGTATGCTCCTGTTCCCCGACCAGTTCATCTGGCCCCTCGAGCAATCTATTGCCAACAACATCCACTTCGACAGTTACCCTCGCTCCGAAGACTACGATGGCATCACCCTCACCTACGACCAATGGCTCACCCTTGAGTATGCAGGCTGTGCATTCCTGCCTGCTACCGGAATGCACACTGCCAACGGCTCCAGCACATCTTCATCTATTTCTAATTCTACTTGGGGCGTTTATTGGACCACTACTCCCGAAGAAGATCAAACAGACAACAAGAGAGCCCACTACATGCGCTTTACCACGAAAAGCTGTCCTTGGGCTTCCGACCAGATCATGAGCACTATGGGAAATGCCGCCATCCGTTTGGTCAGACTCGCTGAATAATTTATTCACACAACAAAATAAGGGTGCCTTTCACGGCACCCTTTATTTTTTTCCCAGTTCCTTACTCATCAATCCATACCTCTTGATTGGTTCTTCATTCGCTACACATCTATCATATACCTATTATTTACGTTAAACCCAAATCGGACATTAGGAAACCGAAAACTCCGTAGTAATTGCCGAATCGTGCAACGCACGGTGATTAGCCCTGCCCCATATCCTTGTTCTGCCTACCCGCCCTGCGCCGTGGAGCGGCAACGATTTCCCCTCGCTACGGAGAGGGGCCGTTCAATCCTGCATTGTTATAGTATCGTTATAGCATCGTTACTCGACAGGATAACGGAAAACAAGCCGAGAAGCAGGCAACATCGAGCCGAGATTGAACGACCCAAGTGGGGTTAACCCAAATCGGTCATTAGGCCGACTTTTCAATCATTCTCTCTTTTTCAGGTCTGTTTATGCCATATCAGCATTTCTTTATGTCCCATGACGTTACTTGGGCTCGGCAGAGCAAGCAAGCTTCCTCTACTCTCGAAAAAAAACGTTGCTCCCATTCGGTCGCGACGTTATTTTGTTCGCCAGCGATGCGGCCAATCTGCTCGAAACAAATACTAGTCTGTCATAAACCCTAATGACCGATTTGGGATAATGGGAAACAATTAGGCCGGGACTTTTTCAAATCCCGGCCTATAAATAGAGCCTTAATTGTGCTTAAGAAAAATCCTTATTCGCCTTTTTCTTCTTTCTCGATTTCCTCTTTCAGGCTGGCGAGAACGCTGAGGTCACCAAGGGTGGTCTTTTCAAGAGCGTCGTTGATTTTCTTGACAGTCTTCTTGGTAGCGCGGTCTTTCTTAACCTCTTCACTCTCGTTCTTGGCACGTTCACCTTCGAGAGTGTCCTGATAGACGCGGGTGTGGGAAACGATGATTTTCTTGTTCTCTTTCGAGAATTCGATTACCTTGAAATCGAGAGTTTCACCCTGGCGGGCTTTAGTCTTGTCGGCTTTCTCGAGGTGACGCATGGGAGCGAAACCTTCAACGCCATAGGGGAGAGTGATGGTAGCACCCTTGTCGTTGATGTTGGCCACGGTGCCCTGATGCACGGTTCCGACGGAGAAGAGTGATTCATAAACATCCCAGGGGTTCTCTTCGAGTTGCTTGTGACCGAGGCTGAGGCGACGGTTTTCGGCATCGACTTCGAGGACAACGACTTCAATAGTGTCGCCAATCTTGGTGAACTCGGCGGGGTGCTTGATCTTCTTGCTCCAGCTGAGGTCGCTGATGTGGATAAGACCGTCAACGCCTTCTTCCAGCTCAACAAAGATGCCGAAATTGGTGAAGTTGCGAACGGTGGCGGTGTGCTTGCTGCCGACAGGATATTTCTCGGTGATGGTCAGCCAAGGATCGGGCATGAGCTGCTTGAGACCGAGGCTCATCTTGCGCTGCTCGCGGTCGAGGGTGAGGACAACAGCTTCGACCTCTTGTCCCACTTTGAGGAAGTCCTGAGCGCTGCGGAGGTGCTGGCTCCAGCTCATCTCGCTGACGTGGATGAGACCCTCAACACCGGGAACGACCTCGACAAATGCACCGTAGTCGGCAATGACGACAACTTTACCGTGCACGTGGTCGCCTTCCTTGAGGTTGGGATCGAGAGCATCCCAAGGATGAGGAGTGAGCTGTTTGAGACCGAGAGCGATGCGGTGTTTAGCCTCATCGAAGTCGAGGATAACGACATTGATTTTCTGATCGAGTTCGACGATGTCCCTAGGATCGGAGACACGGCCCCAGCTGAGGTCGGTGATATGGACCAAACCGTCTACGCCGCCCAAATCGATGAACACACCATAGGGGGTGATGTTCTTAACGGTTCCTTCCAGAACCTGACCTTTTTCGAGATGGCTGATGATTTCAGCTTTCTGGGCTTCGATCTCGTCCTCGATAAGGGCCTTGTGGGAAACAACTACATTCTTGTATTCGTGGTTAATCTTGACAACCTTGAATTCCATGGTCTTGTCGACGAAGACATCGTAGTCGCGGATGGGTTTAACATCGATTTGCGAACCGGGGAGGAAGGCTTCGATGTTGTCGAACACGGTGACGATGAGACCGCCCTTGGTACGGCTCTTAACGTAACCGGTGATGATTTCCTGCTTGTCGTAGGCTTCGTTGACACGATCCCATGATTTGAGGATGCGGGCTTTCTTGTGGGAAAGGAGGAGCTGGCCGTTGGAGTCTTCCTGGCTTTCGACATAAACTTCGATTTTGTCGCCCACCTTGAGGTCGGGGTTGTAGCGGAGTTCGGAAGCGGGGATGACACCGTCGCTCTTAAATCCAATGTTTACGACGGCTTCACGGTCGCTGATGCTGACGATGGTACCTTCGATTACATCCTGTTCGGTGAAGGATTTGAAGGTTTGCTCGTACTGCTCGGTCATCTGTTTGACCTGTTCGTTGTTGACTTCTTCTTTTTTATCGATAGCACCCCAGTCAAAGTCTGCTAACGGTTGCACATTTTTATAATCCATGTGTGAGATTTGTGATTTATGGCCGCTTGCCCGACCGGGTTAAACTTACATAACACACTCGAAACCATCTAATTGGCAAGAATCAAACTATCCAAGTGTAGAGTGCAAAGATACGAAAAATAATTGAACCGCAAAGTATTTTTGTCAAAAAGCATTATCTAACGGGCAGTTGTACAATAATAACATATCGGACATTGGGACGGCTTATCCATCTCTGCGGACACAGGTCCCACCGACCGATTTGGGATAAGAAACGAGGCTGATAACGGGATTAGGAATGACCCCGACTGGTCAACATGCTTCAATAAGTGAAAAAAAAATAGAAGTGTACGGCAATAAAACTGGCACTATGCCGTTAGTAAGAATAAATTATTATCAATATGTCACAGTCATCATTTTTCAAAAATCCGCCAGTCAAGATTCTTCTTATCACGCTTCTTATGATTGCCGTGCTCGTTGTGGGTTTCATCCCGCTGACGTTGGTATTGATTATGAAACAGACTTTGTTAATCAAAGTGATAATTGCAACATCGGGTATTCTCTGGGCCATCTTTACCGATATTTTTCTTTGGAACAGAACTGATTATATCCAGATATGGCACCAGTGGAGACACGACATCAAGCATCAAAAGCAGCGGTCCATACGCGAAAAGTATCCAGAGTATATGGCCTTGCGGGAGAAATATCCGTTGTCGATACGCCGCTATGAGCAACACACCCGCCATCGCAAAGAGAAGATAAGCGAGGAACAGATGATTGAAAACGCACTGAAGGTGGACGAGAAGGAATGGGCAGAGCGCGAAGCATTCAGACGGGAGGCTAAAGAAGAACGCGATTCATATAAAAAAGACAGCACATCCCATAACGGGGCAATCATATAGAATACTGATATATAGAATAAGAGGGGCGGTTTCCTTTTGCAAAACCGCCCCTCTTTGTGTATACAGATTGAATCGATTTGTTATTTTGTTGAGATGTCTTTGTTGACATTGCGGCTGCCCACCAATGCGTAGAAGAGGATATAGGCAAAGCCGGCAACAACAATCCAATAGCTGGGCTGATAGCCTGCAGGACCGAAGATGTCGACCACCGCATTCATAAGCAGCGGAAGAATGCCACCACCGCACACCAACGCCATGAAGAGGCCGGAGGCACGCTCGGTGTATTTGCCAAGACCCTCGACAGCGAGGTTGAAGATACCGCCCCACATAACGGAAGTGCAGAGACCGACACACACCAACAAGGCTGCGCTGAGAGGAATGAGGTTCATACCAAAGCCGCGGGCACCATTGAACCCGGGGAAACTGACCATGGTGGAAGCAGGGATGAAGATGGCAAGAACCACGAGGATGACAGCAGCACTGGCTACAACGGCAATCATTTTGCGGGCAGAGACCTTGCTGCCTACCAGACCACCAATAAGACGTCCCACAAGCATGAGAAGCCAGTAGAAAGCAGTGACCGAGCCAGCAACGGCCTCGGCACTGATACCTTCACCAAAGAAATGCATTTCGGGATTCTGAAGCCACTTGTTCAATACATTGGGCACACCCACTTCGACACCCACATAGATGAATATGGCAATAGCACCCAAAACGAAATGGCGGAACTGGAAGATACCCTTCAACGGGACATCGGCAGCAGCCTGTTTGGATTCCTCGTTTTCGGGTATCTTGGTGAGCAAGATAACCACGAATGCCAAAGCAAAGATGGCCAGAGCGGTATACATGAGCGGGAAAGTGTCGCTAATCTTGGCATCCACAATACTGGGGATGAGGAGACCGGTGATAACGATGACCGCAGTGCCACAAAGGGAGTTGAAAGTGCCGCCGAACTGGATGAGCTGGTTGCCCTTGTTGCCACCACCGCCCAAACGGTTGAGCATGGGGTTGACAACAGTGTTGAGCAGGCACATACTGAAACCGGCAATGAAGGCACCGATGAGATATACGGCGAAACTGCCAACCAACCCCGAACAGAGCTGGATGCCTACACCGACAAATCCTACAGCCACGGCAATGAGAGCGGTGACTTTATAGCCGCGTTTCTGCAAGAGGTTGCCAGCGGGTATACCCATAATGGCATAGGCAATGAAATTGGCAAAAACGCCCAAAGTACCCTGCCAGTTGGGAATGGTGAACTGGTTTTTCAGGATATCGCCCATGGGGGAGGCGAGGTTGGTGACGAAGGATATCATGCCGAAGAGCAGTATCATCACCACAATGGGGACAAAATAGTTTTGTTTCTTTTCCATATTAGAGAGGATTTAAATTTCTAAAAATGTGACGCATGGGAAAAGACTTTCTCATGCGCCACAGTTTATGTTGTTTCTATTGTTCACTTACCTAACCTTTCAGAGCTTCCGAGCCAGAGACTATTTCGATAATCTCGTTGGTGATGGCAGCCTGACGGGCTTTATTGTAACTGAGACGCAAATCTTTGAGAAGTTCGGTGGCATTGTCGGTTGCCTTCTGCATGGCGTTCATGCGGGCACCGTGCTCGGCAGCCAACGAGTCGAGCACAACACGATAGAACTGGGAGCGAAGGGTGAGCGGAATCATTTCGCGCATGATTTCCTCTTTCGACGGCTCGAAGATATAATCGTTGTTGGTACGTTTGGCAGACGAGCCATTAGAAGCCTGCGGAACAATGGGCAGGAACTGCTCGGTGCTGAGAATCTGCACCAACGAATTCTTGAATTGATTATAAATCAGTTCCACACGGTCGTACTTCTTGTCGCAGAACTGTTGCATGATGCTGTCGGACAAAGAGGCAACGGCATCGAAAGTAGCATTGTCGAGCATCTCATCATAGGTGCCCACTATATTGTCAAACCGCTTAGAGAAGTATTCAGTGCACCGTTTCCCAATGGTAATCATGCTCAGTGCTGCAGGCTGGTCGGCTGTGGCAGAGGCACGATAGTAGTCAATGCGCGACTGGGCCTGCTTAATAACATTGCTATTGAAAGCGCCACACAGACCCTTGTTGGAGGTAACCACCACCAAAAGGACATGTTCCAGTTTGCGAACTTCGTGGTAAGGAGTGAGAATGCCGTCGCCAGTGTCGATGTTTGACACTATGTCGCTCAACTGGTTGGAGTAGGGGCGCATGCCGATGATAGCATTCTGCGCACGGCGGAACTTAGCAGCCGACACCATCTTCATAGCAGAGGTAATCTGCTGGGTTGAGCTGACGGAAGCAATTCGGGTCCTTACCTCTTTTAAATTTGCCATACTTGATTATTTTGTATATTTCTCAGCCATATTGAGAGCCACTTCCTTGAGTGTATCCAAATCGGCGTCCAGAAGTTTACCTTGACGGAGGTTTCCTAAAATATCGGCGTGGTTCTGACGCAGATAGTAGAGGTACTCTGTCTCAAAGTTGTGCACCATATTGGTGGGAACTTTCTGCAACAAGCCCTTTGTGCCACAGAAAATAATGGCCACCTGGTCTTCGACTGGCATGGGACTATATTGGGGCTGTTTGAGGATTTCCACGTTTCGGGCACCCTTGTCGAGCACTGCCTTAGTAGCAGCATCTAGGTCGGAGCCGAACTTGGAGAATGCCTCCAGCTCACGGTACTGAGCCTGATCCAGTTTCAAAGTACCAGCAATCTTCTTCATGGATTTAATCTGAGCCTTGCCACCAACACGCGACACCGAGATACCCACATTAATGGCTGGACGGATACCGGCATTGAACAGGTTGGTCTCGAGGAATATCTGACCATCAGTAATGGAGATAACATTCGTGGGGATATAGGCTGAAACGTCGCCTGCCTGAGTTTCGATGATAGGCAGAGCGGTCAACGAGCCACCACCTTTCACCTTGTCCTTCAAACAGGCAGGAAGGTCGTTCATCTGGCGGGCAATCTCATCGCTCTGAATGATGCGGGCAGCACGTTCGAGCAAGCGGCTATGCAGATAGAACACATCGCCGGGATAAGCCTCACGTCCGGGGGGGCGACGGAGAAGCAACGAGACTTCGCGGTAAGCGACAGCCTGTTTGCTCAAATCGTCGTAAATGACCAGAGCGTTGCGTCCAGTATCGCGGAAATACTCACCGATAGCGGCACCAGCAAAAGGTGCATAGAACTGCATTGCAGCAGGGTCGGAAGCCGTGGCGGCCACAACTATAGTGTAATCCATGGCACCCTTTTCCTCAAGGTTCTTCACCATATTGGCCACCGTGGAGCCTTTCTGACCACAAGCCACATAAATGCAGTATACGGGGTCACCGGCATCATAAAAATTCTTCTGATTGATGATAGTGTCAATGGCGATAGCCGTTTTACCCGTTTGGCGGTCACCAATGATGAGTTCGCGCTGACCTCGTCCGATAGGAATCATGGAGTCGATAGCCTTGATGCCCGTTTGCAAAGGCTGCTCAACGGGTTGGCGGAAAATGACACCGGGAGCCTTACGTTCGATGGGCATCTCAAACAACTCACCTTCGATATGGCCCTTACCGTCAATGGGTTCACCAATAGTGTTGATGACACGTCCCACCAATCCTTCGCCCACCTTAATAGAGGCAATGCGCTTGGTACGTTTCACCGTGTCGCCCTCATTGATAGAGCTGGCCTCAGCCAACATCACTACGCCAACATTATCTTCCTCAAGGTTCTGCACAATGCCCTGCTCGCCGGTGGAGAACTCCACCAACTCGCCCGACTGTGCATTGTTAAGACCATACACACGTGCAATGCCGTCGCCGACAGTCAGCACAGTGCCCACCTCTTCCAGTGCCACATCGAGATCGACATCGGCCAATTGCTTCTTCAAGATAGCAGATACTTCGGCAGGTTTAATTTCTGACATATACTATATTTTTTTATTACATTATTTCTACTTATGTTTTCTGTCCATGTCCCGTAGGCTGAAACAACAAACGGGGTGCATGGAACAATCCCTGGATGCAGTTAAAGCTTGCTCTCGTAAATGTTCTTGGCAAACTCTATACGCAATTTGGCCAAATGAGTACTGATACGGGCGTCGTACATCCTGTTATCAAACTCGAGCGCCAGTCCACCCACAATACGGGGATCTGTTTGGGCAACAAGCTCCACATCCTTCTGAGTATAGCTCGACACCACATCCGAGGCCAATTTCTGCAACGAACTGTCCGCCTCCACAGCAGTGGTCAAATGCGTCAACACCACACCATGGTCCTTGCGGTAGAGATCCATATATGAGTTGCTAATCCCTTGCATATTCACCGAGCGTTTCTTTCTCACCACAAAGGAGAGAAAAGCCATGGTCACTTCGCAAACATGGCTGGCGAACAAGTCGGTCACAATAGCCACCTTCTTCGAGGGTTTGATCTCGGGATTGCGGAAAATGGCTTTCAGCTCGCGGTTTTCTCCGCACACGCTGCCAACCAGTCTCATATCCTCAGCCACACGGTCCTGCTGATTGCTCTCGGATGCCAGCAAGAACAAAGCCTTGGCGTAGTTACTATTTATCTTATAATCCTGCATACTTCTTTTCTGATTGGAATTCTGGAAGGAGTAGTGGGGCTGTTCCCTTATTTTCTTCCGAGCCGGTTGCCCAACTCATTCGCTCTCGCTCTGGGACATTCCGCCGTCCTACCTCACATCCATCTTTTCACAACATTAATTCAAATTTGCATTTTCCAGCTCTTTGCGTACCAGGTCATCGGCCTTCTGTTTATCGGACAATTCTGCCTTCATCAGTTTCTCCGCAATCTCGATTGAGAGCACCGCTATCTGGTTCTTCAACTCGTGCATGGCTTTCAGCTTCTCAAATTCGATGTTCTTACGGGCACTCTCGACTATGCGGTTAGCCTCCTCGGTAGCATCTATGCGGGCTTTCTCCTTTATCTCCTCGCTGGTGAGCCGTGCACTGCTCAACATCTCTTCCCGTTCTCGCTGAGCCTGACGCAGCAATTCCTCGTTGTGTGCAACCAGTTTGCTCATCTCAATACGGGCTTTCTCAGCCGCGTTGAGCGACTCGGCAATAGCCTCCTCACGTTTCTTGAGCGATTTGAGCAACATGGGCCATCCCCATTTTCCCAATATAAACACCAAGATGCCGAACGATACCAGCATCCAGAAAAACGTACCCAGTCCGGGGTTAATTAGTGGATTGTTCATCTATTACTTTTGATTACTTGTTCAAACTTAAACAAATGCACTTCTGCATCAGTCTTCTTTGTCACCTTTTTGTGTGTTGGAAACCGGATGTTGACGCCAATCGCGCCAACATCCCGTTCTCCTGTCGGAAGCTGTTACTTGAAAGAAATCAGCATGCAGACAACCACTGCGAAGAAGGCAACACCTTCAACCAGAGCGGCAGCGATAATCATCGTGGAACGGATGTCGCCACCGGCTTCGGGCTGACGGGCCATACCTTCCATGGCGCCCTGACCGATTTTACCAATACCGAGACCGGCACCGATGGTGGCCAGGCCTGCTCCGACGGCTGCACCGAAATAGCCCCAGGCCATTTGAGCAGCTGCTTGTAACAAAATGAGTAATGACATAGTTGTATTATTTGTGTTAATAATATATGTATTTTTCTACTTTACAATATTTTATACCTCATCACCTCCCCCTAAATCACGCCCACTTTTGAGACAACAAAATTAGACATTTTATTTGATTTACACAAGTTTTTAACATTAAAAAGTAGAATATTTTCTTTAATCTCCTGATATTCACCCACCAAAAGCAACCGTGCCCAACATGGTCACAAACCCTGTTCCGAAGGAAGTAATGAGCCTTTCACTGACACAAATTTCACAGATTGTCCACGCACAATGATGGAATAGCGATAAACCTCTATACCAACATGTTGACTGAAGAACCTTCATTCGAACAGGGCAGCAATCCGCTCAAGAGCCTCACGCAATACCGCACGGGGGCATCCAAGGTTAATTCGGAAGCAGTTCCGATAGTCTTCGCCTCCAAACGAAGTGCCGTCGTTCAACGCCACATGGGCATCATTCGCCAAACGGTCACGCAATTGCTCATGGCTGCACCCCATATCGCCGAAATCCAGCCAGGCCAGATAGGAAGCCTCGGGCAGTACCGCTCTAACCCTTGGCAGTCGTTCTGAAAGGAACTGCTGCAGAAACTCCACATTCCCTTGCAGATACTCAAGCATCTGCCGCAACCATTCCTCCCCTTCCCTGAATGCGGCCTCGGCTCCGACATAGGCAAATATATCGCCATTGGCCACTCCATAGCCGTCCAGATAACCGAAAAAAGCGTCCCTTGTCTCCTTGTTCGGGCAATAGCATACCGAACTGCTCAATCCTGCAATATTGAATGTCTTGCTCGGAGCCATAAAGGTGATGGATATATCGGCGGCCTGTTGGCTCACCGTGCTGAAACTGACATGACGACGTCCAGCCAAAGCTATATCGGCATGTATCTCGTCCGATATCACCCTCACGCCATATCGTCCACAAATCTCTGCCACTCGGCACAACGTTTCTTTGCCCCACAGTGTGCCACCAGGGTTGTGGGGATTGCTCAAAATCAGCCATCGGCTCTCCTTGGCCCGCTGTTCAAAATCATCAAAGTCTATTTCAAAGCGGCCTTTCACCACCCTCAGCGGACTGCAGTTCAACTGCCTCTTCCCATATCTGGGCAACGAAAGAAATGGCGGATATACCGGTGTGGTGACCAAAATACCGTCGCCCGGTTGGCTCATAGCCTGCAACACAAAAGAAATGCCAGCCACTATGCCCGGAATAAAATGCAGCTCTTCCCGCTTGGCATCAATACTATAGTGATTTTTCAACCAGTTGATTACCGCGTCCCAATAACCCTCATGTGCAACCGGATAGCCGAACACCTCATGCCCGCATCGAGCCTTCAATGCTTCCACCACAAAATCGGGACTTCTGAAATCCATATCCGCCACCCACATAGGCAGCAAATCATTCCGCCCGAAAAAGGGTTCCATCCCGTCATGTTTCACACAATGGGTGCCCTTCCTCTCAATAATCTCGTCGAAATTATATTGCATAGTAATAATAGTTTATCAATTACAATCAATCGCAAGCCCCAACCAACAACATAGCCATCCACATCACCCCCCTCTGCCCCGAACGCTGCGGAGCGGGGCTTTTAGTGCACATCTCTTGTCCCCGGAAAGTTAAAGGCTCGGATTCCGCTTTACCAAATCAATAGAATAGTGCAGCCCCACATTCTCGCGACGGGCACGCGCCATCTTGATAATCAAATAGGCACAAGCAATAAGGTTGCGCAACTCGCTCAGCTCCTCGGTCAGAACCGAACGGTTGTACAAATCCTCCGTCTCTCGGAATATCAGATTCAAACGGTCGAAAGCTCTTTGCAGTCGCAAGTCGCTGCGCACTATGCCCACATAGTTCCACATCAACTCCTGCAACTCGCGTTTAGTCTGGGTAATCAGCACCATCTCCTCGTTCAGCACCATGCCCTCGGCGTTCCAGTCGGGCACCTCGCGGCAAAAATCGCAAGTCTTCACTCGCTCTATGGCACTCTGAGCAGCATTATGTGCATACACCACAGCCTCCAGCAGCGAATTGCTCGCCAGTCGGTTGCCACCATGCAAACCCGTGCAGGCACACTCGCCAGCCGCATAAAGGTTATGTATCGACGACTCGCCGTTCATGTCCACCTTGATGCCTCCACACTGGTAGTGCGCTGCTGGCCGGATGGGAATCATGTCCTTAGTGATATTGATACCCAACTCCAGACACTTGGCATATATCGTGGGGAATCCATTTATCAATTCGTCCTTTCCAATTCCTCTCGCATCCAGATACAGGTGGTCCACACCTGCAATCTTCATCTCGTTGTCTATGGCACGGGCCACAATATCGCGGGGGGCCAGCGACAAACGCTTATCGTACTTGTGCATAAACTCATTCCCCTTGAAATCCTTCAGTATTGCACCTGCGCCGCGCATGGCCTCGGTGATGAGAAAAGCGGGCTTCTCGGCGGGATTGTACAGCGACGTGGGGTGGAACTGCATGAATTCCAAGTCGCTCAACACGCCCCTCGCCCTATGCACCATTGCCACCCCGTCGCCGGTGGAGACAATAGGAGTGGTGGTAGTGGTGTAGACGTTACCCATGCCACCGGTTGCCAACAAAGTAACCTTCGACAAATAGGTGTTAATCTGATTTGTGCGGCAGTCCAACGCATAGATGCCGTAACATACTATGTCGGGCGTGTGCTTGGTAACCCTCTGGCCCAAATGGTGCTGCGTTATAATATCGATAGCAAACTGATGCTCTTTCAGTTCAATATTGGGGTGATTGCGCACCGCCTCCAGCAGTCCGCGCTCTATCTCGGCCCCGGTATTATCCTTATGGTGCAGAATGCGGAATTCCGAGTGGCCGCCCTCTCGGTGCAGGTCAAACCGGTCACCGGCAATACTCCTGTCGAAATTAACACCATACTGTACCAGCTCGCGTATGCGGTCGGGGGCCTCGCGGATGGTCATCTCCACCACCTCGCGGTTGCAGATACCGTCTCCCGCCACCAGCGTGTCCTGGATATGTTTATCAAAACTGTCGCTGTCGTACATCACTGCGGCTATACCCCCCTGGGCATAGCGAGTCGAACCCTCGGCTGCCTCTCCTTTACTAAGGATGCACACCTTTCCATAAGGGGCCACTTTCAAGGCAAAGCTCAACCCTGCAATACCCGAGCCCACAATCAAGAAGTCAACTTCGTATCGCATTACAAAACAGAATTAATAATTAGTCATTTTCGTCCATCCAATAACCCACACTTCAAACAAATAGCCGCCCCGGCACTCCGTCCGGAACAAAACGGCCATTCATCTTCTCACACCCTGTTGAACATCGAAAACAAGATGAAGCCTCCCACCAATGCAGCCACAATGCCCACTATAAACAGCACCACAATCAACATCCCCATATAATGCCATAGGGAACGCTGCTGACGCATAAAATCCACAATGGGGAACAGGTCATTGTTCACCTCCATCTGCTTGGCGGCATGCACCACACGGCGCATATACAACACTGCAGGAAGCAATGCCGCAGCCAAAATAATCACAACAACTCCACCCAATCCAAGGATATTATCAAGATAATAGGGAGTTGAATAGTCAAGCTTTCCGCTGTAATACAACATTGCTACGCCCAATGCAACCATTAATAACAATCCTATAGCCGCAAATATCGAAAAAATATTTGTCCATTTTCCAACGGCAGCTACATTTATCTTGCTTTTTTTCAGTAAAATAACTTCATTTTCTTCCATAACTATTACTTTTTATTCAATATGCAAATATAACATTATTTTTCAAATCATTGAAAAAAAAGTTCTCAATCACAACTCATTTAAGAAAACCCCATCGCCCAAATCACATCTATTAATTACTTTACAATATTTTTATACCATCGTTATAGTGCATAACTATACGCGAAAAAACGATGACCATCTCCCATAATTGTTCCTTATTCTTTGCATATCCCCGATAACCCAACCTGGCATTTTCAGTGAAGGCCCAATTAGCCATCCTGATATACTCCTCTCCAACCTTTACTGTGTGCTTCAACCCGTGTTATCCGTTATTCACCAAGCAAAGCATACAGTATACATGCCCTGCCAATCTCGTGACACCCTCATCATAATCATCACCACTCGGCCGGCATCCCATCCGTTTCCATCCGGTTTCCTTTTCCGGTCAAATCCAACTTCGCTTTCTGTTCAGCATCTCTTCACCTCTTAGCAAGCCCTTCTTCACCGCAGCGGTGAAATTATAATATCTAAGAAATTGACACATCGTGGAAGGCAAACGAAGCTGGAAGAAATGCCGAGGTATCAGAAAGCGGTTAAGAAAAGAAAAAGATAGGGATAGGATAGGTGGATGGGGGGACAATTGGGGTTAAATGGATGGAATATTGCTGGGAGGGGGAAAGGCCGTGTCTTTGACAAGCCAATCAGTTTAACCAGTAAAAAACCGTCAAGCGATTTCAGGAAAACACACCGTGTATGGGTTCCGGAGCCTGTTTAATGGTTCCTCCTAATTATTAATAAGGATTATACAGGCTTGTCATTTGAATTATACGGGTTTTTTGATAGGTTTGTGCGGAGCTACAATAATTGATTTTCATTGTCTTTTTAATAATAAATCCACTCTGTCCGAATATTTTCGTATCTTTGCAATTTGAAATGAGACGTATATTTTGCTGGCCGGTACTGTTGACAGCCATTGTTTTTGCTGTTGTCGCATGTAGTCCTGCCCCCTCGGGCAGCAGGATGAATCTGCGGCTGCGGGGCTCGATTGACAACCTCAACAAAGCATCCTTCCTCAACCGCTACAGCAATCCCTCCTACTCTATCAGCAAAGCCTATGCCTCGCTCGAGTTGCTGCACGACTCCCTCCCCACTTATCACGACGGCATCATGCGTGCCTACAATAATCTGGCTTTCGGCTACTACATGCTTGCCGAATACGACTCCACTTCGGCCTACATCGACAGCGTACTGAAGCTTTCGGACAAGGCCTTACCACCCAACATTTTCGCCCTTCGCAAAAATGCCGAGGTGGAAAGAGTGCTGGCACAGCTCACGAAAATACGTATCCTGCAACGCAGCTGCCGCATTGCCGACTCCTATCAGTTGCTCTATGATATCAACCGCTCCAAGGTACTGAAGCACAATCCCGAGAACTACCTCTATTCATTCGCCCAGATGGAATACTCCATCACCTCTCTCACCCTCAACTACCACTACCGCAACCGTGCGGTGGCCTCTTCGTCGGGCACAACCCTCGGAACCGTCACCAAGCAGGATATGCACAGCCTTATAGCCGAAGTCGAGGCCATGCGTCCCGGCCTGAAATGCGACTACGACGAGGAGATGTCGCTCAACTACGCTCTCGCCCACAGCTATTACCGTCTCGCCTCAGCCTCCAACGGCGATGCCCGCCTGCTGGGTCGCGCCTACGACTATCTTATCCAGAACGCCCGTATACTCTCGCTCCCAAACCAATTCAGCGTCTATCACCTCGCCAATGTCTTCCAGCTTCAAGCCTTTGTAGCTGCCGACACCAACATACCTGTCAAAACCTACCGCGTGCAGTGTGCCAGACACTTGGCAATCCTCGATTCCCTCTGCTCGCCTCTTGTGGAAACGCACCCCGACGTCTCCTACGACTCGCTCCTTGCCACCGACAGCTACGGCCTTGAGATGTTCCGTATTTCAACCGACCTCTTCTTCCTGACCTCCGACCCCTACCAGCACCTGGGAGCCGTGGTGGCAGCAGCCGAATACTGCCTGCAGAAAGGTCTTTTCAACGAAGCTTGCGACTACTATAGCCTTGCACTTAACGACACTACTTGGCACGACGGCATGGCACCGAAATTTGAATCAATGCTCTACTACGGACTTATAACCAGCGGCTATTCCTCCTCGCCCGACGACAACGCGCTATGGTTTGAAAACGAGATAAGTCTTCTCGACTATATCAACCAAAACGAACGTGCCGACCTCATGCTCCAAGACCTCCTTTTCCGCTCCGAAACCCGCAACCGATACTACAGCATTGTCATCCTGCTGGGCTCGCTCTCGTTGGTGGCACTGATAGTGCTGGTACTCCTGCTGCGGCACCGCTCCCGGGTGTTGCGCCGCGAAAAACAATATCTACAGGAAGCCAAACGCCAGGATGTGGAACGCATAGCCAATGTGGAGACTTGCCTCTCTGTGCTGCGACACGACATTAACCCCTTCCTCTCCTACCTCACCAACAAGAAACTGAGCGAAGAGATGCGGCAGGAAGTGCTCGACCAGCTGCTTCGCACCTTCTCCAACATCAAGAGCTGGACAAACCTTTCCATACCCAAAGGCCTGCAGTTCCAAGCATCTGTCTTCCCGCTGAACGATGTGTTCGACAGCGTGGCCGCCTCCTGTGTGAGACTGGAACACAACGTGGACCTCGTCATCTACCCCACAACGCTCAATATCAACGGTGACCGACAGCTGACAGAAATCCTGCTGCGCAACCTTGTGAACAATGCGTTGCAACATACCACCGAGGGCAAAGTCTCGGTCTATGCGGAGTTATTGCCCGAGGACAACCGTTTTGTGCACATCGAGGTGCAGGATACCGGCACCGGAATGGACGAAGAGACCATCGACAACCTGTTCCGCGCCGACAAGAAAGTGAACAACCCCGACCCCGACGCCCCACACGGCAGCGGTTTCGGATTGATACTCTGTAAATACATCATCAAACGCCACGACGACAACACCCTGCGCGGTTGCCGCATCTGGGCCGAGAGTACCCTGGGACAAGGCAGCACTTTCCACTGCCTGCTGGCCGGCAGCGACAACCAAGAATGGACACCCGACCCCTGGCGTAACCCATCATCGCAAAACCACACACATGGAACCGATAAAGATAATGATTGTTGACGATGAGCCCATCATACGAAAGGCTCTGAAGATAGAACTGAACGCACAGGGCTCGTTTATTGCCTGCGGCATGAACGACGACGGCGACATAGACCATCGGCAGGTTACCGTTATTGACACCTACCCCAGTGGCATACAGCTTATGGCGGCACTCGACAGCCCCCTGGACCACCCCATGCCCGACTACCTGCTCCTCGATATGGAGTTTCAAGGTGACCCCACCGGAGGAATCTTTATCGCAGGGAAAGTACACAAAAAATACCCCGACATCAAAATCATCATCCTCTCCGGCCGTTTCGACAACCCCCTGCCCGGCGAGACCAACCGGCAGGAGCGTATGCTTGAAATAGGGCGCGTTGTGTTCGAATCGCTCGAGTCGGGGGCACAGGCCTTTGTCAGTAAAAATGCTGCCGGGGGATTCTCGGTCGACAACGTCTTGCGAGCTATCGAGAGCCTGGAACGGGGCGAGAAATACTATTTCAACTACCCAGTCATGCTGACCCTCAAAGAGGCTGCAGAACTCTATATCAAACAGACCTCCGAAACCCGCTTCGACATCACCATAAGCGACACCGAACGCAACCTGCTGCTCATGGAGGCGGCTGGCTGCACCGCTGCCGAGATCGCCACAGCTTTACACGAGTCGGACAAGAACATTCAAGAGCACCAAAAAGACCTCTCCCGCAAACTGGACATTGTCAACAAATCAGGTGCCCGCATCGCAAAAGCCATCCAATACGGCCTTATCGACCCTAAAGAAATAAAGTACCTGAAACGCTGACACAAAAAGACTGCCAACACACTATCTTCCACCCTCTCCGTCTGCACAAAGCGTGCCTACGGCCCGCGCCACCAGCACTGAAGGAGTGCGACCCTGATGCTTTGGGAAACTGACGATGTAACCCTCTATTACTAAGACCCGTCAGAGTTATAAACAATCGTACCCGTCGGGGCTAAAAAACCACACAACACACTGAATGATAGCACGTAATTCGCACATCGCACTATAGACATATTCCATACACCCTCAAAAAGGCGGAAAAGCGTTCAATTTAGGGGTAGAAACAGATGAAGAAACGATGAGTAGGACAAAAAATAAATAACAATAACAGACACATCCACAATACTTCACATCAAAAAGAAAAAAAATATTTTGTCAATTGAGAAAATCTTTGTAATTTTGCAGCCGAAAACAAGAATAATAAGGTCGTTTGGCCGAGGGGCTAGGCACAGGTCTGCAAAACCTGCTACTCCGGTTCAAATCCGGAAGCGACCTCAAAGAAAAAAGAGACTCCAACAGTGAGTCTCTTTTTCTTTTTCTCATGGTCAAATTGCTAAAATCAACGCAACAGGGTTACGCTCCCTGTGCGCGATTGTGACCCGGCCGGATTATCCACCTCGCTGAAACGGCAAAAATAGGTATATGTGCCTTGCGGACAACGTACCCCTTCCGCTGTGCCGTCCCACGCATATTCAATATCGGTGGTATGGAATACCTTATGGCCTTGACGGTCGTATATCCACAATTCGTATTGCAGCACGCCCTGCACATAGGGTCTGAATTCATTGTTGTTGTCGGCGTCGGGAGTGAACACATTGGGGAAATAAACCGCCACACGGTGAAACGGGATACGTTTGTAGGCAGTGTCCACACATGTGGGGGTGTAGGCCTCCATCATAATGTCTACCGTATCGCCCCACCAGGGGTCCACCGGGAAAGTGGCTTGCTCCTGATTATTCTCCTGCCGCACTCCATTGATATACCAATGGCGACCGGCCCAGCCATCCCAGTGCGCCTCACGGGTACCGGTGCTGAAATCCTCAAGAACGATGTCCATATAATCGTATGTAAGCACTTGGGGCCACACATGCATGGAGGCCGTTACGGTTTCGATGGGATTAATCTTTCGCGAGCCCTCCGAGGCACATAGCTGCCCATCGGACGAATAGGCCACGCGGACGCTGTAGGTGGTAGGCACCTGGGGATTGACAAACACCCACGGCCAGTCCTCCTGACCGTCGAGAGTGCTGTCGTGTGGCTGGGACGACCAGTCGTAATAAACGATTTGCGGATAGGCGGCTGACAGTTCGTATCCTACATTGCCACGACAGTGTCGCCGCAAGAACATAAACACTTCACAGTACTCGAGCACATTGAGCTTGAGTACTATCACGCTGTCGCATCCACCATTCACCCGAGGCAGGGTATCATAGAAGTATCCCGAATATGAAAGCATGCGGCCATTAAAATCATATTCTTCACCCTCGCAGATAGTGTCAAACACCGCCACCATCGTATCCCGGCAGGGTATATCCTGCGCCGTCAGACTGTGGGGCATAAAAGCCATCAAGGCAACGGCTACAAGGGCAATTCTATGATAATAGCAGTGCATGGTATCGGGATGTTGATTGAAAAGGGTAAGGCTAACAGACGTCCAGGCAGTTCTGGACAATCATCTCGTATAGCTGACGGGTGGAGATGCCCATAGCGCGTGCCTGTTTGGGGACAATACTTTCGGCACTTTGACCCGGAATGGTGTTGACCTCAAGGAAGAAGAGTTGCTGCCGGTCGGTATCGTATATGTAGTCGAACCGCACCACTCCCCGGCAGTTAAGGAGGTCGTAGAGCTGAGCCGACACCTGCTGGATATGCTGACTCACGGCAGGCTCGACCTCGGCAGGGGTCACCTCGTTGCTGAATCCGTCATATTTGGCCTGATAGTCGAAAAACTCGTGACCGCCAGTAGGTATTATCTCCGTTATGGGGAAGACATATTTCTGTTCACGGGTGAGGAACACTCCGCAGTCGAATTCACGGCCGCTAATAAATTCCTCGACCAACACCTGATGGTCCTCGGTAAAAGCCTGGCGGATGGCTTCCAGCAGCTGGTCCGGCGCTTTGACCTTGGTGGTGGCCACACTGCTGCCCCCGGCGGCGGGTTTCACAAAGAGTGGATAGGTGAACCGGGCATTGATGTCGTCGATTTGCGACGGACTGGGCATGTCGTTGAGCAGAATCGACTCCGCCACATTGACTATGCCGAAACTCTTGACCACAGGATTGCAATAGCCTTTGTTGAAAGTGAGGGCCGATGTATAGTAGCCGCAAGTGGTGTAGGGTATGCCGAGCATGTCGAAATAGCCTTGCAGCACACCGTTTTCGCCAGGATTGCCATGAATGATAATAAATGCAAGATCGAAGCTGGTTCCGTCAACTGTGAAGTTATCACGATTGACGGGCGTGTGGCTTCCGTCTTCCTTCAGACAATACCAGCCTGTGCGGTCGATGACGATTTTGTAGATGTTGTATTTCTCGTGGTCGAGATTTTCATACACTTGGTTTCCACTGTTGATGGAAATGTCATGTTCGCCGGAAAAGCCTCCCATTACCAAGGCTATGTTCTTTTTGTTCATTGTTGTTGAGCTTTTGCTTGTGTGGGACGAATCCCATCATATTTGTTTACTATTACTGAGATAAAGAATCTATTCTGTTGAATTATAATTGATATTTGGGCGATGAAGCGACTGTCGCTGTTGCCGCTCGTACTGTCGGGCCAACTCTATGGTCTGTCCGGTCATGAAGGTCTGTTGAAAGCGTTCCCAAATTATGTCCACTGCCAAGGACGAGGGATGGCACATGTCGCGGTCGTAAAACCGATAATCGCGCAACTCGTCAAGCAGAATTTCATAGCTGTCAAAATAACTGCAGATAGGATAGAGCTCAATCAGACTGTCTACTGCAAGAAGAAGGGTGCTTTTGCTGAGCTGGTTGCCATGGGCACCGTCGGCCATGTGGCGTATAGGGCTAACAGTAAAGATAATCCGAGCCACACCTGCAGATTCCAGCTGCGAGACCATATCGCCCCAAAGATTCACTATTTCGGAGATTGAGAGCCTGCGCCGCTCAAACATGCCGGATGGCAGCTTGTGACAATTGGCCACCACACGGTGACGCATTTGTGGTGCCGCATCGGGGGCTACAAGGCTGTAGATAAAGGCGGTGCCGAAAGTGATAATTATGGTGGGATGTTGTGCCAGGAAGTTGTGGGTTTGCACTATCGAATCGTTGCAGCGGTTCAGACACTCCGTCTTGTCGGGATGTGAAAAGCGGCTATGATGAAGCCATGAATGCCACAAGCCATCGTGGTGGACCAAGTGCTGCTCTGTGACCGGTTCGTTGCGCAAAGCCTGCTGCATACAGGCCGCAACCGAACAGGGGTTGTAGAGAGTACCGAATGGGTTGCAAAGCACTTCGAACCCGGATTGAATCAACCGCTGACCTATGTGGTCGGTGAAACAGGAGCCCATCAACAGCAACGGCGTTTGGTGCGAAACTGTATATTGCGATGGTTCAATGGTTACCGGTGTCGATAGCTTAATCACGGTGTCGTAGTGTTTGTTCGTTATTATATTCTTACTGCGTAACAGGTTTCACCTCCACTACCCCAGGCATTTCTCTAAGCCATGGGATAAACTTGGATGGAGTAACCCTCATATTCTGGGACTTCATGGAAAGGGTCAGGCCGGTAGAAGTGTCCAACACTTGTGCCTCTACCACTGTGGTGCCCTTGGCTTTCTTGGCCATTGCCTGCAGTTGATTGCAGAAATCGTCAGTAATGGCAGAGAGCTTGATACTGAAATGAACCGACCGGGTTAGTTGGTCCATCACCTCAGAGAGCATCGACATAGAATCTATGCGGAGTCTCGGTTTGGAGAGCTCGGTTGTGCCGTCTTCCCTACTATATTTGTATTGAACAACATGTGCCTTGATGAAGAGAAAATGACCGTTGACAAAAAAGTTTCTGAATTTGACGGCCTCGCCTTTGTATAGTTTTATTTGGTACACATCCGTGTAATCCTGCAGGTTCATAATGCAGTAGGGCTGGCTGTCCTTGGTGGAAAGACCCGTCTTGACATCGGAAACAATGCCGGCAAAGGTCAACGTCTTACCAACCAGAGCTGAGAGGTCTTTCATCTGGGCACAGGTGGCATTGACGAAATGGTCCATCTCGAAACGGTAGTTGTCGAGCGGATGGGCAGTAAGGTAGAACCCGATTACCTGGTACTCGTTTTGACACTTCTCAATCACGCTCCATGGTTCGCATTGCGGCACCAGGGGATACTCCTCCTGCTTTATCTCCTCGGCCATATCGAAGATAGACATCTGGCACGAATCGCTGTTTTGGCGCTGGCGGGTAGCCCACTTCATGAGTCGTTCGATAAAAGTGGGTGAGCCTTCACGATCGCTCTCCTTATGGAAATACTGTGCCCTGTGCATTTCGCCCACCCCATCGAACGCTCCAGCCTTTACCATAACCTCGAGGTTGTTGCGGTTGACCGTACGGATGTCGATACGTTCAAGGAAATCGAAGATATTTTTATATGGGCCGTGTTCTTCACGCTCGGAGATGATGGATTCGGCCGCCGCTTCACCCATACCGCTAATAGCTTGCAGACCGAAACGTATCTGTCCCTTGGAGTTGACCGAGAAATCCCTTTCCGACTCGTTGACCGACGGGGGCAGGATTTCGATGCCATGCTTGCGGCAGTCGTCCATAAGTTCTGTCACACGCTTGATATCCTTCTGTCCGCTGGTCATTACTGCGGCCATGTATTCTGCAGGATAGTGAGCCTTGAGATACGCGGTCTGGTAGGCAACCCACGAGTAGCAGGTGGCATGTGATTTGTTGAACGCATAGGAGGCAAATTTCTTCCAGTCTTCCCAGATCTTTTTAAGCTTGTCCTTGGGATGCCCGTTGGCCTCGCCGCCCTTATAGAAAAGCACCTCCAACTCGTTCATCTTGTCTATCTGTTTTTTACCCATAGCCTTACGCAACGTGTCGCTTTGGCCACGGGTAAATCCGGCCAACTGGCGCGACAAAAGCATGACCTGCTCCTGATAGACTGTGATACCGTAGGTGTCCTTCAAATACTTCTCCATGCAGGGAATGTCATATTCTATGGGCTTGCGTCCCTGCTTGCGGTCGATAAAGTCGGGGATATAATCCATGGGACCCGGGCGGTAAAGGGCATTCATAGCAATGAGGTCTTCAAACACATGGGGTTCCAATTCGCGCAAGTATTTCTGCATTCCCGCCGACTCAAACTGGAATGTTCCAACCGTATTGCCCTTGCAGAAGAGTTCGTAGGTCTCCTTATCGTCGATTGGCAAATGGTCCACATCTATTTCCACGCCGTGGTTTTCTTTAATCATGCGGACAGCATTCTTGATAATGGTAAGGTTTTTCAGTCCCAGGAAGTCCATTTTGATGAGGCCCACAGTCTCTACCACATGGCCGTCATACTGGGTAACCAACACGTCCTGATTGGAATCCTTATCGAAGATAGTGCACACTGGGGCAAAATTGGTAAGGTCGTCGGCACCAATGATAACACCGCATGCATGGATGCCAATCTGCCGGTTTGTGTCCTCCAATTCGGCCGCATAGGTCAGCATGTTTTTCAAGTCCTCATTACCGGGTTCTTCCATTATTTGGTGGAGTTCCGGAACATACTTATAACAGTTGACAAGATTCACCTTGGGCGCTTTGCCTTTGTCGTCCTTGATATTGTCGGGGAAGGATCGGTCGGGTATATACTCCTTGAGTTTATTGACTACCGACAGGTCAATCTTTTCCACACGTCCCACATCGGCAATGGCCGACTTAGTGGCCATAGTGCCATAGGTAATGATGTGGGCCACTTTCTCCTTGCCATACTTGTCTGTAATCCAATCGAGCACCCTCCCTCGCCCGGCATCGTCGAAGTCAACATCGATATCGGGCAGCGAGATACGGTCGGGATTGAGGAAACGCTCAAACAGGAGGTCGTATTTCATGGGGTCGATGTCGGTAATCCAAAGGCAATAGGCCACCACACTGCCTGCTGCCGAACCTCGTCCGGGTCCCACGCTCACGCCCAACTCCTCACGGGCACCACGTATATAGTCGGCCACGATGAGGAAGTAGCCTGGGAAACCCATGGTCTTAATGGTGTGCAGTTCAAACACTATGCGCTCACGCTGCTCGCTGGTGAGTGCCTCCTTTATGGCCGACATTTCCGACTTATCTGTCAAGTCCTTACGGTCCGATAAATACCGTTTCCTTGCCCCATCCCATACCAGCTTCTCCAGATAGTCGGCCTCAAACTTGATGCGGTACAATTTATTGTATCCGCCCAGCTTCTTTATCTTCTTCTCTGCATCCTCTTGGCTCAGCACCACCTCATGCTTTTCGTTCTGGGTGAATTCATCAAACAGTTCTTTTTCGGTGATACGACTACGGTACTCGGCCTCGCTGCCGAAACTCTCCGGTATGTCGAACACCGGCATGATGGGGTCGGAGTCGATGCTGTATGTCTCCACCTTGTTGGCCACCTCCATGGTGTTGGAAAGTGCTTCGGGCACATCGGCAAAGATGGCGGCCATCTCTTCAGGGGTCTTCAACCACTCCTGCTTGGTGTAGTGCATGCGGTTGGGGTCGTTATAATCCTTCTGAGTGGCCAGACAGATAAGGTGGTCATGGGCTTCGCCATGCTCCTCTTCCACAAAGTGCACATCGTTGGTGGCCACAAGTTTGATATTATGTTTGCGGGCCAGTTCTATCAGCACGGGGTTCACCTGCTCCTGCCGCATATATGTTTCCACATTGGCGTTGGGCTTGTCGGTCTGGTGGCGCTGCAGCTCAAGATAATAGTCGTCACCAAACACCCTCTTGAACCACAACACGGCTTTCTCCGCACCCTCCAAATCCCCTTTCATTATCAGTTGGGGTATCTCGCCGCCCAAACAGGCCGAACACACAATCAACCCCTCATGATACTTCTCCAAAACCTCGTGATCGATTCGGGGACGGTTGTAGAAACCTTCGGTGTAGGCTATGGAAGCCAACTTACAAAGCGACTTGTAGCCCTGCTTGTTCTTGGCCAGCAGAATGAGATGGTAGCCGCTGCTGTCCACAATCCTCTCGCGTCCTGTTTCGGGATTCAGTTCCTTCACGTCTTTGTCCTTGTCATGAAGCGAGCGGCGGGCACAGTAAGCTTCTGTTCCGATAATGGGCTTGAAAAACTGCTTGTTCAGCTCCTCAATCTGATATTCGGCTTCCTGCTTCTCCTCGGGTGTGGCACCGTCATTTTTCAGTATGGCCTCCTTCTCCTTTATCTGCTCTTTCACCTTCTTGTTTTCCTTGGCCACAGTATCCACAAAGTCCTTAATACCAAACATGTTACCATGGTCGGTTAGGGCGAGGGAATACATACCGTTTTTCTTGGCTTTTTTCACCAAGTCGTCTATCTTCGACATTCCATCCAGCATCGAATAGTGGGAATGCACATGCAAGTGTGTAAAGTTCATCATCGTAAAGGAGGGTTATTCATTTCTGTTCAGTTTGCAAATATACAAGAAAAATCCGAAACATCGACACACCTCTTTCATTTTTTATTCACCGTCATAGTCAACTCGCTTACCATCAAGAGCGCAGCGCTCAAAACTCCCCTCTCTGCCTCTCATGCATGCCTCATCATCACCCCTCGCGTCTGCTTGAACCATCTCCGCCCTATTAGACTTACCGATTGAGTATTTCCAACATTTATCGCCCAAGGAATACATTTTTTTCATACCTTTGCATTTCACAAATACCCACATACTATGAAAGTAAAACATTCATTGTCATTCACTTTATTCATCCAGTTTTTATTCTTGGCCATCCTCTTCGCCATCTCTTCATGCCGAACCAACAGCCACACACAGCTCGCCGAGGTGATTCCGGATGCACCCGTTTATTCCGACTCCACACAATGGTATGTCAACAACCGCAACGCCGCCGTCGACGTTTTCTATATTATCTCTACCGAGACAGGCGACTACTCTAGTCCCACAGGTGTCCCCTGCCACTTTGCCGACACCCACAACGACAGCATTCGCACTTTCCTCTATGGTGAGATGATCGGTGTCGACACCCTTCTCTGCAGCGGCTTCAACTACTTCTCCCCCTACTACCGCCAATGCACCCTCCAAACCTTCACTTCCGACAGCCTCGTCTCTCAGCGCATCCCCCTGGCTTTGGGCGATGTGCAACGTGCCTTCGCCTACTACCTCTCCCACTACAATCACGGTCGCCCCTTCATCCTGGCCGGCTTCAGCCAAGGGGCTATGGCCGTTGTCGACCTCGTCAAACACATGGATTCTTCTACCCACAAACGGATGGTGGCCGCCTATGTTCTCGGCTGGCACGTGGCCGACTCCGACATCACCCAAACCCCATTCCTCCTGCCTGCCCACGATAGTGCCGACCTCGGTGTCACCATCTGCTACAACTCTGTCCGCGACAACTCCTGCGCCATCCCTATGATAAGCAACGGCAACCGTTTTGCCATCAATCCCGTCAACTGGTGCACCGATGCCACTCCCGCCACTCTGGTCAGCCCCATCTCTCACGACACCCTTACCCTCACTCTCGACACCACATCCCTGCTAATCCATATTGACGGCTATACACCCACCAACTACATCCTCCCCCTCATCGGCCGCGAAGGCAACTACCACAGCCTCGAAATCTCCCTCTACCGCCATTGCCTCCGCCGCAACTTCACCCTCCGCGCCAACTCCTTCTTGAAAAAGCACTAATCCATTAGTGGCCGTCACGACTGTAATTAACGCATTTACGAATTCACTCCACCAATTCGGACAAAGCGAATTCTTCTACCCCTCTAACTCCCTTGTGACCTATAATCCACTACGCCTGACGAGCCGAACGCCATAGGCATCAACTTTGTGGGATATAGCCATTTGCGTCATACTTACATTTCCCCACATACTCAAAGCAATTCCCTTTCCACACATACTTCAATCCAAGTCCTGTGGGCCAGTCGGCATCGTTGATTTCCGCAATCACAAACATTGGCACATCCCCACTCTCTTCCGCTTCTTCAATACCAATCAAAACCATCTCCCCAAAGTCCAGTGGCAGATATCGATGCCCTCCGCAGCAAACCTCAATATTGTCGTACTGCCGCTCCTTTGCATGAAACAATTTCTCTTTCACCAAGCGGTTGCCCTGCATGGAGAATGCACTGATATTCTCACATTTAGCATTACCCTGATGACCATAAAATAGGCTGGTTCTCAAAACATAAACCGTCTTGCCGTCACTGCACCTCAGGCTGAACAATTCTTCCAACCCACCCGCATTGTCATTCAAAAAGGTAGAGTCTATGCCACCGCCCGGTCTTATGAATTGAACAAAGTTTTGATGATAGCTCGCATGGGGATGATCCTCTGGAATAGAATACACCCTTACATTCCCGCAATCCTTCCATATCATCTTTACATCATCCTCGTCCGCCCCCCATCGATGGTACCCCACACTATCACTGTTGACTACAAAATCTGGGTGTTGAAGCAGGTATTTAAACACTTCGCTCAACCGCTCATCGGTCACCGTAGAGTCGATAATGCTGTCAATAGGATTGAGTGGTTCACATTTTTCTTCCTCAACCCCCTCCGGCCGCTCTCCTCCGTTGTTGCACGACACAGGGAAAACCATTACCAACATAGCTGCAATAACCAAACAAAAACTCCTTGTTTTCATACTTTTACATCATTTTTAAAACAATAATACTACTCATTTCTTTTTGCAAAGATACTCCTTTTTCGCCAATCGGCAAACCCAAGCCCAGTAACTTGTATCGAACCTTCACCTTGACACACTATCGATTCTCCTATTTGCATCTCCGTATTCAAATAATCTGATGCGCCATCTATTAACTCATTTACACATTAACAAACTCAAATCCTCCCAACCTTTCCACCCAATCGTGAGAACGCCTTGCTTCCCTTCGCGTTATCGCTGTCTTCGCTCTTTGTTCGCCTCCGGAAGCGAAGCTACAGCGAAGCAACACTGAACCTTCAACGAAGTGTATCACGACTCAAACACGATGCAAAGATACAACCACCTCACTGCGGCCATGCCTTGTGTGGTGTTAAGCGCACTTGGGGTGCGGTATAGCCTCTCCAAGGCTACCCTGTCGGATGCACGTTAGAATCCTTGAACATTCTTTACAGCATCAAGAGGCGACCAAGCGACAATGACATTCGAATTTCTTTGTATATCAAATATTTTATGTATTTTTGTGCCGATTTGGAATTGAACTCCAAATCGGCATAATTACAATATAATACAATGATTGAAAGAACTTTAAAAGAAGAATTACTGCGAGTATCAAAACATTTCCCTGTGTCAATTTTGACAGGTCCACGCCAGTCAGGAAAGACAACTTTGTGCAAAATGGCATTTCCAAATTACAAATATGTAAATTTGGAAAATCCTGACACCAGAGAGATGATTATCAACGACCCCATGTCGTTTCTCAGAAATAACCCCAACGGGATGATTCTTGACGAGGCTCAACGATACCCGGAATTATTCTCCTATCTTCAGGTGATTGTCGACGAAGACAAGTCTCTACGTTTTGTTCTCAGTGGGAGCAACAACTTTATCCTAATGGAAAAGATTACACAGTCGCTTGCCGGCAGAGCTGCACTGATGACTCTATTGCCTCTATCCGTTGCAGAGCTCAGACCCACCCAGTCGACAGACGAGATGATGTTCCGTGGCTTTTATCCTGCAGTATGGGGCGACGGACAACAGCCTTATGATGTCTACTCCAATTATTACCGTACATATATTGAGCGTGACCTCCAGCAACTTATCAATATCAAAGACCTCGACCTCTTCCGACAGTTTGTCAGACTGATGGCAAGCCGTGTTGCCAACGAGTTTAACGCTTCGCACATCAGCAACGAATTGGGCATCGATGTGAAAACTGCACAACACTGGTTAAGTATATTGACCACATCCTATATTGCCTTCACCCTGCCACCCTACTACCGCAATATCGGCAAACGGATTATCAAAGCGCACAAACTATACTTCTTTGAGACTGGTCTCGTCACCTACCTTTTGGGGATTGAAAGCGCCGAGCAGGTGGCGACCCACCCCTTACGAGGAGCCTTATTTGAAAACATGGTAGTCTCAGAATTCTACAAACGCCGCTTCAACCAAGGCAAAACACCCCATCTTTTCTTCTACCGCGACAACGCACAGAAAGAGGTCGACCTCATCGAAGAACAGAGTTTCGACCAACTGTATACCTACGAAATCAAATCAGCCAAACGATACAATACCCAGTTTGCCGCAGGCTTGGACTATTTCCGCAAACTCTATGGCAGCAAAGTCCTAGATGGAGAAATCATTTACGATGGAGTAGAACAAGTGGAATCCAATGGCTATACCTGCCGCAACTGGCAACTCGCCGTCCTATAAGGTTTGTACATCCTCACACGCCATCAGGAGGTGTACCTCCTCTAGTTTCGCGGGCCAGAAATCGAGGTCTTGCTGAAGGGTGTCGTTGTCTCGGATGAATATGGCCTTTTTGTTGTGGTCCTTGTTTACTACGACTCGGAGGGATGTGGCTTTGAATAGGCCGACAGAATCATGCGTGAGTTCGGGATAACTTTGTTAATAACTTTATCAGAAAAAAAGAAGGTAATCATAAGAAATTTCGTATCTTTGCAATTGAAAACCAAAATATTAAAAAGAAACGAGCCTTATGATTACCG
>Ga0247611_10001488_pt1 | contig 41432 bp, 39 predicted proteins | sample 177DNAGHGhighgp2_FD_192422 | JGI IMG/M metagenome (GOLD analysis project Ga0247611, IMG submission 192422) | Sheep rumen microbial communities from Palmerston North, Manawatu-Wanganui, New Zealand - 1770 DNA GHGhigh gp2 | ecosystem: Host-associated > Mammals > Digestive system > Stomach > Rumen... | reverse complement strand
GAACCAAGGCGATACAGACCCACATTCTGTCCCGTAATCGGGACACGACAGCTGCACGCATGGGGGCTATCTTTGAGGAAATCAACAACTCCATTTTCCGTCGCGGACATATCGCAGTTGGTCTGTCGGCTGGTTTAATGGGATCAGGCTGTGCTTTTGACTTCACTTGGTTTAAGAACAACATCTTCGAGGTCAAATCAGCTTGGGAAGACAAGGAACTGGATGCCATGCTGATGCGTCAACATATCCATGTAGACTACTTTGACCAACTATACGTCTTTAACGAGAAAACCCGTGAGTCTGATGAGTTCAACCGGGAGAGAGGGCGCTGGATAAAGGCACAATTCATAACACTCCTGAAGAACATTAAATACCTGCCGATAGCCCTCGTTAACCGATATTACAGTTGGGCAGACAAGATTATCCAATGGATGCTGATGCCCCGTATGCTGTTAATGGCAATTATTGTATTAATGGGAATAATCATGCCCATGATTTATACCACCCTCGCCTTTAAATGGTGGGCTTTATTTGCCATTGTACTCTTGGTATTTGCCATGGCAACCCCAGACTATTTAGTAGACAAGAACTGGGACTCCACTTTCTTCAAAACGCCCATAGTACTTATGAAATCCATACCCGGTCTATCCAAAATTGCCGACTGGGTAGAACGTAGGGAATTAAGAGAAAAGAAAGGTTAACGTTAAATCATGTGGACAACAATACATACGATAGACTGGCTGCTATGGATCTTCATGGCACCATCTGTCATCTATGTAGCTTTCTATGCCTTTGTCTCCCTATTCCCCTCCCGTCCCTTCCCCCTCAGCCCTCATCCATCAGACATCAAACATCAGCCATCCAACTTCCTCATCCTTTTCCCTGCCTATCAGGAAGATAAAGTAATCGTCCATTCCGTCCGCCAGTGTCTGAAAAGTACCTATCCGCAGGAGCTCTATCATATCGTGGTCATCTCTGACCACATGAAGGAAGAGACCAATGAACAACTTCAACTACTGCCTATTACTCTGTTCACCCCACAGTTTGAGAAAAGCAGTAAGGCGAAAGCACTCCACTACGCACTGGAACATACGGAGGAACACTATGACTATGTCATTATCTTTGATGCTGACAATGTCGTACTGCCTGATTTTCTGGAACAGGTCAATGCTTCCTGTCAACAAGGACATCGCGCCATCCAATGTCACCGTTGCGCTAAGAACAGTGATAATGATGTCGCTGTCTTGGATGGTATCAGCGAGGAGATTAATAACACACTCTTCCGAAAGGCACATAACAGGATTGGCATTTCCTCTGCACTGATTGGTTCTGGCATGTGCTTCGAGTATGAATGGTTTAAAAAACATGTCGGTTTATTTGAAACAGCCGTGGAAGACCGTGAAATGGAAATCCAATTGATGAAGGAGCATATCTTCATCAAATATGAAGAAGATATTCTGGTATTCGATGAGAAAGTCAGCAGCTCAGAGAATTTCCAGCGCCAGCGCCTCCGCTGGATGACCGGACAGGTTCAGAGCCTGCTGATGATGCTCCCCTACCTCCCTACTGCTATCAAGACAGGCAACATCCATTATATCGACAAAACAATGCAGCAGGCGTTAATCCCCCGTTCTATCCTTTTGGTACTTACCTGCTTTTTCGCAATGGTGATGACAGCCATTTACTTCCCATGGAGTATGAAGTGGTGGGGACTTTTCCTCGATATCTCTCTTTCTATCTTCGTTGCAATCCCCAAGAGGATGCGCACCAAGGCACTCTTCGGAAAACTGCTTTCCACCGTCAAACTGGTTGGTCTTATGCTGGGCAACCTGTTTCGAATGGATTTGAAAAGCAAAGATTTCCTCCATACTACTCATGACAAGCAAGGACTATGAGCGGACGGGTACATAAGAGTATGTTGAATGCGGAAGTAAATTTGATTTTTTACTTCCTCTCCCTCTTTTTTGCCTTTTTTTCCCGAAAGATTTTCCTCGACTGCCTGGGAGCTGAGTTTATCGGTCTGACTGGTACCCTGGGGAATATTCTGGGATATCTGAACCTGACAGAACTGGGCATCTCTGCGAGTATTGGATATTTTTTGTTTAAGCCCCTTCAGACAGATAACAAGAAAGAAATTCAAGAAATACTGACTTTACTTGGCTACCTTTATAATTGGATTGGAGCCATTATCTGTGGTGGAGCTGTGCTCATCAGCCTCTTCTTCCCATTGATTTTTGCTAAGGTGGAATTAGGCTTTGGCATTATCTACTTCGCCTTTTATTCCTTCTTGGGCTCTTCACTGATTGGCTATTTTATCAATTATCGGCAAATACTACTTAGTGCGGATCAGAAAAACTATTTAGTCGCCATCTACTACCAGTCGGCAAACCTTGTGAAAATTGCTCTTCAGATTTTTTTAGCATACCATTATAAGAACTTATATGTATGGGTAGCTATAGAATTTCTCTTCGGCATCATTGGCTGTATTATTCTTAATTGGAAGATTAACAAGGAATATCCATGGCTCAAAATAAATAAGAAAGAAGGAAAACTATTATTAAAAAAATATCCCGAAGTCCTAACGAAAACCAAGCAAGTCTTTATCCATAAAATCAAGGACTTTGTTTTGGTCAAAAGCGATGAGCTCTTTATCTTCCTTTTTGTATCTCTAAAAATGGTTGCCTACTATGGCAACTACATGATTATCATCTCTAAAATCATATCGCTTTTCTCCGCTATTACTGGCAGTGTCGGGGCAAGCGTAGGCAATTTGGTGGCAGAAGGAGATAAAAAGAGGATGCTTAGTGTCTTTTGGGAATTTACTACGATTCAGCATACCATTGCCGCAATACTCAGTTTTTCTCTATACAATTTCCTAGAACCCTTTATCGCCCACTGGTTAGGAGCAGAATATATCATGGATCATAAAATTCTTATTTTGCTGATTCTTTTTATCTATATCACTAACTCCCGGAATTCGGTGGATTCCTTTAACTACGCCCACGGATTATACGCTGATGTATGGTCGGCATGGGCAGAGTTGATTATCAATGTATTCATCACAATAGTTTGTGGTCTGAAATGGGGCATCATCGGAATCCTTTTAGGAAAGATAGTTAGTCTCATAACAATTGTCGTACTTTGGAAGCCCTATTATCTCTTTTCATCTGGTTTTAAGGTGCCGGTATCTATCTATTGGAAAGGAGTCATGAGAAATTATGCGATATCTACCCTATCCTTCTTCTCCTCCACATTTATCTTATACCATATTCCCATTAATCCTTATCAAAGTATCTGGTCATGGATATGGTACGCTGCAATAGGCATGATTATCTTCCTTGCCATTGACCTCATCCTCACCCTCCTTTTCGCCAAGGGAGCCAAGGATAGTCTCAAAAGAATAAGACCATAAACGCAAATTCGTTAAAGAACATCAAAAAGTACAGTTCAATAGGATTTATTATAAATATAATTATTATATTTGCAATAAAAATAGTATGCGATGAGTATAAATGATGTAAGCAACCCCTTTATCATTGGGAAATACCTATCAGACGAGTTTTTTTGTGACAGGGAAGCAGAAACAGCTTTCCTTCGCAAACAAATAATAAACGGACGTGATGTTGCACTTATCTCTCCTCGACGTATCGGCAAGTCCGGTCTTATTCAACATTTCTTCCACCAAGAAGATATCATAGAAAAATATCATGTTTTTTATATTGACATCTATGCCACAACATCTTTGTCAGAATTTGTATATTCATTTGGAAAGGAAATCTACGAACAGTTAAAACCGCAAAAGACGCTATGGAAAGAGAAGTTTTTCCAAATCATTTCATCTTTCCGCATCGGATTTAAATTAGACGCTATGACTGGGACTCCATCCTTCGATTTAGGGCTGGGTGACATACAAGCACCACTGACCACACTGGATGAGATCTTTGCTTATATCGATGAGGCTGACAAGCCCTGCATTATCGCTATTGATGAGTTCCAACAGATAGGAGAATATGCTGAAAAAAATGTGGAAGCTTTGCTCAGAACAAAAATACAACGATGCCAAAAAGCACAATTTATTTTTGCCGGCAGTAAACGCCACATGATGAGCAATATGTTCAACTCGCCCTCAAAGCCTTTTTATCAAAGTGCTATCAGCATGGGACTTGACCCTATTCCTATGGATACATATACCGACTTCGCCTGTCATTTATTCCAAGGAAACAGAAAGGATATAGACGAAGAGGTCGTCAAAACTGTTTGGAGCATGTTTGACGGTTACACATGGTTTGTACAGATGATGATGAATGAACTGTATGCCTCAACACCAACTGGTGGACATTGTCAGTCAGACATGATCAATGAGGCTAAGAATAACGTCATTATGTCTCAGGAAGGGAGTTACAAAGATCTATTGTCCAACCTCCCACCAAAACAGAAAATTGTATTACAAGCTATTGCCAAGGAGGGACTTGCCAAGAATATCACCTCAGCAAAATTCATCAAGAAATACAATCTCAGCTCAGCCAGTTCTGTTCAGTCTGCCATCAAATTATTACTTAAGAATGACCTCATCACACAATCAGACAGTGTCTATCGGGTCTATGACCATTTCTTTGCAGAATGGCTAAGTACTATCTATTAAGTTTATTCAAGTCCTGTCCCCTATGAAATATTCAATTATCACCGTCAATTACAACAACAGAGATGGTCTGCGTAAGACTATTGAGAGCGTGATTAACCAAACTTGTCGTGACTTTGAGTACATCGTCATTGACGGAGGATCAACAGACGGAAGTGTTGATGTCTTAAAAGAATACGATAAAAATATAGATTATTGGGTATCCGAACCTGATAAAGGAATCTATAATGCCATGAACAAAGGTATTACCCAAGCACATGGCGACTACCTGAATTTCATGAATTCTGGAGATTGTTTTTATGCCCCAGACATATTAGAGAAAGTATCACTCTACCATACAGATGCAGACTTTATTATTGGTAAAGACTATCACTATAACGAAGAATCACAAATAGGTCATGCCTCCATTCAACCGCCACGTACCACCATGATACATTTCTTCATTTCTACTCTTGACCATCAAAGTAGTTTTATTAAAAAAAACATGTTTAATGGTTCTCCATATCGTGAGGATTACCGATTAGTATCCGACTGGATATTCTTTACCGAAAAAATAGTTAAGGAACAAAAACAAGTGCAATTCATCCCTGAAATTATATGCAAACGAGAAGAAGGTGGACTATCAGAGCAATTCCACAAACAAAACAGGAAAGAGATTGATGCATATCTACATCAGTTTTTACCCTCAGGTATTTATAATGATTATGCTACTTTGGCAAAATTAGACAAGACTTCTATCTATCGTCTATTTAATATTTGCGAAAATGGGAAAATGCGTAAGGTGCTTGTTTTTTGCATAAAAATCATACATCGTTTCTGTCATTGAAAACAAGAGAAAATAGCCTATATAATAAATAATGTAAAAATTGACACTGAATAAATGTTATTTAATTCTATAGAATTCTTATTTTTCCTTCCTGTCATTTTTCTTTCGTACTGGTTTATCTTTAAAACACGAAAATGGAAAAACCTGCTCATTGTTATAGCAAGCTATGTTTTTTATGGCTGGTGGGACTGGCGTTTCTTATTACTAATCACCCTTACTTCTATTTGTAGTTATTGCTGTGGAATCATTATCGAACAAAACAAAGAGAATAAAAGAATAAAACATTTTTCCTGTGCAGCAAATATAACCATCAACTTAATAATTCTTGCAATCTTCAAATACTATAATTTTTTTTTAGAAAACCTCGTTGTCTTATGTTCCATTATAGGAATCCAATTGGATTGGGTTACACTAGATATTATTCTACCTGTTGGTATCAGTTTCTATACTTTCCAAGCACTTAGTTATACTATTGATATTTATCAGGAGAAAATCAAACCGACAAGGGATATTATAGAGTTTTTTGCTTTTATAAGTTTCTTCCCACAACTTGTAGCAGGTCCAATAGAAAGAGCAACTAATCTTCTGCCACAATTTCAGAGGGACCGCCACTTTGACTATGCAAAGGCTGGCGACGGTATGCGACAGATGCTTTGGGGATTCTTTAAAAAATTAGTAATCGCAGACAACTGTGCCTCCATTGTTAATCTCTATTGGGATGATTACACGAATCTCTCAGGAATTATGCTTATTTTGCTGGGGGTACTATTTTCTTTCCAAATTTATTGCGATTTTTCAGGCTACTCAGACATTGCAATAGGCTGTGCGAAGTTGTTCGGTATAAACTTAATGCGTAATTTTAATTTCCCTTATTTTTCTAGAAATATATCCGAGTTTTGGAGACGATGGCATATCTCTCTGACTACATGGTTTCGCGATTACATCTATTTCCCCCTAGGAGGTAGTCGTTGCAGCATGTGGAAAATTATTCGGAATGTCTTTATTGTATGGAGCATAAGCGGTCTCTGGCACGGTGCTAACTGGACCTTTGTTTGCTGGGGACTTTATCACGCATCACTATTGACTATTTACAATTTGCTAAACATCAATACAAAGTATAAGCATACTGTTGCTCCCAACCGACTTCTACCAAATTTCAAAGAAACTTTCCAAATGCTACTTACATTCTGTTTGGCTGTTGTCGGATGGATTGTTTTCAGATCCGAAGATCTGAGTCAAGCCATTGATTTCCTAACATCTATAATTACTCACCCACTTTATAATGGAGAGTTTATTGATGGGAAAAAATGCCTTTTGGCTGGGGTGGTGCTTCTTTTCATTGAATGGTTACAGCGAGAAAAGCAACATGCTCTTCAATTTGGAACCAATTATATTTTCAAATATAGAGTCATTCGTTGGACTGTCTATTACATACTAGTTTTGATTATCCTCATCAGTCATGGAAATAGTCAGACATTTATTTACTTTCAATTTTAAAAAATGAAACAATTCCTATTAAATATTTTTCGATTTTTCATATTATTGTCAATTCCAGTATTATTAATAATATCATCGACAAGAGTTGCTTCTTCCAAAATAGACTGGATGTTACCTAAAAATAAACATATTTTATTTATGGGGGCATCCCATATTGTGTATGCTGTTGATGATTCTAAAATGTCTGGCTGCATTAATCTTGCTAGTCTTAGTGAAAGATATATGTACACATATATAAAATTACAACACATTTTAATGAACAATAACCAAGTAGATACTGTTTTTTTAGAATGTGCACCAAATGACTTATCAGACAACGCAGACGAAAAATACTTTCTTGACAATGAAATGATTAAATTTTACGCTATATATTATCCGCTATTTCATAAAGAACAATGGATAATGTATTTAAAAAAAATAGGAGCTTGCTCTAGCTTACTGTTCCGAGAAACATTTATTAATTATATAGAAGGCATCGATTATTCTTATTTTATTGATGGTTATATAGCAAATCGTCAAGTATTGCAAACTACAAAATCAATTACAAAGAATAATACTAAAAGGAGATTTGGAAATCAAATTAATACCTATTATTTGCGCCAAATAGCCAATTTATGTAAGTCAAAAGACATCAAACTATATCTCTTATTTTGCCCACATTATAAGCCAGAAAATTATTACGATCTTAACACTTTCTATAAATCATACTATCATATGTTTAATGATATTGAACTTATTGATTATTGTCACTTCATTAATAACCAATACGATTTTTGTGATGAATTTCATTTAAATCAAAATGGAGCTAATAAATTTACAAAGGAATTAAAGAAAAGATTTCATATATAACCCCCAAATCTCCCTATTTCAGAAAAAAGTGCTTTTTCAATAACATTTTTTTCTTCCCAATAAAACTGGGAAGAAAAGTTCTGTCATCCGAATGATTGGAATGAAACATAACATGATAAGGATTGAAAAGAACAAATCCTCTTCACACGACCTTGCTGGCAACATCATCAACCTCTTTACTAGAATAATATGTAATCCTATAACAAGAATTGAACCCTTTGACAGAGAAGTTACCATGTTCCGGTAAGGAAGCTTAGCCATCCACAAGGAGAGTACATATAAAACCACTGTTCCAGCAACTCCTCCAACAATATATAAGAGATAATTACTTCCATATCCACAGAGATACATCCATACGGGGTCATTATAAGTTCCACAGCACCATATAAGCGCCAGCGAGGCAAACCCTATAACAATCTCCAGCCAGAAGTTGTTAAACTTTATCAACCAGACTCTCAACGACTTCAGGAAAAAACCAATAAGGAAAAAAGGCATACAAACAAGAACATTTACATTTGCATTACTCACCACTATACCATTCTCATGTAAGAGAATTGCACCTCCAGAAAGTATACAAAAAAGCAAACATAACACCCAATTTTTATCGGGTAACACCTGCATAATTAATCTCATTACAATTAATGAGTAGAAGTACCAACAAGGTCCCATACACCAACGATTCCCTAATAAAAGCCATTTAAAAAACCATAACCAATCAATTATATATGGTACACCTCGAGCCCTACAAAGAAAAAAATCTGCCAAATGAATTATCAGACTCATAATGACTGTTGGAACAAATAACTGCCAAAAACACTTTCGCAAACAGATAATCAAACTAGAATTTTTCTTATAAAGGAAACCAGAAATGAGACAGAAGGTCTGGACACTAAAGACATATAAATATACATGCCCAGCAGAAAAAAAATGCCCCCAGATAATGGATAATATTGCCATAACTTTCATCCAATCCAGCCAAACAATTCTATTTTGACTTACTTGCTCTATCATAACTATTCTTTATTTGATGTTTTAATCATCATCTCTTTCCTATTTGTGAATGATATAAGACCTACTTCCGAGGATTCATCTCCTAAGCGTAACACATAAGAACGCCACAACTTAGGTACTTTAAATGACTGTTTAAAGGCCAAACCTTCCGAAGATTTTTTGTATTCATTTAACATTGAATTATACTCGTTTCCAACTTCCTTTGCATAATAAACCGTCATAGTCACATGCGCTAATAAAATAAATGAAAGACATAACGAAGTAAAGCGAGTAAATAATTTCTTGACTGGTAACAACAAACACAATTTCAAAGTCAACAATACAGAGAATATTTCCATAGGGAACCCCATACGCTGAGAATAATAAGGTAACATGAAAAGAAAAATAAATCCCAAGAAGACTATCATGCATTCAAGCTGATTGTTTCTCAGAAAAGATTTCATCCGTCGCTTCCCTAGAACCAAATAACTAACACCTAATAACAACAAAAACAGATAAAATCTCTTAGAATATATAAGTATATCAAGTTTTCGGGATAGCAATTCTTCAAAGGACACCGCTGAAACTCCTGTAGCTCTTCCCCAAATACCAGGTGACAACAAGACCGTCAAAGTTCCAATCCACATTCCAACGATTAAACACCATTGGCTATTGTTCAATTCGCGGAAATGAAATAAAACGTAAAAGAATAAAGATCCAGAAATCAATAATGTAAAACCTTCATGAAAATTCCCGCAAAATACTCCATATAATAAGAACAATAGATTTAACCAAAGTGATTGATTCGTATGTATAGAAGCATTATGGAACAAAAATAAGAAGAAAAGGCATGCTGTTGTCGTCCAGAGATAATTGATTGGGAACACAACATCAAAAGAAAATATCCACTGTATTGGGGGCAAGAACCACAAACCTGTCAGAACAAAAAAAACTTGATGATTTATTTTGGCATCTACGAAACGGACTCCCATGAAAAGAAAGAACACATATACAATTGCATTACAAACATTAAACACGTCCTTTCCCACAAAGCCACAAAAACATTGAGTAATAAAATGAACAATAAATCGACCATTCATCACCACATAATGATTACATTGCGAGACAAAAGCCTCTGTTATATTATCAATACGATTTTCTAAATTGATTGGATGCAGTAGTCCTACAGGTCGATAATCATACCACATATATTCATACATCAAATCATCCCACCTCAATGGGTTACAGGAGCAAATCAAATAAACAGCTCCCCCCATTAGCAACAAAAGCCCCAGTAATATACCTCTATCACTCCTGTTCATCTAATTCTTGTGCTTTTTTATATTCTTCAACTAGATATGGAGGGCGCTTCTTGGTTTCATTAAATATTCGACCAATATATTCACCTAAGATTCCCATACATAACAGCTGCACACCTCCTAAAAAAAGAATTACAATAACCAAGGTGGGAAATCCTCGAACAGGATCTCCGAATAATAGTGTCTTAGTCAGGAAATAAATCAGATATATGAAAGCAACAAACGCAATCATGAAGCCCATAATACTGGCAAAACGAAGAGGCGCCGTCGTAAAAGAAGTAATTCCCTCTATGGCAAGATTAAATAGAGAATGGAAAGACCAGTTACTTGTCCCAGCAACCCGATTATTGCGGTTAAAAACAATCTCCTTCTTTTTATAACCTATCCAACAAAACATGCCTTTGGTATATCTTTCCGTCTCACGCATCTTTGTTAATGCATCCACACATTTACGATCTAATAATCTAAAGTCACCTACATTCTGCAGCATTTCAAAACGCGTAGAACGAGCCAATATCTTGTAAAACAAGAGAGAGAACTGCTTTCTCAACCAACTTTCACTTCCCCTATCTGCCCTTTTTGCATAAACATCCTGAAAACCCTGCTCCCAATATTCTAACATCTGGGGAACCAATTTAGGAGGATCTTGTAAATCCGCATCCATAATAATCACACAATCTCCCCTTAAGTAATCAAAACCTGCCAACATCGCATTCTCTTTACCAAAATTTCTTGACAAGCTAACATAGGAGACAGTTTTGTCCTGTTCATATAAATTATCAATAATAGACAATGTCCCATCGAAACTCCCATCATTGACAAAAAAAATTTCGAAATCATACTGAGGAATGCTCTGTGTTACCTTTGTTACTTCTTCATAAAAAAGAGGCAACGATTGCTCCTCGTTGTAACATGGAACTAAAATAGACACTAACTTACGCTTTGTTTCCATTGTATAATCGATTTTAATGCAAATATCATAAAAAAAAATCAATTAACCAAATTTGTACAGAAGAAATTATGAAAAGGAATTATATTTTGCCAATTCAATTATAATTATTATCTTTGCAAAAAATATTATTGATATGAGAGTAATCTGTGATGCACCTGGTCAGACTTGTAACCGTCTATGGACCTATTTACCTTCTATAGCTCAATGTCTTGCAGAGAACAAGAAAATGGTTATCATTTTCTTTGATTGGACCATAGAGGACTTCCCTAATTTATTACATGCACCTTTTATATACTTTCCACTCTATCAGAAATGGTTCCTTAAACTGCCCAAGGGATGGGGATGGTATAAGCAACTAACATGGACGGTAACTCACAATAACACATGGAATAAAATTTTCAAACTACTTGGCTTTACTAAGGGTTGGGACACTATGACCGACACCCGTTATTTATCGGAAACCAAACCAAAATTGAAACACATTTTCCGCCCACGGAAGGAAATTACCGACAAGGCAGAAGTATTCATGTCAAACATCCGAAAGGATGCAGATTTAGTTATAGGTGTCCATATCCGGCATGGTGATTACAAAACATTCGAAAACGGACGTTATTATTATACACTTGAAGAATACTACCAATTCATGCAAAATATCCAACAAGTATATAAAGATAAAAGAGTTGTTTTCTTTATAAGCAGTAATGAATCATTTGATACACAACTCTTTAAAGACTGTAGGTGTTTTCGCTTTGGCAAAGAGCCATCGGGCGACATTCTTGATCTATATACATTATCACTTTGTGATCGCATTGTAGGTCCATGGAGCACTTATAGCCGTTGGGCATCATTCTTTGGTGAAGTTCCTCTTTGTTGCATCAAAGAAAGAAGCCAATCTCTTGCAGAAGACAGTTTCTCTATTGTCACAGATTTCTATCATTTTAAATCAGGTGAGAACACCGTGGATTATTGGCTTTCCTATACTTGAGTTAAGTCTAGCCACTCACCAATTCTATAATCCCACTCATCAGGTGTTACACTGAAGATTCCTGAATTATGGAAAAAAGTCATTTCACCAAAATAAATTTTATTATTGATAATATACAAATCTACTCGAACATGTGGTATACCCTGAGAGAGTATTCTTGCAATAACTTTCATCTCTTCAAATAAAGACGGTTTTGAAGGTAATATATCCGCATTCGGATCTTTTAATCGAAATGGCAGATGATTCCATTCCATATCATAAAAATCTGTTCGCGGATCCGCCGAAGCATCATTAGAGACATACATCATTCGAGGTTCACCATGGAAGCAAAAGAATTTATAGTCTGTTAAAGAATCATTTCCTCCATCTACCATAAACTTCTCTGCTAGAATTCTCGGTTTAACATTTTTGTAAGGCCATTCCCGGGTCCACCAATAGAAATTATTTTTTAATGAAAGTTCCAATTTATCTTTTGCGACATCCTTATCAAAGACAGACTTATCCCTGCATATACAAAATCTTCCTGAATCATGTGTACACTTCAAAACAAATTGATTAGGAAGAGAACTAAAATCAATGTCATCAAATTGCTCCCATACCCCTAAGACTGGAATAACCATTTGATCTCCTAACTTTTCCTTAATATATTTCTTCACTTCATATTTGTCAACAAGTTTTGTATACAATGGATTACGGTCATGCAACTTAAGCCAATTAAGTTTTTCAGTAAACCGCTTGGGATTTTTAAGATTCAATTTACGATGAAGTTTTAAAAAATACAAGAGTCTAAGCCATAGAGCATCTGGCCACAGTTTATATGTATGATTTAAGAAAAACCAATATATTTTATGTGTCATCTTCTTATATCTAAAAATTCCTAAATGCAAAATTACAAAAAAAAAAGAGAATTCATTTCATTTTTCACTAAAAACATTTTAACTTTGCAAGAAATAAGCATTTATTAATAATGAAAATAGCAATTCTTACATCTGGTATCCTGCCTGTTCCCGCTATCAATGGTGGGGCTGTAGAGAATCATATTGATTTCTACCTCAAATACAATCATGAACATCGTTTACATGAGATGACCGTGTTCAGTGTGTGGGATGATAAAATTAAAGGGCACCCGGCACTTCAATCAGACATTAATCACTATGAATATATTAAGGTTAACAGTTTGAAGGCTAAAATCATGAAGAATCTTTACCATATTATACACGGAGACAAATATTATCATTACACCATTGAATACTATTTTCGTAAAGCATGGAAGAGATTGCAAAAAAAATGCTATGACATCATTTTGCTAGACAATCGTCCAGGTTATGCCTTAGGAATGAAAGTTCCTGACGGCACAAAACTATTTATCTACTTACATAATGACCTGCTCAATAATACAACAAAAGGCTATCAGGAAATTTATCATAAAGCCGCTCGAATCCTAACAGTTTCCAATTACATTTCCAATTGTGTGAGAACAATTAACCCCAATGACACAAAATGCTTTCCGATTCTTAACGGAATAGACATTCAAGCATTCTCACCTAATATCCCATCATGTATTACTCGCAGTCAATTAGGATTGGCGGAGGATGACTTTGTCATGGTGTTTAGCGGAAGAGTCACCAAAGAGAAAGGGGTATCTGAATTGATTGATGTAATGATACAACTGAAACAATATGAGAAAATTAAATTACTCATTATCGGTAGTTCATTCTATGGAGATGCAATCCATGAGGATTCATTTATAAAAGCTTTAAAACAAAAAGCAGAAATCATAAAAAAACGCATTATATTTACGGGTTTCATTCCTTACTCTCAAATGCCCCAATACCTAAAAATCTCTGACATTTCCGTTGTGCCGTCCTTATGGGATGACCCATGTCCAAATACAGTTCTTGAAGCACAGGCGATGGGACTACCTATTATCACTACACGACGTGGTGGAATCCCTGAAGAGGTGACAGAGGATAATGCCATATTACTTACAACAGATACAGATTTCAAAGACCATCTCAAAAAGGCTATACTGCTGTTGTATCATCAGGCAGACAAACGGGAGAAAATGGGTAACGCTGGGGTAAAGAATGCCCAATATTATAACAAGAACAGGTATGCAGAAGACTTTTTCAGAGGTATCGCCTTACCATAAAATACAGAAACATGTTTCAACAATCATCAGAGCAAATATTGAATGATTTCTCTAAATACAGATCTGCTGTCATGGGAGTCTACATTCTAAGTATCGCTTTATTTCACCAGCATTTCCTTCATTCTTTTCCATGGAACATCTTTCACTATTATGGCTACTGGGGAGTAGATGTCTTTTTATTATTATCTGGGATGGGAATGGTCAATGCTCTCAGTAAATATCCCATAAGTATTTTTTTTCAGCATAGAATTAAACGCTTATTACCATCATGCATCTTTTGTGGTATTTTAAAATGTGCTATTTATCTATTAATAGGATCGGTTATAATCATCCCCAAAGAAATTGACCTCATTGACTGGGGTTCACCATTAAGTTTGGATTTATGGTATATTCGCGCCATTATTGTTTACTATGTTATTTCACCACTTTTATATCGATTCATGCAACATGCACCATGGATGACAATATTAGCCGTTTTCATTTTATTCATAATAAACGAGTTATTTTTCAAAACCAGTGATGCAGGATCACCTTCATGGATTATTGAACGACTCCTAGTGTTTTGTATCGGTATGTTACTTATGGTGAAAAAAAAAATATTATCCGTACATATTATAATCGTTTCTACAATATTTCTTATAATTGCCATCTTCATAGTAGCCACATTAAAAAATAGTGTCTCCCTATACTCTACTATACCCTGGACCATATACATTTTCACTCTGGCAATTGGAGCATTGGCTCTGACCTATCTATCTGTTTTATTCCTGAAGACAATGTGTTCTACACTTGTAAGTGCCCTTAACTGGCTCGGGAATTTTTCTTTAGAGATTTACCTAATTCACCAATCTATATATACAGCCCTACCCCTTATTGGATGCAACTGGTGCCCTCCATTTGGGATGTTGATTCTCTGTCTCATATTATCATTTTTCATTGCTTATACATGTAAGTATATATTAAACATCCTCTGTTTTCACAAATAATTGATATAATTGCTGGAGCTATAGAGACAAAATATGCGCAAAATATAAATATTTTGTAAAAAAACATTGTTTTTCGGATTTTTATTCGTAAGTTTGCACCAAATATATACAAAAACTAATGAGTATGAAACAAATTGCACTATTTACAGGTGTGGGGTTGTTGGTTTTAACCAGTTGTGTTAAGGACTTTGACGCAGAGTCTTATGCTCGCCAAAAAGAGGAAGCCCAGATCAACGAGAACGCTAAACTTATATTTGGTGACATTGACCCTGCTCAAAACTGGAACTCCATTTCTAATGGCACAGTTACTGTACAGGCTGATGCTGCTCTTAGCAATATTGTCAAGGTTCAGATCCTGACAGAGTCACCGTTCCTGAACAACAATGCCAAGGTTCTCGCTGAGGCTGATGCACAACAAGGACAAACTGTCACATTAAACTATCAGGCGCCCAATGTATATGAGAAACTGGTCGCTGCCTGTGTAGACAACAAAGGACACTATTACATCCAGGTGTTTAACATCGGTGAGCAGTCGGTGAGCTTCCAGCAGGCAAGCGGAAGCAGGTCTATGCGTGCCGCAAGCAGTGAGGCGCCATCCTTTACAAGTCTGAAGCTGAGAGCACCACGTTGGACTTTCAATGCCTTACGCACCCAGCAAGGTGCTACCTGCACGATTGGCGGCAACACCTACACAGAATGGGCTAATTCCAATTGGAACGACCAGATATGGGAAGTTGCTGACGGTCAGACATTTGATGGTGGATGGACAATGGACAGCGATAAAAACAAAGGTCACATCTACAGACCCATTGACGGATTTGCACCAGGTGAGGAAGAAAATGTTGAGACTATTCTCAATAGTATCTTTTATAAATATGCATCTGATGAATATTCCGTCAACGGCAAAAAGAACAATGCCCGCACCATCCGTAACAGCACATATGTCACACAAAATAACAATTTTGTATACACAGATGGTACTAACCCTGTTACGTTGATACCCATACAAGGATATAACACAGAGTTTAAGTATGACAACATCTTCTACTATTACTATAAAGAGTCGGAGATTCCCGCTGGTATGAGCGAGGCGGACTACATCAAGAGCCTGCCGAAGTTCAAAGCCATACAGGTGGAGCGTGTACAGACTACCCCTGAGAGTAATGCAGGTACCCTTTACCGCAGACAGGAATTCCTGTTGACATACTACAAGGGGGCACCCGTAGAAGGAGTCAATGAGGCAAGTGCCATCTTCCCCAAAGGGTATAAGATTGGATTCTTATGCATGAAACATGCGCTCAACAATTTCAATTTCAATGCCAACAATCATGGATGTACCTATGGTAACGGTCAGCTGAATAAAGAGGTCAACCACATCAAAGGGCATTTCCTCACGTCAATTGATAAAGAGCTGGGTGGAGGTACAAAGGACGGCATGCAGTTTGATGATCCACGCATAGCAACATTCACCGCCAACGGAAAGACCTATCTGTGTTTCGAGGAAGGTGCGGACTGTAACTTCAGCGACTTGGTTCTTGAGATCGGTGGTGGCGTAGACCAATTAGAAGAAGAGCCAGAGGTGGAGGCAGAAGCATATACCATGTGTTTCGAGGATCGTCCAGCAGTAGCTGACTACGACCTCAACGACGTAGTATTACGTTGTATACGTGTTGACAAAACCACGCTGTCATTAACACTTGTAGCAACTGGTGCCAATGATGACGTTTACATCCATGGAGCAACTGGCTGGGAATTGAACGATCAGGAGGTACACGAGATTTTCCGTGCCACAACACGTGACGGAAGTGGTAACCGCTTTGTCAACACAGAAATCGGCGGTACCCATCGTGAGGTTCAATCACGCTATGTAACTGTGGCAGAAGGTGTTACCATACCCGAATATCTCAAGAATATCTACATTGAGAACAAGTCGACTCAGAAAACAATCCGAGTCCCCGAACAGGGAGAGCCTCCTTATGCCATCATCGTTCCGCAGGATTTCAAGTATCCTATGGAGCACACTTCCATCACAAAGGCATATGGGAATTTCCTGAAATGGGCACAGGATGCTAATCAGTCCAAAGACTGGTATGTCTTTGAGGATGCTGATAAGATATTCCCCACTCTCTTTAATCATTGGTAAATCCATCCAGATAAACAAAAAACCTCCTCCGATAAACTCAATATTTATCGGAGGAGGTTTTTTGTTTAGATACCCTGATACTCGGTGCGTACATCGAAACAGGGACATGCCTTCTTGACCCAGGGGAGGTCACGGTGACCAAGGATCTCCGCATCTGGGAAGTCCTCACGCAGACTCTTCAACAGGGCGAGGAGTGTACGCTTCTGGGCAGGAGTACGAGTGTCGGCAGGTTTACCCTTCTCATCGAGCCCGCCCTCGTAGCAGATCCCGATACTGTTTTTGTTATAGTGTTTGGCATGGGCTCCTGGTACTGCCTCGGAACGGGTCAGGTGCAGTTGTCCGTCCCGTGTGATGTAGTAGTGGTAACCGATGCCGTTGAAGCCTCTTGCCCTATGGCATGCCTCCAGTGCCTCTACCGGAAAGTCCCTGTTACAGCGGGTCGCACTACAATGAATCACTATCAGATCGATATGTCTCATCTTCAATCCTTCAATTTTTCAACTCTTTTAGCCGTTTCGCTTTGTAAAAGCGTTTTGCGACGATTACTTCAATCCTTCAATTTTTCAATTCTTCAATTTTTCATTTTACCTCATCACACAGCTCTGCATGAAGAACGTGCTGAGTGCGGCAGTGAGTACGGTGACGATGAAATTGACGATTTTGTTAATGCTTTCCTTTTTCATATTGCTTTTTGTTTTTTGAAAGCAGAGAGGCAGAGGTAATCAGACGTGCCTGATGGCGGTATTTCAGAAATGATGAGCGGACAATAGCCGAACGTGGGTCGCCATAGCACCGTCCAGGAATTACATCTGCCTCAACTGCGATTAGTTAGCTTTTTTCTGATCCTTGATCCAGTCATCAAGAGGTGTGACACGCTTGATAAACTCTTTCTTCTTTGGATCATCCTCCTCAGGAGTAAGGTCAATCTTTTCCTCTACCCCATAGGTAGAGAGTGCACACTGGTTCTTGAAATTGCGTGAGGTAATGTCATCATCGCCAGCACCCTCTGGACGGAAACGGATGTGGATTGCCTTCACATAGAGTGCCGCATTCCATTTTCCACTAAGGAGCTCGCTCTTGGTGATACCATCCTTAACAGACTCTACGGTAGGAACGAAGGTGCCTAATCCGTCAATCTTTACAGGATTGCCCTGTGAGATCAGTTCAGTGATACATCCTGCCATCTTAGTGATAACACCCTCAATGACGTCACGACCATAGATGCTGTGATGCTCTTCCATGTGTTTGGTGAGACCACGCAAAGAGATTGTTTCCTTCTCCACTGCCTTAGGATAATACTTGCCATAGGCAACAGAACGAAGATTCTCATTCATTCGCAAATTGATGCCAAATTGTGGATTTTTTACTGCCATCTTTTAATTTTTTTAATTGTAATAAAACTATGAGTTAATCGTAATATAACTATCAGTTAGTCGTAAGGAAACCTATGCTTAGTCGGTACCTAACTCCGCTTTTGGTAACACCTTTTCTCCTAACACTTACAAAGGTACTACATTACACATCCCTGCTTTCTGTTTTCTTCCGTTTACTACTTGATTTTTCCTGATTTGTCACACATCGATACAGAATTTCTCAGAGAGAAAAGAGACGATGTGGGGTGGCAGAACCTTGGCATGCGGATTCATCCCCATAGCAGCCAGTTCCTGACTGAACGGACGACACCAGGTCATCAGGGTCTTGACTGTCACCCCGGCATGGTCAGCCAACTGTTGTTTACTCATTGCTTTCATACTTCTCCTTTTTTGAAAATAAAGTCGACTATATCAATTTTGGCAATTTTCTGTTCCTGCGTGGCATTATCCTCCAGGATAGGACTGACACGGATAGGATACTTGAAAAACTCCTGGGCAGCATCAGCCACCTCTTTCCACTGCTTGAAGGTATCACCCTGTTCGTCTGTATCAGGGAAGAGTATCACCCGGTAGTCCCGCAAGGGCTGCAACTTAGCGGCATTGAGCATAGTCAGTCCTCCCGATGCCATCCAGACAGCACCAGGATAAAGCTCCGAGCAGATGACCGCTGTCTTCTCTGCCTCGACAACAATAACGGTCGTTGCCGGATCTGACGGCAACAGGTGAAGTCCAAACAGGCACCGCTCCGCATCGAATATCATGGATAGCTTCTTCTGCCTCTTCAATAGGGAGGTGACCCAAGTGGCATTCCTGTCCTTGTCACGGTGACAGTTGTCATGATAGTACATCAACTTTCCGTCACGAATCTGCTGCTGTTCGTCAATTTCCCAAAAGATGACGGCTCCGTCTTTCGACCGCCCCAGACGGTAACGGTCGGCAGCATGCAGCATCTGCTGCTCAGTGAGATAACCTTCCGACACCAGTGAGCGGCAGAATACGGTGTCAGTACTGATGGTCTGGTCGACCAATGTCCTGCCATCCTTCTCGGGATGACACAGGATGGCTGATAACGATGTAAATTGATAGGGCATTTTTGCAACTTTGAATTTTTAAGGTGCCTTGGTGAAGGTCGCTTCACCCAGCCCCTCATACTAGGTTCTCTCTCGTAGAGAGAACTACGTATGGGGCTTGAAGCCTTCACCTCGGCGGTGGGTTAGAAAACGAGTTCAGTCTCTATAGGCTCCGACTGTTTCGGCTTAGGTTTCGGTCTGACGTAGATACGCTGCTGGCAGGCATCGAAACTTTGCATGATGACCCCTTGCTTCACTCCTTTGTCAATCTGCTCACGCAGGATTTTCTGCGTGGCAATATTCGACAGTTTACCGATAGCGTTCAGCAACTGTTGTTCTGTATAGACCTTATCAGCCTCCATCGCGTCACTGAACATCAGCGGGATGTCAAACACCGTATAACGTTTCTCCTTACCGAGGACGTACTTCGGGTTGAACGGAGTCAGTTTACTACCGTCCCCACTCTTCTGCCGTTCCTCAGCGAGCTTCCGCTGCGCCTCATACTGTGCCTCCAACAGCTGCTCCTCCGTACAACGATAGGGAATGCCCTGGTCGTTGACGGCAAACTTCAGTTTGTCGGGAATGTCATACTTACGGGTGTCCGTCTGCGCCCAGGCAAAGATACGCTCACTCGATTTTGAGCACTCATAGACCTCAAACGCCTTGTTTTTCAGCTCGGTACCTATCCAGCCACGCAGGTTGCGATCCTCCACCGACTTGTTTTGGTGAAGGACACAGACGATGCAGCACCGCTGCTCTGAGGCAAGGTGCATCAAGCGTTCCACTACTTCCTGGGCAACGACACCGTCATTGATATCCGCTACCAGGTCACGGATACCGTCCAGGATGACCAGGTCCGGCTTATACCTGCTGACTGCTGTCTCCAGCAATGGCAACCGTTCGGAATACGGTTCTCCCCGGACATTGAAGACATCGAACAGCTCTTTCGGAAACTGACTCTCTGACAATCCCGTCATGGGCAGGATACGGTTCTTCAGGATGTCTTGCGTCGACTCCTCGCTTTGCTCCGTATCATACCACAGCACATGCAACCTTCTTGGCTCGATCCGGTCGACGGAGAGCACTTGGTTGCGGAAGCAGAGTGCCATCAGAATAGAACAGACGAATGTCTTGCCACTCTTCGCCTTACCTGAGACACCCACCAGCTCGCCACGGGCGAAACATGGTTTCTTAAACATTTTAAACAGGAATTCCACCTGCTGCAACTCACTGTCGGGCAGGATGCGGTGATGTTCCAACTGGGCAATCCTGCGCTCTTCCTCAACAGACAGCCCCGCCAGGGCTATCTCTCCCATAATCAGTCTGACTGATACGAGGTTCTTTTCCATGATGTCTTTAGCTGAGTTTCTTTTATATTATTTTCTTTCTCGCATGAGCTTCATTAATCTTACTGGCATCCTCCGTGTCTGCCACATACAGAATGTACTTAGCGATGTCCATGAATAGTTGCATATACCGTGCAGCACTCATGTACATGGCAAGATTCAACAGAAAACGAACAAACACCTTTACCGAGTGGCAGAACATTTTGTCTTTCGAGAAGATGTTACCATTAAAATGCCCCATTTTCAGGATGTCACCTTGAAACTGTGAAGGATCACCCTGCTGACTCTTAATTTCCTTTTTTCTTTCTTCCACGTGATTGAGGATTATCTCCGCCAAACCACCCAAGAACTCCTTTTCTTGCATTTATCTTTATCGCTTAGTTAATGGTTAAATACTACGGCAAAGGTATAGCTATTCTATGAGGGGAATTGACGGAACTGTCAACCGGGAAGATGCTTAATCGTTAAATTATGAAAAAATTTGCCAATTGTATCATGATTATCACAATACTATATGTAAATTTGCATAATTATGAAGGATGCATTGATGCTACTACGCCCCCTGCAATGGATAAAAAACACTTTTGTGTTCGCCCCATTGTTCTTCAGCAACAACTTGCTGAACAAGGAATATTTTATGCAGACGCTGTGGACGTTCCTTGCCTTCTGTCTCGTCTCCAGCAGCATCTATTGCTTTAATGACATTCACGATGTGGAAAGTGACCGGCAGCATCCAAAGAAACGGTTTCGCCCCATAGCAGCAGGGAAAGTCAGTATCTGGGAAGGCTATTTCATCATGATATTATGCCTGATAGGGTCCTTGCTGCTTGTCACCCTGAGTCACAGTGCCAATATGCCCATCCTCTATGCCCTGCTGTTAGGCTACTGGGGTATGAATATCGCCTACTGTGTCCAACTGAAACAACATGCTATCCTTGACGTTGCCATCATCGCTGTAGGCTTCGTCATGCGAGTGCTGATAGGCGGTTTCACCACCGACATCTTCGTTAGCGGATGGCTTGCCCTGATGACTTTCCTGCTTGCCCTCTTCCTTGCTTTTGCCAAGCGGAAGGACGACTATCGTATCTATGAGCTCACCGGTACGATGCCCCGCAAGAGTATCGCAGGCTACAATGCCCAGTTTATCGACCTCAGTGTTACCATCGTCGGCACCATCACCATGGTATGCTATATCATCTATACCATGAACGAGGGAGTCATTGAGCGTTTCGGTTCACCGTATGTCTATCTGACAAACTTCTGGGTACTTGCCGGACTGCTGCGCTACCTCCAGAACATGCTGGTATACCATCGCAGCGGCAGTCCCACCAAAGTATTGGTGAAAGACCGCTTCATCCAATGTTGCATTGCCGGCTGGATTGCCTCTTTCTTCGCCATTATTTATCTATAGACACATCATGAGAAAAGGATTCCTATTTTTCTTTATTACCTTGTTATTGGCAGCCTGTACACAGAAGCCGGAAGGACACAAGGTTGTCGTCTGCATCCCCGTCTACGGACAGAGCCTCGCATTAGGGGAGGAAGCAGAGCGCATCACAGACTTCGACTCCCTTGCAGCATACGCCAACGGACGCATTGTCACAGAAAACCTTGATCATGATTTTGGCTATTTCGAGCATGACGACCTGAAAAAGTTCGCCAAGAAGATGATCAACTATCAGCGGCGCAGCTTTGAGTTATCCATCTACACCATGGCACAACGTCTTGCCGACCAGTTAGGAGAGGACACTTTGATATGCACTTTCCCGGGAGGACAGGGTGCCACTATGATTAAAGATTTAGGAAAGGGGACTCTTCCTTATGAAGAATTTATGGAGGATATAGAAACTGCTTATCAAGAAGCTATGGCAAAGGGGTGGGATTTTGTTGTTCCAGCTATATGTTGGATGCAGGGTGAAACCGATATAGCAGACTATCCAAACACCAATTATCAACAGTTATTTCTTCAGACATGGAAGGACATGAACGAGGACATACGCCTAATAACAAACCGTCCCGACACAATCTCGTTTATCTGCTATCAACCCAACCCTGTCGCAAGAGCCAATAAATTCAAAGCCAATAACTTTCAATGCCGAGAGACAGCAGTTCCCCAAACGTTCGTCCATCTACTCCGTAACAACAAGTGGTTTTGGGCAAGTGGTCCAACTTACCCTTATACATGTGTTGGAGAAAGGATTCATATCAACGCTATTGGACAGCAACATATCGGAGAATTAGCTGCTCGATCAGCTATAGGTATCTTAAAGGAACAGACAAGAAGAAAAGGTTTAATACCCGTAAAACTATCAAATGAAAATCAAGATGTCATCATTCATCTCAATGTACCAGCCCCACCTCTTGTCTTGGACACTTTACAGATTAATAAAGCAGATAATTATGGATTCAGTGTTATCAATAAGAACAATCACAACATCGCTATTGCCACAACTTTAGAAGGCGATAGTATTAGGATTACCTGTTCTGAGAAGCCTGTGGACTGTAAAATCCGATATGCCGTGAATGGAGATTACATGAAAAGCGGAAATTTACACGGTCCTCGAGGAAACCTACGGGACTCTAATGGCAACTGGTGCTATCAGTTTGACGAACCTTTACCCTCCCCTCAAAAAAATATGTAACTTTGCAACCATGAATAGTATAGATACCTCATATACGGTTCAAACGTCACAACACAGATCTGCTCTTATGGGCATTTCCATATTGTCCATTATGATGTGCCATCAATATTTTACCAGTACTTTCCCATTCAACTTTTTTCATATTTTTGGATATTGGGGAGTTGACATATTCCTGTTCCTCTCTGGTATGGGATTGGTGAATTCTCTAAACAAAAACACTATAAGCACCTATTATAAGCATCGTATTGTTCGATTAGCTCCAAGCTGTATTCTATGCGGGTCCATAAAATTCATTATATTTACAGCTTTAGGCTCAACTTTAGTTGCCCTCAAAGAATGTTTGCATCTTGGTGTATGGTCGGTTATGAGTTTAGACCTGTGGTTTATACATTCTATTATTATTTTATACATTATCTCACCTGTTTTATATAAACCACTTAGCAAGTTGTCCTACTTTTCATTGATAGTCATTCTGAGTATATTTCTTATCAACGAATTGACATTACGCCCTGAAGTTGGTTATAATTGGATGACCCCTATAGGAGTCACAGCATGGACTATAGAACGCCTTCCCGTTTTTTCTGTAGGAATGATGATGTCAATTGGCTTTGGAACTATTTATCACAAAATTCCACAGTCACTAGTCTTTCTATTATTAGCAATAGGGCTCAAGATCTTAAATAAGACCTACTGTCCTTTATATGGCATAGAAACTTGCCAAAAATTGTGCCTGATTTTGGGAATGCCAGCTTTGATTCATCTATGTATTATTATGCTGAAAAATGTTCCCAAAACACTTTATAGGGCTCTCGATTTTTTAGGCAATCATTCCTTAGAACTATATTTAGTTCATGAATTCATTTTTTTCTCTATTAAGATAAGTTATGAAAGCGTTAATCCATATTGTCTTTTATCTTTTAGCTTTATACTATCATTTCTTGCCGCATATATCTGCAAACTGATTACCAATAAAACATGTCATCTATTGAGGATTACCCCCGCTTCTTCCAAGAGCGAAAACAATATCAACAGACATTCCTGCTAAATAAGCAAAATTACCTATGAAACTTTGTTTTGCCCACATAGGAATCGAGAAAACTCAAATTACATTTTGTTTTTTTGTCACTTTTTCGTAATTTTGCATCATGAACAAAAGAATCAATTGGATAGACTGGGCAAAATTCATAGCTATTACTATGGTTGTATTGGGACATATACCAGAAAATCCCGAAAGTTCTCTCTTATTATATATATGGACATTCCATATGCCTCTGTTTTTCTTTATTTCAGGCTATTTAACTAAACGACGTACGGACACATTAGACAATATCAAACGACATTGGCATTCTTTTATAATTCCTTACTTTCTATATAATGTCATCTTCTATCCTTACTGGTTAACCCGATTTATATTAGAAAATAATGGTGAAATATCTTTTAATAACATCGCTATTAAGCCTTTTTGTGGAGTTTTACTGGGGCAAGCCGATACACGACTCTCATGCTCTGTAAATGAAGTAACATGGTTTCTTGTAGCATTACTCATTATGAAAATAATTCTTAATTTGTGTAATAGATCAAAACATAGTATTCCATTGATGCTAATGATTTGTTTATTGAGTGTGTCACTATACATCAGTGACCAGTATTATAGCTTTACACATGTCTTACTACTAAAAGGACTGATAAAATGCTTTCCCTTTTATATATTAGGCTATTTGTTCCAACATAGTTGCATTATGTCAAACACTAATATACTACGATGTTTTCCCGTTGTATTAATTATGTTTTCAATTAGCTTTCTGGCTTTTTATGCATATTCGGAAACAAACTTTTTCGTTATCAAAATAACCACATGGTATATAACATGCATAACATCTATTATCGCCATCTTATTTTTCTGCAAACTTCTTGATAAGATACATCACAACATGATTACCACTTTTTCAAATGGAACAATTGTCATTATGGGATTTCATTGGATGTTTATCGGCACGATTAACTATACCATACAACATTTCACTCAAACTGTCGGAGAATTTGGATATGAATGGTATACTGCTTTACTTTTATCTTTGCTGATAGACATTCTCCTCTACCCCATCATCCTCCTCTTCCAAGCAAAAATGCCCTGGATGTTAGGGAAGAGAAACTAACTCTTCGAAAAGTTTCTTCCACATCGGCATGATTTTGTCTGCGGAGAAACGATAGGAAGAAACGATGGCACGCTGCCCCATTGCTTTACGGAGTGATACATCTTCTATCAACTGACATACTTTGTCAGCGAAAGCATGAATGTCACGATTTTTAATTAAAAAACCATCCTTCCCATCCTCTATAATCAAAGACGGTCCATAAGGACAATCGAAGGCGACAACAGGTAATCCACAACTCATCGCCTCTGGCATAACCAAACCGAAAGGTTCAAATATGGAAGTCAATAAAAGCATGGAACTTTCCTTATACTTGTTGAATATATCGGAAGTCGGTTCATGCAAGACAATCCCCTTACCTATTTCTGCAATATGAGATTTCAATTTTTTGTCCTCATCACCATAACCTGCATACATATGAAGTTGCCAGTCTGGATGCCGTTGATATACTAATTCCCATATCTTCAACAGACTTCTCATATCTTTCTGTTTAGAGAATCGCCCCACAAAAATCACAGACTTAGCTTCACAATCACTGTACGTTGGAGTCGGGTTCAATGACACCATATCGGGAATAACACAAACATGAGAATTAATTTTTTCCCATTCAACAGCATCTCCATCAGTCAAAGCAATAATCAAATCGGCTTTTTTAAGCCATCTCTTATAGATATAGTCTCTTACATGCTCAATAATACTATTTGAGGAGAATTGTTTAACCTGACACGACATGTGAGATTCATAAATCAGAGGAATGTTACCTTTCTTTTTGAATATATATCTATTGTAATTCTCAAACACAGAAATAATTAAATCTGGCTGAAATGATTGGATATAAGCACCTAATCTCTCTTCATAAAGACGATTCATTTGCCTACTCTTTATAAATCGTTTTATACCTCCATATTGATACTGGAGATGAAAACGAATACCAAAATCTTGATGAATGACAGACGGATGTAAAGGGTAAGCCACAGGATGCTCACCTTGATTCGCCGTAACAATATGAACGCTATATCCATATTGCTCAGCTAAATAATTCGCTTTATCTACAATGATACGCTCTGTTCCAGCCCAAATTGCCAAAGCGTCTGTCACATATAATATCTTCATTTCTTCTTAACTAAATTATCATCTTGATCTTCGTAATGATCCACTTGATAGAAAATGCGAGAAATGCCTTTCATCTGCTGTTTGACATGACTAACAAAACTCTGCCAAAGAGACTCCTCCCCTATCGTTCCATAACCAGTAATGGCACGGCACCGGCGATCACGCACAAAGACTATTTTTCCATATTTCTTTAAAGCAAGTGCCATCGATCCATCCTCCCCTCGGATGATATCGACCCGATAAGGTTCTTTGCGCCCATAATCGGCATTATAGGCAAAAACCAATCCCCGGACAGAAAGTTCAGGACGCTTGAAATGCTGAATCCACAAGAATAAATCACGAGCCATTTCAAACAATTTCAAGCCCAATGCAGAATGCCGTTCATCAGGGAAGAAGCTCCAGGTTGCCGAAACACACGACACACCGGGCTTCATTAAATGTTCAAGCATCACTTCATAGTACTGAGGAGGATAGAGCGTATCGCTATCCACATCGAAATAATATTTACCCTTGGCATGTTGCAACCCACATCGGCGAGCATAACCGCAGGAGTGTTCATACTCCGTATAATAAGGTATACCTGACTTCTCATAAATCTCTGCCGTACGATCTTTGGAGTCATTATCCACTCCGATAATCTCCACAGGATATTTACATTGTATCTCACTGATTGCCCACAGACATGCCTGCAGATGGGTCTCCTCATTATATCCAATAATGACGATAGACGCTAACGGCTCCGGGGTCTGCAACTTGGCAAGCCGTTCACGTGTCCCGTCAATCACCTCTTGGGGTACCTCACTGAAAGGTTTCCCATAAATTGTCATGTATTTATCGTACCATGCCATCGGCATACTATTTAATTACACAGAAAGTCTTGTGCTGTTATACACGTAATTCCGATAAATCCAATCTTTGCTCTGCTCGGTTGGGGCCACATCAATACTTTGGAGAGGTGAGAATACTATTAAATTGTTTGAATATCGAGTCAAATAATTCACATCCTCTACGGTACTTATCCGACTGTTATGTCTCAACTGACTTACGACCTTTGATACAAAATCATATTCTTTCTTGGGAAACAACCATTGAAGCGCATTCAATTTTCGACGAGAATACCGTACATCCAACCGTTCTCCATCCACAATGATAACACCGACACTAACCTTCTCCGAAATTTCAGGACGTATCATCGCATAAATAATACTATATTTCAAATTATTCATTTCTAATATTATCTTTTAAACATTCTACAAAATTATCCCAAGTTCCCTTAATCCATTGCTCATATCCGAGCACATTACAAGAACAGGTTCTTCACCAGTAAGATACCACCGCTCAATTGCTTTTACACTATTTAAAACAGGTATGACCATTTATCTCTTGTGATCATTATGCAAAGATAAATGTTTATTTTGAAAAAAACAAGAAATACTATTAATAAATTTAATCGGAGGAAACAAAAAACAAAGAGGAACTTCAATATAATTAAAAAACTACCGACCACAATTCGTTCTTTACAAAGAACATAATTGGAGACAATGTGTATTATGTAAAGAACACTTTTTCGTTGCAAAGATAGTAAAAAACAAGAACAAATTTGATATCCTTTATCAGAATCTCATAATTACAACTACATTTACATTACTATCAGGAACCTGAAACTGGTGCAATTTCTACGAACAAATTCTCCCATTTTTTCATAATTTTATCCTTTGAAAAGCGAAGAATATTATTCCTAGCATTTGCTCCAAGTTGCCTACGAAGAGATTCATCCTCTATTAACCTACAAATACCGTCTGCCAATGCCTGAATATTAAGATAGTCAACAAGTATCCCATCTTCAAGATGACGAATAATATGACGAGGACCATGAGGGCAATCAAAAGCCACACAAGGTACACCACAAGACATTGCTTCAGCTAAAACCATGGAAAATCCCTCATATCGAGAACTTAAAACACAAATAGAACTTTCCAAGTATTTTTCCATAATTTGATTTGTGGGATTATGAAGAATGACCGTATCGCCCAAATGCCGCTCTTCCACCCAATCTACTACTTGCTGATAATATTCACCCGATCCATAAACATGGAGTACCCATTCAGGATGGCGTTTATGAACAATTTCCCATGCTGGTATCAGATAATCATATCCTTTAGCATCATTATATCGCCCAACCATAATCGCTTGCTTATTATCCAAAGAACTGTATCTCGTAGGAATCTCTTGTAGGGGATTTGGTATAACATATGTTTTTGTCATACCCTTCCAATCTTCAGCATCTTCAGGGGTTAAAAGGACCAATGCCTTTAATTTAGAAACATTATGATACATCTTCCTACGTTCATAAGAAGCAATAAACTTATAGATACCACCTCTTTGCTCCATTAAGTCAAAACTACGAAGATGTAGCTTTGTGGTATGTGCCTCACCTATCTTTACACTTCCATCAGGAATATCAGTTAAAAACTCTAGGCTTCTTCCCAAAGTCGTTATAACTATATCTGGTTTTTCTTGAATTAGAATATTCTTTAATTTTTTTTTGTATTCATACATTAGTGTGATATAGGTAAATGCACGTCCCCAAAAACTTTGTTTATATTGTTTATTGAAATCTAAGCCTATATCTATATGTTTAACAGATGAATCTAATGGGAAAGACGTAGGACGTCCCATTTGTGATTCTGTGACTATTATAACTTCGTGACCACGTAAAGCAAAATAATTTGCTTTCTGTATAATTATTCTATCAGCACCGCCTTTTATAGTCAACTCAGGAAAAACATATACAATCCGCATAAAACAAACATTTTAGACTTTATTTAATAACCACACACCAACTTTAAATTTTCTCAAGACATGGCACAGCTTTACTTGCCGATAGCCTTTTTCGTCTATTACAATGAAACACTAGTATACTTTCCTGTATAAAACCGATGTTATACTTTGTTTCCTTGATAAAGGACACTATTTTATGAATTGCATCTATCATTTTTTACTCTTGGTTACTGCGTAATTCATATTATAATACTGAACTCTTCATGTACAATCTATATTATTGCAATCTCTTTAACCATAATTTAAAAACGGGGTCTTTTAATGAGATATTTAGATTACAAATATATACAAAAAAACGTTGGTACACAAACTTGTGGTCCACAAAGTTGTGTACCAATACAAGCTTTTAACAATCTTTAAGAAGAAATCTTTATATACATCCCTTTACAATCGGTTACGCAAAAGTCCTAACTAATCTCAACAAATAATTTTTTCCATTGCTGGGCTATATGTTCTATCTGGAAACGCTGAACATTCCGTAGGGCAGCTTCGGACATTACCTTTCGCTTTCCATCATCCTTTATCAATGCAATCAAGTTCTGTGCCAATGCAGAAGGATTTCCATTCTCTACCAGTAAGCCGTCCTCCCCATCACTGATAATCGCCTGTGGACCCCATGGACAATCGAAAGCCACCACAGGCAATCCACATGCCATTGCCTCAACAATGACCATGCCGAAGCCCTCAAAACGAGAACTTAGGACAAAAACACTGCTGTTACAATACTCTTTCTCTACATCAGTTGTTCGTCCATTGAGAGCACAGTTTGCACGATCTATGCCTAAATTATCTATCAACTGCTCATATGGAGACCTTTCACCCTCTCCAAAAACATCTAAACGCCAATCATCTATTTGGCTTTCAACTTCTTTCCACGCCTTAAGCAATAAGTCGATCCCTTTCTCATGGGAATAGCGAGCAACACAAATAACCCTTTTTCCTGTCATACGGCTCACAGAAGACGGAATAAAAGAAAGTGGATTAGGTATCGATACAACATTATCCAACTCCACCCAAGCCTCTCTATCTTTCTCGGTTAAAACGACAAGTTTATCTAGTTTCTTCAGGTGGCTTACCAGACCATGTGACCAGAATCTTGCAAAAAGATTCTTCAACCAGTTTGAGTCTTCTGTCTTAAAATTGCGATAGTTTGCACGGTTAACATGCAGCTCTCCAATTTTTCTACTACCATCCTTAATGTCGTTTAGAAAATTAATCTCCCTTCGAAGTGTACTAACCGTAATTTCCGGACAGATTCGCATCAGTTCCTGAGTCAACAACTTTTTATACCTTCGTTGTTTTCTCAAATAGACTATGACCTTCTTAAGAAAAGAACAAGTCCACAACTCTTCAAAGTTTATTTCAAGATTAACAACCTTAACCTTACTGGATAGCGGAAAGAAAGAATCACAACCTTTACCTTCAGTAACGATAATAGTCACATCGTATCCATAATCTTCGGCAAAAAAACTAGCCTTCATAGTAACGACACGTTCAATACCTCCGGCAGAGTAGATTGCAGGTGTCACATAGACCAGTTTAAATGGAACGTTCGACATAGACCATTCATTAATATATGCTAATGCAAATATACAACAATTATTTAGAACTGTCAAATTTTTATCTTTTTTTATGACTAAAGTCGTTAACTTACTCCGTCTCAGCATAAAAAAAATTAAAATCTTTTGTTCTGCACTCAACTTTTTGTAACTTTGTCCTTTGAAATGAAGAAAATCTGTTTTTTAGTAGACTCTATCTTTTCGTTCGGAGGTGTACAACGAGTTACGGCTGTCACTGCTAAAGCACTGACAAAAGACTATGACGTGACTATTGTTACTTTCGATGAACCTTCCACTAAAGACACCACACTATACGATCTAAAAGAAACTGATATTCATTATCGCTTTTTCAAATTTCCCAAGTCTAATTATTTTAAATTGAAATGCAGCAAGGTGTACAGTGCCTTATATCGGAAAATTCTTCCACAGAACGAAATAACATCCAAATGGTATAGTCATAGTTCTTTCCTATCAGAAAAACGCAACGCATTGATTCATGAGTTAAAAGGAGGTAATTATGATGTTATTGTTGGCGTTCATGCCTCCCTTGCTGTCCGTCTGGCTACATGCAAGCCCTATTTAGGGAATGTTAAACTGATTGGCTGGATTCACAATTCCTATCGGGCACTTTTTTGTGAAGGATCACGCTATAGTATTGGACCTGAATTACAGAAATTTTATGAGTACCAATTCTCACAATTACATCACACTATCGTCTTATGCAAATATGATGCCCAGCAATATCATTTTCCTACAAAGGTTATTTATAACCCTTTGACATTAATACCTGATAACGTAGCAACAGGAAATTCCAAGAAGTTTCTTGCCGTAGGACGTTTCTCATATCAACATAAAGGATTTGATTTACTCATTCAAGCTTTCAATATCTTCGCAAAGAAAAACAAAGAGTGGACATTAGATATTGTAGGGGAAGGCGAAGAAGAATCTCTTTACAGGCAGATGATTTCAGAATATCAACTAAATAAACGAATTATCATTCATCCTTTTACTAATCATGTCCAGTCGTACTATTCTAATGCACAAGTTTATGTACTGAGTTCCAGATGGGAAGGTTTTGGATTAGTATTAGTCGAGGCTATGGCACACGGACTACCTGTTATATCTTCCGATTTACCTACCAGTAAGGAAATTATGGGAGACTTTGGTCTCTATTTTAAGAATGAGAGTATTGAGCAGTTGGCACAACGTTTAGAGGATGCCACTCATTTAGACTGGGAAAAGAAGTCGAAAGAGGCTTTAGCGATTGCCAAGCGATTTGACCTTGAAACGATTACTCAACAATGGAAGAGGCTGATTGAGGATAAAACACCGCATCTACCACCTTCTGCATCTGTATATTCCATTGAAGATGTTCTACTGTTTTACGAATTTCCTCTGGTTGCATGGAGAAATTGTTCAGAAAGTCAATAATCTGCTGAATATCAATGGGGGTTTCATCTGCGGGAGCTTTGATGATGTATGGTTGCTGATCGAAATCATCATCCTGTTCACTGTAAATAAAAGGAATGCCACGTGTGGCGTATTCACGGTTTTTAAGGGTCTTTATCACTGTGATACCACTACGATGGCGTCCCAATGAACCTATAGCAAATTGGCACTGGTTGAAAACATCATCCAGTTCCTTTCCAAACAGTTGACCATGGAAAATAATCTTATCTGAGATATCGTATTTATCAATTATCTTCTGAAACCCAGGTGACTTAGGGACACCGCCCATATAAGCTGGATGAACTCCTCCTACGATGTGGAAGAATAAATCTCTACACTCTAAACTCTCTTCTCTAAACTTTCTATAGTATTCTCCTATACCAGCAATGACGCGGTCATAGCCATGCCAATAATGCACTTCAGCGACACCAATTAAATGAAGTTGAGAGTTGAGAGTTGAGAGTTGAAAGTTATGAAGGGGAATACTGTCAAAATCGACTCCATTACTGATATTGATAGTACGTTGACCAAAAATAACCTTTGCATCAGAGAAGGTGACCATGGCATCCATATACTTATATAAAGACTTACGAAAGATTTGATCTATCTTTAATTCAACACGATATTTCTTTCCTGAGCCAATAAATTCTTGGTCATACGGATAAGTAGGAATCTCTGTCACGGCATGAATGCCAACCTTACGTATCTTCTTAAAGAACCTAACAAGGAAAGGATTGGCATTCATAAAACAGCGGGCATAAATCAACTGAATACCCTCACAAACACAATAATCATACACACACCGATAATCCATACGTTGACGCATTGCCGCCCACTTGCCAGTCCCATAGTCTTTAATCACTTGACCGTCCACATAGCGACAGCGATGACCATCAGGAGAGACATCATAATAGCACAAGTGCACATCGTGACCATTCTCCTTCAGACCTTTCACTTGATAGTGGATCTTTTTAGAGATGCCACTATAGTCCTCAAACCCATGGTATACCAGAAATAATATCTTCATCAGTATATTTTTTGCAAAAATAGATATTTTTTTTTGTATAATGAAAGAATTTACGTAATTTTGTTGCATGAAATAATATTTAAAACTTAGAACATCCTATCATACATTAACGTAATTATGCTTTTTAATTCTTTGGCTTTCCTTCTGTTTTTCCCTATTATATGTCTATTATATTGGGGAATCCCATATAGGTTCAGAAATACTTTGCTATTACTAGCAAGCTACTATTTTTACATGAGTTGGGAACCAAAATATGCTATTTTAATACTGTTCACTTCATTGACAACATGGATTTGTGGTTTAAATATTGCGAAGAACAGTAAGCATAAGCGACTTCACCTCAGCATCTGCATCGTTACAAACCTTCTTATCTTGTTTTTCTTCAAATACTATAACTTTGTTATAGATTCTATTTGCAGCATTGAACTATTTAAGAACTTAAGACTTTATATACCACACTCTGAATTCTTATTACCAGTTGGCATCTCATTTTATACTTTCCAAAGCATCGGTTATACAATTGATGTATATCGACAAGAAATAAAGCCAGAAAAGAATTTTCTCACGTATGCACTATTTGTCTCTTTCTTCCCACAATTAGTCGCTGGTCCTATTGAGAGAGCAAAAAACTTATTACCTCAATTTCACCATCGCCACTATTTCAATGGTGAGGAATTTATAGAAGGATTGAAACTGATGCTTTGGGGATTCTTTATGAAACTTTGTATAGCCGGTAATGTAGCGCCTTATGTCGATGCCGTATATAATAATGTGTCTAATCATTATAGTTCTAGCCTCATTTTAGCATCAGTATTCTTTTCTTTCCAAATATTCTGTGACTTTGGCGGATATTCGCTTATTGCAATTGGGACAGCCAGATGTTTAGGATTCCGTCTAATGCAAAACTTCAATCATCCATATCTGTCAACATCTGTAAAGGACTTTTGGCACAGATGGCATATATCCCTTTCCTCATGGTTTGGCAGTTATGTATATATACCCTTAGGGGGAAGTAGATGCAACTTGATAAAGCACTGCAAAAATCTTATGATTACTATGTTGGCAAGTGGTATATGGCATGGCGCTAATTGGACATTCATCTGGTGGGGCGGAATCCACGGCATTTTTTTAGTCATTAACACATTATATTTAAAGATTTTTGGTAAGAACAACTTCATCCCCAAAGCCATCAACATAATAACAACATGGATACTGGTTACCTGGGCATGGATATTCTTTCGAGCAAATTCTCTAAGTGATGCATTTACCGTTATGAAAAGAATTATATTTGATCATGGCAAGTTTTATAAAGGCGAGGGGTATCCTTCTATTATTTTGCCCTTGTTAATGATACTAATCCTTCTCATAAAAGAAATCAAGGACGAATACAAATTTAAATTTTCTCTTATACACCACAGTAACCCATGGATAAGTATTCCTTCTGTTGCTTTGCTTATCATCACTATATTGTTATGTGCTGAGTTCAATAGTGGTAAATTTATTTATTTCCAATTCTAAGCCTATGAAAAGAGTTTTAGTTTTTATTATCTGTACATTTTCTATAGTGCTTATAGCCGATATTGTATTGGGTGTAATAGTAACCAATTATGTAAAAAGCCACCATTTACCTGGTAGATTTCAACCTCTGGATAAATTAATAAGACAAACAGATGCTGAGATTCTACTCATAGGTAACAGTGTAATACAGGATGCGATAAATCCCCAAATAGTTGAGGATAGCATGAAGTTATCATGTTATAATGGAGGAATTGCAGGCCAAGACCCTTTTTTCTTTGAGACCGTCATAGACTGTATACTTCAAAGGCACATTCCTCAAATAATTGTTTTAGGACTCAGACCCGAAGAATTAGGTGAAAATATTGGTGATGGCATTTTTGATGTTTTAAAACCTTACTATCATATCGGCTTCAATAGTATCGATGAACATTTTGATAACATGTCACCCGACAATCGACTTCTTCTAAAATCAAGTTTTTACCGATTTAATTCTATATGGGTACGTATACTTCTCTATAGTCTCTTTGATGATACGATATATACAAATAACGGATTTATTGGCGGTGATATCCCTGCGCAAATTCCAACAATACAAGAAATAGATCATGTTGACAAACCATCAGAGAGAAAATTAAATTGCCTGAAACGTATAATAAACAAATGCAAGGAAAAAGGAGTAAAAGTTTATATTTGTTTTCCTCCTTGTCTCATAAACTTTCCTAAAGATAATCTTCCATGCATCACGGCTGTCAAGAGCATCTGTGAACAACATCAGGTATCATTCTTCGATGACCATAATGATTATCACTTTAAGCAAACTCCTGAACTATTTCATGATGCCGTTCACTTAAATATCAATGGCGCAGAAATCTACTCACGCAAAATTGCCTCAAGACTAAAGAAAGAACTCAATAATAAAAAATAGCAGACAACGATTATGAAAGACAAAGAAGCATTACGGCAAGGACTAAAAGCCAATTCGAAACTGAAACGTTGAAGACTGCTATCCACAACTCATAATTACAATAACTATAAAGTAGAATTATTATAAAGTAGAATTATATTCTTAATTATATATAAAAGATTTGGTTCGATAGCCAGAATAGTCTATCTTTGCAAAAAATTAAGAGATATGGAATTCGTTGACAGAAAGAAAGAGTTCGCTCGATTACAAAATGCGTTGCAGAGAAAAAAGCCTCAGTTCATTGCAGTATATGGTCGCAGGCGTATCGGTAAATCCATACTTATAAAAAAAGTGTTGGACATTAGCCGTGGTGACATTTATTTTCTTGCCGACAGGACCTCAGAGCCAAGTCAACGGCAGTTATTCTCTACTATGGTGAGCACGAATATCGAAGGATTCAGTATGGCAAGTTATCCTTCATGGGAGTCGCTTTTCGTCAGTCTTAACAGATCAATTGATCATCGTATCACAGTCTGTCTCGATGAATTTCCGTATCTTGTTAAGAGTTGTCCAGCTCTGCCTTCTATCCTTCAGAAATTACTTGATGATAAGAAATTGAACTTCGATTTAATTATCTGCGGTTCATCACAGCAGATGATGCAGGGGTATGTTCTTGACAGTAAGGAACCTCTATATGGTCGTGCCGATGAAATCATAAAGATTCAACCCATCGCCCCTGCATTTGTCTGTCAGGCACTTGGGTGTGATGCAGAACAGGCGGTACGAGAATATGCAATCTGGGGTGGTGTTCCCAGATATTGGGTATTGCGTGAAAATTATGACAGTCTCCAAGATGCCATAGAAAACCTATTGCTAACACCTGAAGGAACATTATATGAAGAACCGTCTAAACTGTTATACGATGAAATGCGTGATACCGTTCAAGCATCATCCATACTTTCGTTTATCGGTAATGGGGCTAACAAATTGTCTGAGATAGCTTCGCGTGCAGAAAAGCAGGCGACAGATATCACCCCACAACTGTCGAGGTTGAAAGAACTGGGCTTTATCAAAAAGGAGATTCCTTTTGGTGAAAGTGAGAGGAAGAGTAAGAAAGGACTCTACCATATATCTGACCCATTGCTTCGCTTTCATTATCGTTATGTTCTCCCCTATCGTTCGCTCATAGAATTGGGCAATAGCCAAGCGGTTTTGAATGTGCTTGAGAAGACGGAGAATGACTATACCAGTCAGACTTGGGAAGAGTTGTGCAGAAACTATATCAGTACGCATGGCTTCGGCAATGTTGTATATCAGATAGCATCCCGCTGGTGGGGAAGCTATTACGATGCAGAGAAAGAACAGTACACTCCTGTAGAACTGGACGTTGTCGCAGAATCATTTGATGGCAAGCACCTTTTCCTAGGTGAATGTAAATGGCAAAACGGTAATCAACTTATAGACGCTAAGGAGGAACTTGAAAGGTTGCAGACTATCGCTAACGGTCTGCCTTTTGCAAAAGATCATTTCGTGCATTATGCATTATTCTTAAAAGAGAAACCTAAGCACCCTGACATAGCAAAGGTCTTTTATCCTGACGATGTGCTTTCGACTCTATGAATTCAAATTACAAAAATATTTGATAATTCTTTGCAAGCAAAGCGAATTTTCATCGATTAGAGAAAGTGAATTAAGATTTATTTCATAAATTTGCAGAAATGAAAGATAAAGAGGAACTACGGCAAGGACTAAAAGCCAATCCGAAACTGAAACGTTGGCTTGACTATCTCATCATGAACCAACGGGACGCAAGACCGCGTTGGTATATCCGTCTGCTAGCCCCATTCTACCAACGACGGGGTAGCGGTTCAAAGATATATTCAAGTGTAAGGATGGACACCCCACCCTACCGCAATTTCGCGCTGGGAAGGAGAAGTGTGATAGAGTCTTTCTGTTGTATCAATAATGCGGTGGGGGATGTGGTAATTGGTGATTATACCCGCATAGGGATACATAATACAATTATCGGACCGGTGGCGATTGGCAGTCATGTCAATCTCGCACAAGGTGTAGTCGTAACAGCTCTTAACCACAACTACAGTGATACTACTTTACGCATAGACGAGCAGGGCATTTACACCAATCCAGTAACTATTAGCGACGATGTCTGGATAGGTGCCAACGCAGTGATTCTGCCAGGAGTAACGATAGGCAAGCATGTGGTGGTTGCCGCTGGGGCAGTAGTCACAAAAGACGTACCAGACAATTGTGTGGTGGGAGGTGTTCCGGCAAAGAAAATAGCTGACGTAGGATGTAAGACGTTTGATGCGTGAATACCAGTTTAATCGAACAAATCAAGGGAGAGGTCTTGCTGAGGTTTCTCCTCTTCTTTCTCCACCCGCTCCTCATGAAACTGGAACATTAACTGGCGGGCATCGGCAGAACCTTCGGTGTTCAGCCGGTAATAGCCACGACGACCAGTAGACTCTATAAGGGACTGGGTAGACTTGCTATTACGCAACAGATACTGCTGAACATACGTACGTATCTCCTCATAATCGGGCTGGGAGAAAAAAGTACAGTTCATATTGTAAACATGTTTGGCAATAGCCTGCACGCTTACACCACCCTCTCCTGCCTCGGTGAGCACCTGTAATATCTGCTGGTCGTAAGTCACTCCTAACTATGAACTATGAACTCATGACTATGAACTAAAAAAGGCTGGTATGCCATGAAAGCTTACCAGCCCTTTTATGCTTCATTTGATTTGATTAAGCAAGTGTGATCTTCTCGTCAGCAGTAGCGAGCTTACCCTCCTTGAAGAGCCATCCGAGACCCAGCAGAGTCTCCTCCTCGCTGATTTTTGCTGCTTTAGCAATCTCTTTAACGGTCAAAGCCTTACCAGCTGCGGCGAGTGCCTGATAAACATCACCAGCCTTAAAACCTGCATTCTCTGCATTAACAGCTACAACTGCCTTCTTTGGAGCAGCGGCCTTCTTTACGGTTGCCTTCTTTGGCTCTTCTGCCTTTACAGCAGCGGCCTTCTTTGTTGTTTTCTTTTCTGCCATAATCTTTTAAATTAATACGCTATTGAAATGTTCTTTTTTATAACAATCCTGTTTTCTGACTGCAAAATTAAGAACTATTCGAATACGTTGTTATCGTACACAGCGCATTTTTTCCGTTTTTTTGCTTATTCTTGATGTAAGTCAACTCGTAACTGCAACTCTTCCAACTGCTTAGCATCCAGTTCACCTGGTGCGTCAAGCATCACGTCACGTCCAGAATTGTTCTTCGGGAAAGCGATGCAGTCACGGATACTGTCAAGTCCTGCCATCAGGCTCACGAAACGGTCAAGACCGAAGGCGAGACCAGCGTGTGGGGGTGCTCCGTACTTGAAGGCGTTGATGAGGAAGCCGAACTGTGCCATGGCACGCTCGGGAGTGAAACCAAGAATCTGGAACATCTTCTCCTGCAACTTACCATCATGGATACGCAAGGAACCGCCACCGACCTCGACACCATTACATACGAAGTCATAAGCGACGGCACGTACCTTCTCGGGGGCAGTATCGAGCAAGGGGATGTCATCAGGGTTAGGCAGAGTAAACGGATGGTGAGTTGCCATCAGGCGCTGCTCCTCATCACTCCACTCGAACAAGGGGAAGTCGACAATCCACAGGCATACGAACTGATCCTTGTCACGCAGTCCGAGACGGTCACCCATCTCCAGACGCAAGGTACAGAGCTGCGTGCGGGTCTTATTTGCCTTGTCACCACTGAGGATGAGTACGAGGTCACCATCCTTGGCACCTGTCTTCTCCTTCAGCCGTGCCCATACCTCCGGGGTATAGAACTTATCGATAGAGGTTTTCACCGTTCCATCACTGTTGAACTTCACATATACAAGTCCTTTGGCACCTACCTGTGGACGCTTCACGAAGTCGGTCAACTGGTCGAGCTGCTTGCGGGTATAGTCAGCACAACCGGGTACGACGATACCACCGATATATTCTGCCTCATTGAAGACAGGGAATTCTCCTGTTCCTTTCAGCACATCCATCAGTTCCACGAACTCCATACCAAAGCGAAGGTCGGGCTTGTCAGAACCGAAGCGACGCATTGCCTCATGCCATGTCATACGCTGCAGCTTAGGCAACTCTATCCCACGTACCTCTTTGAAGAGGTGACGGGCAAGGTCCTCAAAAATCTCCAGCACATCCTCCTGATCAGCAAAGGACATCTCACAGTCTATCTGTGTGAACTCTGGCTGACGGTCAGCACGCAGGTCCTCATCACGGAAGCACTTGGCAATCTGGAAATAGCGGTCGAAACCACTGACCATCAGCAACTGCTTCAGGGTCTGCGGACTCTGCGGCAGTGCATAGAACTGTCCCGGGTTCATACGACTGGGCACTACGAAGTCGCGGGCACCCTCTGGAGTGCTACCTATCAAGATAGGTGTCTCCACCTCGATGAAGTTCAGGTTATCCAAGAAGTTACGGATAAGGATGGTCATACGGTGACGTAACTCCAGGTTCTTACGGACGCAGCTACGGCGCAAGTCCAGGTAACGATACTTCATACGGATATCGTCACCACCATCGGTATTGTCCTCAATGGTGAAGGGAGGTGTCAGACTCTCGCTCAGCACATTCAGCTCCTGAGCGATGATCTCGATATCTCCGGTAGGGATATTCTTGTTCTTACTCTGACGCTCATTGACGGTACCCTTTACCTGAATACACCACTCACGTCCCAGACGGTTAGCCTGTTCACAAAGGGCAGCATCCTTCGACTCGTCAAACACCAACTGTGTGATACCATAGCGGTCACGCAAGTCAACAAATGTCATACCACCCATCTTACGGGTCTTCTGTACCCATCCGGCTAGTGTCACCACCTTGCCAGTATCGGTGAGTCTCAGCTCACCACATGTATTAGTCCTATACATATTATAATATGTGTTTTAAATTTGCGTGCAAAATTACTGCGAAAATATGATATATCCAAATTTTTTCGTATCTTTGCAGGCATAAAACCAATATAACTAACACAACTATGCCAAGAAGTCAAGGTATACCCTACGAGATTCATCC
>Ga0247611_10001487_pt1 | contig 41449 bp, 34 predicted proteins | sample 177DNAGHGhighgp2_FD_192422 | JGI IMG/M metagenome (GOLD analysis project Ga0247611, IMG submission 192422) | Sheep rumen microbial communities from Palmerston North, Manawatu-Wanganui, New Zealand - 1770 DNA GHGhigh gp2 | ecosystem: Host-associated > Mammals > Digestive system > Stomach > Rumen... | reverse complement strand
TATGTGAAATGGTATCTCTTCTTTCGGCAGCAAGCATCAAAAAAAGGACAGGGAACTTAGGGCTATTATGGGCCCTGTTCCCTGTCCTTTTTTGGGGTAGTCACCAACTATTTTTGGCAACATTACCTTTTATCAATACTTGTTAGGTTTATGGTGTGCATGCACTATTCCGCCGTGAACATAGTGAACGGCGGAATCCAAACACTTACTGCTGCTTCTTCTTCCTTTGCAATATCGCGTACCCCAGCCAGTAGGCTATCGTTACGGCCAAGGTGATGCCCACCATGATGGGAAACCTCTCCTTTATCTCAAGGAAGGTGAATGGGAGCAGACAAATTGCCAATAGCAGGAAGAAGCGAAATACGGCCATCATATTATTGCAGTTTTGAGAGTTGCTCTTTGATGATGCGGATTTTCTCTTCCGCGTCGGCCTGTTTCTTGCGCTCCATGTCCACTACATTCTGCGGGGCGTTGTTGACGAAACGCTCATTGGAGAGTTTCTTCATCACGCCTTGCAGGAATCCTTCCGTATATTTGAGGTCGGCCTGCAGTTTCTTGATTTCCTCTTCAGCGTTCACCAATCCCTCCAATGGTACGGAGTATTTGGTTTGCTCCTCGATGAAGGAAGCGCCATTCACTTCCGAATTTTCGGGCACATGCTGGATTTTCTCAATGTTGGCCAGCTTGGCGATGACGGCTTCGGCCTCCTCATCGGCAGGGTTGAGGTTGTGAATCATCAGGTTGAGGGCGTTTTTCGGTGCGATATTCTTCTCAGAGCGGATGTGGCGGATTTGCTCAATCACGCTGCGGGCGTTGGCGAACCGCTTAAGCAATTCGTTGTTGATGGTGGAGCACTTCGGCATCTGGGCCAGCATCAGGGCCTCGCCGTCGGCGCGGTCGCGCAAAGCATGCCACAACTCTTCCGTGATGAACGGCATGAACGGGTGCATGATGGTGACCAGCGTCTCAAAGATGTCTGTGATCTCTTTGAATGTGGTGCCGTCAACAGGTTGTTGGAAGCCGGGTTTCACGATCTCCAGGAAGCAGGAGCAGAAGTCGTCCCATACCAGTTTGTAAATAGACATGAGGGCTTCGGAGAGTTTGTAGTTCGTGAAATCCTCCTCCATGCCATTGAGCACCTCGTTGATGCGTTCCTTCATCCAAGCCACGGCGAATTTGGTGTGCAGCGGTTGTTCTATGCTGTTATCGACACTCCAGCCCTTCACTAAACGGAAGGCGTTCCACACCTTGTTGTTGAAGTTGCGGCCTTGTTCGCACAACGCCTCGTCAAACAGCAGGTCGTTGCCTGCGGGCGAGCTGAGCAGCATGCCGAAACGCACGCCGTCGGCGCCGTATTTCTCCATCAGCATGATGGGGTCGGGCGAGTTGCCCAGCGACTTGGACATCTTGCGGTGCAGTTTGTCGCGAACCGTACCGGTGAAATATACATCCTTGAACGGAATCATGCCGCGCCACTCCAGTCCGGCCATAATCATACGGGCCACCCAGAAGAAGATGATGTCGGGTGCCGTGATCAAAGCGGAGGTGGGGTAGTAGTAGTTGATTTCTGGGTTGTCGGGTTTGCGGATGCCGTCGAATACGGAGAGCGGCCACAACCAGGAGGAGAACCAGGTGTCCATCACATCCTCATCCTGTTTCAAATCCTCTTTGTTGAGGTTCAATTCAGGATATTTCTGTTTGGCAATATTCAACGCCTCGTCGATGTTGTGCGCCACCACAAACTCATGGTTGGGCAGGTAGAATGCCGGAATGCGGTGACCCCACCAGAGTTGGCGGCTGATGCACCAATCCTTCACATTCTCCATCCAGTGGGCGTAGGTGTTCTTGAACTTGTCGGGGAAGAAGCGGATGTCATTCTTCATGACGGCCTCTAAAGCGGGTTTGGCCATCTCGTCCATCTTGCAGAACCACTGCATGGAGAGTTTGGGCTCAATCACCTCGTTGGTTCTCTCGGAGAAGCCCACTTTGTTGACATAATCCTCGATTTTCACCAAGCTGCCGGTCTCTTCCAGCAACGGGATGATGGCTTTGCGGGCCTCGAAGCGGTCCATGCCGACCAGGAACTGCGCGCTTTCGCTCAGCGTGCCGTTGTCGTTGAAGATGTTGATGGTTTCCAGATGGTGCTTGATACCCAAGTTGTAGTCGTTGATGTCGTGCGCGGGCGTGATTTTCAGCGCACCCGTGCCGAACTCGCGCTCTACATACTCATCGTAAATCAATGGAATTGAACGGTTTACGAGCGGCACAATGGCGCGTTTGCCTTTGTATTTGGCGTAACGCTCGTCCTCCGGGTGCATACAGATGGCCGTGTCGCCCAAGATGGTTTCAGGGCGCGTGGTGGCGATGGTGATGTATTCGCCAGGTTCGCCTTCAATCTGGTAGCGCACATAGTAGAGTTTGGATTGCAACTCTTTGTAAATCACTTCTTCATCGGAAACGGCGGTCAAGGCTTTTGGGTCCCAGTTCACCATGCGCACGCCACGGTATATCTTGCCTTTGTTGTACAAATCCACAAAAATGTCAATCACGGCTTCCGAAAGGTCCTCATCCATCGTGAACTTGGTGCGTTCCCAGTCGCAGGAGGCACCCAGTTTGCGGAGTTGCTGGAGGATAATGCCGCCGTGCTTCTCTTTCCATTGCCATGCATATTCGAGGAATTGCTCACGGGTGAGGTCTTTTTTGTCAATACCCTGTTCTTTGAGCATGTTCACCACTTTGGCCTCCGTGGCAATGGAGGCGTGGTCGGTGCCAGGCACCCAAACAGCGTTGAAACCCAACATGCGGGCGCGGCGCACCAGCACATCCTGGATGGTGTTGTTGAGCATGTGTCCCATGTGCAGCACACCCGTCACATTTGGCGGGGGAATCACGATGGTGTATGCGGGCCGGCTGTCCGGCTCGGAATGAAACATGCGGTGGTCCATCCAATATTTATACCATTTGTCCTCAACAATTCTCGGATCGTATTTAGAAGCTAATTCCATATATATCTGTTTTTCAAATCTTAAATCTCTACTCTTCTACTCTTTTACTCTTTTACTCTTTACTCTTTCCCCGTCTCCTTCAGCCAATTCATCACATTCTTGTAAATGCGTTCTTCGGCGTTTTCGGTGTCGGCGGGCACGAACTTCTCGCCCGTGATGTTCTCATAAAGTTCGATATAGCGGTTGGTGATGCCGTTCACCACCTCTTCGGTCATTTCGGGCACTTGTTGGCCTTCCTGCCCTTGGAAACCGTTGGCCATGAGCCACTCGCGCACAAACTCTTTGGAGAGTTGTTTTTGCGGCAGGCCTTGGGCAAAGTTGTCTTCATAGCCTTTGGCATAGAAGTAGCGGGAAGAATCCGGCGTGTGGATTTCGTCGATGAGGTAGATTTTGTCACCAGCCTTGCCGAACTCGTATTTGGTATCGACGAGGATAAGTCCCTGCTTGGCGGCGATTTCGGTGCCGCGTTGGAACAGTTTCATCGTGTAGTCCTCAATAACAGCGTAATCTTCGGGAGAGACAAGTCCCTTAGCCAGAATCTCTTCCTTGGATATATCGGCATCGTGTTCGCCCTGTTCGGCCTTGGTGGTCGGGGTGATGATGGGGGTGGGGAATTTCTGGTTCTCGCGCATGCCCTCAGGCAGGATGTTGCCGCAGAGGTTGCGTCCGCCGTTCTTGTAGAAGCGCCAGGCGCTGCCGCAAAGGTAGCCTCGCACAATCATTTCCACCGGGAAACCTTTGCACATCACACCCACGGTGACCATCGGGTCCGGGGTGGCTAATTTCCAGTTCGGGCAGATGTCCTGCGTGGCATCTAAGAATTTGGCGGCGATCTGGTTCAGAATCTGTCCTTTGCAGGGAATGCCTTTCGGCAAAATGACATCGAAGGCGGAGATGCGGTCCGAAGCCACCATCACCAGTACATCGTCGTTGATATTGTAAACATCACGAACTTTGCCGTGATAAACGCTTTTTTGTTTCGGAAAATTAAAATCGGTATGTGTAATTGCTGCCATAACGCGTTTTTTTTAACGGCGGCAAAGGTACGAAAAAAGGTTCAATGATTTTTATTATTTTTGCACGCTGGAAAAAAACGTGTACATGTACGATTTTGATGACATACGACCCTATAATGACAGCGAGTTCCGGGAGGCCTATTACAGGCTGATGGATGACCCTCGTTTTCAGGATACCGTGGCAAAATTTCTCCCCAACTATACGGTGGAGGATTTGAGACGGGATTTTCCAAAATTTCATTGTGTGGATGATGTGCAGGCCGATTTTATCCGCCGTTGGGTGGAATTGTTCGTCAAGCACTCCACTACCCGCTGCGAAATGTCCGGAATCGAAAATGTTGACCCGCAACAGGCCTATCTCTTTATCAGCAACCACCGTGATATCACTTTCGACCCGGCAATGCTGCAATACTACTTTTTCATTGAGTACCGCCGTACTTCCAAAATTGCCATTGGCGACAACCTGCTGAAAACCCCCTTGTTGGACCAGGTGGGCCGTCTCAACAAAATGGTGAAGGTGATCCGTTCCGGCTCCCTGCGCGAAAAACTGGCCAACTCGCAACGGCTCTCCGCCTATATCCAATACAGTCTTTTTGAAGAGAAGGAATCCGTATGGATAGCACAGCGCGACGGTCGTACTAAAGATGGCAATGATTTTACTAAACAGGGACTCCTGAAAATGGTGTCCATGGGCCACGACAAGGATTTGATGGAGACATTGAAGAAAATGAATATTGTTCCTATGGCCATCTCATACGAATACGAACCTTGTGCAAAGCTGAAAGCCCGCGAAATGGCGCTCAGCGAGAATGGAAAACATTACGAAAAACGCCCGGGCGAGGATTTTGAAAGCATCAAACATGGCATTTTCGACCCAAAAGGCCAAGTGTCGCTCGTTCTATGCAAACCATTGCAAGAAGAGTTGGATAGTATTCCACAAGAATTAAATAATAATGACAAATTGTTTAATGTTTGTCATCTTATTGATAATCAAATATATGAGAATTACAAATTGTATGCCAACAACTATATTGCATACGATTTGATGCATGGCGATAGCCGATATTCGGAATTTTACACGCCTGAACAGAAAGCGCATTTTGAACAGTATCTGCAGCGTGAGTCGGTAGTGCAAGATGTGACGAAGGAAAAGATGATGGATTATCTGCTCCGTATCTATGGAGTACCCGTGGAAAACCATTATAATAAGCCAGTTAACAGAAGACAATAGAATTAAACATTAAATAAAATGGATGAAATACAACCCCCCTCGGCGCAAAAAGTGTTGATTATTCGATTGAGTTCAATCGGTGATATTGTGCTGACCACTCCTGTGGTAAGGGCTATCAAAAGCCAAATGGAAAATGTAGAGCTGCATTTTCTGACAAAGAAGGTTAACGAACAAATTGTGAATTCCAATCCCCATATCGATAAAGTTCATTTGTACGATGAGAAGACCCCACAATCAGTGATTAAGGAATTGATGGTGGAGAATTTCGATGTTGTGGTGGATTTGCATAACAACCATCGCTCGAGGCAGGTTGTGCGCAAACTCAAATGTGAAAGCCTTTCCTACAGTAAAGTAGCACTGAGACGGGATGTTTGCGTGTGGTTGAAACTGAATTTTCTTCCCGAATCCCATGTGGTGGACCGTTATTTCGATGCTGTTTTTCCATTAAATGTGCACAATGATCACAAGGGTTTGGATTTTTTTATTCCTGAAGGTGCGGATTTTGACGAAGAAGATTTGCCAATGGTGTTCGAAGACGGTTTTGTAGCCGTGGTGTTGGCCGGTGCCCATGCCACAAAACGCATTCCGGCTTCCAAAGTGGTGGAGATTGGCAGCATTCTGCACAAGCCCATTATGCTGCTGGGCGGTAAGGATGTCTATGAGGCGGGCGAGGAAATTGTGTCACAGCTTGGCGATCGCGCGTACAACGGCTGTGGAAAATATTCACTCTTCCAATCCAGTTCCATTCTGCGACAAGCCGACTGTGTGATTACCGGAGACACAGGATTGATGCATATTGCCGCTGCGTTCCAGAAGCCCATAGCTGTGCTTTGGGGCAATACTATCCCCGAATTTGGCATGTACCCATATATGCCTGGGCACCGTGAGTTGTTTCGCAATTTTGAAGTGTATCCGCTCCACTGTCGCCCCTGTGCCAAACTCGGTCGTAAATCGTGTCCCCGCAAGCATTTTAAATGTATGAACCAAATTCCCGCTATGGAAGTCGCCGACTGGGTGAATAATTTTTAAGGATTTTTAGTAATGCTGTTTGACCATCCGATAGAAATACAAGGGAACGCCCTCTTCATCTCCGATGCCCATCTGCGGACACCGGAAGATGCGGATAGCAAGCAGCGTGAAACGATGCTTATCGAACTACTGGATTCAAATAAAGGTCAATTTCAGCATCTTTTCCTCTTGGGCGATATCTTTGACTTTTGGTTCGAATATGGAGATGTGGCCCCCAAGGGTTATTTCCGTCTCTTCAACCTGCTCTATGAACTGAACCAGTCGGGTGTTAAAATTTATTATTTCACCGGCAATCACGATATGTGGGTGCAGGATTATTTTACTCAACAGTTTGATTGTCAGGTGTTTTACAATCAACAAGCGTTTGTCCTGAACGGCAAACGCTGCCTGGTTGGACATGGAGACGGGTTAGGTGGCAAGCAGCGTCGCTACAATTTTATCAAGCGTGTTTTTGGTTATAAGCCCAACCGCGTGCTTTACAGCATGTTGCATCCCAGGCACGCCTTCGCTATTGCCCGCCACTTTTCCGCCCGCAGCCGCGCCTCCCACAAACCTGAGGTTTTCACCTTTAAGAATGAAGAGGAGTTTCAAGTGCAGTATGCCCGACAAATACTTGAACAAGAGCATGTTGACTTTTTCATATACGCACACCGGCATATTCCGGTAAAATATCCGCTTAGCGAAAATTCCTGCTATTTCAATACGGGCGACTGGCTGATAAATTACAGTTTTTTGACCTATAACGAAACGGATGACGCCCCAATGCTACATTGTGCGGGCAAATGATAATATAATTATGTAAAGATGCACGGCTGTGCATCTCTTATTACGGCCATGCGTCTCTTATTAACACAGATTAACATGACAATAGACCAGAATATCTCCATACCCGCCGACCATCGCGCCGGCTTCGTGAACCTCATCGGCAACCCCAATGTGGGCAAAAGCACCCTGATGAACCAACTGGTGGGCGAGAAAATCTCCATCATGACATCCAAGGCGCAGACCACGCGCCATCGCATCAAGGGCATTGTCAACGGCGACAATTTCCAGATTGTCTATTCCGACCTGCCCGGCGTGCTCGACCCCGCCTACATGATGCAGAAGATGATGATGAAGTTTGTGGTGGACTCGTTGCAGGACGCCGACATTATTCTCTATTTGGTGGAGTGTGGCGAAACCAAATACAATGCCGAACTGGTTGAGAAAATCAAATTGCTTGGGCGACCTATAGTTCTTATTATCAATAAAATAGATAAATTTTCAACCGAACAGGTGGAAGAGTCCAAAGCGCACTGGCAGGAGATTTTCCCCGATGCCGATGTGTTTGCCATCTCGGCTTTGAAAGGACTGAATATTGATGCTTTGCGGGAACGCATAGTGTCGCTTTTGCCGCTTTGCCCGCCTTATTTTCCAAAAGACGCGCTCACCGACCGTCCTATGCGCTTCTTTGTTTCCGAACTCATCCGCGAGCAAATTCTTCTGCAGTATAAGAAGGAGATTCCGTACAGTGTTGAGGTAGTGGTGGACAGTTACAAAGAAGACGAAAATCTTATTCGTATCGGAGCCACTTTGTATGTGGAACGCGACACGCAAAAAGCCATCATCATCGGCAGCAAGGGCAGCGCCATCAAGAAACTGGGCACCGACGCTCGCACCTCCATTGAGGATTTTCTGCAAAAGCATGTTTTTCTGGATTTGTCCGTCAAGGTACTCAAAGACTGGCGCAACAGCGAGTTGCTGATGAAGAAGTTCGGATATGATTACGGGGATTAATGAGACCGACGCATCCCCTGTTTTTTTGTATTTTTGCGTTCCTTAAAAAACAGTGTTCAATATGGCAATCTTAGTAAAAAACATCAAACAACTGGTACAAGCTGAACCCAAGGCGGTGAAGTTCCGCGCGGGAAAGGAGATGCAGCATCTTCCTATTATCGACAACGCTTTTCTTCTTACAGAGGGGGACAAAATAAAGGACTTTGGTCTGATGTCGGAACTTTCCGCTGACAAATTGAATAAAATTAAGGAAAACATTGAGGAGATTGATGCTACGGGGCGTATGGTATTCCCGTCTTTCTGCGATTCGCACACGCACATTGTGTATGCGGGCAGTCGCGAGGTGGAATACATCGACAAAATCAAAGGGCTTTCCTACGAAGAGATTGCCAAGCGCGGCGGAGGTATCCTCAATTCGGCCAAGCGCTTACACGAAACCTCTGAGGATGAGTTGTTTGACAGCGCGTGGCTCCGTCTCGAAGAGATGGCTTCGTATGGCACAGGCGCCGTGGAAATCAAGAGCGGCTACGGCCTCTCCACCGAGGATGAGCTCAAAATGCTGCGCGTCATCCGCCGACTGAAGGAAAAATCGCCCCTCACCATCAAGGCCAACTTTTTGGGCGCGCACGCCGTGCCGTTGCAATACAAGCAGAACCCTGACGAATATGTCGATCTCATCATCAACGAAATGATCCCGCTGGTGGCCGCTGAGGAGCTGGCGGACTTCATTGATGTATTCTGCGACAAAGGCTTCTTCACCTGCGAGCAGACCGAGCGTATGCTGATGCAGGGCATCAAATACGGGTTGCGTCCCAAAATCCATGCCAATGAAATGGATTACTCCGGTGGCATTCAGGTGGGCGTGAAATACAACGCCATCTCCGTGGACCATCTGGAATACACGGGCGATGAGGAGATTGCTGTGCTGAAAGGCAGCGAGACCATGCCGACTATCCTGCCGGGTGCGGCTTTCTTCCTGGGCATGGTGTGTGCTCCAGCGCGCAAGATGATTGAAAGCGGCCTACCCGTGGCCCTCGCCTCCGACTATAACCCTGGCTCCTGCCCATCCGGCAACATGCAGCTTGTGGCTGCCATGGGTTCTGTGATGTACAAAATGCTCACGGAAGAAGTAATCAACGCCACCACCATCAACACAGCGTACGCCCTGGGCGAACCCGACAAAGTGGGCTCCATCACCAAAGGGAAACTGGCCCACTTCTACATTACCAAGCCAATGGACACCATCTACTACATGAGCTACGGCTTCGGCAGCAATAAGGTGGAGCAATATTTCCTCAATGGAAAAAAACAATAGTTAACGCGCAATCACCAGCTTTTTTGAAATATTCCCAATCGATACGATGTAAGTGCCGTCACGCAAATTACATTGTATGGGGATCCTATTTTCCCCCTCCGCATAGAACAAGGAATTTTTATAACAGATTCGTCCTTGCATGTCTTTGATAATAATACGCGTGATGCCAAAATTATCGGCGTTGAAAAAAATGCTGAATTGATTGGTGGCTGGATTTGGATATATGACAATGCTCTTGGCAATTTTATATGAAAAATCCTTGAAGTTGAAATAGTCGCTTAAACTGTCCAACAAGATTTGTGGCCGTTGGCGAAGAAACTTATCCACTTCTTCAATCCGCTTGTTCCAAAGTTTCATATTGGTTGGTTTGCCGAAACGTTCTGATTGTCGAGCAACTTCATCTTGAATCAGATTTTGTGCTTTATTTAAATATAGATGTGTGTAATTGTATGATAAATATGTGTTAATAAGATTGTTGTATCGTTCTATAAATTTTCTTCTAAAGGATTTGTTCTGCAAAAGTTTGCGAAACATAAGGGTAGATTGTGCGTTGGTAGGCCAATCTTGTGTGCTTTCGCTGACCGCATTGGAAAACACCAAGGATTGTACGTATTTGAATCCAGCGTCCCCGTCGTAAAAAAACCATCTCCATTTTCTTCCAGGTACTTGCCAACAGCGCATATTGTTTGCGGGCCAGTCTGCGTTGGCGATGAAGATTTCCAATATTTGGTAATCTATAAAATTATCAATATCAATCATTTCGCATAATTGTTGATATTGTATTGAATCGGAAAGATCGGCTGATTTCAGCCATTCCATCATGTTTATAAAATTTGTGCCTTCACCCGCCTCCACAACGGAAAACCAGTTTCCCATGATATTGCAAAAGTCATGGTCGAAGTCATAATGGTCTTCCACATAGCGTTCATCCGCTTTTTCATGAATGAAATAGATACCCCAATATTCCCCATTAAGGAATAAGACTATAGGGCGTGAGGCCATGTTGTCCACATTCAAATCATGAGCGATGAGACTGCTCAAATAATCTTCAAATCCGGCTTCTGTCCATGAACAGGCGAAAGGTTTCAGTACCAGATGTTTGAAACTGGTCACGTCGTAGTTTTCAAAAATACCGTGTGAAAACCTTTTTTTGCCGTATTCCTCCCTGGCGTAGATTTTCAATCCCTTCTGCTGGTGCCGGCGTCCGTTGCCCCCGTGGGTGCGCAGTCCTGCTTGCTGATTGAAACCACCATTGTTCTCCGCGTAGTATTCCACATTGCACAGACGCTCCCATTCCTGCCCGGTCATGTAGTAATTGCCCGTCCAGTGGGGATTGTCCTCCACGAGATGCACACCTGGAACCATGATGCCAGTGTTGAAATCAAACAAATCGACTGAATCTGCACAAAGCGACATAACCGGTAATCCATGAAAATCGCAGCCTAAAGACTGGATGAAATAGGATTGGGTTACCACCGAACTGACGCGGTTGCCTGCCTCATCGAACACGGCAGCCCGAATGACAATGGCCCTGAAAATGGAATCGGGCAAAAACTGGTCTTCGTCAGGAGGTGTGATGTGCTGCTGATAAAAATTGGAAGACGAATACAATTGCCGATTTACCTGCAGCGGTTGAGTATAGAGATGTGAAGAACGAGTGGGCGTGCCGCCGTTCAAGGTGTAATAGATATGATTCTGCGGGTTGTTGCACTGCAACGTCAACAGAAAAGGATCGTCGTAAACACCTCCGCTTCTGGAAAAGACCACATAATCCTGTTGCGCACAAAGCAGCAGGGGAAATAGGAATATGAAACATAAGAGCAGTTTTCTGACGATTAGAGACTTCGCCTTTACCCCAGCACCTAGCACCACTTTCACCTCTTGTACCTCCTTCACTCGTTTATCCAATTATTCCCGAAATAATGATGATCAGCAATGCTATCGGGGATACGAAACGCAGGATGAAATAGTAGAGTTCGAACGCTTTTACTTTGAGTGTGCCGCTGTTGGAGAGTTCGTCCTTCACTTCCACTTTCGGGAAGAACCATCCCAGGAAGATAGTCATCAGCAGGGCGCCGATGGGCATCAGGTAGGAGGCGGTGATGAGGTCAAAGAGGTCGAAGATGGTTTTTCCGAACAGGGTGGCGTCTTTCAGCGGACCGAAAGAGAGGTTGCAGAATGCGCCGATGAGGAACACCAGCAGCGTGCTGAAGAAGGAGGCAACGCCCCGTTTCCAGTGGAATTCCTCCACACCGAAGGCCACCAGGATTTCCAGCAGCGAGATGGTGGAAGTAAGCGCGGCAATACCCAAAAGCAGGAAGAAAATAATGGCGAACAGCGTGCCTGCAGGCATGCTGTTGAACACATTAGGTAATACGATGTAAACCAGTTCAGGACCGCTGGCGGGGTTCATGCCAAAGGCGAAGACTGCCGGAAAGATGACAATACCGGCCAGGATGGCCACCAGCGAGTCGCATCCGGCAATCCATAAGCTGGTGTTGAACAATTTGTCTTCTTTGCGGATGTAGGAACCGTAGGTCACCATGGCGCCCATGCCTATGCTCAGTGAGAAGAACGACTGGCCCAGAGCCGCCAGGATGCTGGAGCCGGTGAGCTTGCTGAAGTCGGGGTTGAAGAGGAACGCCAACCCTTCTTTGGCTCCGGCGCCCAGCGTCAGCGAACGCACGCTCATGAGAATGAGCAGGATAAACAGTATGGGCATCAGGATTTTGGACACTTTCTCAATACCTTTTTGCACACCCATCACAATTACCGAACCAGTGAGGATGAGGAACAAACCTTGGTATAGCAATGGCCAGAAAGAGTCTTGCGTAAATGATTGGAAGAGTTGGGTGATGGCTTCAGGTTCTTTTCCAGAAAGATGTCCGCGGCAGGAAAGTACAATATAATTGAGGGTCCAGCCGGCCACCACGCTATAAAAGGCGTAAATGAGAAATGCGGCCACAATGCCGAAGATTCCGAGGGTTATCCAGCCTTTATTACCATGGCTGAGTTTCCTGTAAGCGCCCACCACATTGCTTTGCGCGCGGCGTCCGATGATGAACTCGGTCATCATCAGGGGCACGCCGATGAGGATGACGAAAAACACATAAACCAACAGAAAGGCGCCGCCGCCGTTTTGTCCGAGCATATAGGGAAAGCGCCAGATGTTGCCCAGTCCCACCGCACCGCCGGCCGCCGCCAAAATAGCGCCAATATTGGAAGAGAACCCTCGTGTGTAGTTTTCCATATTTGTTGTTTTTATCATTGTAGGGACACGATTCATCGCGTCCCTACAAAATTATGTTGTATTAAAAGGTTGTTAAAATCGTCCGCCTGCGCCACCGCCGCCGAAGCCGCCGCCGCCACCAAATCCGCCGAAGCCGCCACCACTGAAGCCGCCTCCGCTGAAACCTCCGCCACCCCAGTGGCTGCTGGGATAACCGCCCATATAAGTGGGGCCGGTGTAATAACCGCGTCCTGTTCCGCTTCCATAATTGCCGGAACTGGGTGGCATTTTCTTGCTGATTTTGATGAGGATCACCACGGTGACGATGATGAACAGAATGAAAACCAGCAGGGCGATTTCACCGTCCGACGGGTCGTCTTCCAAATCTTTGGCGGAAATTTCGCCCGCCGCCAAAGGTAGGATGTAGGCCAGTGCCGAGTCGATAGCGTCACCATACTTTTCCTCCTTGAGCTCCGGAATCATCTTCTGTTCGATGATGCGCTTGGCGATAGCGTCGGGAATAGCGCCCTCAAGGTCATAACCTACGGATATATAGACTTCTCCGCCACCATTGCTGTTGCGGGGTTTGATGAGGATGACCACACCGTTGCGCTTGTCTTTGGACCGTACACCCCACTGGTCGCCAATCTCGTAGGCGAACTGCGCCGCGGAATAATGGCCCAAATCGTCCACCGTCACCACACAGATCACATTGGAGGTGCTGTCGTTGAACGCCACCAGCCGATGCTCCATATCATCCACTTGCGCAGACGGGATCACCCCCGCAAAGTCATTGACCAAACGGGGTGGATTAGGCGCCGGAGGTATGTCGGATTTGCAAAATCCTCCCACCAGCACACCCAACAGGAGCAGGCAAAGTGCGAGTCTTCTCATGCTTAGTTGAAGTTAAAATCAACCTCAGGGGCCTTGTCAGCGCCTGGAGCGGCTTGGAAGTATCCTTTCTTGTCGAAGTTGAAAATTCCGGCAATGATGTTGTTCGGGAATTTGCGGATGTAGGTGTTGTATTCTTTCACCACCTCGTTGAACTTGTTGCGCTCCACCGCAATGCGGTTTTCGGTGCCTTCCAACTGGGCTTGCAACTCCAGGAAGTTCTGGTTGGCTTTCAAATCAGGATAGCGCTCTACCACCACCATCAAACGGCTCAAGGCGGAACTCAGTTCATCTTGCGCCTTTTGGAATTGCGCGATGGAGGCTTCGCTGAGGTCGTTGGCGTTCACTTGCACGGAAGTGGCTTTGGAACGGGCGTTGATGACCGCTTCCAGCGTTCCTTTCTCATAATTGGCGGCACCTTGTACGGTTTTCACCAAGTTGGGGATGAGGTCCGCACGACGCTGATAGGCGTTTTCCACATTAGCCCAGGCATTGGTGCAGTTTTCGTCTTTTTTGACCATGTTGTTGTATGGTGTTATTAACATGGCGAGCAGTGCAAGGATGATGACTACTACAATAAGAATGATTTTTTTCATTTTCTTATGAATTTTGAATTAATATTGATGATCGTTTTTAATATTGATGGCGCAAAAATAACAATTATTTGGTTTGTTCGAAAATTCTTTGACAAATGCGGTCGCATGCTCCAACATTGTCGTGCACATATTGTTGGCAAATATGGCAGGTTTCCTGATAATAATCCGGATTTTCATCGAATTGTTGAAGCGTATTCAGCATTTCTTTTGCGGAATGAATGGGGAAGGCGCCTTTTTTCTGAACCAGCATCACCGCCTCATTGAATTTGCAGTATTTCGGTCCGAAGAACAAGGGCACGCCGAAGACGGCCGCCTCCAGAATGTTGTGCAACCCGGTTTTGAAAGCGCCCCCAATGTAGGAAATATCGCTGTATTTGTATATCTTGCTCAACACCCCGATGGTGTCAACAATCAGAATATCAGCGTTTTTCAAATTTTCTTCTGAGGATTCCGTATAAAAAACGGTCTTGAATCCGTCAAAGGTTTTCATCACTTCCGCTTTGCGGGTGATTTCATGTGGGGCCACGATCAGTTTGTATCCGTTAAGATGGGCAAAGAGTTCAGCGAGAAGCGACTCATCAGGTCCCCATGTGCTGCCGGCCACAATCAGTTTGCGGTCTTGCTTGAACTGTTGCACAAAATCAAGCGTATAAGGCTGGTTGGCAATGGCATATACGCGGTCGAAACGGGTATCGCCGCACACCTCCACCTGTTTTATCCCGATGCTGTTCAGCAGTTGCTTGGATTCTTCATTCTGCACAAAGAAACCGGAGGTCTTGCCTAACTGGCGGACGAACCACTTGCCGTAGGGTTTGAAGAAGTATTGGTTGGGCCTGAAAATGGCGCTGACATAGTAGAACGGGATGTTCCGATTGGAAAGTTCGCAGATGTAGTTGTACCAAAACTCGTATTTGACAAAAATGGCCATTTGGGGTTGCACAATCTGCAAAAATTTGCGGGCGTGACTTTTTGTGTCGGAAGGCAGGTAGAAAACATAGTCGGGTAGTGTGTCGTTCTTCCGGATTTCGTAGCCGGAAGGCGAGAAAAATGTGGCTAAAATTTTGATATTCGGATTGTTCTGTTTGATTTTCTCTATGATGGGACGCGCCTGCTCGTACTCGCCCAAAGAGGCGCTGTGCACCCAGATGGGATGTTCCTCACCGCTGAAAACAGAGGATAGTTTGTCGAATTGCCCTTTCCTTCCCTGAATCCACAGCCGCGCTTTCTTGCTGAAAAGGGAAGCAATCAAAATACCGATGGTATAGAGAATAATACCAATGGACAGCAGAATGAGCATGATTTATCGGTAATAGAAGGTGGTGACAGATTTTTTCTCGTACAAGGGGATGTTCCAGCCGATTTTGAGCCCGATCAGTCCGCTGAAACCGTTTTTCACACCTGCGGTAGGGCCTTCGTAGAAGATGTAATTCCGGGAGGGTTTGGTCCATGCCTCGTAAAATTCAATGCCACCATAAAAGTTCAGGATTCTGTTTTTCTGGTTGAAAAGATAGCCGATGAACTGGTACATGGCAAAACCGCCTGAGAGATGGTCGTATCCCTTTTTGTAGTCCCCATCCAGTTGGGGCACTTGATTGTTGTAGTCGTTGATGCGGATCTTGTGTCCGAAATAGCCGCCTCCCACGCGAATCCAGATGCCGGAATTCTTCCAGCGGTCCACCGGGATAAGTTTGCCGATGCCTGCGCCGAACATCCAGTAGCGGCCTTCAAAATAGAGAGTGGCTTTGTTGCCGTTGCCATCCCATATAATGTTGTTTTCGTTGGCCAAATCACCCAAAAAGGCATAGGTGGTGTCGCGCAAGTTCCCGCCGAACATGTAGCTGAGGTTGATGTCGAAAGTCCAGTTCGACTTTGTTTTTATGGTTAAGCCGGTTCCAACCGCCAAGTTGGGTTTGAACCAATCGTGCAAATACCCGAGGGGCAGTTGCCCGGACATAGTAACCCCTGTCCATACCATCATGGCCGCCGTATCGACATAGTTCTTGTCCTTGAAATCAGTTTTGATGTGCGATTGCGCCAGCAAACCCGCAGGCAACACGCACAACCCAATGAGTAGCAGTAAGATGACTTTTTTCATAAAACTGAGTTTTGAAAAACCAAAGTTCAGAATTCAAAGTTCCTAATGGAACCTGAATTCTGAACTTTGAACTATGAATTTTAATTCGTCCGTCCCGGATAAACCTTGAGCGCCTCTTCCAGACACTTCACGGCTTTCTTCAGGTCTTCCACTTTGAGGCAGTAGCTGATACGCACCTCGTTGGTGCCTTTGCCTTTGGTGGAGTAGAAGCCGGTGGCAGGAGCCATCATGGTCGTTTCACCATTGTAGTTGAACTCTTCCAGCATCCATTGGCAGAAGCGGTCGGAGTTGTCGATGGGCAGACGGGCCACGCAGTAGAAAGCGCCTTTCGGCATGGGAACATAGCAGCCGGGGATGGCGTTCACGCCGTTCACCACGGTGTTGCGGCGGGCCACATAGTCGGTGATAACGGCATCAAAGTATTCTTTCGGAGTGTCCACAGCGGCTTCACCCAAAATCTGGCCGTAAGTTGGGGGCGACAGACGGGCTTGGGCAAACTTCATGGCTGTGTTATACACATCCTTGTTGTGCGTGATGAGCGCGCCGGTACGCACACCGCAGGCACTGTAGCGCTTGGATACGGAGTCCAAAAGCACCACATTCTGCTCTAACCCTTCCAACTGCATGACGGAAAAATGTTTAACACCATCATAGCAGAACTCGCGATACACTTCATCAGCAAAAAGGAACAAATCGTGTTTCTTGGCAATTTCGCCTAATTGACGAATTTCTTCTTCTGTGTAAAGATAACCCGTCGGGTTGTTTGGATTGCACACCATAATGGCTTTGGTCTTAGGAGTGATGAGTTTTTCAAACTCCTCGATAGAAGGCAGTGCGAAACCGTTGTCAATGGTGGAAACGATGGGTTTCACCACCACACCGCAGGTTACAGCGAAACCGTTGTAGTTAGCGTAAAACGGTTCCGGAATGATGATCTCGTCGCCCGGATCCATGCAACTGTTGAAGGCGAAAAGAAGGCCTTCGCTGCCACCCGTGGTGATGAGAATCTCATCAGGCGTGATGTCAATGCCCACGCTGTGATAGTATCCCACCAGTTTCTTGCGGTAGCTGAGGTTACCGGCAGAGTGGGTGTATGCGATAACAGGCACATCAGCGTTCTTGACGGCATCGCGCGCTCCCTTCGGAGTCTCAATGTCGGGCTGGCCGATATTCAAGTGATAAACATGGATTCCGCGAGACTTGGCGGCATCGGAAAAAGGCACCAATTTACGAATCGGTGAGGAGGGCATCGTTTGTCCCTTTTTGGAAATTTGAGGCATAATATTTATTAATATGTTGATTATTAGATTAATACCAAATATTGATAATTTCGGCAAATATACATTTTTTATGTATGTATTTTTTATCTTTGCATCGTTTTTAAAAACTAAATTGTATATGAAAAAACTTTACCTCATTTTGTTCTGCCTGGCATTCCTTTCTGGGTACACTTTGCAGGCACAGAACAACGATACTAAAGCGAAAACCGAGAAAACAGCAAAACCCAAAAAACCGAAGAAGGAGAAGAGCGAGACACGCACGGGTTGGACCTTCGGCATTCTGCCTTCGGTGGCCTACGATGCCGACAAAGGTTTCCAATATGGTGTGCTTGCCAATGTGTATGATTTCGGTGACGGATCCGTTTATCCCGAATATTTTCATTCGCTTTATTTTGAGGCCGCCTATACCACGAAACGCTCTGGTTTGTTCCGCTTCGCGTACGACTCCAAGTATCTGATTCCCAATCACCGTCTGAAGATTGACGCTTCCTATTTGCCGGACGCTTTGTGTGATTTTTATGGTTATAACGGTTATCAAACGGTGTATAATGCCGGTTGGGCCAAGAAAAAATTCACGGACACCTATGTCTCCCGCGCTTTTTACAAATCCCAACGGGATCTGTTCCGTGTGGCCGCCGATATTGATGGCCCTATCGCCGGAAATTGGTACTGGAATGCCGGAATCGGACTCCTTGGCTATCAAATCGGCAGCGTGAATCTGGAAATGATCAACCGCAACAAGAAACCGGAAAACATATTGCCCGATGTGGATGGTCTGTACGAAAAATACACCAAATGGGGCATCATCGCGCCCAACGAGGCCAACGGCGGCTGGCACCCCTATCTGCGTGGCGGCTTGACATTCGACAACCGCGATCGCCAGCAAAACACCCACAAGGGTATGAATGCTGAGATTTTCTGGACCTATAATGCCGCCTTTGGCGAGGATAAGGAGTTCAACAATTTAATGTTCAATGCTTCTTTCCGCCATTTTGTGCCGGTGTACAAAGATTATATCACCTTCGCATACCGCGTGGCTGCACAGATGACCGTGGCGGGCAACTCCCCGTTCTATTTGAGCAATTATTACAATAACTTGTTCATCCAGCGTGTTTTATACGAAGGATTGGGCGGTGGAAACACCCTTCGTGGCGTGCTTCGTAACCGTATCACGGCACCCGGATACGCCTTTGCCAATGTGGAGTTCCGCTTCAAAATCTGCAAGTTTGACATCGGCAAGGAACACTTCTTCATCGGTCTCAATCCCTTCGTGGATGCCGGCATGATCCTCCAACCCTATCGTTTGGACGAACGCACTATCCGTCAGAACATTGCGGAAAACGATCCGGAGTTTGATGTTTCCCAATTGGATGACTATATTGTCTTTGGTGATAAAGCGAATGTTTATCATCCGCACTTTTCCGGAGGTCTTGGCCTTAAATTGATGATGAACGACAACTTCGTGCTGTCTGTCGATTGGGCGGTTCCGTTCGACAAACGCGACAACGACGGCATGGCCAATATCTATGTGAAGATGGGTTATATGTTTTAGGATGAAATCATTTGACAATTTTTCGTTAAAAAAACACAACACATTCGGTATGGATGTGTTGTGTTCCCGTTTTATAGAGGTGGAACACCCCGATGAGGTGTCGGAACTGGTTACGGAAGATGTTTTCCAATCCTCTTTTTTCATTCTAGGTGGCGGCAGCAATATCCTGTTCACGAAAGATTTTACTGGTGTTGTGGTGCATCCTGCTTTTAAAGGGATTGAGATACTGGAAGAATCTCAAAATGAGATAGTTATAAAAGTTGCCGCCGGTGAGGAGTGGGAAACCTTGCAGCAATATTGTCTGGAGCGGCAATTATACGGATTGGAAAACCTGATTGGCATTCCCGGCAATGTGGGCAGTGCTCCGGTGCAAAATATCGGTGCCTACGGCACGGAAGTGAAGGATTGCATCGAATCGGTGGAGGGCTGGCGGCTCGACACTAATGCGCCGTTCCGGTTCCCCAACGCGGAGTGCCGCTTCGGCTACCGCGACTCCGTCTTCAAAAATGAACTCAAAAACAAGTGCCTCATTACCCATGTGACCTTCCGTTTGTCCAAAATTGAGCATTATAACCTGAAATATAAGGCGTTGGCTGATGAGCTGCAAAACCGCCAATGGTCGCCTTCCCTGAAAAATGTGACTGATTGCATCCTTCATGTGCGCAATAGCAAACTTCCCGACATCACTAGAATCGGTTGCGCGGGCAGTTTCTTCAAGAATCCGCTGATACCCCAACAGCAGTATGAGCAGCTGAAACAGGAGTTTCCGGATTTGGTGTCCTATCCTGCGCCCGATGGTATGGTGAAACTGGCGGCGGGCCAGCTCATAGAGAAGGCCGGATGGAAAGGTCGCCGGATGGGTGACGCGGGCGTGTACGACAAACAAGCCCTCGTTATCGTGAACTATGGCGGCGCCACTCCGGAGGAAATATTGTCCGTGTGTGACGCCGTGATCCAGGATGTGGAGGCGATGTTTCATGTCCATATCGCCCCGGAAGTCAATATTTTATAGAAAATGTTTTTAACGATCATAAGAACAAAACTATGTGTGGAATAGTAGGTTATATCGGGGAGCAGCAAGCGTACCCCATTCTGATAAAAGGTCTTCATCGGTTGGAATACCGCGGTTACGATTCTGCGGGTGTTTCCATGATTAATAAAGATGGCGAACTCAATATTTACAAGGCCTCCGGTAAGGTTGCGGCCCTGGAGGACAAGTGCGCCGCTCAGGATATCGAGGGTACTGTTGGCATTGCGCATACCCGCTGGGCCACCCACGGGGAACCGAACACGGTGAATGCCCACCCGCATCTTTCGCAGAGCGGAAACCTCTCGCTGGTGCACAACGGCATTATCGAGAACTACAAAACGCTTCGCACCATGCTGGAGAAACAGGGCTATTCGTTTACCAGCGAGACCGACACCGAAGTGCTGGTGCAGTTCATTGAATATACGCAGGTTACGGGCAAGTGCGACCTTTTCACCGCCGTGCAGCGCGCGCTGAAGAATGTGGTGGGCGCGTACGCCATCGCCATTTTGGAAAAAAACAATCCCGACCGGCTCGTGTGCGCCCGCAAAGGTTCACCTCTTGTTATCGGAGTGGGCACCAACGAAAAGGGCAGGAAAGAGTTCTATTTGGGCAGCGATGCCACGCCTATAATCGAATACACCAACCAGGTGGTTTACCTGAAAGACGAGGAGATTGCCTGTCTGGACCGCAACGGTCAAATCGACATCGTAAACCTCGCCAATGTGCACCAGACTCCCGAGATGCATACCTTGAGCTTGTCGTTGGATGAGTTGGAAAAGGGCGGATTCCCGCACTTCATGCTCAAGGAGATTTGGGAACAGCCCAACGCTTTGCGCACCTGTATCAAAGGGCGATTGCACCCGAAAACCAAGGATGTGGTGCTCAGCGGCATCATTGACCACAAGGACAAGTTTGTGAACGCCCGTCGTATCATCATTTGCGCGTGCGGCACTTCCTGGCATTCGGCCCTCATTGGCAAGTATTTCATAGAGGAGGCGGCGCAGATTCCTGTTGAGGTGGAATACGCCTCGGAATTCCGGTACCGCAACCCCGTCATCTATTCCGATGATGTGGTCATTGCCGTGAGCCAGAGCGGTGAAACCGCCGACACGCTGGCCGCCATCCAACTGGCACAGCAGAAGGGCGCTTTCCTTTACGGAGTGTGCAATGTCATCGGTTCCAGTATCGCCCGCGCCACCAACAGCGGCACCTATCTCCATGTGGGTCCTGAAATCGGCGTGGCTTCCACCAAAGCCTTTACGGGTCAGGTTATTACGCTTTGTTTGCTGGGTTTGGCTATCGCCAAGGAGAAACATACCCTTAGCGATGAGATGTTCCACATGCTGGTGGACGAGCTCTACCAGATTCCGGACAAGATGCAGTGGACGCTGGAAAATAACCAGAATATCGACCAGTTTGCCCAAATGTTCACCTACTGCCGCAATTTCATCTTCTTGGGCCGTGGATACAACTACCCGGTGGCACTGGAGGGCGCTTTGAAACTGAAGGAAATCTCCTATCTTCATGCGGAAGGGTATCCCGCCGCCGAGATGAAGCACGGTCCCATCGCCTTGGTGGACGAGGAGATGCCGGTCGTGTTCATTGCCCCGAAACGCGGCATGTACGACAAGATCGTCAGCAATATCCAGGAGATAAAGTCACGCAAGGGCAAAATCATTTCCGTGGTTACGGAAGGCGACACCACGGTGAAGAACATGAGCGACTACTGCTTTACCATTCCCGACACCCGTGACTGCTATGTGCCTCTGTTATCGGTCATTCCGTTACAGTTGCTGGCGTACTATATTGCCACTGCCAAAGGCCGTAATGTGGACCAGCCCCGCAATCTTGCCAAAAGTGTGACGGTGGAATAACCTGTTTGGAACTACGCCGAGACCTTTCCCCAAAATCCTTTTTTTAAGATTTCCCACAACGAAGTCTTATATTGCTATATTTATTTTATCTTTGCAGTTTGTTTTAAAATGGTGTATTGTTTGTCAATGCGCCGGAGTTAGAAACTTATATCGTCAAACATGGATAAAGTAACGATTTTACCATACGACAGGATCTATAAGAACTTCATAGACCCGAAATATCTTCATGATGGGCATGATGAGTATTATTATCGTGACCAGCAAGTGCGGCATCCTGAAAGTGGCTGGCGGCATCTCCGTTCCGATGAGATTGAGCGTCTTGTGCTGAACAATAATAGCGCCTCCAACTGGGATGACATTTGGGTTACCGATGATTTTGACACCAACATGATCCGCAACAACCGGTTTTTCGGCATGGTGCGGATTGGTCGCGTGCGCAACGAGATTCTGCAATACCACGACCTTCGGGTACCCGTGGGCATTTCCGACAGCAGCATCATATCTTGTGATATCGGGAATGACGCTGCCATACATGATGTGCACTACATGGCCAATTACATAGTTGGTGACCGTTGTATTCTCTTCAACATCCAGGAACTATCCACCACCGACCACTCCAAATTCGGCAACGGCGTGGTGAAGGAGGGCGAGCCCGAATCGGTGCGCGTGTGGTTGGAAGTGATGAACGAGAACGGTGGACGCTCTATATTGCCCTTCGATGGCATGATTACTGCCGATGCCTATTTGTGGGCCAAGTATGCAGACGACACCCGCCTGCAAGAACGGTTGAAGGAGATTACACAAAAGCATATTGACAATCACCGTGGTTTTTATGGCACTATCGGTGAGAGTTGTGTGATTAAGAATTGTTGGATTCTGAAAGATGCCAAAATCGGGGCGCATTGCTATATCAAGGGCGCTTCGAAGCTGAAGAATGTCACCATCAACTCTTCCGAGGAGGAACCCACGCAGATAGGCGAGGGTGTGATTCTGGTGAACGGCATTACCGGCTACGGATGCCACATTTTCTATTCGGTCACGGCCACGCGCTTTGTGTTGGGTGACAACTGCAACTTGAAATACGGAGCCCGCCTGCTGAATTCCGTGTTGGGCGACAACTCCACTATCTCCTGTTGCGAAGTGCTTAACAATCTGATATTTCCATCGCATGAGCAGCACCACAACAACTCGTTCCTCATTTCCGCATGTGTGATGGGGCAGAGCAACATGGCGGCCGGCGCCACGATGGGTTCCAACCACAACAGCCGTGCCACTGACGGCGAGATTGTGGCCGGGCGCGGCTTCTGGCCCGGACTCTGCACCAGTGTCAAGCACTCCTCCAAGTTCGCTTCTTTCACTTTGTTGGCCAAGTCCGATTTTCCGCACGAACTCAATATCATGCTGCCGTTCAGTTTGGTGAATAATAACCCCAAAACCGACGAACTGGAGGTGATGCCTGCCTATTGGTGGATGTACAACATGTATGCCATTGCGCGCAACACTTCTAAGTATCAGAAAAGAGACAAGCGTCTCCGTAAAATCCAAAATATTGAGTTCGAGACTTTTGCGCCCGATACTATGGAAGAGGCCATTGAGGCGCGCAAGCTTTTGGAGGGTTGGACCGCTAAGGCCTATTTGCTGCAACAGGGCACCTTTGATCCCGCTATGGATTTCAAGGAGCTGCGCAAAATCGGCAAGAATTTGTTGGATACTGAACCGGAAACCGCCAAAAAATTGGAGGTCTTCGGCGAAGGCATGGAATGCGGCCACCGTAAAGTGCGTATTCTGAAAGCGTATCAGGCCTATCATGCTTACGGTGATATGATTATCTATTATGCGGTGAAGAACATTGTCCGCTTCCTGCATGAGAATCCCTCTTTCTCCATGGAGGATCTTCGCAAGGAGATGGAGAGCAAGCGCCAGCGCGAGTGGATTAACCTTGGTGGCCAGCTGATGAATGGTGATGAGGTGGAGAAACTCATCCATGACATCAACTATGGGGTTTTGAATAATTGGGAGGAGATTCACCATCGGTACGACGAGATTTGGAGAAGTTATCCGATGGAGAAGCTGCGTCATGCTTATCTTTCGCTGATTTTCTTGCATAAGGATGAAACCGCCACGCTCACGCCCGAGTTATGGCAGCAGGCGCTCAAAGACGCCAAACGCATCCAGCAGTTCATCTGCGACCAGGTTTACATCACCCGCAAGAAGGATTACGACAACGAGTATCGCAATGCCACCTTCCGCAACGAAGCCGAGAAGATTGCCGTCATCGGGGAAATTGATGAGGTTGGTTTTGTGAAGCAGATCCGCGAGGAAACCGCAGCATTTTTTGAAAAAATAGATATGTTTGCCAAGTAGAACGGCAACCCTATGTGGTTGCCTAACAAAGAATAACAATAAAACCTAATATTATGCGAGTTATCATCAAAAACAACTACGACGAGATGTCCAAATGGGCAGCCCAACACATTGTGGAGCGCATCAACGCGTTCAATCCCACGGCTGAAAAACCTTTTGTCTTGGGGTTGCCTACAGGTTCAACTCCTATAGGGACCTACAAGGAACTGGTTCGTCTGCATAAAGAAGGGAAAATCTCATTCGCCAATGTGGTCACCTTCAACATGGACGAGTATGTGAAGATTCCGGAAAACCATCCCGAAAGTTACCATTCGTTCATGTGGAACAATTTCTTCAACCATATTGACATCAAGAAGGAGAATGTCAACATTTTAAACGGCAATGCCGACGATTTGGAAGCCGAGTGCCAGCGTTATGAGGAGAAAATCAAATCCTACGGTGGCATTGACCTGTTCATGGGCGGCATCGGTCCCGACGGACACATCGCGTTCAACGAGCCGGGCTCCTCGCTCACATCGCGCACGCGCGTGAAGACGCTCACGATGGACACCGTCATCGCAAACTCCCGCTTCTTTGACAACGACATCAACCAAGTGCCTAAGACGGCCCTTACGGTGGGCGTGGGCACCGTGATGGATGCACGCGAGGTGATGATCCTGGCCAACGGCCATGGTAAGGCCCGCGCACTGGCCGCCGCCATCGAGGGTCCCGTCAGCCAGATGTGCACCGTTTCCGTGCTCCAGCTGCACCCCAAGGGCATTATCGTATGCGATGACGCCGCCTGCGATGAGATCACCTACGGCACGGTAAAATATTTCAAAGATATAGAAGGTAGATAAAATTCCGTAGAGACTCATGGCCATGCGGCTCATTGGGAATTCACAAATATTAATGATAAAATAAAAAATGTTAATTATATGAACATTTCAGTTGCCGGCACCGGATATGTCGGATTAAGCATTGCAACATTGTTGGCGCAGCACAATCATGTGACCGCTGTGGACATTGTGCCTGAACGCGTGGATATGGTAAACAACAAGAAATCACCGATTCAGGACGATTACATTGAAGAATATTTGGCTCATAAACCGCTTGATCTACGCGCCACGCTGGATGCGGACGCCGGTTATCGGGATGCCGATTTCGTGGTGATTGCCGCCCCCACTAACTACGACAGTCAGCGGAACTTCTTTGACACTTCGGCAGTGGAGGATGTCATCCAGAAAGTGTTGAAGGTCAATGAAAAAGCAATCATGGTGATCAAAAGCACCATTCCGGTGGGTTATACCGTACAGGTGCGCGAGAAGTTCAAGGGTGCCGACGGCAAATTGCCGAACATCATCTTCGCGCCCGAGTTTCTGCGTGAGAGCAAAGCGCTGTACGACAATCTCTATCCATCCCGTATCATCGTGGGATATGATCAAAACGATGCTTTTTTGGAGGAAAAAGCGCATGTTTTTGCGGATTTGATCAAGCAAGGAGCTATCAAAGAGGATGTGCCGGTGCTTTTTATGGGGAGCACAGAGGCCGAGGCGGTGAAACTTTTCGCTAACACCTATCTTGCGCTCCGCGTTTCTTATTTCAATGAACTGGACACCTACGCCGAAATGAAAGGGCTGAACACCAAGCAGATCATTGACGGCGTGTGCCTGGATCCGCGTATCGGCACGCATTACAACAACCCCAGTTTCGGCTACGGCGGCTATTGCCTGCCCAAAGACACGAAACAACTTCTCGCCAATTACGCTGATGTGCCCCAAAACATGATGTCCGCCATCGTGGAGAGTAACCGCACCCGCAAGGACTTTATCGCAGACCGCGTGCTCAACATGGCTGGCTATTACGATTACTATAACCGCGGCGACTTCAACCCTTCGGAGGAGAAACAGTGCGTGGTGGGCGTTTACCGCCTGACCATGAAGAGCAACTCCGACAATTTCCGCCAATCCTCCATCCAAGGCGTGATGAAGCGCATCAAGGCAAAAGGGGCAACCGTGATTATCTACGAACCCACCCTGCAGGATGGCACTACTTTTTTCGGCAGTCTGGTGGTGAACGATTTGGAGAAGTTCAAAGCGGAGTCACAAGCCATCATCGCCAATCGCTATGATGCGTGCCTGGACGATGTGCACGAAAAAGTCTATACCCGTGATATTTTCATGAGAGATTAATAAATTACATAAAACAACTATAAAAACCTGATTATGAATAATTTGAAGATTGCTGTAATAGGGTTGGGATATGTGGGACTCCCATTGGCCCGCCTCTTTTCCACAAAATACCCCACGGTTGGTTTCGACATGAACCAATCGCGTGTGGATGCCTTGATGCAAGGCCATGACGCCACATTGGAAGTGGATGACGCTCTTTTGCAGGAGGCCATTGAAAAACACGGTTTCCGTTGCACAACGTGTTTGGACGATATTCGGGATTGCAATTTCTATGTGGTGGCGGTTCCCACTCCGGTGGACGAGAACAACCGTCCGGACCTCAAACCGCTTTGGGGCGCGTCTGAAACCGTCGGCAAGGTGATTTCCAAGGGTGATGTGGTGGTGTATGAGTCCACCGTTTATCCCGGTGTTACGGAAGAGGAGTGTCTTCCTGTGGTGGAGAAGGTCTCCGGACTCAAGTTCAATGTGGATTTTTATGCCGGATATAGTCCTGAGCGTATCAATCCGGGCGACAAGCAGCATACAGTGGAGAAAATCAAGAAGGTGACTTCCGGTTCTAAACCCGAAATCGCCGACTTGGTGGATGAGGTGTACAACTCCGTGCTGGTGAACGGCACGCATAAGGCACCCAGCATAAAAGTGGCTGAAGCCTCCAAAATCATCGAGAACTCCCAGCGCGATGTGAATATCGCCTTCATGAACGAACTGGCCAAGATTTTCAACGCGATGGGCATTGACACGCACGATGTGATTGAGGCCGCCGCCAGCAAGTGGAATTTCATCAAACTCAGCCCCGGTCTTGTGGGCGGGCACTGCATCTCAGTGGATCCTTATTATCTCATCCAGAAGGCCCAGGTATATGGCGTTTTGCCTCGTGTGATGAGCAATGCGCGCCGTTTGAACGACGGCATGGGCGCGTATGTGGCCAATCAAACCATCAAGTGTATGAACAAGAAGGGTGTGATGGTGAAGGACTCCAAGATTCTTATTTTGGGAATTACATTCAAAGAGAACTGCCCCGATATCCGCAATACGAAAGTGGTGGACATCTATCATACATTGGAAGAATATACGGACAATATTACGGTTTACGACCCTTGGGCGAATGCGGAGCATGTGAAACATGAGTACGGAATCGAGGTTAAGAATTCAAAGGACAAAATTCAAGAGTCTAAGTACGATGCCATCATATTGGCAGTGGCGCACAAGGAGTTTCTTGACATGGATGTGCGTGCCCTCGTCAAGGAAGGCGGCGTGGTGTATGATGTGAAAGGGGTTCTCCCGCGTGAGGTTGTGGATGCCCGATTGTGATCGTTGAATTAGTGCATTTTTCTATGAAGAAATCAGTTGTCATTATTTTGCTGTTGTTTCTGTTCATGAAGTTGCCCGTTTTGGCACAAAACCAGTCCGATTCCGCAAAGAGCCAGTCGTTGTCTCCGATAGATTTCGGCCTTTTTGAAGCCCAATCTGATTCGGAACGCTACGAAGTGCTCTATAAGACGCATATAGCTGCGCTGAAAGCGGATGTGGATGTGGATTATAGTGGGATTGACACGCTGACCATTGAGGTGACCAAAACATCGCAACGCATCCCTCTGGGCCGGGTTTCCGATTTCAAGGGATTGCGTCTGCGTGTCCGCAACAAAAGCAAATTGACCTATCTTTTTGAGCGCAAACAATCCGCAAAGAGTATAACCATTGACAAGTCATTGCTAGACGGGGAGGATTTTTCTTCGGTCCCCGAACTGGCAATGGGCCTTTATCAGCTGACGATAGAGGACCAGAACCCTTGGGTGGAGAAGCGCGAAGGGCACAACTACGCCGCTACTCGCCGCGATATCCTGCTCATTTGTGACGGATTGAGCCGCAACAATACGGTCGCACCCTATAATAATGCGTATTCCGATCCCAAATGCACCCTTTGTGCCATGGACGAGGATGAGAAACCTGTTGTGATACAGAATCTTACATTTCTGCGTGATGAGGGCAACACTTACAAGGTAATGCTGTTCTCCATCAGTCAGCAAAACAATTTGCAATTCCGCAACATCACCGTCAAGACTCCTGACAGCAAGCTCACCGCAGACGCTGTTTTCGATATCAGTAACTGCACCAATGTGTTGTTTGAGAATGTCACCATCGATGGAACTTACTCGCGCAGCGACTATTATGGTTATGGAATCCTGATGAATAATGTGTGGAACAGCCGTTTTGTCCGCCTCGTGGGACATGCCAAATGGGGGATTTTCGGCACCAACAATATCAATATGGCCACATTGCAGGAGTGCGACCTTAATAGGTTCGACATACACTGTTATGGTAGGGATGTGGAGATGAAAAGTTGCAAGTTCAGCAATCTTTACAATCAGTTTTCGTCTTTATATGGCACATTGTCCTATAAAAAATGCCGTTTTGTGAATTTTGTTCCGGTTTTGTTGGAGCCCTCCTACAATGCTTATACTCCTTTCGAGCTAAAGATAGAGGATTGTGTGTTTGATGCTTCGTCCAGTCGTTATTTCCTTGTTTCTGCTGGAAAATTGGATGGACCTGCCAATACCCGTCCCGAATTGGCAAAAAAATGCTGGCCGAATGTCACCATTAAGAATATGACCGTAAATGTGCCGGATGATGTGAACCAGTTTGTCATTTTCAATCCCAAGACCAAACAAGAGAAGGAAAATGTGATTTATTCCCTTAACAAACTGATCATTAATGGTTTGAAATTCAATTATTCGGGCAGTGGCCATGCGGCGGATTTGTACCTCTCCAACCGTTATGTGAAGTTGGGCCAGGGATACCAATGTGATATCAGTCATTTGGATATCATCCCGGTTGCCGATGCGAAAATCGCGCAAGCTGAAACCAAGTACAAGTATCCCGCCAGTCTGCATTTGAATTTGCGCTATTCTGCCAAGGATGTCATTAAGGTTTCCAATTCGCGCCTGAACTACAATGTGAATGCCAACGAGGCCTATACTATTGTGTTTGAGCGCTGTACATTGGGCCATGTGCGCTACACTTCCGCGCAAAACAGCGCCAAAAGGACCTACAAGAATTGTAATATATATCTGAATTGTTCCGATGACATCTTCTATTTCATCGACAATCATGCGGTGTATAAAGGTTCCTTATTCATCCCTTGCGATCCCAAGCGCCAGTTGAGTTTCACCGGCAGCAACAATGATGTGATTATGAAAGATTGTCGGGTGCGCAATCGCCCGCACTTGATGTTCAAAGGGTCGCAGGACAACCGGGAGTTCAAGAATTTCCAGTTGAAAGGCAAGCGATAAACAAAAAAACAGCATCCATTCGGATGCTGTTTTTTTCATAGATAATTATTACTTTTAGTCAGCGAGATCAGTAAAGAGTTCTCTTATATCGTTGTTCCCTTCATACATCGGTTGGAAGTTCATGGTCATGGTTTCCGTGGGAGCGGAAGACTCCATGATTTTGTACCGGTTGATGGCAGGAGTTTGGGTTACGATATCGAAATTGGAAAAGATATCGCCGTCATCTTTTATTTTTTGAGGGCCAGCCGGTCTGTTCTGCTCGAAAGCGAAAGGGTCTTCGGGCATGTTGTTGGTTTGTGCGGCTGGTTGGGCGCTCACGTTGGGAATGAGGTTGTCAATGTCGTTATTAGGTGTATCTTGGGTGAAGATAACCTCATTTTTCTTCTCCTCATTGAACACGATTGTGCGTTCTTGTTTGGGTTCAGCTTTGGAATTGAAATTGGTAACGATGACCGAAAGTTTGATGGACTCGCCCAGACTCTCGTCCAAACCGCGTCCCCAGATAACACGGGCGTTGCGGCTTTGGATTTTCTCGAATTTCTCGGTGAGACTGTCCAATTCCGACATTTTGAGTTTTTTGTCGGGACCATAACTGATGAAGAACAGGAAGTTCTGTGCTTCGGAGATGGCGTTTTCGTCCAATAACGGACAATCCAGAGCGTCTTGAACCACTTTCTCAACGCGGTTTTCGCCTTGGGCGACTGCCAAGCCGAGCATGGCTTTTCCGCTGTCTTTCATGATGGTTTGAACATCGTTGAAGTCCACATTCTGGGCGTAGTTCACGGTGATCAACTCAGCGATGCACTTCACGGCGTTTTTGAGGACATCGTCGGCATATCCGAATGCGCTGTCCAAATCCTCATCGTTGTAGTACTTGATCACATTCTGGTTTTTGATGGTGATGAGGGAGTCCACATGTTTGGACAGTTCGTTGATACCCTCGTTGGCCAGTCGTGTGCGTTCCGCACCTTCAAATTTGAAGGGGGTGGTGACCACACCGATGGTGAGAATGCCCATGTCGTGCGCTATTTCAGCGATGACGGGGGAAGCACCAGTACCGGTGCCTTTACCCATACCGGCGGTGATGAAGAGCATGCGGGTTTCCTTTCCGATGAACTCTTGGATTCGTTCTTTGCTTTCCATGGCGTATTGGCGTGCAACTTCGGGTTGTGCTCCGGCGCCCAAGCCGTTGCCTAATAACAGTTTGTCGGGCACGGGCGTGCTTTCCAGGTGGCCACGGTCCGTATTGCAAATCAGGAAGTCAACACCTACGATGCCTTCGCTGTACATGTGTTTTACAGCATTGCTGCCGCCACCGCCAACACCAATGACTTTGATGATGGATGAAGGGCTGGCTTTTTCGCCATAATCCGGTGTGAAATTAATTTTATCTGTCATAATTATGAATGGTTTTTTATTATTCTTACTTAGGTTTGGTCAGGTTAGGATATGCTTTCCAGGAGGTCTTTGAGATATCCTGGAATCTTTTCGAAAATATTGACTTTGTTGGGGTCTTTCTCTTTTGCGGTTTTGACTTTGGGCTCTTTTTTGCGTTTGCCGCCGAAGAGTCCGCTGCCGCTTTTCTCACTGTCGTCTTTCGTCTCATGGGCAACTGGAGCCGTGGTGATGTTTTCCGTCTCAATGCCGAACTTGAGCAATCCGAGAGCAGTGGCAAACATGGGGTGCTTGAGTTCGGTGGGGATGTTGTGCGCGAAACTGGCACCAGGCACGCCTATGCGCACGGGCAACTGCATGGAGAACTGGCACAACTCACGGATGTTGCGGAGGTTGGCGCCACCGCCGGTGAGCACGAGACCGGCAAAAAGACGGTCCTTGTATCCGGAATTCTCAATCTCGTTCTTGACGATGTTGATAATCTCCTCCTGCACACGGCAGTATATAATCTGAGCCAAGTTGTATTCGCTGATCTGGATGGCGTCTTGCCCGTACGGTCTGGGAATGGTGATGATGTTGTTGGCGTTGCTCTTCTCCACCACACAGGTGCCGTAACGTATTTTCAGTTGCTCAGCCACATCTTCCGAGATATGGCACACTTGCGAAATGTCTTTGGTGATGATGTTTCCGCCGATAGGGATCACTTTGGTGAAAACAGGGTTGCCGTCCACAAAGATGACCATGTCGGTGGTTCCACCGCCGATGTCAACCAGCACCACACCCTCTTTTTTCTCATCCTCGCTCAGGCAGGCCAAACCGGATGCGATGGGCTCGAGTACGATGTCGCGGACTTCCAAACCGGCGTCATTCACGCATTTTACGATTTTGCTGATTTCACGCACATTGCCGGTGATGATTTGATACAGGCCGATGACCTCATTGCCGAGCTCGCCAACCGGGTCAAGCGTCTCGCGTGAATGGTCAATCTGGTAGCGCTGGGGAATCACATCGATAATCTCCTCCCCGGGGTTCAAGGTCACTTTGAACACATCCTTCTTCAACTGCTCGATCTCCTCCTTGCTGATGGGTTCTTCCAGACCGTGACGGTAAAGTATGTGGTTGTATTTGCTGGTCTTGATGTGATGACCGGCAATGCCGGCATATACCGACTCAATCTCCTGGTTGGAGCGCTGGGTGGCAATGTCTTTGGAAAGGGTGATGCCTTCTGTGGTTTTGAGGATATTCTTGATTTCACCGAACTCCACGCCGCTGGACTCGCTCTTGCCATAGCCTACTACCTCTATCTGTCCGTTGTCGTTACGAAAACCTATTACAGTGGCGATTTTTGTTGTACCGATGTCAAGGCCCACCACCATGCCGTTATTCGTAGAAGTTTTATCCATAATATCCTTGTTTTTCCTTGTTTTGTTATTTTCTTTTTGCGATTATTCTGTTTTTGTATCGGGCATCCAGCATCGTGTATGTGTCATACCCTTTGCGGGAAAGACCTTCTTTGTAAATTACTCTCAAGTTGTCCAGCTTCTCATCGGTGTCGCTGTCGGAACCGAACAGGATGATCTGGTTGCCGATGGTGGACACCAGTTCCAGTTGGCGCTGCTCGTTGACATAAATCTGCCGGAACTGCGCGGTGTAAAACTCATCAGCCAAAATCTTGTGGACCACATTCAGCACTTGCTGCAACTCGTTGGCGACGGTAGTACCCGGTTTGTAGGTCTGGCGGATGTTGCCGTTGGCGATAATCAGACAATCCTTCATTTTGGAGGTGTAGGGCACCAGCGCACCTTCGTCATCCACAAAATACTGCTTGCCCTCTTTGTCAAACACATGCATGACAATGTTGCGCAAATCGTAGTCGATCAACAACCGCTTGCCCGCGAAATGGATGAAATTGATTTTCCGGATATAAGGGTTCTTCACGAGAAGTTCCGACACCTTGGTGAGGTCCACATCCTTGATTTTTTTCCCGACAATCTCAATCTCATGAGTGGCGAGCAACTGCTCCACATCCTGTTGGGTGAGCAGCACGCTTTGATTTGCGGTGTGCGGCGTGACCTGAATGGTTTCACAACGCCGCTGAGGTATCTTGACCATTGCGATAATGACAATAGTCAAAACGCTGACAACCAGAAAGATACGGGTTATTGCTTTAAAATACCTCATTTAGGCTAAAAACTTTAATAATTAGCCACAAAAATACCATTAAAACAAGCAAGGATTTTCTTTGTCTTTTTTAAAAAATAAACAAAAATTTGTTCATAACGGCGTGCTTTTCAAAGGCTTTTTTCAGCCGTTTCGCTTATCCAGCCCCCAGAGCAGTTTCTCGCGTATGATGTCGAAGAAATTGGTGTTTTCAAAGAGCACCGTGCGGATGTGAAAATGCTCTTTGCGGATAAGCAGCTTGATTTTGTCGGGAACTACAAGTCGCTCTGTGTCAAGTGCTAAAGAGTAGTAACCGGCGCGGCTGCTCACCTCAATGGTCAGGTCGGTGTCGGCGGGGATGACGAGGGGGCGCACGCTGAGGGAGTGGGAGGCGATGGGGGTGAGCACCTGCACGTCACTTTGCGGATGCAGGATGGGACCGCCGCAACTCATGGAGTAGGCGGTGGAACCGGTGGGTGTGGCGATAATCAGCCCGTCGGCCCAGTAGGTGTTGATTTTTTGTTCTCCCGCCCATACGGTGATGGCGTTAATGGCATCCGCGTCGGTGGCCCGCACCGTGATGTCGTTGATGACAAACGAATGCGAAAGGGCAAGCGGCTCACTGCTCTCCACATGTAGCAACGACCGTTCCTCAAGCGAGTATTGGCGCTGTTTCAGCAATTGGAAACACTCTCGGAAATTCTCTTTCCGTATGCCGGAAAGGAACCCAATACGGCCGGTGTTGATGCCCACTAAGGGTATGTTCAAGTCGCCCACCAAGTTGGCGGCGTCAATGAAGGAACCGTCGCCGCCAATGGAAACCATATAGTCAACGGGCATCCGGTCGGCCAAATCCCGATGGGTGTAAAAATGCTCAAGGCAACTATCCCCGGAGGGATAATTGCCGTGAACGATAATCTCGTAATGCTCCTCGGTGAGAAATTGGATTACGGTATGGATGAACTCTTCCTCACCGCGTTGCCGGCAGTAGAGTGCGATTTTCATTATTTGTAGTCTTGAACTTCCACCTCACCATTCAGGATCATGTTGGCGTTCAGCGCCATAGCGGCCATCTCGTCCTCGCCGGGATACACGGCCACCGGAGCAATCCATTCGATGTAATTCTTGATGCGGCGGATGACAGGTTTGCCGTAGGCGATGCCGCCAGTGAGAATGATGGCGTCAATCTTGCCTTTTAGCACAACGGCGTTCTCGCCAATCTGTTTGGCCACCTGATAGGCGAACGCCTCTTCCAGCAATTCGGCTTTCGGGTCGCCGGCAATAGCGGCCTTTTCTACGGCCAAAGCGTCATTGCTGCCAAAATAACCCACATAACCGCCTTTGCCGACCAAAATCTTTTGCATGTCCTCTTGCGTGTATTTGCCACTGAAACATGCCTTCAGGAATTGGTTCATGGGCAGTGAGCCGGAACGCTCCGGAGAGAACGGACCTTCGCCGTCCAGTGCCTGGTTCACATCAATGACACGGCCCTGGCGGTGAGCACCCACGCTCACGCCTCCGCCCATGTGGCATACGATAAGGTTCAGTTCCTCGTATTTTTTGCCGTTGTCCTTGGCGTACATGCGCGCGATGGCCTTCTGGTTCAGTGCGTGGAAAATGGATTTGCGCTCAAAATCGGGGTGTCCCGTGATGCGGGCCACATCCTCCATCTCGTCCACGATAACGGGATCGGCAATGAAGGCCTCTTTCAAACCGATAACTTTGGCCAAACTGTCGGCAATCAAACCGCCCAGGTTGCAAGCGTGTTGTCCGTTGTAACCCATCTTCAGATGCTCTTTCATCAAGTCGTTGATTCTATAAACACCTGATTTTAAGGGTTTTATCAGTCCTCCACGGCCCATTACCAAGTTGATGGAGTGCAAATCAATATTTTCATTGTTCAATTCGGCAATGATGACATCTCTACGAAATTCAAACTGGTCGGCGATGGTGGCGTATGCCGACAACTCCTCGGTGGAGTGTTTGATGTTTTTTACAAAAATCTGTTTGTCGCCTTCGAAAATAGCGATTTTCGTAGAAGTGGAGCCGGGATTGATAGCAAGAATTCTTTTCATATTTTGATGTTTTATTAAAATAAGCTTAGTAGGAACGGGGCACTTTGACGGTGTCCACAGCGCTGTAGAAAGTACCTGCGTTGGTTGTGATATACGACCGGAAGAAATAGAGCAGGGTGTCGTTTTCTTCGCCTCCTTCGCCTCCCGCGGTTTCAATGAAGGGGAGTTGGCGCTGCCATTGGAAAGTGAGGTATTTCGTTGAGTCGGTGAATGTCATCATGGAGTCGCGGATCATAGGGACCACGGTGGAGTAGAAACAGGTATGAGAAGGTTCCGCATCGATGTAGCTGAAGCAGTAACCGGCCTCAATGCAGCGGGCGCAGCCGCCGTCGTCGGTAACCTGGGCCGTATAATTCACAAGACGGGTGGTGTCGTTGAAAGCGTCCTGATGTATGGTGATGGAAGCGATGTCATAGCGTTCGCAACCGGTCAGCATTCCGACAAGCGTGGCAAGCATTATTAAAGCGAAAAAAGGTGTTCTTTTCATTGGAATAGAATTTGGTTGCAAATGTACAAAATATTTCTTTATGGCAACTATGCAATTGTGTTCTCTCCCGAAATGAAAGAGGTGAAACAAATCCTATAAATCTGATTTACAATATTTTCAATTTTTTATGAGTGTGTAACAGGTCATCTACCTAATTCAGTTTCACCAACATAATGAGAAGCGCATGCGACCAACCGCAGTCCGTAGGACTGCCAAGCCCGGTAGCACAAGGTCGCCCAGCACCATCCTCCGCACGCCTTTAGGTGTGCGACGGGAAACCTAAAAGTGCTTTAAATAGACACCAACCGTTATTATCAATGCACCTATGGAATAAAGCCACAAATCATTAAGAATTTGAGACCAACTTTGTTTTCCCATTCCTAAGAAATCATTATAATGATGCGCCATCGTTAAAAACAATAACGATGCAATAAACACACCAATAAGTATAAACACTTTTTTTGCTTTATATCGGTATGGTTTGTTACTTTTTCTTTTTTCCATTTTTCAATTTGTCTTTTGTTGTTGAGATTCCCGAACGTGTACTTAAACCGATACCAATATTTTCAATAACATCAGCCGTTTTCTCAAACACAGGCACACCTAAGTTTCCCAAAAGTTTAAATGTTTTTCCAACTCCGAGCGTTGCCAAATCTATTGTTGCCCATGCCTTGTCTGATTCAGTGGTTTTATCTCCAAACATATTTTCATCCGTGCTAATTATCATAATATCATTTACTTGTGAAGTGATAGGCAGTGCAACTGCCATGCCTTGGCCAACAGCCACGCCCTTTTGCGCAACTTTCCTATCAAAATCATCTATTTTCTCTCGATTTGTTCTCGAATCATGGGCGATTGGCGATTTAACTACTCCATCTGAAGAAAGTCCAATCAAATGTGTTGATGCATCATTTTCTACATATTTAGGCTTGGTATAACTGGTATTTTTTCGCTTGTTGTCAATAGAATATTTTCCTGCAAATTGATCCCTTTCTGAATTCTTTTTGACAATTCCGCCAGTATGATGCTCTTTTCGATACTGTCTTGCTTCTGCACGAGTGTCGAATTCACCATTCGGATCCATTAAAATTATGGGATTATCCCTGCAATATGCATATGACGAAGTTGAAGGGTATTTCGAGGCCTGCGGATCCACGCTCAGCCAGATGGACAAATTGGAGCTGTAATATCTTGATCCAAAGTAGGAATAGCCTGTTTCTTGGTCTTTCTCCTTTGCGGAGAAGGTGAAAGTTTCAGACCTGTTTTCAAAACATTGATATATAAAGTGTTCTACCATATTTAAAGAAACGCTCCTACATCTGCAAAATGGGGTTTCTCTGCAGATTGTTGACGGATAATATGCCACATATCTATCGTTATTCATGCGACAAAACTATAAAATATTCGAATATGGATAAGTTGATTCTTTAACATCTCTTTTGGGAACAAGTCTGACAGAAATCCTTTTTATGTGTATTTTCAGGGATTCTTTTTTATCAATTCTGGACAAATAGCTGTTTTTTCTTTGGGCATCACAATGAGTGTGCGGTTAGGTGAAACTATCCAACCAGCATGATAATAATTTGACGACATTAGTATTGTAAAAGATTCGGCTTCTTTTTTATAATTTGTAAAATACTTCATTAATTCAGGATACAGTACTTTTAATAAACATGATTGTGTTTGAATGGATGTATTCGTATCGGAACTAATTGTCAAAAGTTCTACATAATTATTGATGCTTGTGTTTTTTATTGCAAAAGTACCAACTATATCTATAATAGAATCTACTTTTAGTGTATATGATGAGTCTGTTCCATTTCTCCATTCTTCGCTCAAACTTTTTCCGCATGCTTCATAGAAAACATCATTAGCATATCTGCGAGGATCACACTGCTCTATATTACCATACAACCTGCGAAAGACAATTTCGATAAGATATATACTATCTATAGATGCTTCTATGGTATCAACCACGTCACACCTTTCGCTAGAGTAAACAGATGGTGGGAAAAAGTCTATAACCACAGAATTTGACACACAACTATGGCAAACAAACAGAGTTGCGAAAAAGAACATACATAAAATATTTTTTTTCATTTAACCAAACTTTTAAATAGATCTATTTTTTGGTTGGATCTTCGTAAAGGCGTGTCTTTATACAAACCTTTTGAGTTTGCAATTGATTGCGATTTGAATCCTAACACTATTTTTTTGAAATCAGCATCAAAATTGTCATATTTTTCATTGTAAAACAGTTTCTTAAGAGAATCTTTATATTCGTTGTTTATGTCTGCTTTCTGATTAAGTCCATTATCTGCTTTCCGCGAAAAAAGCCCCGCAAATAGGTATGCTTCTACCTCATTGTGAATGGATGTTCCTCCTTGATCTTTTATTTCCTGATATCCGTGGAAAAGTTCATGTGCTACATAACCCATTTCATTTAACCTTCCTCCCATATACATCGTGCCACCACCTTCGCCATCAGGATCAAATCTTCCTGTCCCATCATTATTTAGGGATTCATTCGTAAAAGTGAAAACGGGAGAACCTTCCTCTGTCATTTCATTAATGACTGTTTTACCCGCCTCTGTATCATAAATTTTATTAAGATTATTCCAAGCTGCCTGAACATTCTTGTCTGTGCTATTGCATTGTTGTCCAGGGGTAAAAGTGTGCTCTCCATCTTCCCCCTGTATAACTATTGTTTCCCCATTCGGATCCACCAGTTTGATGGGGTTGTTTGCACAATAAACGTATGGCGATAAGGAGGGGTATTTTGAGGCCTGCGGATCGACACTCAGCCAGATACTCAAATCACTGCTGTAATACCTTGAGCCAAAGTAAGAAAAGCCAGTTTCGGTATCCTTCTCCTTTGCGGAGAAGGTGAAAATCTCCGCGAAAGTGAATGCTGCCCCTGGCCTTATATATGTAAGTCTTTGACCCATACCATTTTGCTAAACGAGGCAAAGATAGCAATTTTTTCCGATATAAAATAACAGGCCGTTTTTGCGCCGCATCCTGCATCCTTCACACCTCCCAATTGCTCTTGTGAAGCGCATTTGGGACTCATACCGCTGCGCCATTTTCGCGCCCGTACTGTGCGCAAACCGGTCTTGCGGGCAGTTCATCATCTATATGTTTTAAACAAAAACGAGATTATAACATATTTATCTTTGCCGGCGTTTTTTACAAAACCCCATTCCTTACACAAATCCAATTCACCAACATGTCAACACCATTCATCGATTTCCTGCCGGCTCAGGTCGTCTCCAACAAAGAGGTTTATGTCAGCTACCATGTCCTTGATCCCATCAGCGGAAAGTTCAAACGCAGACGCATCCGGTGCAACAGGATCAAAAACCGACGGGAAAGGATGCGGTATGCCCGGCTGGTGTGCGCGGAGACGAACCGCCGGCTTTACCGTGGCTGGAACCCACTGACCGGAGATGTTGAGAGGCGTGGGGACTGCGTGCCGGTCTCGCAGGCGGCGGAGGAGTACTACCGCTCGAAAATGGACGGCCTCCGGAAGGACTCTTCCAGGGGTTACAAGTCGAAACTCACATTCTTCCTCTCATGGTGCAAGCGGCACGGACTGTCGGATTGGAGGTGCGGGCGTTTCTCAACCAAGCAGGCAGCTGAACTGTTGTCGGAATACGGTGATGGCAACCGGAGCGCATACGCTTACAACAACATGCTCCAGTTTCTCAAAAGCATGTTCAGAAGCTTTGTCGGAGACGGGCTCACATCTACAAACCCTTTCGAATCGTTCAAGGGGATGCGCCGGGAGAAGAAACACCGCACGACTATACCCAAAGACGACAGGAAAAGGATACTTGACTATTTCAGGAGAAGAGGCATGAACGAATATGTCACCATCATGCGGCTGTGCTTCAAGCATCTGGTCCGTCCCAAGGAAATTCTTATGCTGCGCCTTCGCGACATAGACTTCAGCGAGGGACTGCTCCATATACCGTCGGAAGTGTCCAAGAACCATGAGGAGCGCACCATCGCGCTGTCCCGAGAGGTTCTCGGCCCATTGCGTGCCATGCAGAGGCTCCAGCTCCCGCCCGACACATACCTGTTCTCCAAAGGGTTCAAGCCAGGGTGCCGCCTGTACACCACCAAGAACCTGTTTCTCGTATGGCATGACATGCTTGAAAGACTCTCCCTGCCCGACACATATCATTTCTACTCGCTCAAGGACACGGGCATCACCGAGATGCTCGAGTCGGGCATGCCGCCGGTGTTCGTCAAGGACCTCGCTGGGCACCACTCGCTTTCCATGACCGACCGCTACACGCACGTGACGGACGCCAGGAAGATACTGGCGGCGAACAAGGTACGCTTTTAAAAAAAACATCCTTTGTTGCGATTGTATGGAAATAATCGTATTTTTGCCATGCGATAAAACTGCGAACCCATGAACCGCTTCGTCCTTTTGTTTGCCATTTTGTTTTCCGCGCTCGTCTGCACGGCGCAAATCCAGCACCCTGCCGCATGGCTTCGCGCCGACAGCACTGCACTCGGCGCATCGTCTTGGCACGATGTTTCCGGCAACGGTTTCGATGCCGTACCGTCCGCCGGTTCCATGCCCGCCGCCTTTTCCCGCATGAACTTCAACAAGTGCTTCGAGGTTAGCGGTGCGGAAACCTTTACCCTGCCGCTGGGCATCAACGATTCCAAACATGCGGATGTGATCGTGGTCTATGAGACCCTTGACACCGTTGGCGAGAACGCCCTCTGGCAGATACAGCTGGACACCGCCACACGCATCGGGCAGACCACGCGGCGCATCCTCAACGACAACGGGCAGATCACCTACGACACGGCCAACCGCCTGAGACCCGTCGTCAACTACCTCGCGCAGTCGTGGCGTACACCTGAGGTCTGCGCTCCCGTGCTGGCCCTATGTGCGGCGGACTCCCTGGCACTGAACGGGCACATCGCCGAGGCCCTGTACTTCGGCCACCGAATCAGCGACACTGCCGTTATCCAATGGATAAGCTACCTGGCCGTGAAGTACGGCGTGACCCTTCTGCAGACCGACTACCTCGACAGCCGCAGAAATGTGATCTGGGATTACACCGGTTATCCAGACTACTGCACCTCCATCGCGGGTCTGGGCCGGGACGACTCCACGGGACTGAGTCAGAAACAGACATACTTCGCTGGCGGACAGACGGTTTTCGGCATGGACCAATTGGCGAGCACCAACGAGGGAAACCCCGCAGTCATCAACGACGGGGATTTCATTCTGCTTGGGTGCAGGGACAGTCTGCACACCGTCTCCACAATATACACGCAGGATGGAACCACCTACGAGGTCTTCGGGCGCAGCATGGCGCAGGTGACGGGCAACGCAAGCATCTACGGCACCTTCATCCTGCTGGACACGTCGGCAGTGCGGGACAGTGTTTTGCCCGTCCTGTTGATCGACCGCAGTGGCACCGGTGAGTTTCCCGCAGGAGAAATGGAACAAGTGCCGTGTTCGGGCACGGACACCGCAGGGCGCTGCCTGTACAACAATATACACTGGGACACCGACCTCAACGGCCGGGACTTCTTCTGCTTCGCCGTGGCGGTGC
>Ga0247611_10001486_pt1 | contig 41469 bp, 50 predicted proteins | sample 177DNAGHGhighgp2_FD_192422 | JGI IMG/M metagenome (GOLD analysis project Ga0247611, IMG submission 192422) | Sheep rumen microbial communities from Palmerston North, Manawatu-Wanganui, New Zealand - 1770 DNA GHGhigh gp2 | ecosystem: Host-associated > Mammals > Digestive system > Stomach > Rumen... | reverse complement strand
ATTAAATTATGAAACCTGCAATCTATCGTAGAAACAGTTGGCTGCCGACAAACGGATGGTTCCCCACCGTATTCGACGAGTTTTTGAACAATGACATTCTGAACACGGCCAGCAATGTGGCGCCTTCAGTAAACGTCAAAGAGACCGCTAACAGCTACACTGTTGAACTGGCTGCTCCGGGTGTTAAGAAAGAGTACTGCCGAGTACATGTCGATGAAGACCACAACTTGTGCGTTGCCATCGAGAACAAGTTCGAGCACAAGGAAGAGGATAAGCATGCTCACTATCTGAGACGCGAGTTTGCTTACACGAACTTCGAGCAGAAGTACACCTTGCCGGACAATGTGGACGAGGCAAAGATCGCCGCTAAGGTCGAAGATGGTATCTTGACGATTGAGTTGCCGAAGATCCAACGTGAAGAAGGCAAGACCACTCGCCAAATCGCCATCTCATAACAATGGCACGAATATAAAAAAAGAGCACCGCAAGTGCTCTTTTTTTGTTGCTCAAATAATCGTTCGAACGCAGTGAGATAAGAACCAGGACTCGAAAAATAAGCTTGCTGATTAATCGTTCGAACGTAGTGAGATAAGAGAATTGCCTCGGCAATAATCGACAGAGCGAAGCGGCGGAGAACCTGGGTTTGAGTCGGTATGACAACAAGAAAGAGACCCGAAGGTCTCTTCTATGTTGCTCAACCAGGACTCGAACCCAGACAGACAGAACCAGAATCTGTAGTGCTACCATTACACCATTGAGCATGGCTTTTTTCAAAAGCGGGTGCAAAAGTACTGCTTTTTTCTGATATATGCAAATTTTTCTGCAAAAAAATGCATTTTTATAGGTATTTTTTTAGAAAATCGAGCCAATCGGCCATATGTTGACGCGTAAAACGGTGTTTTTCGTCATACGACCTAACGCAGAAGCGTGAGGGCCGATAGCGGTATGCATGTCGGATGTGCGAGACGCAGGTGTCCACGCCAGCGAGGGGGAATAGATGGTCCTGCAACCCATATTGCAATAGGAACGCGCGCGGGTATATGCGCGAGGCGATATCGTAAAACTCCCGATCGTCCATCTCGGGCCGACGCATGGCGCACCAGGAGTCGTTGCGTCGGTTGAGCGCAAGGGTGGTCATCCAGTTGGCGGCGCAGCATACCCGAATGCGTCGGTCGGCTGCGGCCAGTTGCCAAGCCCGATAGGCGCCCATCGAGAAGCCACAGGCGGCGATACGTCGCATATCGACCTCTGGAATCTGATCGAGGTAGTCGATGCAGGCTTGGTCGTCCTGCAAGATGAGGTTGAACCACTGCCCACCGAGCGAGTCGTAGTACTGCGGTTGGGTGAGTTCGCTCCGGCGACTGCCCCAATAGCGCGCATCGATGCTCAGTACCACATACCCTTCAGCGGCAAGCAGGTAGGGTAGGTCTTGATCGTCGTAGAACCGATGGACCCACGTCGAGTCCAGGAATTTCTTGGCGCCCAACTCGAAATAGGCTCCATGGTCGTGGAGCAGCAGAATGGCCGGATATCCGTCCGCGGGACGAACGCCCATGGGCATGAACAGAAATCCTCTGGCGGTGTCGCCATGGGCTACGGGTACGCGCTCCTCCATGTACAGAATGCGAGGTTGTCCCATGCCGCGCCCGGAAAGGAGGACGAGGCATAGGACAACCCATATGAGTTTCAGCCGACGCATTTATTTCTTCTGCTTGGCGATCTTGGCTTTCAGTTGCGGCAGGTAGGTTTCCTTGACGAACTTATAGTTCGGAAACTCCTTGAGCAACGCATTGGTCTTCTGCAGTGCCGTCTGCAGATCACCCTGCTTCTCATAGCATTGCGCGATGGTCAGCATCGTAGCCGGACGGTTCCAGCAGTATTTCCACTGCGGCGCCTTGTAGTACTGCTCGCACTTCTTGAAGATGACGAGTGCCTCCTTCTTATTGCCGATACCCTTGGGGGCGTAGAAGAGCACGTTGGCCCGGTAGCCCAGCGTGATAGGATTGGTCGGGTTCTTCTCGGCCGCCGAACTGGCGAGTTTGAGCGTGCTGATGAAGTGGGCCGACTTGCCCATCATAATCTCAAAGGCATAGACCGACGACATATACATATCGTAGTAGCCGGCGGGCAACTTGTCCTTCATCTCCTCGGTATGGGCGCGGAAGCGCTCTACGTACGGCGCCGCCTGCTTCTTGCTCACGTCCAGCGTAGCGGCACAGTAGCCGTACTCATAAGCCATGAGGCGCAGACGCTGTTGGGTATTGGATTTCTCCCAGTTGGTGGCGTCGATATAGTTCTTCCATCGCTGCATGTTGTTCTCCAGATAGGCGTCCATCAGGGGCTTGTCAGCCTCTGTGAACTGCGCAAAGAGCGAACAACATGCGGTCAGCAGTATGAGGAGTATGCTTGCTATACGTTTCATTTCTCCTGCTCCAGTTTGAGGGTATGGGTCGGCTGGTCGCAAACCTCCGTCGGACCGTAGTACTGTACCGGCCCCGGATAGATATAGCTGGTGTTGGCGTCAGCCCACTCGGCACGGTGCTCCTTGAGGTACAGGAACGGTGCGCCGTTCAGGTCAACCAGGGCCTTCTGGATAACGGGTTTCATCTTGCCGTTACGACGCTCCATGTTGAACATCATCGTGATAGGCACACCGCCTGCGATCCACTCGGCAGCAGGTTTGGTCAGGTTCTTTACGCTCGACATGTAGCCCGTCTTGCCGGCTGCGATCAGGTGGGTAGCCGTTACGCCAAGCGAGTAGCAGTAGTCAGCATCGAAGTTCGAAGGTATTGCGCAACGTCCTTCATAACCGAAGAAGTGGTTGAGCGCAGCAAACTTGCCCTTGTAAGCACCCTGTGCCTTCAGTACGGCCAGACGCTTGCTTACCATCTCGATGAGCAACTTCTCGGTCTCGATCTGGCTTACCATCACGTTGCCGTGAGGATCGCGGTCGAGGGTCAACTGGCGTGCGATGCCCTTCGGCAACGAACGATACAGCTCGCAGCTGGCCGGGCTGAGCATCTGCTTCACGTACTCGCGTTTCGCATCGTCGCCCTCCAGCGAGGTGAACTCCTCGTTCTGAGCGAGCATGTCGTTCAGCTCCTGGATCAGTACGCGCATAGCAGGAATGAATTCGATGAGGCCCTCCGGGATGAGGATGGTACCGAAGTTCAGACCGTGGTTTGCACGATCTACAATGACCTCGACGATTTGCTCTACGATGTCGTTGAGCGTCATCTGCTTAGCCTCTACCTCCTCGGAGATCAGGCAGATATTCGGCTGGCTCTGCAGGGCGCACTCCAGGGCAATATGGCTGGCCGAGCGACCCATCAGGCGGATGAAGTGCCAGTATTTCTTAGCCGAGTTGGCATCACGCTGGATGTTACCGATCAACTCGCTATATACCTTACATGCCGTGTCAAAACCGAACGAGGTCTCGATCATCTCGTTCTTCAGGTCACCGTCGATGGTCTTCGGGCAACCGATCACCTGGATACCGCACTGCTTCTGCAGGTAATACTCTGCCAGCACGCAAGCGTTGGTGTTCGAGTCGTCACCACCGATGATGACGATGGCCTTGATGCCCAGATCCTGGCACGCCTTGATACCGTTGTCAAACTGCCAGGTCTCTTCCAGTTTGGTACGACCCGAACCGATGATGTCGAAACCACCCGTGTTGCGGTACTCGTCGATGATGTCGGCCGTCAGTTCCTGATACTTGCCGTCGATCAGACCAGAAGGACCACCCAGGAAACCGTACAGTTTGTTCTCCGGATTCAGGGCCTTCAGACCGTCAAACAGACCCGAGATCACGTTGTGACCACCGGGAGCCTGACCACCCGACAGGATGACGCCTACGTTGATGGCCTCGTCCATATGAGGCTTACCCTCAGCGGGTTCCATCTTGATGATCGGCATGCCGTAGGTGTTGGGAAAGAGCTTTTTGATATCTTCCTGGTCAGCTACGGATTGCGTTGCCTTGCCTTCTACCAGACGTACTGCGCCTTGTAGTGCCACCGGCATTTTGGGTTGATAGCTTTGGCGTGCTATCTGCAGTGGACTTTTTTGCATGGTTTTCATAAGAATAATTTGATTTTTTTATGATTGTAGTTTATCTTGTTCGATCAGTTTTAGCAGTTGTTCTACGGCCTCCTCCTGCGGGATGTTCTTCAGTACGCACTCCTTGCCGCGATACAGGCTCACTCGTTCGCGTCCTGCGCCTACGTAGCCATAGTCGGCATCCGCCATCTCGCCCGGACCATTTACGATGCAGCCCATGATGCCTATCTTGAGGCCGTTCAGATGCTGCGTAGCCGCTTTTATCTCCTGGATCGTGCGCTCCAAGTCAAAGAGTGTACGACCGCATCCCGGGCACGAGATATATTCCGTTTTGTACATACGTACGCGGGCGGCTTGCAGGATGTCCTTGCTTAGGAAGTTGAGTTTCGACTCCGAGAAATTGGGATTGACCAGGGTCAACTCCGTGGCCTTATAGTCCCAGAGCAAGCGTCCGCTCTCGGCAGCTGCCTGCAGGCAGAATAGTTCCCAGTTGTCCTCCATCGAACTATAGCGCACCTCGGCATTGCCGCCTATGTTGTCCAGCACTTCGGCCACCACCGATCCGTCGTAGCGCGTTGAGTCGGGGTCCGTAAAATAGTCCACCAGGTCGCGGGCTACCGGTATCTCACGTTCCGGCGCTTCGCTCAGGCTCACGCGCACCGTGTCGCCTATGCCGTCGGCCAGCAGCGCACCGATGCCTACGGCCGACTTGATGCGGCCGTCTTCACCCTCACCGGCCTCGGTGACACCCAAGTGTAGCGGATAGTCCATCTTCTCGTGACGCATCTCCTTGACCAGCAGCCGTACTGTCTCCACCATCACGCGGGTGTTGCTCGCCTTGATAGAAATGACGATATTCGGGAAATGCTCATCCTCCGCTACGCGCAGAAACTCCATCACGCTCTCTACCATGCCGGCCGGCGTATCGCCATAACGCGACATGATGCGGTCGCTGAGCGAACCGTGGTTGACGCCCAGACGGATAGCAGTATGGTACTCCTTGCATATGTCAAGCAGACGTGTGAAGCGCTCACGCAGACGCTGCAGCTCCTGGCGGTACTCCGTGTTGGAGTAGTCGATGTGTTGAAATTTACGGGCCGGGTCGATATAGTTACCCGGATTGATGCGCACTTTCTCCACCACCTGCGCAGCGGCATCGGCTACGTCGGCTTGGAAATGGACATCGGCTACCAGCGGCACGGAGGTTAGTACCTGCTCGTGTATCTCGCGGAGCGACTCCACCTCGCGCATGCCCTGCGTGGTATAGCGGAGCAGTTCGGCACCGGCTTCTATACAGCGGCGCGCCTGCTCTACGGAGGCGTCGATATCGTTGGTCGAGGTGTTGGCCATCGTCTGTACGCGAATAGGATAGTCGCTACCCAGACATATGTTGCCCACCTCTACCGTATGCGTCTTTCGACGATTATATGTTAATTTTAGTTGCATATTTTGCGGGCTAAAGCCCTAAAAATGTCAAATTTCGGTATTTTTTTTCAAAAATATTTGCGTATGTCATAAAAAAGCAGTACCTTTGCACCCGCTTTTCGAAAAAAGCCGGGAATCAGTAGCTCAGCAGGTAGAGCACATCCCTTTTAAGGATGGGGTCCTGGGTTCGAGCCCCAGCTGGTTCACAAGAGGGAGACGAGGCAACTCGCCTCCCTCTTTTTTATCCCATTACGATGTTTACAATCCTACCGGGCACTACGATCACTTTGCGTATCTGCATATCACCCAGATAGCGCTTCGTATCCTCATGTGCGAGCACAAGTTTCTCCACTTCCTCCTTAGGCGTGTCCTTCGGACACTCCAGGGTGAAGCGCACCTTGCCGTTGAATTGCACGGGGTACTTCTGCACCGACTCCACCAGGTACGCCTCGTTGCACTCGGGCCACTCGGCATCCACTACGTAGGTGTCGTGACCGCAACGATGCCATGCCTCCTCGGCTATATGCGGTGCATACGGCGCGATGAGGATAGCCAGCTGCTCCAGGATGGCGCGCTTGTGGCATTTGAGTGTATACAGTTCGTTCTGCGCGATCATGAGCGCCGGGATGGAGGTGTTGAACGAGAAGTTCTCGATATCCCACGTCAGCTTCTTGATCAGCTTGTGCAGCGACTTCAGTTCCTCCGGCGTAGGTTCACCATCCTCGATCGTCTCGTACATATTCCAGAATTTCTTCAGGAAGCGGTGTACACCGTCGATACCGTTGGTATCCCAAGGCTTCGACATCTCCAGCGGACCCAGGAACATCTCGTACAGACGCAGCGTGTCGGCGCCGAACTGAGCGATCACGTCATCCGGATTGACCACGTTGAACATCGACTTACTCATCTTCTCGATCGCCCAACCGCAGATATACTGCTTCGGTCCGGCTAGGTACGGATTGTCGTCGTACGACGTCCCGTCGGCAAAGACAAACTCGGCATTGCGGAACTCGGGCATCCACTTACGGAACGCATCGATATCCAGCACGTCGTTGTGCACGATATTGACATTGACGTGGATGGGTTGCACCTTGTCCTTATACTCCGGATTGTCGATCAGGTTGTACGAGATATAGAGGTTGCCCGTTGCGCCCTCGCCAATATAGCGATAGACGAAGTTGGAGCGACCCTGTATCATACCCTGGTTGATCAGTTTCTTAAACGGCTCATCCTCGCATACATACCCCAGGTCGTAGAGGAACTTATTCCAGAAGCGGCTGTATATGAGGTGCCCCGTCGCATGCTCCGAGCCGCCCAGGTAGAGGTCCACCTGGCGCCAGTAGTCGTTGGCTTCGTGACCAACGAGCGCCTCCTCGTTGTGCGGATCCATATAGCGTAGGTAGTAGGCCGAACTGCCGGCAAAGCCCGGCATGGTGCAGAGCTCGAGCGGGAAGATGGTCTGCTCGTCAATGAGTTTTTTGTCCACCACTTTGCGGTTTTGCTCATCCCATGCCCACATAGGCGCATTGCCCAGCGGCGGTTCGCCTGTCTCGGTGGGCTTGAAGTCGGTGACCTCAGGCAGCAAGAGCGGCAGACACTCGTCGGGCAGGGTATAGGGCATACCGTTCTTATAGTAGATCGGGAAGGGTTCGCCCCAGTAACGCTGACGAGAGAAGATCGCATCACGCAGACGGTAGTTGACCTTCACGCGACCGATGCCGGTATTGGTGATGTACTCCTTCATGGCTTGGATGGCGTCCTTTACCTCCATACCGTTCAGGAAACCGGAGTTGATCATCTTGCCTTCCTTGGCGTCGAACGACGCTTCGCTGACGTCTGCCCCCTCGATGAGCGGGATGATAGGCAGCGAGAAGTGACGTGCAAACGCGTAGTCGCGGCTGTCGTGTGCCGGTACGGCCATGATAGCCCCCGTTCCGTAGCCGGCCAGTACGTAATCCGATATCCAGATAGGTATCTCGGCCTGCGTGAGCGGGTTGATGGCATACGAGCCGGTGAAGACGCCCGTCACCTTGCGATCGGCGATACGCTCACGCTCCGTACGATGCTTGCAGCGGTTGAGGTAGGCATCTACTTCTTCCTTGTGCTCAGGCGTCACGATCTGCTGAACGTACTCCGACTCGGGAGCCAGCACCATGAACGTCACACCGAAGACGGTATCTGCACGCGTGGTGAAGATGGTGAAAGCGTCGTCGCGTCCCTTGATGCGGAACTGCATCTCGGCACCTTCGGAACGTCCGATCCAGTTGCGCTGGGTCTCCTTGAGGCTCTCGGTCCAGTCGATACGGTCGAGTCCCTCCAAGAGGCGCGGTGCGTAGGCGCTCACGCGCAGGCACCACTGACGCATCACGCGTTGCTCCACGGGGTGACCGCCACGTACGCTCAGGCCTTCGCTGACCTCGTCGTTGGCCAGCACCGTACCCAGCGCCGGACACCAGTTCACTTTCTGGTCGGCCAGATAGGCGATACGATGATGCATGAGGCGCTCCTGTCGCTCGCGTTCGGAGAGCGTCGACCAGGTGGGGTCGTTCTGCTCCCACTCGGCAATGAGCTTTGCGATGGGCTGCGCTTTCTGCGTCTTAGGATCGAAATAACTGTTGAACATCCGGGAGAAAGCCCACTGCGTCCAACGATAGAAATCGGGATCGCATGTACGAACCTCGCGGTTCCAATCGTAGCAGAAACCAATCTTGCGGAGCTGCTCGATATAGTGGGCGATATTCTCCATCGTGGTCTTCTCGGGATGCTGTCCGGTCTGGATAGCATATTGCTCGGCGGGCAGACCGTATGAGTCAAAACCCATCGGGTGCAGCACGTTGAAGCCACGAAGACGTTTGTAGCGACTATAGATGTCGCTGGCTATATAGCCCAGCGGGTGACCGACGTGAAGGCCGGCACCCGATGGGTAGGGAAACATGTCGAGGACGTAGAAGTGAGGCTTCTCAGAGACGTTGTCTACCTTGTAAACAGCGCCTTTTGCCCATGCTTCTTGCCAACGACGTTCAATCTCAGAAAAATTATATTCCATAAAAATTATAAAGTATAAAGTCAAAAGTCGAAAGACCGTCCCTTCGGGACTCAAAGCAAATAGTGCTTTTCTCTTTGAGCGTCAGCGGTCTTTCTTCTTTGAGCGTTAGCGTTCTTACAGCAGGGCTTTGACCTGTTTGTAAACATTCTGTGCCGTGAAGCCGAGTTTCTCGTCCAGCACTTTGTACGGTGCGGAGAAACCGAAGCTCTCGAGACCCCAGATAGCACCATTCTCGCCGACGAGCGACTCGAGCGTGCAAGGCAGACCAGCGGTCATACCGAAGCGCTTGATGCCCTTAGGCAGTACTTCGTTCTGGTACTCCTTAGGTTGCTCGCGGAAGAGACCCTCGGAGGGAACGCTCACGATCTGCAGACGGATGCCCTCTTGGCGCAGCAGTTCAGCACCGGCCAGCAGGGTCGATACCTCGCTACCGGATGCCAGCAGCACCACTTGCGGATTCTCGTCTTTGGATACGATATATGCACCCTTGCGGAAACCGTCGAGGTTTACGTTAGGCACAGGTGCGATATCCTGACGAGAGAGGATGAGTGCACTCGGCGTAGCCGTGTTCTCTATTGCCAGACGCCATGCCAGCGTCGTCTCCTCGGCATCTGCCGGACGGAGCACGAGCATAGACGGTGCGCCGTGGTGGTTATGCAGCTTCTCCATGAGACGGATCTGTGCCTCCTGCTCTACAGGCTCGTGGGTTGGACCATCCTCGCCTACGCGGAAAGCGTCGTGGCTCCAGATGAACTTAACAGGCAGTTCCATGAGAGCAGCCATGCGGACTGCGGGTTTCATATAGTCAGAGAAGACGAAGAACGTACCGCATGCAGGAATAACGCCTCCGTGGAGCGCCATACCGATCATGACGCATGCCATCGTGAGTTCGCTCACGCCGGCCTGCAGGAACTGACCGGAGAAATCGCCCTTGGTGAAGGCGTGGGTCTTCTTGAGGAAGCCGTCGGTCTTGTCGGAGTTCGAGAGGTCAGCGGACGAAACAATCATATTACCCACGTTCTCTGCAAGGAACGATAGCACGGTAGCCGAGGCGTTGCGCGTAGCTGATCCGGCTTTCTGCTGGATGAGAGACCAGTCGATACAGGGTGCTTCGCCGGAGATGAAGGTCTCGTATTCCTTGGCAGCCAGCGGATTCTTCTCTGCCCACTCGTGGTAAGCGGCATACTTGGCGTTGGCAATCTCGCGCAGTTCTACAGCGCGGTCGTCGTACAGCTTCTTTACCTCCGGGAAAATCTGGAACGGATTGGTCGGATCGCCTCCGAGGTGCTCGATCGTACGCTCAAACGATGCGCCGGCCTTGCTGAGCGGAGCGCCGTGGGTAGAGCACTTGCCTTCCCAGTTCTCGCCTTCAGCCGTCACGCAGCCCTTACCCATCGTGGTATGACCGATGATGAGAGAGGGTTGACCTGTATGGGCTTTGGCTTTGAGGATGGCCTCGCGGATAGCGTCGGCATCATTGCCCGGGATCTCTTGAACAAACCAGCCCCATGCTTTGTATTTGGCAGCAACATCTTCTGATGTTACTTCACCGCAACCGGTGGAGAGCTGTATCTCGTTGGAGTCGTAGAACATAACGAGGTTGTCCAGTCCGAGGTGCCCGGCCAGACGACCTGCACCCTGGGAGATCTCCTCCTGTACACCGCCATCTGAGATAAAGGCATAGATGGTGGGATTGTGTACGGCACCATAACGCTGGTTGAACCACTTAGCCGCGATAGCAGCACCTACAGCAAAGGTGTGACCTTGTCCGAGCGGACCCGAGGTGTTCTCAATCATACGCTCTATCTCGCGCTCGGGGTGACCGGGTGTCACCGATCCCCACTGACGCAGGTTCTGCAGATCGTCCAGGGTGAACTTACCGGCCAGGCAGAGCTGTGCATACAGCATCGGAGCCATATGTCCGGGATCAAGGAAGAAGCGGTCGCGCGCCTCCCAACCGGGATTCTCGGGATCGTACTCGAGGAACTCGGAGAAGAGTACGTTGATGAAATCTGCGCCACCCATAGCGCCGCCGGGGTGACCACTCTTAGCTTTCTCTACTGCCGCTGCGGCCAGGATACGGATGTTGTCCGCCGCGCGATTCTGAATTTGTGTCTTGTTCATGATGATTTGTATTTTAGTTTAAATTTTATATCCGATGTAATAGTTAAATCCCCATGCACCTTCGTCGCGTTGGCCGAAGCCGGGGATGTAGCGGGGCAATAGTTCGCCCTCCTTGACATTGCGGGTGAAGAGGATGCGGTAACGCACGTTCCATCCCATGAGCAGTCCTTTATAGACGTCCACCTGTACGCCCAGCACGATCTCGCCCCAGCAGTCGGCCTTGAAGTGGCGACCATAGTTGGTGAGGTCGAAACTCTGCATGGCTGTACCGATACGTACGCCGACGAGTGCAGCACTGAGGCTCTCTGGGTGCCGCCGGAAACCGTTGATGTCCACACCGGCTCGGAAGAACCCACCTGCTCCGCGGTGAAGGAGGCTGTCGGGTTGGATCTTGGCGTTGGCACCTCCGAACTCAAAGACGGGGTAGTAGCGCTGCTTGAGACGCCAACTGACAGCAGCCTCGAAGGTCTGAACCTGGCCCTTGTTGCTGGCCAGTTCGATGACGGTGCTGGCAAGGTCGAGCTTGATGAGTGTACCCTGGTATATAGGGCTGGCCTTTTGGGTAGTGTCGGTGCGCACGGTAGCTCCTGTGCGGAGCGTGTCGGCCGGCGGAGTGATGATGGTATCATCCGCAAACGCCACGAGTGCGCCTGCGAGCAAAAGGGATACTATGACGAACCTTTCACCTTTCACCTTTCACCTATAACCAATAGCCTATCACCTTTACTTCCTTTACCAAAGTGCTTTTACTTCTGTTTTGAGGGCATCCAGGGCGAGTGCAGAGGGCGTGTCACCGTTGAGGGCATAGGCCGAGGTGAGTGTCTTGGCATAGTCAAGACTGGTGCTACCCTCGGGCAACTGGATGGCGATAGTGTTAACAAACGCTCCCAGCTCATCGCGTGCGCGAATGATGCGGTCCCATAGTTCCTCGGAGACGTAGATCTGCTGACTCATGTTATGGTCAAACTCCATGCGTATGGTTCGCAGCAGGTGTTGTTGCACCTGGGTGACGGTCATCTGATTGAGGTTGGTCATTTCGAGCAGCATGTGTTCGGGCACGGTGCGTTCAAGCACAAGTGCCAGGCGCTCGTAGGCGCGCAGACGAACCGAATTGATTTCTTTTTGCGTGGTTTTCTTCAGTTCCCACGCGCGTTTTTGACTCTCGTTCTTGAAGATCTTGTACATGACGAGCCAGGTGCCGAACAGAACGATCAGCGAGGGCAGGGTGTATTTTAAAACTTCCAACATATTCGTTTGTTGATTTTCGATTTACGATTGTTGATTTTCTATGGAGGAGTTTGAAATGTATTCCAAATCCGGCTGCAAAGGTACGAAAAAAAAATGACATACACAAGAGTGTATGCCACTTTTTCGGTATTTTGCCGGAATTATTTATCCTTTGGCTTATTGAGATCATGTATAATTGCAGTGTCCCTTATGGTGTTTATTTTGTAGATGTCGTTGAGTCGGGTCTTGGGGTCGATGGTCTTGATGAATCGTTGTGCAACGGTAGGTATTTTGTATTTGTTGCCTCCGGTTCGGAGTGCGGGGAAGTAGATGTTCATGTCCTTGCGTTGGATTTTGCCCTGATGTTTGACGTAGCATTTGCGGTAGGTGTACGATACTTCCGGTTGAATGCTATCCGTCTCTCGGGGTTGGTAATAGTTGCTGGCCAGCACTACAAAACCGTTTGTTTTTTCCGGGATTCTTTTGCTGTCGAGTTCGGACATGTCGTCTTCTTTATAGAATATCTTACGAGCTTCTTTAGCTGTTGGATTTTTGTCGAAGATGCTATCCATGAGGATGTTGTAGATATCGAAAGTGCCGCTGTTGTCGCGTGTGGTGAAGATGGTGACCTCTTGTAACAATAGGGAGCTCAGCATGGCGGCATCGATGGTGTCGGATTGCAACATAGGCAGGAGGTCCAAATTGCGGACATAGATATGGATGCATAGGGTGTCGTAGCCCATATGGTAGGAGAAGATTGTGCCGTTGTTGTGTAGCTCGCTTTTGTTTTTGAGGTTTCGTGTAAAATGATCCTCCGTGGCACAGGCTGCGGAGAGCGAGATGGGGTAGAAGAAATTATTGTCGATGTCGGTAAGTGTATCGCTGTTTTTGTGCTCCAGGATCCAGTCGGTAAGCAGCGAGTAGCTGTCACCGCTGGGCATGTTGATGAAGAGCGAGTTCTTCTCGTTTTTGTTATGACGAACGTCGTAGTGGTAGCATGAGTCCAGGTAGTTGGAAGCCGATCCGCCTCCCACGAAGATGAGGGATGGTTCGGGCCTGTTGCCTCCGCTCTTTAAGAAGAGGGTTGTGACGACGCAGGTGATCAAAAGCAACAGGACAATAATGGCAGCGACCGCGCGACGGATGATGTTGATGCGGTGCTGGTAGCGGTTGACATGTTGCTGGATACGTTCTTTAGCCTTGGTGCAGAGGTCTTCGGTGGAGGAGTAGGGGATATAGTAGAACTCCGGTCCGAAGGCTTCTTCGAGCAACTTCTCTATCTTTTGGATGCCGGGTGTGTGCTGGTCAAAGTCCTTGAGGAAGACAAGCACCTTGGGCATATCTTCTTTCTTGTATTCGGATACGGCGAGTCGGAACTCATCTTCGGTATGACGGCCTATATCGCCGTCGAGCACAAAGATAACGAGGTCGGCAACGTCGGCGATAAACTGGTCGTACTCCTGCTGATGGTCACCGAAGTTCTCGTAGGAGCACATGTAGATGACGACGTCTTTCTTCTGGTCAGAGAACTCGGTATTGAGGTCGTTGGCCATGGCCTTGAGGGCTACGCGTTGTTCGCGAAAGCTCTTGGCGCCTGCAATAAAAATAGGTATCTGTTTTTTCATATGTTCTATGGGTTAGAGGTGATGTGTTAATCTTTGGAGGTGATCCAGTGGATATAACGCATAAATTCGACATCCAGTTGGTCGATATTATCGAGCGTGTTGTAAGGACGAATGTCGGAGTGTGCGAAGTGGTATCGCTTGTTTTGTTGGAGCAGGGTGTTCGCCGTTTTGTCATGTGTTAAGTGGCGATCTTCCTCGGGTAGGGGTTTTCGGTAGCCGAGCAGCAGTTTTTCAACGTTCCAGCGGTTGTGCTCAACCTGTGCGATATAGCTGAGTTGTGTCTCGGGAGCGATACCCTCGTCGGTCATGGCTTGCATGGAGGCCAGTTTGCAGGGGATGACCTCTGCGGCGTATAGGTTGGACCACTTAGCGCCAACGGTGAGTCGCCGGTTGGTAAGCCATGCGTCTTTAGCCTTGGCGGGAATGTCGGGGTCGGCATTGAGTTGGTCGATTGGCGGGAAGTGGTAGTCGGGCGTCATGTGCTCATAGAGGTAGTTGATGAGGTGCGCGCGACGGAAATTAAGTTCGTTGCTGAAGAAAGAACTATCGTTCATGCCGAAGGGGTAGATATTGGCGTAACGTTGCGGTCGACGTGTGGGAACGGCTTTGCCCCGGGCATCCATGACGTAGAAGGTCTCTTTCTCGGCGCGTTGTTCGGGTGTGCCGTCGGTATGTGCGTTACGCAGTTCGGTGACGAAGGTGTCGGATATGTTCTGGCGAATGAAGACGGGTATTTCGCGGTCATACACAGCGTCGGGCATATTCATGCTGAGGCAGAAGTTGTCACGCTGGTTGGTCATGGCGACATAGAGCGAGAGCAACTGATTGGAGTCTTCGGCCCAGGAACGGATAAGGTCTTGGATCTGAGGCGAATAGGCGTCACCCTTGATGAACTCAAACTCGATGTCGAGGAACCGGCTGTCGTCGGCGCCATGAAAGCGCGTGGGCGGGAGTGTCTCGGCGTGCTCTTGCGTGCCGGACAGGTCGCGATAGAAGCACGGCTCGATCTCGAAGAAGTGGCGATTGCGGGTGCGGAAGAGGTGCATCTCTCGGTCGGCATTGAGGTCGATGAAGGTGATACGACTCTTGCGATGATGTGGGCCGATGAAGTTGGGAAAGTGGAGTATCTGTGCGGCTTCCAGGGCGAAGGCGACGGCAAAGGTGGATGTGCCGACAAAGACGAGGTGGACTTGTCGGGGATCGTTATAGCCGATGCCGGTGCCATAGACGGCCGGGTAGTCGTATCGGGTATTGTCCTGGCTGGCATAGTAGTGGCGGTTGATGAAGACCTGTTTTGCCCAGCCGATATAGTAGTTGTAAGGGATGAAGTCGATGCGGAGCTCTTTGGCACGTTCGAAGATATCGGCTATCTTGAAAGCCGAGTAGGTATCGAAGTCCTCAAAGACGCATGTGATGCGTTCGGGGAGCTGCTGTCCTTTGAACCGGGTGAGGTAGCGGAATATACTCTCAACGCACTCGACGTTGATGGCATCATGTTCAGGCAGGGATCGTTTGCCGACCACGAATATCTGCCGGGCACGCTCCAGGTAGATATCGGGATAGTAATCGCTAGCGGTACGATGGCCGTAGTTGACGATGATGCGGTCGAACTGTTCACGGGGAACGGCTTTGCGGAGTCGTTCACGTATCTTGACCGACTCGACAGCGGAGAGTACTAGTATGCGTGCGTCGGGATGATTGCGGAAGATGTGATCAATGATGGAGGGGAGCATCTCGTCGTAGCCGAGGATGATATAGTGACCGGATATCTTATAGCGGGAAATGCCGTCATGGTAGTTCTGTTTGCGTTGGGCGATATAGTTGCTGAAGACGGATATGATGATGGCGTTGAAGATGAGGAGTCCGATGAGGTAAGTGAAGATGCAGAAAAACAGTTCCCATCCGGTGGTACCGGCCATGCGTATGTCGGAGAGTGTGTTGGCGTCGATGAGCATGTAGAAAGGCATCAAGAGGGGAGAGTTCTTGATGTCGGTATTTGACAATCGATCTGCCGAACCGGCGGAGAGGCATACGGCCCAGATGATCCAGACGAGGACGAGGAGGCCGATGATCCAGAGTATTTGGCGGATGAAGCTGCCGGTGAGGATGCGGTCGAAGCGCAGGGCTTGGTCTTCGAACCGGTTTCGCAGATAGTGGTATGTTTTTCGCATAGTGAGTATATGACATCAAAATCTGGGTGCAAAGGTACGGAAAAAAACTGAAATATGCAAATAAAAATGCAGAAAAATAGGGTGACGGTATAGTGATGCAAGCGCATGATTTGCTTAATTACCTACTAATCAGATACTAATAGTATACTAATGACAGACTAATAACGCAGTTATCACTTATTTAAGACCTATTTATCACCTACTAATAACCTACTTATCACCTACTAATCACCTATTAATAGCCAACTTTAGTTCTTACTTTTGCTAAGTGGAGATGACAATTTGAAGAAATATGCCGAAAAAATCACTTTTCTTATAGAAATATTTGCGTATGTCAGAAAAAAGCAGTAATTTTGCATGCTTTTTCGCGCGAAACGTATGTAAGCGTGAGAGCACGGAACATTTATAATAAATAAAAAGATGGCTAAAAGTCGTTAGTCGAAAGCGGAAAATCGAGAGCTTAGAGAAAAGAGTCAAAAGTCAAGAGCTTAGAGACAAGAGTCAAGAGCTAAGAGACAAGAGTCGAGAACTAAGAGACAAGAGTCGAGAGCTTAGAGACAAGAGTCAAAAGTCAAGAGCTTAGAGACAAGATCAAGAGCTAAGAGACAAGAGTCAAAAGTTGAGAGCTAAGAGACAAGAGTCAAAAGTCAAGAGCTTAGAGACAAGAGTCGAGAGCTAAGAGACAAGAGTCGAGAGCTAAGAGACAAGAGTCAAAAGTCAAGAGCTAAGAGACAAGAGACAAGAGTCGAGAGCTAAGAGACAAGAGTCAAGAGTCGAGGGCTTAGAGACAAGAGTCAAAAGTCAAGAGCTAAGAGACAGGAGTCAAGAGCTAAGAGATGAAAAAGTATTTCGATAAAAGACCAAGGCTATCAAAAAGTAAAATTTAATTAAAATTCAAACAACAAAATGCCTACAATTCAACAATTAGTTAGAAAAGGAAGAGCAGAACTGGTGGACAAGTCGAAGAGCCCGGCTCTGGACTGCTGTCCGCAGCGTCGTGGCGTTTGTGTACGTGTTTACACGACGACCCCTAAGAAACCTAATTCCGCACTGCGTAAGGTAGCGCGTGTACGTCTGACCAACACCAAGGAGGTGAATGCTTACATCCCGGGTGAGGGCCACAACTTGCAAGAGCACAGTATCGTAATGGTACGTGGCGGTCGTGTAAAAGACCTGCCGGGTGTTCGTTATCACATCGTACGTGGTTCGCTGGATACCGCCGGTGTGGCAAATCGTCTGCAGCGTCGTTCGAAATACGGTGCTAAGAGACCTAAGGCGAAAAAGTAAGCTGCGCCAGACCGCTTTGCTGTAAGACCGCTGCGCTGTAGGATCATTACATTGTAAGACCGCAGCAAGCTGCTGTAAGACAAGCGAAGCAAACAACAAAACAGTTCTGTTAGGAATTTTATTAACTAAGTGTTCCATAGAATGGGACGGAAACATGGGTTGAGGGTTGAGTAAGCGGCGGAGGCAATTTGAGAATTTGAAGATTTGAAAATTAGAAGATTTGAAGATTCGAGGATTTGAAAATTTGAAGATTTGAGGATTTGAAGATTTGAAGATTGACAAAGCTACTGAAGCAACAGACAGCCAAAAAACAATTTTAAAACAATGAGAAAAGCAAAACCAAAGAAACGTGTCATCCTGCCGGATCCTAAGTTCGGTGAAGTAATGGTGGCAAAGTTTGTGAACCATCTGATGCTGGATGGCAAGAAGAGTACTGCATATTCGGTGTTCTACAACGCGTTGGAGAACGTTGATGCAAAGATGAAACAAGAGGACAAGACTGCTCTGGACATCTGGAAGCAGGCTCTGGACAATATCACTCCGTTGGTAGAGGTTAAGTCGAAGCGTATCGGTGGTGCAACCTTCCAGGTGCCGACTGAGATCCGCGCTGACCGCAAGGAGTCGATTGCAATGAAGAATATGATCCTGTTTGCACGCAAGCGCGGTGGTCACTCGATGGCCGAGAAACTGGCTGCAGAGATCATGGACGCATTCAACAACCAAGGTGGTGCCTTCAAGCGTAAAGAGGATATGCACCGTATGGCTGAGGCTAACCGTGCATTCGCACACTTCCGCTTCTAATGAATCGTTAGAAGGTTAAAAAGGTGACTGATGTCACGTTAGATAGTTAAAAAGGTGACAAGGTCACGTTAAGGTACAAAAAAGATTGAAAGAATAAACAAATGGCAAAACACGATTTACATTTGAATCGCAACATCGGTATCATGGCGCACATCGATGCCGGTAAGACAACGACTTCGGAGCGTATCCTGTTCTACACCGGTCTGACTCACAAGATTGGTGAGGTGCATGACGGTGCTGCAACGATGGACTGGATGGAGCAGGAGCAGGAGCGTGGTATCACGATCACCTCTGCTGCTACCACGACGTTCTGGAACTATGCAGGCAACAAGTACAAGATCAACTTGATCGACACTCCGGGTCACGTGGACTTTACCGTTGAGGTAGAGCGTTCGCTGCGTATCTTGGACGGTGCTGTTATGGCGCTGTGCTCGGTAGGTGGTGTGCAACCTCAGAGTGAGACCGTATGGCGTCAGGCTGACAAGTACAACGTGCCGCGTATCTGCTACGTAAACAAGATGGACCGCTCGGGTGCTAACTTCTTTGACGTAGTTCGTCAAATCAAGGAAGTGCTGGGTGCAACCCCTTGTGCCATCCAGATTCCTGTCGGTGCTGAGGAGACTTTCAAGGGCGTGGTTGACCTCGTCAAGATGAAAGCTATCCTGTGGCACGATGAGACCATGGGTGCAGAGTATGTAGAGGAGGATATCCCTGCAGATCTCGTAGCCGAGGCTGAAGAGTGGCGCGACAAGATGCTGGAGACCATCTCGGAGTTTGACGACACGCTGATGGAGAAATACTTTGACGATCCGTCGACGATCACGGAGGACGAGATTCGCGTAGCTATCCGCAAGGGTACGCTGAGCATGAAGATGTTCCCGGTGATCTGCGGTAGTTCGTTCAAGAACAAGGGTGTTCAGACGATGTTGGATGCCGTATGTGCTTATCTGCCTTCGCCTATGGATACGCCGGAGATCTTCGGTACGGATCCTCAGTCGGGCGAGGAGTTGGTTCGCAAGCCGGATGACAACGAGCCGCTGTGTGCGTTGGCATTTAAGATTGCTACCGATCCGTATGTAGGCCGTCTGTGCTACTTCCGTGTATATTCGGGTAAGCTGGATGCCGGTTCGTACGTTTACAACCCGCGTTCGGGTAAGAAGGAGCGTATCAGCCGTATCTTCCAGATGCACTCGAATCACCAGAATCCTGTTGAGACGATCCTCGCGGGCGACATAGGCGCGGGCGTAGGATTTAAGGATATACGCACGGGCGATACGCTGTGCGACGAGAACAAGCCGATAGTACTTGAGTCGATTGAGTTCCCGGCACCGGTGATCGGTATCTCCGTAGAGCCGAAGAGTCAGGCAGACCTGGATAAGCTGGGTGTAGGTTTGGCTAAGTTGGCAGAGGAGGATCCGACCTTCACCGTGAAGACGGACGAGCAGACGGGTCAGACCGTTATCTCGGGTATGGGTGAGCTCCACCTGGAGATCATCATCGACCGTCTGAAACGTGAGTTCAAGGTAGAGTGTAACCAAGGTCGTCCGCAAGTGGCATACCGCGAGGCTATCAGCGCACCGGTTGAGCTGCGTGAGACGTACAAGAAGCAGAGTGGTGGTCGTGGTAAGTTCGCGGATATGATTGTTCGCGTAGAGCCGGCCGACGAAGGCTTCGAGGGTACGCTGCAGTTTGAGGATATCGTGAAGGGTGGTAACATTCCTAAGGAGTATATCCCGGCTATCCAAAAGGGCTTTGAGACTGCTATGAAGACCGGTGTATTGGCCGGCTTCCCGCTGGATAAACTGAAAGTAACGGTTATCGACGGTAGCTTCCACCCGGTAGACTCGGATCAGTTGAGCTTTGAGATCTGTGCACAGATGGCATTCAAGAGTGCTTGTGCCAAGGCTAAGCCGGTACTGATGGAGCCGATCATGAAGGTGGAGGTAGTTACTCCGGAGGAGTCGATGGGTGACGTCATCGGTGACTTGAACAAGCGTCGTGGTCAGGTTGAGGGTATGGACACCGCACACAACGGTGCACGTATCGTGAAGGCCAAGGTACCATTGAGCGAGATGTTCGGTTATGTGACGGCATTGCGTACGATCACGAGTGGTCGTGCCACGAGTTCGATGGAGTTCAGCCACTACGAGGCCGTTTCGAGCAGCATTGCGAAAGCAGTTCTGACCGAATGTGGTGGCCGCGTAGACTTGGTATAAGAAATGAATAGGTAACGCGCTCACAAGCGTGCGAGCGCGTACCTAAAATAACATGCGTACACACACGTACACCCGTACGTGTTGGCAGGTACGCGGACAAGAAGAAAACCCAAGTGGGGTGCGGGTCATCTGAGCAAATGACTCTTTAGGTGGTCTGCGCTACACAATAAATTAAAAATTAAAAATTAAGAATTAATTATTATGAGTCAAAAAATTCGTATCAAACTGAAATCGTTCGACCACAACTTGGTGGACAAGTCTGCTGAGAAGATTGTGAAGACGGTAAAGGCAACGGGTGCCGTAGTAAGTGGTCCTATTCCACTGCCGACCCACAAGCGTATTTTTACTGTAAACCGCTCTACGTTCGTTAACAAGAAAGCTCGTGAGCAATTCGAGTTGGCAAGCTACAAGCGACTGATTGACATCTACAACAGCAACAACAAGACCGTAGAGGCTCTGATGAAGTTGGAACTGGCTTCGGGTGTAGAAGTCGAAATCAAAGTTTGATTTTCGGATTTTTAGCGGCATCTTCGGCTTTTCGGTTCGGTCATTATGGACCCCATAACTCCCTTACCGGAAAAAACGAATCTGCCGGCTAAAAATACCAAAACAGAAAAATGCTTTAAGTTAAGCAAATAATGCTTTAAGCAAACAAACAAAACTTTAAGCAAAACAAAAACAATTAACAAGCCGTTTCCCTCGGTTAGCGCCGCAAGAGTAATCGCAAGGTGAAGAGTCGGAAACCCCGCGGGCGAGAACGGATAATTATTAACAAAAACTAAAACAATCTAAGCAAAAATGCCAGGATTATTAGGAAAAAAGATTGGTATGACATCAGTCTTTGGTGCCGACGGCAAGAACATCCCGTGCACCGTTATTGAGGCAGGTCCGTGCGTTGTTACGCAGCTTAAGACTGTTGAGAAGGACGGCTATCAGGCAGTTCAGATTGGCTTCATGCCGAAGAGCGAGAAGCACACGAACAAGGCTGAGGCTGGTCATTTCAAGGCAGCAGGCGTACAACCGATGCGTCACCTTGCAGAATTTGATTTTGATGGAGAGTTGACTCTTGGCCAGACGTTGACGGCAGCCGACCTGTTTGAGGAAGGTATGTATGTAGACGTAATTGGTACGAGCAAGGGTAAAGGTTTCCAGGGAGTTGTTAAGCGTCACGGTTTTGGCGGTGTAGGTCAGTCGACCCACGGTCAGGACGACCGTCTTCGTGCTCCGGGTTCGGTAGGTGCATGTGCATATCCTAGCCGTATTTTCCCGGGTACCCGTATGGCGGGTCACATGGGTGCAGACCGTATAACGGTTCAGAACCTTGTGGTATTGAAAGTGATTCCTGAGTACAACCTGATCATGGTGAAGGGTAGTATTCCGGGAGCAAAGAATTCAGTAGTAATCATTAACAAGTAATTAGCGGTATGGAACTTAGTATTTTGAACATGGCCGGTAAGGAAACCGGCAAGAAGATCGCTCTGAATGACGCTATCTTCGGTATTGAGCCTAACGACCACGCTATTTACTTGGACGTTAAGCAGTTCTTGGCAGCAAACCGTCAAGGCACAGCTAAGGCTAAACAGCGTTCTGAGAACGCTCACTCGACTCGCAAACTTGGTCGTCAGAAGGGCGGCGGCGGTGCACGTCCGGGTGATCTGAAGTCTCCTGTACGCGTAGGTGGTGGTACGATTTTCGGTCCGGTACCTCGTGACTATGACTTCAAGTTGAACAAGAAAGTAAAGCAATTGGCTCGTAAGAGCGCTCTGAGTCTGCGTGCAAAGCAGAACGAGTTGATCGTATTGGATGCTCTCCAGTTTGAGGCACCGAAGACGAAGGCTATGGTAGAGGTAATGAAGGCTCTGCAGGTAGCTGGTAAGAAGGTGCTGTTTGTAACTGCTGAGAACGATCTGAACGTGATCAAGTCGGCTGCAAACATCCAGCGTACGAACGTGGTAACGGCTAATGAGCTGAACACTTACACTATCATGAACTCGAATGTAGTAGTACTGACCGAGGCATCGGCCGCTGCTATTGAGGCAACTTTTAAAGCTTAAAGGAGGTTATTATTATGGCAATTATTTTGAAACCAATCGTCACTGAGAAGATGACCGCCGCCGGCGAGAAGTTGAACCGTTACGGTTTTCAGGTAGCTCGCAATGCCAACAAGATTGAGATCAAGAAGGCAGTAGAAGAAATGTACAACGTACAGGTAGCAGATGTAAACACCCTGATCGTAGCTCCTAAGACGAAGCAGCGCTATACGAAGAGCGGTTTGCTGCGTGGTGCAAAGCAGGCATACAAGAAGGCTATCGTTACGTTGAAAGAAGGTGAAACAATCGATTTTTATAGCAACATCTAAAAATGGCTGTACGTAAATTTAAGCCCACAACACCGGGGCAAAGACACAAAGTTATTGGCGCGTTTGAGACAATTACAGCAAGCGCACCAGAGAAGTCTCTTGTGTACGGAAAGCGCAAGACGGGTGGTCGCAACAATGTTGGAAAGATGACCATGCGTTATATTGGCGGCGGACACAAGCAGAAGTATCGTGTAATTGACTTCAAGCGCAACAAAGACGGTGTACCGGCAACAGTAAAGACAATAGAGTACGATCCGAACCGTTCGGCTCGCATCGCGCTGCTATTCTACGCTGATGGCGAAAAGCGCTACATTCTTGCACCTAATGGACTGCAAGTAGGTCAAACGGTAATGTCGGGAGCAGAGGCTGCTCCTGAAGTAGGAAATGCACTACCGATGGTAAACATCCCTCTGGGAACGCTGATTCACAACATTGAGTTGCGTCCCGGTCAGGGAGCATGTATGGTTCGTTCTGCAGGCACGTTCGCCCAGCTTTCGAGCCGTGAGGACAAGTACGCAATTATCAAGTTGCCTTCGGGTGAGTTGCGTAAGGTGCTGAGCGCATGCAAGGCTACCGTTGGTGTAGTAGGAAACAGTGATCACGCTTTGGAGAAGAGCGGTAAGGCAGGTCGCAGCCGTTGGCTGGGTCGTCGTCCGCACAACCGTGGTGTAGTAATGAACCCTGTAGATCACCCGATGGGTGGTGGTGAAGGCCGTCAGAGTGGTGGTCATCCGCGTAGCCGTAAGGGCTTGCTTGCTAAGGGTTACAAGACTCGTCGTCCGAAGAACCAGAGCAATCAGTACATTATTGAAAGACGTAAAAAATAACCTATTAAAATCAGATTAACATTATGAGTCGTTCATTGAAAAAAGGACCGTTTATTAGCGTAAAGCTGGAGAAGAAGGTGCTGGCTATGAATGAGGCTAACAAGAAAGAAGTTGTTAAGACCTGGAGCCGTGCATCGATGATCTCTCCTGATTTTGTAGGTCATACGATTGCAGTTCACAATGGAAACAAGTTCATTCCTGTATATGTAACGGAGAACATGGTAGGTCACAAGCTCGGTGAGTTTGCTCCGACCCGTACGTTCCGTGGTCACTCGGGAAACAGAAAGTAATCCATTGAATCATTAATCAAAATTAAAAAACCATAAGATTAAAATGGGTGCTAGAAAACATAATACGGCAGAGGCAATGAAGGAGGCTCGCAAGAGTCAATACTTTGCCAAGCTCAACAACGTTCCCACGAGTCCGCGTAAGATGCGTCTGGTAGCAGACATGGTACGTGGCATGGAGGTGAACCGCGCACTTGGTGCACTGCACTTCTCGACTAAGGAAGCCAGCCGTGCACTGGAGAAACTCTTGAAATCGGCTATTGCCAACTGGGAGACCAAGACGGGCAAGAAGGCAGATCAGGAGACACTGTATGTTAGTAACATCATGGTTGACGGCGGCTTGATGCTCAAGCGCATGTTGCCCGCTCCTCAGGGTCGCGCTTATCGTGTACGCAAGCGTTCGAACCATGTTACTATATTTGTAGATACTAAGAATACTAACGCTGAAAAGTAATTAACCAAAATGGGACAGAAAATTAATCCAATTGCAAACCGCCTGGGTATTGTACGTGGTTGGGATTCCAACTGGTTTGGCGGTAAGAATTTCGGAGATACGTTGCTTGAGGATGCAAAGATCCGCAAGTACCTGAATGCCCGTTTGGCAGAGGCAAGTATTTCCCGTATCGTTATTGAGAGAACTCTGAAATTGGTAACTGTAACTGTCTGCACTGCTCGCCCCGGTTATATTATTGGAAAGGGTGGACAAGAAGTTGACAAATTGAAAGAGGAGTTGAAGAAGATCACCAAGCAGGATGTACAGATCAACATCTTCGAGGTACGTCGTCCGGAATTGGATGCTACGATTGTAGCAAGCAAGATCGCTCGTCAGTTGGAGGGTAAGATCGCATATCGTCGTGCGGTGAAGATGGCAATCCAAGGAACTATGCGCATGGGCGCAGAGGGTATTAAGGTCCAGGTAAGTGGTCGTCTGAACGGTGCCGAGATGGCTCGTAAGGAGATGTACAAAGAGGGCCGTACTCCGCTGCATACTTTGCGTGCTGACATCGACTACTGCCACGTTGGTGCACTGACGAAGGTAGGTATTATCGGTGTAAAGGTTTGGATTTGTCGTGGTGAGGTATTTGGCAAGAAGGACTTGGCTCCTAACTTCTCTCAGCAGAAGGAGAACCGTCCGGATCGCCGAAACGATCGTCGCGATGACCGTCGTGGTGGTTTCCGCCGTAACAAAAAATAATTATCAACGATTTGTAGATTAGAAAACAGTTATGTTACAACCAAAGAAAACAAAATTCCGCCGCTGTCAAAAGGGTCGCATCAAGGGTGTGGCTCATCGCGGCCAAGAGCTGGTATTTGGCTCGTTCGGTATCAAGAGTCTTGGTACCATCTGGTTGACCGGTCGCCAAATCGAAGCAGCTCGTATCGCAGTAACTCGCCATATGCAACGTCAAGGTCAGGTATGGATCCGCGTATTCCCGGACAAGCCGATCACGAAGAAGCCGTTGGATGTACGTATGGGTAAGGGTAAAGGTGCTCCGGAAGGATTCGTAGTACCATTGGAGCCCGGCCGCGTTATCTTCGAGATAGATGGTGTAAGCTTCGAGGTAGCCAAAGAGGCACTCCGCCTGGCTGCACAGAAGTTGCCAGTAACAACCAAATTTGTCGTAAGACGTGATTACGACCCAACCCAAAATGTTTAATTAGGATTATGAAAACAGCTGAAATTAAAGAATTAACAACTGCTGAGATTCAGGAGCGTCTGGAGGCTGAGAAGACCAGTCTGTCACAGATGAAGCTAAATCACAGTATTTCTCCGCTCGACAATCCGTTGCAGATTAAGGTTGCTCGTAGAAACATCGCGCGACTTGCAACTGAGCTCCGTGCTCGAGAAATTAACAAGTAAAAAACGACAATTGAAATGGAAAGAAATCTAAGAAAAGAGCGCGTGGGCGTAGTTGTTTCCAACAAGATGGACAAGACCATTGTGGTAGCTGTCAAGTGGAAAGAGAAACACCCCATTTATGGCAAGTTTGTCAATAAGACTCGCAAGTTCCATGCTCATGATGAGAAGAATGAGTGCGGCATCGGTGATACCGTACGTATCATGGAGACTCGTCCGTTGAGCAAGACAATTCGTTGGCGTCTAACTCAAATTGTAGAAAGGGCTAAGTAATTATGGTACAGCAAGAATCAAGACTTATAGTTGCGGACAACTCGGGTGCTAAAGAGGCATTGGTTATCCGCGTTCTGGGCGGCACCAAGAAGCGTTATGCCAGCCTGGGCGACACGGTAGTAGTAGCCGTTAAGGGCGTAATTCCTTCGTCGGAGATCAAGGATGGTACGGTAAGCCGTGCAATCGTAGTTCGCGTGAAGAAGGAGGTACGTCGTGCAGACGGAAGCTATATCCGCTTTGACGACAACGCATGTGTGTTGGTAAACAACGCTGGTGAGCTGCGTGGTAGCCGTATCTTTGGTCCGGTAGCTCGTGAGCTTCGTCAGACGAACATGAAAATTATTTCGTTGGCACCTGAAGTGCTCTAAATCATCTAAAAAGTTACAGAAATGGCAAAATTACATATCAAGAAAGGTGATACCGTTTATGTAAACGCAGGTGCAAGTAAGGGCAAGACCGGCCGTGTGCTGGAGGTGCTCGTTGAGAAGCAGCGTGCGATTGTAGAGGGTGTCAACATGGTATCTAAGAGTACCAAACCTAATGCAAAGAATCCGCAAGGCGGAATCGTAAAACAAGAGGCTCCTATCCACATCTCTAACCTGAATCCTGTAGAGGATGGCAAGCCCGTTCGCGTAGGTCGCGTAGAGAAGGATGGTAAGCTTGTACGTGTAAGTAAAAAAACCGGTAAGGAGATCTAAGAATGAATACGGCTAGTTTAAAGCAGGATTACAAGGAGCGTATCGTTCCTATCCTGATGAAGGAGTTCGGTTATACGACAGTAATGCAGTGCCCGCGTCTGGTGAAAATCGTTTTGAACCAGGGTTTGGGTGAGGCAGTAGCCGATAAGAAGATCATCGAGGTAGCATTGCAGGAGATGACGGCCATTGCAGGTCAGAAGGCAGTAGCTACAGAGTCGAAGAAGGATATCGCCGGATTTAAGGTACGTAAGAAGATGCCGATCGGTGTACGAGTAACGTTGCGTGGTGATCAGATGTACGAATTTTTGGAGCGTCTGGTTCGCGTAGCATTGCCTCGTATCCGCGACTTCAAAGGTATCAACAACAAGATGGACGGTCGTGGTAACTACACGTTGGGTATCACGGAGCAGATCATCTTCCCGGAAATCAACATTGATAACATCACCAAACTGCTGGGTATGAACATCACGTTCGTGACCACGGCCAACACCGATGAGGAGGGCTTTGCTCTGCTGCGTGAGTTTGGTTTACCTTTCAAAAAGTAAGACAAGACTATGGCAAAAGAATCAATGAAAGCCCGCGAGGTGAAGCGTGCAAAGCTGGTAGCAAAGTATGCTGCTAAGCGTGCACAGCTCCTCAAGGATGGTGACTATGAAGGTCTCCAGGCACTGCCTAAGAACGCAAGCCCGGTACGTCTGCACAACCGTTGCAAGATCACCGGTCGTCCGAAAGGTTACATGCGTGTCTTCGGTCTGAGCCGTATCCAGTTCCGTGAGATGGCTTCTAAGGGCCTGATCCCAGGCGTAAAGAAGGCCAGCTGGTAATTTTTAGAGGCGTTAGCGTTGGCCGTTAGCTATTGGCCTTCAAAAAGTCAGAGCTAAAGCCAATGCCTAAGCCAAAGTAAACATTATTAAATATTGTCCCGACAGGCGGGATTAATTTAAAGAAAAAACATTATGACAGATCCAATCGCAGATTACCTCACTCGACTGAGGAATGCAATCAAAGCCGGCCACCGTGTGGTAGAAGTTCCGGCTTCGAATCTGAAGAAAGAGATCACTCGCATCTTGTTTGAGAAGGGTTATATCCTCTCTTACAAGTTTGTAGAGGATGGCCCTCAGGGTACGATTAAGATCGCCCTGAAGTATGATCCGGTTAACAAGGTTAACGCCATCAAGAGTTTACAACGTGTATCCACCCCAGGTTTGCGTCAGTATGTAGGTTATCGTGAGATGCCGCGCGTATTGAACGGTCTGGGTATCGCTATCCTGAGCACCTCTAAGGGTGTGATGACCAACAAGGAAGCGCTGCTGCAGAAGCTGGGTGGTGAAGTTATTTGCTATGTTTATTAATAAAGGAGGATTAGTATGTCAAGAATTGGAAAACTTCCTATTGCCATTCCTGCAGGTGTTACCGTTACGGTAAGCCCGGAGAATGTAGTGACCGTTAAGGGTCCGAAGGGTGAGCTCGTTCAGGCTGTTGATCCCCTGATCAGTGTAAGCGTAGAGGATGGCGTATGCCACGTGACTCGTCCGAACGATGAGAAAGAGGCTCGCTCGAAGCATGGTCTGTACCGTGCGTTGATCCACAACATGGTTGTCGGTGTAAGCGAGGGTTATAAGAAAGTACTCGAGTTGGTAGGTGTAGGTTACCGCGTTGAGTTGGCTCAGCCGAATGTGCTGAACTTCTCGCTGGGTTATACGCACCCGATCTACATGGGTCTTCCGAAGGAGATCAAGGTAGAGACCAAGTCGGAGCGTAACCAAAACCCGCTGGTGATCCTGGAGTCGGCTGACAAGCAGTTGATCGGTCAGGTATGCGCCAAGATTCGTTCGTTCCGTAAACCGGAGCCGTATAAGGGCAAGGGTATTCGCTTCCAGGGTGAAGTTGTACGTCGTAAGGCTGGTAAGTCGGCTGGTAAATAATAGAAAGGAATAAGATTATGATTAAGAAAATTGCACGTCGCCTTAAGATTAAGGCATCTATCCGTACGAAGGTATCGGGTACTGCAGAGCGTCCGCGTCTGACCGTATTCCGCTCTAATAGCCAGATTTACGCTCAGGTAATTGACGACACGAAGGGTATGACCCTGGCTAGCGCATCGTCGCTTGCTATTAAGGATAAAATGACCAAGACAGAGAAAGCTGCTGAGGTAGGAAAACTGATTGCTGAGGCTGCCAAGAAGGCAGGTGTAGAGGCAGTAGTCTTCGATCGTAACGGCTACCTGTATCATGGTCGAGTTAAATCACTTGCAGATGCTGCTCGCGAGGCAGGTCTCAAATTCTAATGGAACGATACTGATATGAATCGTGTAAAAACTACTCAAGATCTGGAGCTCAAGGAGCGTCTGGTGGCAGTCAACCGCGTAACTAAAGTTACGAAGGGTGGACGTACTTTCACCTTTGCAGCTATCGTTGTTGTTGGTAATGAGAACGGCATCGTAGGCCAAGGCCTGGGTAAGGCAGGTGAAGTAACGGCAGCTATTGCTAAGGCAACAGAGGCTGCAAAGAAGAACCTGATTCAGGTTCCGGTACTGAAGGGAACTATACCTCACGAGCAGTATGCTAAGTTTGGTGGTGCCCGCGTATATATTCAGCCCGCTACTCACGGTACGGGAGTGAAGGCCGGTGGTGCTATGCGTGCCGTGCTGGAGTCGGTAGGTATTACCGACGTGCTGGCAAAGGCAAAGGGTAGCTCCAACCCTCACAACCTCGTGAAGGCTACTATTCAGGCTCTCGCCGAGTTGCGTGACGCCCGTACGGTAGCTCAGAACCGCGGTGTAAGTTTGTCGACTGTGTTTAACGGATAAAACTGATAAGAACTATGGCAAAGATTAAGATTCAACAAGTTCGCAGCATTATCCGCTGCCCGAAGGATCAGAAGGCTACTATGGTAGCTCTGGGTCTGAAGAAGATGAACGCCGTGGTAGAGCATGAGGCAACTCCTGCTATCATGGGTATGGTAGAGAAGGTAAAGCACCTGGTAAAAGTAATTGATTAAAACTGAAAGATTTACGCATTATGGAATTGAATAAATTGACTCCGGCTGCCGGCTCAGTGAAGACAGCAAAGCGTATCGGCCGTGGTGCCGGTTCGGGTTTGGGTGGCACGTCTACCCGTGGTCACAAGGGTGCTAAGTCTCGTTCGGGTTATTCGAAGAAGATCGGATTTGAGGGTGGTCAGATGCCTATGCAGCGTCGTCTGCCTAAGTTTGGCTTCAAGAATATCAACCGTGTAGAGTACAAGGCTATCAATCTGGCAACTCTTCAGGCACTTGCCGAGGCTAAGAAGCTGGAGAAGATCGGTCTGGTAGAGCTGCATGAGGCTGGTTTTATCAGCAAGACCCAGTTGGTAAAGATTCTTGGTAATGGTACGTTGACCGCTAAGCTGACTGTACAGGCAAATGCCTTCAGCAAGTCTGCTGAGGCTGCTATCACGGCTGCCGGTGGTACTATCGAGAAAATTTAAATTATTGATTTAATCAAGGATTTAATATGAAATTTATAGAAACAATCAAGAATATCTGGAAGGTTGAGGACCTCCGTAATCGACTGCTGACCACGCTGTTGTTCGTGCTCATCTATCGTTTCGGTAGTTTCGTAGTCCTTCCGGGTATTAACCCACAGGCTTTGTCGGCTCTGCATTCGCAGACCGCCGGAGGTCTGATGGCGCTCTTGGATATGTTCTCTGGTGGTGCCTTCTCGAATGCTTCGGTATTCGCGTTGGGTATCATGCCTTACATCTCCGCATCGATCGTAGTGCAGCTGCTGACTATTGCAGTGCCGTACTTCCAGAAGATGCAGAAGGAGGGTGAGTCGGGGCGCCAGAAGATGAACCAGATCACGCGCTATCTGACTGTGGCTATCTTGTTGTTCCAGGGTCCGAGCTACTTGGTGAACCTGTCGGTGCAGATGGCACAGGCAGGCCAGCCTCTGGCTGTGGGCTTCAACTGGTTCACAATATCGTCGACGGTATTGTTGTGCGCCGGCTCCATGTTTGTCATGTGGTTGGGTGAGCGTATCACGGATCGCGGTGTAGGTAACGGTATTTCGTTCATCATCTTGATCGGTATTATTGCTCGTTTCCCGGCTGCTGTGGTTCAGGAGTTCGGAAGCCGACTGAATGATGCCGGCGGTGGACTGATCGTGTTCTTGATCGAGGTGGTAGTGCTGCTGGCTGTGCTGGCATTTGCTATCCTGCTGGTTCAGGGCACGCGCAAGATACCTGTACAGTACGCAAAGCGTGTTGTGGGTAACAAGCAGTACGGTGGTGTACGTCAGTATATTCCGTTGAAGGTAAATGCTGCTAACGTAATGCCTATCATTTTTGCACAGGCTATTATGTTTATTCCTATTGCTCTGATGGGTTTCCGTTCGGATGGTATGAGTGCGTTTGCACAGGCATTTGCTGACAACAATGGATTCTGGTACAACCTGGTATTCTTCTTGCTCATCATCGCGTTCACCTACTTCTATACAGCGATTATCATCAATCCTGTACAGATGGCAGAGAACCTGAAGCTGAACAACGGATTTATACCGGGTGTGAAGCCGGGTAAGAAGACGGCCGAGTATATCGACTCGATCATGAGTCGCATCACCTTGCCGGGTTCGATCCTGCTTGGTATCATTGCTATCCTGCCTGCTTTTGCACGTCTGTTTGGCGTGACGATGGGCTTTGCGCAGTTCTTTGGTGGAACGTCGCTGCTCATTATGGTAGGTGTGATCCTGGATACTTTGCAGCAGATTGAGAGCCACCTGTTGATGCGTCACTACGACGGATTCTTTGAGTCCGGCATGCGTATCAAGGGACGTTCGGGTGCTATGGCTTATTAATTAGTAGAGCAGATGATCTATCTCAAGACTGACGAAGAAGTAGAGCTCATGCGAGCTAGCAATATCCTGCTGGGTAAGACTTATGCCGAAGTGGCTAAGTCTATCCGGCCGGGTGTTACTACCGCTGAGCTGGACAAGATAGCGTATGAGTTTATCTGCGACCACGGAGGTCGTCCTGCGTGTCTGGGCTATGAAGGTTATCCTGCTACGCTCTGCACGTCGGTGAACGGCGTGGTGGTGCATGGTATCCCGTCTAAGGAGTGCGTACTCAAGGACGGCGATATCATCTCGGTAGACTCGTCGATCGAGCTGAACGGCTGGCATTCCGATAGTGCTTACACCTTCCCTGTGGGCGAGGTAGCACCCGAGGTGATGCAGTTGTTGCGTACGACCAAGGAAGCGCTCTACCTGGGTATTGAGCAGGCCGTCACCGGTCGCCGCCTGGGTGATGTGAGCGCTACTATCCAGCAGCATTGTGAGCGTGCCGGCTACGGTGTAGTCCGCGAGTTTGTGGGCCACGGTATCGGACGTCACATGCACGAGGATCCGGAGGTATGCAACTATGGTCGTCGAGGCAACGGTATCATGCTCAAGTCGGGAATGACGCTGGCAATTGAGCCGATGATCACGCTTGGACGTCGTCAGGTAGTCATCGAGGATGACGGCTGGACAGCCCGCACCGTGGATCGCAAGCCGGCGGCTCATTATGAGCACTCGGTATGCGTGCGCAACGGCAAGGCGGACATCCTGTCCACGTTTGAGTTCATCCGCGAGGTACTGGGAGATAGATTTATCTGATCCACTATTACAAACCAATAAACATATAGCACAATGGCAAAACAAGATTCGATTGAAGTTGATGGCACGATCATTGAGTCGTTGAGCAATGCGATGTTTCGTGTGCAACTGGAAAGCGGTCCTATCATCACGGCGCATATCTCGGGCAAGATGCGTATGCACTATATCAAGATCCTGACCGGAGATCGCGTAAAGGTGGAGATGAGTCCGTATGACTTGACAAAAGGACGTATATCGTTCCGCTACAAGTAATTAATTTTAAAACAACAGTTTTTACTATGAAAGTAAGAGCATCTGTTAAAAAGCGCAATGCAGACTGCAAGATTGTACGTCGCAAAGGTAAGCTTTATGTAATTAACAAAAAAGAACCTAAGATGAAGATGCGTCAAGGATAAGCGCTTCAGATTAGTTAACCAATTAAAAAATAAATCCTTAAGTAAATAATTATGGCTATAAGAATTGTCGGTGTAGATCTGCCGCAAAATAAGTGCGGTGAAGTCGGATTGACTTACATCTACGGAATAGGTCGTTCAAGCGCAAAGAAGATCCTGGCAGAGGCAGGCGTAGACCCAAGCATCAAGGTGCAGGATTGGACAGACGACCAAGCAGCTAAGATTCGTGAGATCATCGGTGCCAAGTTTAAAGTGGAAGGTGATCTTCGTTCGGAAACCCAGCTCAACATCAAGCGTTTGATGGATATCGGTTGTTATCGTGGTGTTCGTCACCGTATCGGTCTGCCGGTTCGTGGTCAATCTACCAAGAACAATGCTCGTACCCGCAAGGGACGCAAGAAAACAGTTGCTAACAAGAAGAAGGCTACGAAGTAATCCGGCCTGTGTTAGTGAGTCATTAACTAGAAAAATTATCTATCAAACATTATGGCAAAGAAAACAGTTGCAGCTAAGAAGCGCGTTGTTAAGATTGACGGCGTAGGACAGCTCCACGTGATGTCTTCCTTCAACAACGTTATCGTTACAATGGCCAATGGTGACGGTCAGGTAATCTCCTGGTCTTCGGCTGGTAAAATGGGCTTCCGTGGCTCTAAGAAGAATACTCCTTATGCTGCCCAGATGGCAGCAGCAGACTGTGGAAAGGTGGCATACGACCTGGGTCTGCGCAAGGTAAAAGCATACGTAAAGGGTCCTGGACAGGGACGTGAATCGGCTATCCGTGCATGTGTTGCAGCGGGTATTGAGGTAACCGAGATTATCGACGTTACGCCGATGCCTCACAACGGCTGTCGTCCTCCCAAGCGTCGTCGCGTATAATAAATTGTAAATTGTAAAACAATAAATCGTAAATTATTATGGCAAGATATATAGGCCCAAAATCACGTATTGCACGTCGTTTCGGAGAGCCGATTTTCGGTCCGGACAAGGTGCTTGACAAGCGCAATTACGCACCGGGACAACACGGCGTAAACCGTCGTAAGAAGAACTCAGAGTACGGTACTCAGCTCGCAGAGAAGCAGAAAGCTAAATACACCTATGGTGTACTGGAGAAACAATTCCGTCTGCTCTTCGCTCGCGCAAGCCGTGCAAAAGGTATTACCGGTGAGATTCTGCTCCAACTCCTGGAGAGTCGCTTAGACAATATCGTATACCGTCTTGGTATCGCTCCTACGCGTGCCGCTGCACGCCAACTCGTAAGTCACCGTCACATCACTGTTGACGGCAAGGTAGTGAACATCCCCTCGTACTCGGTTAAGCCGGGTCAGATTGTAGCCGTTCGCGAGAAGGCTAAATCGCTGGAGGTGATCGCAGCTTCTTTGGAGGGATTCAACCATAGCAAGTATAGCTGGCTCGAATGGGATCAGGCAAAATTGGCAGGTAAATACCTCAATATTCCTCAGCGTGAGGAGATTCCTGAGAACATCAAGGAGCAGTTAATCGTTGAGTTGTACTCTAAATAATCAATAAATTCATGGCAATATTAAATTTTATAAAACCTAACAAGGTTATCATGTTGGACTCGACGGCGACGAAAGGCACTTTTGAATTTCGTCCTCTCGAGCCGGGTTATGGTATTACAATAGGTAATGCTATTCGTCGCGTGCTCTTGGGCTCGCTGGAAGGATATGCTATCTGTTCCATCAAGATTAGCGGTATTGATCATGAATTTGCTACTATCCCTGGCGTCATTACTGACGTAACAAACATTATCCTCAATCTCAAACAAGTGCGTTTCCGTCTCCTGGAGGGTATGGAAGCTACGGGCGAAACTGCTAAGGTGCATGTGCAGAAGGCTAAGACCTTCACGGCAGGTGACCTGGGTGCTACGCTTCAGTACTTTGAAGTGCTGAATCCCGAACTCCAACTCGCCGAGCTGGACGAGAGCGCTAACTTCGAAATTGAGTTCACTATTAACAAGGGACGTGGCTACGTACCCGGAGACGAGAACCGCAAGGCTGATGACAAGATCGGCACGCTGGCTATCGACTCTATCTACACGCCAATCCGCAATGTCAAGATCGCTGTTGACCAGTATCGTGTTGAGCAGCGTACTGACTATGAGAAACTGACCTTGGAGATCACCACCGATGGTTCGATCACCCCGCAGAACGCACTGACTGAGGCAGCTAAGATCCTGATCTACCACTTCATGCTGTTCTCTGACGAGCGCATCGTACTGGAGGAGGAGACCAAGAATCCGAGCAGCGCTCTCGATGAAGAGATCCTGCGTATGCGTCAGCTCCTCAATCAGAAGCTCCAGGATATGGACCTCTCCGTGCGCGCCCTCAACTGCTTGAAGGCTGCCGAGGTAGAGACCCTGGGCGAACTGGTTAAATACCACCGTAGCGACCTCTTGAAGTTCCGTAACTTCGGTAAGAAGTCTCTGACCGAATTGGACGAACTGCTCGAGCGTAACGGCCTGGCATTTGGCATGGATATCTCCCGCTATCGTGTAACGGAGAATATTTGATTATTTAAACAAACAAACGATTAAACTATTATGAGACATAATAAGAAATTCAACCACCTTAGCCGCAAGGCTAATCACCGTGCAGCCCTGCTCAGTAATATGGCTTGCTCGCTGATTATGCACAAGCGTATCTCCACTACGCTGGCTAAGGCTAAAGCGCTGCGTATCTACGTAGAGCCGATCCTCACTCGCGCAAAGGAGGACAATATGAACAACCGCCGTCTGGCATTCAGCCTGCTCAAGCAGAAAGAGGTCGTTACCGAGCTCTTCCAGAACGTAGGCGAGAAGATCGCTAACCGTCCGGGTGGCTACACGCGTATCCTGCGTACCGGTTTCCGTCTGGGTGACGCTGCCGAGATGTGTATCATTGAGCTCGTTGACTACAACGAGAACATGCTCAAGGAGACCAAGAAGGCTGCTAAGAAGGCTACCCGCCGTGCCGGCAAGAAGGCTGCTGAGAAACCCGCTGCAGAAGAGGTAAAGGCTGAGGCTCCCGTAGAGGCTCCCGCAGCTGAGGCTCCCGCAGAAGAAGCTAAGGCAGAGTAAATCTTCTAAGTTTTGAATAGTTATGTTTTTGGATATCGAAAAACATAATGAAACAGGTATCACTATCGACAACTGCAAGGTTGGAGATAGTGTTACTGTTTCCGGAATGATCCACAACGTCCGCGTGACGAAGTGGGGTGGCTTTATCGTGCTGCGCAAGAGTCGTGGTCTGCTGCAGGCTGTGGTGTCGAATGATACCTCGCGTTTCTTCGACGAACAGGGTCAGGAGATCCACATGAACGACCTCTGCCGCGAGATGGCTATCACCATCATGGGAACGGTAGGCGAAGCTAAGATCAAGGATCCTGCAGCGTTCTACAACACCATCGAGATTGCTGTCGCTGAGGTACGCGTCCTGAGCCGTCCTACTACCGCCGATGTGGTGGACATGAACGCCCTCAAGTTCGGCGACGAGGAGACCCTGCTGCGCTATAAGTTCGACAACCGTCAGGTGACGCTGCGCAACCCGCGCGACATGGCTATACTGAAGGTACAGTCGACCATCGCCAAGGCCTTTGCCGATTTCCTCACAGAGAACGGCTTCACGCAGATCTATACCCCGAAGATTGTATCCGAGGGTGCAGAAGGCGGTGCGAATGTATTCCGCATGGACTACTTCGGCAAGCAGGTCTATCTGGCACAGAGTCCGCAGTTCTATAAGCAGATCGGCGTAGGCGTCTACGAGCGCGTGTTTGAGATCGCGCCGGCCTATCGTGCCGAGAAGCATGCTACCTCTCGCCACCTCAATGAGTATATCTCGCTGGATGTGGAGATGGGCTTCATCAAGGGACAGGAGGATGTTATGCTGCTGGAGGCTGCCCTGCTGCGTCATATCATCGCTACGGTAGCAGAGCGTTGCGGCCACGAGCTGAATCTGCTCGGTGCTACGATGCCTAAGTTGCCTAACGAGGTGCCGGCATGGAAGCTGAGCGAGGTGCATGAGATCCTGTTTGAGAACAAGCTGTGCGAAGCCGATCACCGTGGTGAGGATGACCTCGCCCCCGAGGAGGAGCGCGCTATATGCAAGTACGCCCTGGAGAAATACGGTTCGGACTTTGTGTTCGTCACCCATTTCCCCTCCGAGCACCGTGCTTTCTATGCCATGGACGATCCCGAGGATCCGACATTGACGTTGAGCTTCGACCTCTTGATGCGTGGTCTGGAGATCACCTCCGGCGGACAACGTATCCACAAGGAAGCCGACTATCGCGAGAAGATGCTGCGTCGTGGCATGAACCCGGATGCTTTCCGTTTCTACCTCGACACGTTCCGTAACGGCATGCCGCCTCACGGAGGTTTTGCTATCGGACTGGAGCGTATCACGGCTTGCTTCTTGGATATCAACAACGTGAAAGAATGTAGTATGTTCCCCCGCGATATCAACCGCGTGGCTCCCTGATGCAAGAGATCGCTCAGAAATTGGAACACAAGGGCGTCAAGCCCACGGCAAATAGGATGTTGGTCTATCAGGTTTTGGTGGACCAACATCATCCTTTATCGTTGCGCGACCTGGAGGACGAATTGGTCACCATGGACCGTAGCAGCATTTTTCGCACGCTGACCCTCTTTCTCAAGCACGATGTGATACATGCTTTTGAGGACGGTCGTGGTGTGGAGCATTATGAACTATGTCGCCATCATGACGACGAAGATCACTCGGCCAGCCATGTGCATTTCTACTGCGAGTCGTGCGGTCGCACCTACTGTATCGAGCAGGTGAGCCTGCCGCAGGTGGAGCTACCGGCCGAGTATCGTGTACATTCAATGTCTTTTGTCGTGAAGGGCCTGTGCCCGCAATGTCAGAAAATATGAAAACTAAATCAGTTCTTTTATTTCTTTCTGTAGCGCTTCTGTGCGCTTGTGGAGGTACTACACCTACCACCTTGACCAATGACCAACCGCAACAGGATACCATTCCTGTGACCACTGTGATCGTAGAGCGTGAGATGGCTTCGGCGGATATGACCGTATTCGGCGGTATCCAGTTTGGCCGTGTACGTTCGATCACTACGGACGATCTGCTGGCCGAGACGCCGGAGATACGTTTTGATGAGCAGGGCCACCTGGTGGCTACCAAGCCGGCCGAGGTTATCATACGTGATAAGCAGGGCCGTGTAGCAAACCATAACGGCGGTAAACTGAATAAGGATACCGTGGGCTTCCTCTTCCGTACTACGTATCAGTATGAGGGCGAGACCAATCGCGTCAAGTGGATCCGTTCGGACAATACGGTCAACAAGTTGCAGTCGGTCAACTATCGCCGCTTCAACTATGAGGGGGATAAGGTTTATCCTAACGAGATGTTCGAACTGCTGCAGTCCGGTCAGTGGCCTGCTGCCAACTACTCCACCTACGAGTACAAGGACATGGACGACCAGGGCAACTGGCTCTCTCGTGAGGTCAAGAACTACTACTTCGAGCGACCCGACTTCCTCTCGCCTGAGGTGATGAACCAACTGGATAACGAAGAGGCTATGCAGGCGGCAGAGAAACTGCTCCAAGAGCACGTACAAGACGCAACGCCTACTACCTATACAGAAAGTCGTACGATCGAGTACTACGAATAAAACAGAATAGGAGCGACCCCCGGGCCGCTCCTATTCTGTTAGGCTTTCAGCTTTCAGCATTCGGCTTTCAGTCTCTCTTCGTATTCGGCCTTTACGTCCTCATAGAAATGGGCTTTGGCGGTGGATACGTACGGCATCAACCAAAGGAAACCAATACAACAAGTGAGGATACACAGCAAAACCCAGCCGATGAAGGTCAGATTTAGCACAAACAGCTCCCACTTATGACCGCGCATCATTATGCGACTGGTACGTAGTGCTTCGGTAGCGGATATACTCGGGGTGTCACGGATAATAAACGGTACGAGTTCATACGCTAAGCCAAAGATAATAGAGCCAATCATCAGGGTAGGAATGAGCAGCAAGACTATAATCAAGCCCATCAGGAAGCCCGACTCTACATAATTGATCCAATTGGCTGTAAACTCATGGAACAGCGATGAGGCCGGACTCTCGTTGCGCTCTTCGCGGCGCGCGAAAGATAGACAGAGGTTGTAGAATGCAAAACTCAATGGCATCATTACTAACAAGCTAACCAGCGCATTGGTGCTGCTGCCAACGAGGTTTAACCACTGGATTTTAGCAAACTCGGCAATGTAGCTTGGGGTGCTACCAATACCAGAAACAACAAATAGCAGCAATGCTAATACGGCCATTTCGTTCCAATGACCCTTCAGGGTCTCACGTGCCATAGCACGGTACTCAGAATACGATTTCATAAGTTCGAATAATTTAATATTAAGTGTTCAGTATTCAGTTTTCAGAAGGCTGACGGCTGATAGCTGACGGCCTTTACCTATACTTCTCCTCTTCGCAGTCGGCAAGTAATGATAGGTATGACTCGTAGCGCGAGATAGCTATCTCGCCGCGTTTCAGGGCGTCCATCACGGCGCAGCCGGGTTCGTTGGTGTGGGTACAGTTGCCGAAGCGGCATTCGGTACCTACGCGGAAGATGTCGCGGAAATAATGACTCATCTCCTCGCGCTGCATGTCGAATGACCCGAATCCCTTGATACCCGGCGTGTCGATAATCCAACCTTGGCTTTCGACTTTCGACTTTTCGCTTTCGACTAACTCATACATCTCCGAGAACGTCGTGGTATGCATACCTTTGTTGTGGGCGGTGGATATTTGCCCCGTACGTGCCATCTCCCGGCCGAAAAGGGCGTTGAGGAGCGTACTCTTGCCTACGCCCGAATTGCCGCTCAGAAGCGTTGTTTTGCCCCTTAAAAGGGGTAATATGTCTGCGGGCTGCAGGCTGATAGCCGAGAGGGCCATGGTCTGGTAGCCCAGCGACTCGTAAAGCTCGCGCAATTCCTGCAGGCGCAGCAGTTCCTCGTCGTTGAGTAGATCCACCTTGTTGAAGATCAGGAGCGCCGGTACGCGGTAGGCTTCAGCGGTAGCCAGGAAGCGGTCGATGAAGACGGTACTGGTCTCGGGATGGTTGATGGTGACGATGAGCGCCACTTGGTCCAGGTTGGCGGCGATGATATGACAATCCTTGCTCAAGTTGGTCGAGCGCCGGATGATGTAGTTGCGACGAGGCTCTACATCGGTTATCCAACCGATGGGACCGGCTTCGCCTGTTAGACCGCTATCGCTATTAGACCGCTTTGCTGTTAGACCGGCTTCGCCTATTAGACTCACCGTTACATAGTCTCCCACGGCCACGGGGTTGGTGGAGCGGATGCCGCGAATGCGGAAGTTGCCCTTGATATGGCACTCCAATAGCTGTCCCTCATCCGTACGAACGAGGTAGGTGCTGCCGGTCGATTTGATGACAAGTCCTCTCATTAGAATGCTTCGGTGGCTGTGAGGTAGAACGAGTAGCTGCGCCAACTGTTCCACTCGGTGTATATATTATTGCGTGCTACATCGGCACGTATATTGATCTTAGCGCGGTTGATGCCGAGGCGTATGCCCAGACCGTAGCCTACTTTGGGCGTCGTCCACTGCCAGTTCTGCAGGTTATATACATCGCCTACGCCCGCAAAGACGCACGCATGGATAAAGTTCCATATCGGTAACCTCAACTCGGTCTGCAGCGCCAGCATGGCATCGTCGCGGAACATGTTGCGAGGTACGCCGCGTACCAGGTCCTGTCCGCCCAGGGTGGGCAGCATCTGAAAGGGCGTCGAGCCGTTGCCGAAAGCCCATGCGGTGCGTAGCTGGTAGGCCAGGATGCATCCCTTGCCCAGGTGGATATACTGCCTAAGGTCGGTGTCCAGACGCGTGAGGCGGCTGTCGCTACCCAGCTTGGGCTCGTAGTGCATCACGCCGGCTTTGAAGAGCAGACCGCGGGTGGGGTAGTACAGTACGTCACGGCTGTCGTATTGGGCCATGAGACCGAAGCCCCACATCAGGCACGGCGTAGCCGACATATCGGTTCGCTCGTGCAGGAAATCCACTGCCGGACCTATTGCCCACGCGTGAGGCAACTCAAAGAGAGCCGCCACTTGGGCATAGCCTCGCCGACTCTCATAGACGCTACCTACGCGTGCCAGCGGTGCCGTGGAGTCGTTGCCTATGTTGCCCGTACCGTAGTAGGTGTCGGGGTAGTCGCGATAGCCGCCGTTCACTTGCAGCAGCAGCGGTGTCCGGCCACCGATATAGAGGTTGGCATGGATGTTGACGTACCACTGATGCTTCAGCGACCATGCGCCGTCCAGTTGCAGCACCGAGGTGCGACTCGCGTCCGGCAGACGGAGATAACCTTGCACACCGGCTCCGAACACCCAGTTGGTCTCGGGGGCATAGTTGATGACCGGCGCACCGATCACGGGCAGGTTCATCAGGCTGTCCAGCGGCACAGCTATCGCTACCGACCATGCCGGCAGCAATAGACTGAGCAGTATGCTACGTAGGCGGGACCGCATTTAGACGGTCATGATCTCCTTCTCTTTCTTAGCGTAGAGATCGTCGATCTGACGGATATATTTGTCGTGCAGTTTCTGTACTTCCTGCTCGTTATCTTTCTCTACATCCTCGGGCATACCCTCTTTGATTTGCTTCTTGAGGGTCTCCACGGCCTCACGACGGGCGTTGCGTACGCTCACCTTGGCGTTCTCGGCCTCCTGCTTGCACTGCTTAGCCAGTTGCTGACGACGTTCCTCGGTCAGCGGCGGCAGGATCAGGCGGATGCACTCGCCGTTGTTGTTGGGCGCCAGACCCAGGTTGGAGTTGATCAGGGCGCGCTCGATGACGCTCAGCATGTTCTTCTCCCAGGGTTGGATCTGTATCGTGCGTGCATCAGGCGTGCTGATAGTAGCAACGTTGGCCAGGGGCGAGGGGGTACCGTAGTAGTCCACGCGAATGGGGTCCAGGATGCGTGCGCTGGCTTTGCCTGCGCGGATGTGTGCGAGAGCGTCGTCCAGGAACATAACAGCTGCCTGCATCGACTCCTCCGCCTCGTTCAAGATTTGTTTCGGTTCGAGTAACATAATTGTATAGATTTAAGAATTCTGATTTCTGATAGCTGACGGCTGATGGCCTTTTAGGGTTTTACCAGCGTTCCGATCT
>Ga0247611_10001485_pt1 | contig 41477 bp, 59 predicted proteins | sample 177DNAGHGhighgp2_FD_192422 | JGI IMG/M metagenome (GOLD analysis project Ga0247611, IMG submission 192422) | Sheep rumen microbial communities from Palmerston North, Manawatu-Wanganui, New Zealand - 1770 DNA GHGhigh gp2 | ecosystem: Host-associated > Mammals > Digestive system > Stomach > Rumen... | reverse complement strand
AGTTAAAATCACCAATCTTAATACGACCTTTAGGATCGAAAGGTGGACGAGCAGGGTCAAGTTTTTCAACATTAAAATTAAGTCTTAAACCTAAATCACTACCCAAAGTATTAACTTTTATACTAGTCAAATTAATAGATTCATTGAGAACTCTACAGGCTTTATGTGTAGGTGCAGCAAGACCTATCTTGCTATAACTAAGATTACAATTCTTAATCAAAGCCTTAACTAGATAAGTCTTACCAGTACCAGCAGGACCAACTAAAGCGCGTTTATAATCCTTAGAATTATAAGGACTATTAATAAACTCTATAAGTTCATTATATGCTTTTTGTTGGTCATCAGTAAAACCTAGCGTACTAACGGCATCTTTACCATTAGCCATACTAGTAGGTTTTATATTGACAATCATAACTTTAATTCTTCAGCAGGCACTTCAAGATTTTCTTTAACAAAATCTTTATGCCATACAGCTTCTTTTATATCAAAATAATTAAGTTTACCGATACGAACTAAATATCCACTATAAACCCAATCTTCACAAAAAGGAGTAACAGTTCTACTCTTTTCTCCAGAAAGAATTGCTTCTCTAGGACTACGAATATAACAAATATGCTTTTTTGTTTGTTTATCGAGTTTGATAGAAAATACTTTTTCTTTACCTTTAAGATTGTATGAATCTAATGAAAAAGGAATATTAAGTATAGTTCTATGAGGGTCACCAACAATAGTAATATTGGCTCTAAATTCACCAGTTTGTTTATCTTTACTACAAACCGCATAAATTAATTTACTTAACTTATGCGGTTTATATGTATTCCTTGTTTTCTTCTTACTTTCAACGGGTTTAAAAGTAAGACCAATTATTGGTTTAGGCATACATTCTCTTATTTAATTTCTTTTTCTTTAGTTCATCTTTCTTACGCTTATTTTCCTTTTCAACAACAGTTGTAGCAACAACACCATCTTCTCTTACAAGATGATAGCCACAATAGTGACAAAGAAAATCAATTCTACCCCAACGTTTGTTACCAATTACTTGGTCACGTTTTACAATAATTGATTTGGTACCTTGATTAATCTTAGCAATCTTGCTAAGCAATCTTACATCTTTGTTTTCATCATGAACCATTTTACAACAAAGTTTAATAGATTATACAATATGTTAATAAACACTATGTGGTTCAACTGGGAATCGAACCCAGATTTAAGGTTTAGAAGACCTTTGTTCTATCCGTTGAACTATTGAACCATTATTATGTAGTGTAGGTGGGACTCGAACCCACGTTCTTCACCTTGAAAGAGTGACGACTTAACCAACTTGTCCACTACACCAAATAGCTCGCCCGTAAAGGGAATTGATGATATTACCATTACTTTGACGAGCATTTATAACTCTAGAACAATTTTTTAACTCATCATTATTATGTTCATCGGGTTTAAAATCATTATTTAATAGATTAGAATCTAGAGTTATAGTAGTCTTACCAAGATTTGAACTTGGACCAACAGCTCCAAAAACTGTTGTGCTAACCGTTACACCATAAGACTGAATTGGAGGAGAAATGTGCTTAGTAATACTATCAAAAGTTTCGGACTTAGAATTAACATTAGCATCTCCTCCAGTACTAATGTTTATTGTAATTATCAAATTTCCACCTGCGAGTTTGATTTTAACAAACTTAATAACTATTCAACCGAGTAATAAAACTCAAGCAGAACAGCTCGCAGATAGGAAATTTGAGATTCTACACTTAGATACAAGCACAAATAAGTGCGATAATGAACAAAATAATAAAAGCAATAGTAGTAAGTTTATACTTACCAGCATCGTTTCTATTAATACCATTTTCATATACAAGTTCATCATACTTAGACTTTAATTCTTTATATGATTCTCCTTGCATAGAGATAGTCTTATCTCGCTCAGAAATTTTATTTCTAAGAGATTGGAGTTCTTCACTATACTTAATATTAAGTTCTTTAAGTTTAGTGTTATAAGAGTCTTCACTACCCTTGAAATCAGCCTCGAGAGCATGATATTTCTTACGAGATTCAATCAGTTCTTTATCAGTAATATCAAACTGTTCTTGAATCTTTTGAACTTCTTTACGAAGATGTTCAATTTCACCACCTCTTTCATTACACATCATAATGAGTTCGGCTTTAGTCTTTTTGTCTAAACGTGCCATAATTAAAACTAGTTTTAAGATGATTAATAATAACGTTATTTTATTCAAATTGAATATCAGTGTCATTACTACTTGTAGTTTCATATTCTTTTTGAAGTGCATCGGCTACTTCATAATCTTGTGAAACACAAGCAGAATCCATTTCAATGCTATAAGCATCAAAATCATCAAGAGTAGAAGAAATAGTTGAATTATTCATAGTTGCAAATATACATCAATTTCTTCTACGGGCGGGCAATTATCAAGTAATTTAACTATATTTAACTAAATCACAAGATAATGCCCGTCAATAGAAGCATCTTTAATACTTACAACTATTGTTTCTTCTTTGACTTTTTCACATAAGTATATTGTACATTACACTTCTTAGCAATATCTCTACTTATCTCTTCTTTAAGATAAGAACGATACGGCTTTCCAGTAGTACCAGAAACACGATTAGTATAACATCTTCCATCAGGAAGAATATAAATATCATACTTTTGACCATCTCTACTCTCATATTGATAAGGAGTTTTCTTACCTTCAGTTTTCTTTTTAGCACTAACTGAAGTATAAGTATTATCCTTAACAACAAAAGATTGAGCAACACAGTTAATTGACATTACTGCAAGAAGCAGCATAATTATAAACTTCTTCATATTAATTATCTTTACAATTATTAAACTCAATACCCCAAAATAACCAATGAAAAGCAATACAATATATTGGTGTACCATAATGAAAAGTATCGTTATGTCTTCCGATGGTTATTGTAGGAACAATACAAATATTAGCCCACCATCCAATATTAGGATGTTTACCAAAGGCTTTACTGATTCTTATTTTCATCTTGATTTATACGTTAGTTTTGTAACTAGTTTAGTATATTTTATAACATAATTATTATCAGGATACACATCAATAACAACACTATGGCTGTTTCTATTAATTTCTGTATGTGTATAATGTAAAGTATAACAATTTTTTACAGCAATTCCAACTTCATGTAAAACATTGTTATCTTTACATCCCATATCTTGTAACCAAGTTTGAACTAAATCAATCAATGAGTTACAATTATCAATAAGAGGTCCATCAACAAATAGCATATCAATTTGTTGAATTTTATTTTTAACTGCTATATAATCCATATTATTTTTGACTTTCTTTAATTTTACTAATAATCCAATCAAGGAAATCATCTTGAACTTTACCAGCATCTTTATTAGATAACTTTAAAACTCCAGTGAGATAACCCCAACCTCTAACAATAATTGTATCACCATTTTCAAGTGCAATGAAGCAATCAGTAGCATTTTTAACATATTCTGCAATTTTATATTCAAATGTATCTGATTCTTCATTAAGAAGCATACATAATTGTTTAAGTATATTAGGATTATAGTCATCTCTATCAGAACTATAATCTAAACAAATATTACTTTCTTTATCAAAAACATACAGTCCATAATCATCAGTAGAAAATGGTGGTTTAAATATATCTTTGAAATCCATAGCATTATCAAGTTTAAAGTGAGCCACACTACCTCGCCCGTAAGAAGGAGATATGCATGGCTCACTAGGTTAATCTTTTATAATAACAGCATAAGAAAGATAATCTTTTTGAACATTCATAACTTCATCCACATAAATCTCAAAGATACTATATATTTTATATATCTTTGGATTCTTAGGAATTTCATTATACAGTTCATAATGAAGATTTCTTTCTTGACAATAACTACCAATTATTTCTAAAGCATCTTCTTCAGAAGAAACTTTATAACTGGTATTATTCAGTACTAATTTCATACGGCAAGCATTTTAGGTTTACCTTTATATCCTGCACGTTTGAAATAACGATTAACTGCAATAATAGCAGTTACAGCATTCTTACTGACAATAGTTATTTGACTAACTTTATCAGATTTACGAGTAGAAGCAAAGAAATAAATCATAGTTGTAAGAATTAGAAGTTAATAAAATGTGGTGTTTAATGGCACACCACAAGCCAGAAGATATTAATCTTCAATAAATCCTCTGCCACTGGCAAAAGGATTAAGCAGATTAAATTCAACACCTTCTACTGTAGCAGCAAGGCGTTGAATTGCATCATCGTTCTGCTCAAGAAGCTGAAGAGCCTTATCAAACTCTTCTTCACTAAGTGTACCACTGTACAACTTACGAAGATTTTGACGAGAAAGGTTTACAAGAGCATTAATCTCAATAAGAGCTTGCTCTTCTTCATCACTGCACTGAACAGGACGATAAACAAATCCTTGTTCAATTAAACGAGCATCAACAGGATGCTCAGGATTAAGTTTTACAAGTTTGTACTTCATAATATAAATATTAACGTTAATAATGTGAATAAAAACAAGTGGTCCTGGAGGGGCTTGAACCCACGACCTTCTGATTATGAGTCAGGTGCTCTAACCAACTGAGCTACAGGACCTGTATCTTATTTAGATTTATTCCAATCAGCAATGCTTGCTGCAATAAGACAACCACCACCAATACCAGAGCAAAGTATCATAAGAATATACAATGCTATATCAATATCATCTTTACATGATGGAAGACTTTGAAAAAGTCCTATTGCAATAGCAATAAGAAACATTCCAAAGATAATAGTTATAATAGCAGAGATTTTCATAATATTTAATTGCCCTTAGAACGTGAACTCCAGGCATTGTTTAACGTATAAGTTATTCTATATAAGTAGCATCAAAGATAACTTCTGGTTCACCAATATAACGAAGTTGTGGAACTAATTTAGGTTTATCATAAGCATTCCACTCACAAAGAGTATCTCTCAATTCACATGCTTCGAATATTAATCCTCTATAAAGTTAAACATTAACATCAGCAAACTTCATAAAACTTGCATGTTCAAGTATTTCAACTACATTTTCAATACTAACACCAAGTTTTATGGCTTGAGTTGTAATTTGAGATTTAAATTCTTCATCTGTTACTTCATCATATTCCCATGCTGCATATGCAGTAATAATATTACATATTGAAGTAATAACAAGTTGTTCTTTGTCATTCATAATTGTAAGTATTAAATTGTTAATGTCAGTAGTTTAAAAACTGTCAGTAGTCCTACTCAATAACCTCTGGAAGCAGGTAGAAAGGAAGAATGGGATAGGACACTGACAGTAGTTTTACTATGTAGAATAACAAGAGTAATAAAGGTAATAAGAGGAATAAAGAGAGGTGGAACTGCTCCACTTAGTCCACCTCTCTTTTAATCACATCTTAGAAACCACACATCTTATCCTCGATGCGAGCCACTTTCTCTTTGCCTCGCTTTGACAACTTGCACATCACTAAGTGGTGTACAATTGTCTGGTGCTTCATCAAGCGAGTCTTGCTTTCATCACTACTAAACGGATTGTGATAGAAAGTAGAAGCATCATCAGGGTCACTAGCAGGTACATCCTGTTCAATGATGTTAATCTTAGCACCAGGAAGAATAATACCATAGCAATCAGGATGCTTGCTACAATGATTAGTGATACCAGCAACATCCTCATCTTCATTAAGAATAGCATTAATCTGTCCATCAAACAGATAAATCTTGTTGTCCTTAACCTTTACAGGATCATCATTAGCATCAACATTGTAACGTTCTACTTCACCCTCACTAAGAGTAATGCAAATACGAGTGAAGTCACCTTCAACTTCACATACAGTAGCACGCTTAACTACTAAACCCTCACGAAGAACACAACCTTCTTTCTGCAGACTTTCTGCAATTTCACTAATTTTAGACATAATACAAATAATTTAATTAGATTAATAAAATTGTTAATAAAAACTTCGGTTAGAACACATATCAACACTATCTTCACAAACTAAGCAAAGAACACTTATCACGTGTAGATAGTGCTAATTACACTAACCAAAACTTGCACTGTTGTAATGAGTGCAAAACTTGAATTGTTGTAACGAGTGCCTCGACCCTTGAAAAGACAAGGTAGAGCATTGGTTTCTCTACCTTGTCTAGTATTATCTGTAGTAGTAATGGTCTACTTTTGGAATTATGTAGACATTACCTTTTTGCACAACATACTTCTGCCAATTTACTTTTTGATATGTTTTAGTATTCATGGCAGCAACACTAACATTTTTGTTGCAAACTACTACAAGATATCCTTTGTCTTGAATTTCTCGAATAGGTCCATTAATTGCAACATAAATGTTGTCAGTACGGTAAACAGCAACTCTAACCATAGCAGTAAGAGATTAAGCACAAGTTACACGAACAACATCATAGATTGTAGCATGACCAGGTCGAAGGTCAACATTATAGGCTGTCCAATCTATAGGATTGTTGTCACTATCTTTTCCTTCAATCTGAAGAAGATGAAGAAAATGAGTATGTAACTCAAATCTACCATAAGTAGCATCATAAGAAATGGTGCTAATATCTCCATGAAAGGAAATAGTAACACCATTCTTGCGAGTAACGAGAACGACTTCCATAATATCAATAGTATTATTTGTCAGTATCAACGATGCCAATATACCCTTCACGAGGTTTTGTAAAATGAATTCTCAAATTACCATATTTGTCGTTATTGAATTCATTTTTAACAAACTCTTTAGTAACTGGTGTGTGAATACCAGTTTTCCACTCGTAGGCAACACAATCGTCAATCCTGTTCCACATTTTATCGATAAGACTATCAATATCATCAGCAGTCCAGGTTAGAAGATTGGGACAATGAATGCCATTAGCAAGATGCCAATCATCAATAGTAAATATTCCAACTAGCATAGTAGTAACAATATTATGGGTGTGACATCTGTCACCTGCCACACCCTGATTACTAATTAGCCGATGAGGATTTTATCCTCAATCTTCTCTGCTCGCTGCTTGCCCTTCTGGCTCAGGCTCAATGATACCATGTATGCCAAAGTATCATCGTGTTGAACTACAAAAGGCTTAGGATTACGAGAGAACGGATTACTGTAAGTCACAGCCTCTTCACCTTCTGCAGCAGGATGTATATCCACAAGCAGAAGACTAATGTTGGCATGATTCAGCAACATCTCGAGAGCATCTTGATGCTCCTCTTTTGCAAGATAATTGCGAAGAGCAGCAGTATCCTCGTTCTCACCAATCATGGCAAGAACAGAGTAAATGCTAACAACGACACTGGTATGTTTACCCTTGACATAATCACCAGTGTCTTTATCTTTACGATAGACATCGATTTCTTTGTCAAGAGTAAGAACAACATACCTGTTCTCGTTGTTCTTCTCGTTGTTGTTTACACTGGCATTTTTTACGGTAATGCCGCTGACCTCGACTGCGCCGTTCTTGCGCTCGTCGTTCACGATTTCGCTAACACTCTTCATATCTAAGTTTATTAGAGCGTTAAACACTTAGACGTGCAGCCTCGCCTCCCACTCTTGGAGAACGATTTCCACATCCAAAACTTGTAATGTTGTAATGAGTCCTTTTTCACGAAGTGAAACTTGTACTGGGGGTGTTGAACGAAGTGAAACACAACCAGGGGGTTGTAGTAGAGTGCCTCTCCCTCTCACAATTACACCTAATATTCTCATTTCATTATCTCTTTCACTTTCCCTTTCTCTGCTTCGACTATTAACTATAATTTTACTCTTACTATAATATTTTTCAAAACAAAACTGCTACTAGTTTCACAACTAATAGCAGCACTTATCACAAGTCATCATTTAATTTACTCTTAATTACTGTATTATCCAATCACATTTATTATTAATACAATCACTTATTTAACATCTATATAATCATATCTAGTAATAATAGTAATAAAAGTTGGTACATATACATCAATTTCCTTTATGGGCGGGCTATTATTGTTATTTGTATTATTACTATTATTGTTACTTGTATTAATATATCAAGAAATATTTGTATTAATATTTTTAATATTATAAATAATTTATTATTTATTATTTTAATTAATATTATATTTAATATTTATTTTATTATTTATTTTATTAATTTTTTCTTGATATATATTAAAAATTAAATTATTAATTTATTAATTATTTTAATTTTTAATATTAATAATATATCGCCCAAGTGTCGCATCATCTGCACGAGCACCATCACGAGGAGATGCTGCAAAAGTAGCACAAATACCTGAACCAACCAAATGTTTTAACAAACTTTATGAAAGTTTAACTTAATTTACGTTAAAATAAATATACAAATAAAGTTGATAGAGAAATTAGTAATGATAAACAACTTGTAAGTTAGCCCGCCCGTAGAAGGGATGATGGTGATGCACCAACACCTCTTTCACCACTTGCAAGACCACTTGTAATTTTACTTAACAAATGTTAAATTTTAATATTTATTAACACTTCCTGCTCTATCATCTGCAATATAATGATTATCTTTGCCACCAGCATTAGCAGTAGTAGTTATTACATTATTATATAGTAGCAACCTGCTATGCGGTAGTAATAATGATGTTATAGATGTTTTTAATAATATTAATCATGTTAAAATTACAAGTATGAAAGATTTTGAAGTAGTTAATCGTGGTGTTAAGTATCAATTTCATTTTCCTACAAGTCTAAATGAAATTACACCTGAATATCTTAATGAAGTTACAAAGAACGTTCATATTGCAGATAACTACAGTCTGGTAGGCATCGTGTATCATGAGAAGTTATTTGACTTGATTATTGCTCGCAAGCAAGCTAAGAAAAGTTTTAGTGCTGCTATTGTTCCTATCTTTATTCGTGCTGGAAAAACTGATAGTGAATTTATTCAAAGTGCTAAATGTAAAGATAAGATTATCACGCAAAGTGTAAATCTTAATCTGTCTTATCATGTGGCTGCTCCTCAGAATACTCTGAGTATTGACTATTTTATGCGTGCTATTGATGGTGACAATAGTCTTGCTGGACGATACAATAACAATTATGGACAAGAACAATGTTTCTTTGTTGAGTTTAAACTTATTCCTAATAACGAAATTGTTGGTTTCTATACAAAAGCAACTAAAGTTGATAGTCCTTATGTAGATGTTCAACTCGAAAGTGTAGAGGTGGGGGAGGGTTAACACATCATCCCTTCTACGGGGGAGCTATTGGACTTCCTTTTAATTCAAATAACAATAAATATATGCCAAATACATTTAAGTTTCCACCTAACGGTTATGAAGTCACAGTACTTCGTAAACAAGATGTTCTAGATTGCATTGAGGAAAATATCATTGATAAAGAGATTGCTCTTGATATTGTTCGTCGATGTGAAATAGATGCTACTAACTTCCTTAAAGAAGGTAGGTGGGCTGGCATACCTTTCGTTGGCAACATTCGTATTCCTAAACAAGTACAGCGTTTCATGTCTGAAGATATGCAAAAGACTATGCGAGACGCTAGAGAAAATCTTGATAAAGATAAGTATCTCTTGTTTAGGAAACAAGTTGTCGATGATACATTTAGACAAATAAAAGAAGATAGATATTACAAATATGAAGTATCAAAGTTTGTAGGTAAAAATCTTCATATATTTAAATATCTTACTGCAAAACATGGCGATGCTATGGCTCGCTTTATTTGTTTTACATTAAGAGAAATGACTGCTGTAGATGAATACAACGTATGATTAAAAATAAACTTACAATAGATTCTCTGCTAGTCATTGATGATAATGGTATGCCAGTGGCTCCAACTCTTCGTCAATTAATTGATAAAGATGTTAGAGCTTTGTATCAACGGGATAAATCTAGTGATAAATCACAATACACTAAAGAATGCCTTGTTATTTATTATCTAGGTGACCCTAAATCTCCTGCTCGTCAAAGTGGTCTTAGTGACCCTGAAGCTCTTAAAATGGCTATCGAGCAAGCAGACCTTCCTAAGAATTACATACCAGATAGTCTTGTTATTCGTTTAATTAAACGATATGAAGATGAAAATCTTACTGAGGCCGGTAGAGTTGTAGAAAACATTCTTAAAGGCTTGCATAATATAAACATTAGTATTAATGTCATTAATAGTTTGTTAAATGAAAAGCTTAATTCTCATGTTACTATGGATGATGTTACTGCTATTATTGATTTGATGAACGGCGTTAATGAACAAAGTAAGAAATTACCTGCTATGCTTAAAAGTCTAGAAGAAGCCAAAGAAAATCTTATGTATGAGAAAGAAACTGAGGCTGCTCGTGGTGGACAAATAGTTAGTAGTAGCATGGACGCTGAAAATTATTAAACAATGAACGAAATCTATCAAAATACTTATCTTTATTTCGATGAAGGGCCTCATCGTTACACAGATACTAATGGTAATGAATACATTAGTGTAACGACTATTATAGGTAATTATTGTCCTAAATTCGATGCAAAGTATTGGGCACATAAAAAAGCTAAAGAGCAAGGTGTCAGTGAAAAAGAGATTCTGCGTCAATGGAACAGAATTAAAGATGAAGCTTGTGATAGAGGAACTGCAACTCATAATGGTATTGAAAATGCCATTAAAGATGTAAGTAAATTTAAAGAAGCAATTAAATATCTAGAGCAGGCTGGTGGTAGATGTATCACAGTTGCTGATATTCCCCAACTGATTCCAACTCCTCTAGATATAGATAAATTTAAAGAAGCTACAAATGGGCGATATGAGGAAATTTATAGAGTCTTTGATTACTATGTTCAAAGAGGTTATACTATCTACTCTGAAATCGGTGTCTTTGATCCTTATCTTCTTATTAGCGGTACTATTGATATACTTTGTTATAGACCTACTGATTTTGTAATTCTTGATTGGAAAACTAATCGTGATGGTCTGAAATTTGAGAGTGGATATTATAAGAAAGATAAAACTACAATTCCTAATCAACTTACTGATATATGGGTTAGGAAGAGTGAAAAAATGCTTCCTCCTCTAAATCATCTTGCTGAGTGTAATGGTTCACATTATACAATGCAATTAAGTATATATGCCAGACTTACTGAAAGAATACTCGGTATTCCATGTACAGGTCTTGGTCTTTGTCATATTCAAAGTCCGTTTATACTTAATAATTACGGTCAACCTCTTAGAGATAAAGACGGTTATCATGTAGACCCTAATGGCGTTGAAACTGTAAAGTGGTTTAGAATTGAGTATTTAGCTAATGAAGCAGAAGCTGTATTTAAAGATAGACTTCTTCAACTTCGTGCTATAGAAGCAAAACAAGATAAACAATTAAAACTTTTCAATGATTAAACCTAATTTTTATAGTGTTTGTTCTTATGCTGATTATGAGAAAATCTTTAGAGAAAAAGGTTATGCTTATTTCACTAAAGGTGCTTATAATCTGAATATTATTGGTGTGAGGTCTGATAATAAAGATAAAGTTACTAATCTTTATGACGACATTCTTGTTGTAGTTTATAAAACTCCTAGTGGTAAGTGGGCTAGACAAAGTTATCAAATTACAACAGAACCTGGCTTGTATTATATGATTAAGAAAGAACTTAATCCTAAAGGTACAGCTATTCTTGTTCCTGGACAATATAGAGGTTGTTGGGAAATAGGTAAACATAAAGGGCAATACGATGCACTTGTGCAACGTAAACCTATTAAAGTTTATCGTGATAATAATAGAGATGAAATCTATGATATGAATGCTGAACGTATCGACAAAGGTATATTTGGTATTAATATTCACAGATCTCATGAATTTAGACAAATGTATAAAGTAGATAAATGGTCTGCTGGTTGTCAAGTTTTTGCTGACCCTCATCAGTTTAAGTCATTTATGGATTTATGTAAAAAACAAAGACAACTTTATGGCAATACATTTACTTATACACTACTTAATGAAAAAGATGTAAAATGAACGAAGAACATTATTTTAGAGATAGTATTGTTTGTATTACTTGTATAGTGCTTATATTTTTTATAGTAATATTTGCATCTAAATGTGATGAACGTAATACAGTTACACCGCCAGTAAAGGAAAGGATTGATATTGATTCAGTTCTTAAAACTAACGATAGTATAAAATTAGTGGTTTATCAAAAAGATAGTATTAAATATGAAGAAGTATTTAAGGTTCGTAATCTTGACAACGATAGTACTATTAAGTTGTTCAAAGAGTTGGTCAGAGAATAGCATCATCCCTTTTACGGGCGGTGTACCCGACAGTGTTTTAGTAGCTGTTGATGATTTAAGAGCTGCTAATGCTAAAATGGTAGAACTTAAATATGAAAAAGAAATTAATGCTGATCTTAGACAAATTGTCAAAAATGATTCAGTTGTTGTCAATGCACTCAAGCAAGAGGTTAATTATAATCAAGCACAATCAAAGAAATACAAGAAACAAAGAAATATAGTTGGTGGTGCTGGTATTGGTGTGTTGATATTATTAGTTATATCATTGTTGTAATGAATAATTCTGTAGAAGAATATATCAGAACATATCCTTTTCTTCAATATATAAAAGAAGATAAGAGTCATTATACTCACGCAAAGGATGCTGGATATGATGACCCTGATGATTTATTTCTTATTGGAGATAGTGGAGGATTTCTTCTTAATATTCACGAAGGTGACCGTTTTGTAAATACTCATTTATTTACACAAATGGCTGACATCTATCGTAAAGAAAAAACGTATACACGTTTTAAAGAAGATAGTATTCCTCATATGCAATTAAGGAAAAGAGAGGAGTATAGAAGAAGACATGGTTATTCAGCACCTTGTTTATTAAGAGATGGTAAGATTCAAGAAGTTCGTATAACTGGTAGTATGTATAATTATCTTAATTATACTATGATTGAACTTCTTGATGTAAGTACAGCAAAGACTACAAGTAAAGCAGCTACAGGTAAAAAGAAATATGATTTTCCTATGTTCATTGATGCCCAATTTTGGACATTTCATGTAATGGACTTTGCTATAAGAAATGGTTTTCATCTTATTATAGATAAAACTCGTCGTGGTGGATTTTCATACATTATGGCTGCTGATAGTGCCAACGAATTAAATCTTAATCCTCGTAAAGTATCTATTCATGTGGCTGTTGATAAAAAGTATTTAACTGCTACTGGTGGTCTTACTGATTTTACTATTAACAATCTTCGTTTCTATGAAACTAAAACTCCTTTTAGGAGAGGTATTCTTTCTACAGATAAAGAGAATTATAGATTAGGTTTCAAACTTCCTAGTGGGCTTGAATCTCCTAAATCTTGGAAATCTGCACTTTTTAGTGTATCTTCTTTTAATAATCCTAATTGTGCTATTGGTAAGGATGCAGTAAAAGTCAAAGTTGAGGAGTTATCTACTATGGATAACTTTGATGATTTTATGAGTGTTACTGAACCTGCTATGCGTACAGGTAGTTATGTTACTGGACATCTTGATTGCTGGGGTACTGCAACTGCTGGTAATATGCAAACTTTTGAACAAAACTTTTATTCTCCAACATCTTATCATTTTATGCCTTTTGAGAATGTTTGGGATAAAGATTGTCGTAATGAAGTTTGTGGTTATTTTAAACCTTATTGTTGGGGACTTCAAGGTGAGATAGATGGAGTTCTTTCTATGGATGAAGACGGTAACTCTAATCTAGAAGCTGGACTTAGAGTTGCTTATAAAGAACGTGCTCATAAAAAAGAAACAGCTAAGACATTTAGTGATTATATTAACTATCTTGGTCAATATGCTAATATGCCAGCTGAATCTTTTAGTTCTACTACAGAAAATCTTTTTAGTAGTGAGGAACTTATGGCTTGGGAAGAACGTCTTAGAACTGATAATGCATTTAAGTTTTATGTTGATGGTATGCTTTATGAAAAAGGTAATACTGTTGAATTTAAACCAAATGCTAGGATTGAAGCTGAAGGTGGTAAGCACAATGTAGATTTTTTTGATTGGATTGAAGGTGTTCCTATTAAAGGTCATGAACATCATCATGGTTGTATTCGTAAATGGTTTAATCCTCAAAAGTATCAATACACTGATAAAAGTGGTAACTTAGTAATGGGTGTACCTCCAGGTTTGTATAGTATTAGTTATGACCCTGTAGGTGTAAATAAAGAGAATAAACTTATTACTAATAAACATTCTCATAACAGTATTAAAGTTTGGATGAACCCAACTTCCTATAATGGATTTAAAACTGCACTTGTTGCTGCATATTATGGTCGTCCAGAGAAACTTGAAGAGGCTGATAGAATATGTTATCTACTTGCAAAATATTATAATTGTATTGGTACTGTTGGTGTTGAGGTTAACCGAGGTGAAACTGTTACTAATTTTAAGAAGTGGAAAGCAACTAAATATCTTATGAAAGACCCAGTACAACTTTGGGATACTTCATTAAAAGGTAGTGTAACTGCTGACTATGGTATTATAATTGGTGACACAGCGAGAAAACTTGAAGGTCTGCGACTTCTTAAAGAAATGCTTTATTCAGAAGTTGGTAAAGATGAACTTGGCAGACCTAAAAGATTATTTCAAACTATTTACGATTATCAATCTATTCTTGAACTTAAAAAATGGAATAGTATTGGTAACTTTGATAGAGTTTCAGAAATGATTATACGAGCACTTCAATGGAAACTTACAGATGTGGAAGCTGCAAGAGAACTTGCTCACAGAAAGAAAGTTCTTGAAACTGATAAAAATAATATATTTAAAAGAGAATGGTTTTAATGAAATATGCCTAGACGAAGATATTTAGATAAAGCTGCTCCAGCGGACGCTACTTATAATTCTATTAGACCTGTATATAGAAATATACAAGTTAAAAAGAAAGACACTCCTCAAAGGAGAGAAAATGAAGCAGCTAAAGCTAGAGAAAGAGAAGTTCAATATAGAAGAGAACGACAAGGTTCTATTGGGCCTTATCGTCAAAAGACTGCTATAGATAAAGCTGGAGGTAGATTGTATGCTGCTGCTGAACAGAGAGCGAAAGATGCTCAAGATAGAGAAGCAGCAGGTACTGTACTTAATGCTTTGTTTAAACCTATTATGCCGAGTACATATGTAGATATGTATGATGCCTATAAAAGAGGAGAAATAAATAATGTAACTGATGCTTTAGCTGCACCTTATGTAACAGGCAGTTGGAGTCAAAGAAATCCAGGTAAAGCATTAGCTGCTGATATTGTTGCTCCGTTTGTTTTAAGCAAGGCTGGTAAACTAGCAAGAATTGCAGGTAGTGATATTGCTAACTCTTGGAGAGATATGAGATATGCGTTAGCACATCCTGAAAGTCAAGTTTATGGAATTGCAGCTAATAGTCCATATGGTATTGAAACTCTCCCAGGTTATCACATTGGTTCTTTACAAAGAGGAAATGTTCTTGAGAAACAACTATCTAAAGCTGGTACTATTAGTTTAAAAAGTATACAAGGAGTTATAAACAATCCTAATACACCAAAAGTTGATAAGTATATTTTAAAACAGCTTGTAAATAATCACAATGGTGAGAAAGTTATAGACTATAATACTTTAAGACGTGAGGCTCAAGAATTTATTCCTAAATATAATAGAGTCCCTCAAACTAAGTTTGAAGATTATGGAGGTAGAGCATTGGGACTTACTATGAATGGAAGTATAGACGAACCTTATTTAGCAAATACCATACCTGATAAATATTGGAATGAATTAAAAGATTTTAATCCTCTCGACCCAAATGCTTTTGACCCAATAGACGCTAGAGAACTTTATTTATATGACCATCCAGATGTATTTCGTAGGTTTGAGGACATGGCTTTAAGATTAAGGCCTGATTATGAAACTTTTACTTTTGAATCTCCTGGTATTGTTGGTAATACACAACATTACAGCGGTGAACCATTAGGTCATACTAGAACATATGTTACAGCGGATGAACCCACTGTACTTCATGTTATGGAAACTCAAAGTGATTGGGGGCAAAGACCATTAGATAAACCTCATTTACACGGAAATAGAGCAAATACTACTGCATATCTTAATGACCCAGATGCTTATAGAGACTTTATAAACAGACATAGAGGATTATTAGAACGAATGGAGGCACATCCTGAAGAATATAGAGAAGGAGCTATAGAAAGGCAAAGGAAAAATATAGAACATCATGAGGCTATATTATCCCAAATGTTAGGAGATAATCCTATAATAAATAGAACCCATAATAATTATCTTCAGCGACAGCTTCAAGAAAATATGTTATATGGCGCTGAAAGAGGTAAATCCTTAATGCGTTATCCAACTCCTGAAACTGCTGCTAAAATTGAAGGTTATCAAAAAACTGAATATACTCCAGAGTATATAAAGGCTTTAGATGCGTATAGTGAAGCTGCAGATAAAGCTAATAAGTTTAAATATGGGCTTAGTGCAACACCAATACCTAAAGACATTGAAGATAGACTTATAGAACTAGAACGATTAGGTAAAGATAGAACATATAAACCTGAACAGCAAACTATATTGAAAAAGTATAGTGATTTTCCTAAGATGTTTAGTAAACTTTTTAAAGAACAACAAGTTAGAAATGTAACAGACAATTTAGGTAACACTTGGTATGAAATAGATATACCTAATGATATGTTACAACGAGAACTCAAATTTAAACTTGGTGGTAGAGTTATTAAATAATATGTTAACATTCAATAGTGATTTCCCACAACAACGAGTTAGTGGTACTGAAAAAAGAAAACCTAAGTGGTATGAAAATTGCATTGACTATGTAATTGCTGCTGGGCTTTCTATGAATGATAGAAGTGAAACTGAGGTTCAGCTTTCAATTCTACATGGTGATATTCCTAACACTTTTTATAAAAAGACTCTTAATCCTTATAATGCTAGTAAAGAACGATATACTCGTTTTCCTGCTACTATGAGGAACTATGATATTATGTCTGATATTATTAGAAGATATGTATCTGAGTATTTTAAAGGTGTTCATGAATTTACTGTTGCTGCTTGTAATCCAGAAGTTATCATCAAAAAGAATGCTAAGCTTAGAGAAGCTATTGGACAATTAGCTGAACAAGCATTTAAAGCAGAGTTTGAAAGACGACTTCAAGAAATGCAACAACAGGCCGCTCAACAAGGGCAACAAGCACAAGAGATTAATCCTCAAGATGCTATGCCTGACCCTGAAGAATTCATTAGAGATTTTAATGAAAAATATATTGATGAAGAATCTAAGCAAGCTCAAGATGTACTTGATTATGTAAGGAGTGTTACTCAAGATACTGTTCTTTATCTTTCATCATTCTTTAACTTCTGTGCTTTAGGTGAATGTTACACTTATAGTGACATTAGAGGAGAACAAATGTATAAAGAACATGTTCCTATTATGGAAGCATATCCTATTCCTAATGCTAACTTCTTTGTAGAAGATCATGATATGTTTGCAAGGAAAATGATGCTTTCTTATCCTCAGATTATGGATATGTTTGATGATGTTCTTGATGCTAAGGATAGAGAGTTTCTTGAGAAGTATTACGATAATGGTATGGGTCATACTGCTACAACTAAATTTCTTTATAGTCAATATTTTGAACAAATGCCAGATAGTTGTGAGAAGTTCACAAAAGAAGAACGTGACTTATATAAGAAAGAGTCTGTAGAAATTCACGCAGCTAATAATCATTTGTTTGAAGTTTGGCATGTTGTTTGGAGAGGAGAAGCTAAAAGAGGAATACTTACTTATATAAATGAAGTAGGTATGGAAGCTCAAAGAGTGGTTGATGAAAGCTATAAACTTAATCCTGAAATGGGAGATATTAATATAGAGTGGGCTTACGAGCCTCAAGTATATGAAGGTTATCGCATTGGCTCACGATATACAGGTGTATATCCTATTAAGGCTAGACCTATAGCTTATCAGCGTAATGGCAAACTTCCTTACAATGGTATCATGGAAGTTCTTCCTCTTATGGGTAAGTTTAGTATTGTTAAACTTATTACTCCATATCAAATTATGCGTAATATTATATCTTATCATAGAGAAATGGTAATAGCAAAGAACAAGATGTTAATTTTGCTTCTGCCTGAGTCTCTTGTATCATCTGATAGTGAAGATAAGATATACAAAATGGCAGCAGATGGTGTTCTTCTTGTAGATGATAGCGAAGATACTAACTCTCAAAAGATGGCTAATATTCGTCTGCTCAATGCCAATCTTGGTGATTATATAACTCAACTTACAAACCTTCTCGAAGCTATTAAACAAGAGGCTCGTGAGATGGTTGATATGAATATGCAACGTTATGGTGAAATTGCACAATCTGCTGGTAATGCGGTTACTCAAGAGGCTGTTACTCGTTCCTCTATGGGTAGTGTTATCATTGTTACTATTTTTGACGAAATGCGCAGACGTGATTATCAACGTGATATCGATTATGCTAAACTTGCTTATATTGATGGGCTTCAAACTTCTTTCTTCGATGATAAGTATAACCAACGATATGTAAGTCTTGACGTTGATAGTTTTATTTATTCTGATTATACTGCTCTTGTAAAGAACGATCAAAAAGAAATTGAGAAGATGCAGCAACTCCAGCAATGGGCTTTCAGTGCTGCTCAAAATGGTGATCTTGACATGGCTATCGCTGCTATTACTGGAAACAATGTTACTCAAATCAAAGAAACTGTAAATAAGTTTATGGAGATAAAGAGACAACATGAAACAGAAATGCAGCAAGCAGACCAAATGCTTAAGCAAGAAGAGTTGCAAGGTAAGATTGCTGAGATTCAAGCTAAGGGTGAAGAAGATAGAAAAACTGAAGAACTCAAATATCAATATGAGATGCAACTTAAATATATTGATGTTGATATGACTCTTCTTGGTACACCTCAAGTTGATAACTCTGATGAACAAGCTCGTATGAGATTGCAAGAAGCAGCAGAATCTAATAAGACTGCTCTTGCTCGTCAAAAACTTGCTCTTGAACAAAACAAGTTTAATGCTGATATGTATAACAAAGCAGCAGATAGACAAGTAAAGAGAGAGCAAATGGAGAATCAATTAAAGATAGCAAAGACTAATAAGAATAAATATGATAAATAATAGTAAATCATTTGCTCAATCAATGAAAGAACTTCATCAAATGACAGAAGATAAAGGAAATTCTTTTGAAGAACTTGGAGCAGCTATTATAGGATTTATGTTTGGTATTCCTACAGAAATGTCTCAGCAAGCTATTGATGAAATGAAACAAAAACAAGAAGTTAAAGATATAATAAATAAGTATAAACAATGCCAAAACGAAGAAACTTAGATAATACAAGAGGAAAAGCAGTTGCTAATGCAAGACGCCTTAATGCTCAAACAAGAAAAACACCTGTAACATATGCTGGTGGAACTACTGAACAAGCTAGACGTACTTATTGGCAACAAGAACCAGTTATGCGTCATGCTGTAGATAGTGTAGCAGGCAGATATGGAATCAATCCTATGCTTCTTGCCAATAGAATGGAACATGAAGGTTTTGTCGATGCACAAATAAAAGACAGGAATTCTTTAGTTAAAAAGAGGCAAACTAGAGGTATTTCTAGAGGTTATGAAATTCTTCACGAACCTTCTGAACGTGGAGCAGGTCTTAGGGAATTTGGTACTGATGACGGTGCCACCTATATTAATAGTGGGCAAGCTAGACTTATAAATGAAAGATGGACTGATGAAAATAATACAAATGAGCAAGGTAGAAAAATACATAGTTCTAATGGTTTAACTGTTGTAGATAATATGGGTATTCAGGCTTCTCTTCTTAAAATGTATAGAGACCAGGCTAAGAAAGATTTTCCTGGTAGAAGTGAAGCTGAATATGATAGCATGGCAGCTGCCTATTATAATCGTGGTAGAGGTGGTGGAAGAAGTTATGTAAAATCTGGTAAAAAAGATAAAAGATATTCGATTAGAACTTCTTATGCTTCTGGAGGTTCTATTCATATTAAACCTGAGAATAGAGGTAAGTTTACAGAAACTATGCGGAGAACTGGTAAAACTGCTGAAGAACTTTCACATAGTTCAAATCCTTTAACAAGAAAACGAGCAATATTTGCTCTTAATGCTAGAAAGTGGAATCATGGTTAAAAGATATTTAGATGAAATAGTACCTGTTAATTCAGGTATTCTTGGACAATACGTTAGTCCAGTAGGTCCTTTTAGAGAACCTATGTATGCGATGGTTGATAATGACACTGTAGCAGCTACTCCTGCTCTTACAAGAACTAGAAGTAGCAAGCCTAAAAAGAAGAAATCTAATAAACCTAAAAATGACGGTATTATTAGAAATCATGATAGTGTTTGGGATTATAAAATTCAAGATGGTAAACTTTTGACTAAGCGTAAAGGAAATAAAAATTGGATAGATATTTCTGATAATGAAGTTGCTGTAGATAGAATTCAAAATTTTACAGGTAAATCTATAGGGAGACGTAAACCTGAAAGTAACGCTGAACCTGTTAGAACGCCTGCAGGAGGTCCTTTTGGTGGTAAAACATATGATGAGTTAAATGCGTATTTTGAAAATTTACCTTCTCCATCTCCTCAAATTCAACAACAAGCTAGTTACATCCCTGATAATAGGCCTATTATAGCTGCTAATGTTCCTAGCTTAGAAGATATACTTTATGGTGGTGCAGAGTTTCCTAATAAACGTAGAAGTTTAAAGACAACAAAAAGTTCAAATGGTGCTAAGACTAGCAGTGATATAGGAAAAGAATTTATTGCTAAAAACATACGTACTGCGCCTATAGCTACTAATTTTTTGAATCGTAATATAGGAGATGCTATTCCTTTACTAGGAACTAGTGTATATGACCAAGTTTGGAGTAATAAAATTCCTATTGGACCTTATCTAGATATTATGCAAATGCTAGGAATAAATCCAATGCAAGATAGAATTAATAGATATTATCCTATGATATAAAAGACTTGTAATGTCTACAGCAAGTAGTAATGCAAGTAAACAAGAAACAGATTCGTCTGTAAATGTTACAATGTCTAAGCGATGGAAAGAATTATGGGATACAGATAACAAAGATTAAAGAGAGGAGGTGTTCAAGTAAGTAGTGATTGTCTTAATGATAGTCACTACTTATTTTATTTCAACATTGCATTTCCTTTATAGGCGTTGTTTTTGTTCGGATATATAGTTAATCAAGTAGCATATTAAAATGCAGCAGGCGCAGCTACAGGTGGCAAATTTTCAATTCTATGATAGTCCGCCCGTAAAAGAAATTAGATGTGATGGCTTGTTCATGCTACTATTGGCAGTAGTTATATTATACATTATTATATTATTGCAGCAGGTGAAAATCATTATAAAAATATTGTTAAAAGTTTTGCAGTTGTGAGTAAAGGTAGTATCTTTGTAGCATATAAAGCTAATATAGTATTAAACCTAATCAAAAAGTTAAATATATGCCAGAAGAAGCTATTGATTTTGAAGGTACTGGTGTAGTAGATAATAATGCTACAATGCCAAATAATACCGATGCTAATCCTGCTAATCAAGAAGATGCTACTCATCTCAGTGGTGAGGATGTCAATGATGTGACAGGACAAGATGGTAATAATAACCAAGGTGAGGGAAATAATGGTGATGACAATTCTAATCAGGAACCTGCTGGTGAACAAGCAACTGAGCTTGAAGAAGGTACTGAAGTAGAATTTGATGGACAAACTTATACCGTTGATAGTAATGGTAATCTTGTAGATAAAGATAATAATATCTTTAAAAAGGCTGAAGATGTTGCTAAGTGGTTGCAAGAGAATGAAATTGCTGATTCAGATGATAATGGTCCTTTATCACTTGCTGCTATTCAAGAAGCTCTCGGAGTTGAGGTAAATGATGAAAACGGAAATCCTGTAGAGTTTACTGATGATGCAGAAGGTGTTAGAAATTACATTGATTCAGTAATTAATCTTAGAACTACTGAGATTCAACAAGGAACTATCAATAAGATGTTTACTGATATGCCTATGCTTAGGGATTTCATTAATTATGTACAACTTACTGGTAGTCCTAGAGGATTTGGTGACATCCCTGATAGGTCAGGTATTCAAATTGATAAAGACAATCCTGAGCAACAAAAAGCTATTCTTCGTATGGCTGCTCAAGAATTTGGAAATAAAAGTCTTAGTGAAAGTTATATTAAATATCTGCAAGATTCTGGTGCTCTTTATGATGAGGCTAAGGCTCAACTTGAAGCTCTTGTTGGTAAAGATAAAGCTTATCGTCAACAACTTGAGGAACAAGCACAAGCTGCTAGAGAGCAAGAAGCACAAGAAGTACGTGAGTATTGGCAAGGTGTTTCTGATAGAATTAATACCAGAACTATCGGTGGTTATAAACTTCCTGAAACTTTTGTAAAAGAAGTAAATGGTCAAAAGCAAACTCTTAATATTAAAGATTTCTATGACTATGTAAGTAGTGCAAGATATGCTGATGAAAGAGGTAACGCTATGACTGCTTATCAAAGAGATTTACAGAATTTGACAAACGAACAAGCTCTCGACAGAGAACTTATTGATGCATGGCTCATGTTTACAGGTGGTAGTTATAAAGACCTTGTAAATATGGAAGTACAAAAAGAGAAGGTTCGTGTACTTAAACAAAAAGCTAAACAGCAACGTAGTACAAGAACTATTAAAGTTAAGACGCCAGTACAAAGCAAAGTTGATGCAAGTCAAGTTCAATTTGAATAATTTAAACTAAACATTTAATTAATTAATTGAAGTATGTACAAACTTAGAGAAGTATCTCGTGGTAATTTTGATGACCGCGGTTATTCTAATGAGGAGACTATTGCACATCTTGCTTTGACTCACCCTGCTGAGATTAACAATGTTCTCACCTATACCTATGGTATGGATGATGATAGATTTCCTCTTACGTTCCTTACTGAAGGTCAAGGTGCTGCTGGTGTTGTAGACATTGAAACAGAACAATGGACTTGGAAGACTATGGGTCGTTCTCGTTACAATGATTATGTTCTTTATTTTAACACCGCTAATGAAACTCCTGGTAAGGGTGGTGCTTTCTTTGATGTAGAATTTGCTACTCATTGGCTGATTGAGCAATATGGTCTTATTTCTCCTGATGGTAAGTTCCAAGCTCGTATTATGAAAGATCTTGGTGAAGGCCCCCATGGTGGTTTCCTTTATCGTCTGAAACTGACTACTCCTAATCCTACTACTTTTGTTGACCCTGATAATCTTAAGGTTGGTAAGTATTGGACTATGACTGCTCCTACAATTAGTGCTTCTTATTCTAAGGGCAATCGTTCTAATGTTATGGGTCCTGGTAAGATGACTTCTCAACTTGAGTATCATCGTTATTCTAAGGAAATTGCTGGTAACATTAGCAACGTAGTTGTTACTTATGAATTTAAGACTAAGGGTGGTGGCACGACTAACCTTTGGATTAATGAAGAGATGCGTCAACATGATATTCAAATTCGTATCATGGATGAAGAGCGTCTGTGGCTTGCTGAATATAACCGAACTGAGAATGGTGAAATTCCTCTTGTAGACCCTGACAATGGTCAGCCCATTCCTCATACTGCTGGTATGATTCAGATTTGCCGTGAGAGCAATTATGACACTTATGGTGAAATTCTTACTCTGAATAAGATTGAGCGTACCATTGGTGATGTTCTCGATAAGGACACTGATACTGGTCAAATGGAGGTTGTTCTTATGGCTGGTAAGGGTTTCATGCAGGACTTCGATAGAGCTATTCGTGATGATGCTCGTTCTGAAGGTTTTGCTACTCCTCTCGGTGACAAGATGATTGAGGACTTTAATGGTGGTCTGTCTTATGGTAAATATTTCCGTCGTTATAAGACTGTAGATAATCATATTATCACTGTTCAGCATCTGCCTTTCCTTGACCGTGGTACTCTTGCTGACAATGACAAGTCAAATGGTAACATTCATCCTAGAACTGGTCTGCCTATGACTTCTCATCAAGCCTTCCTGCTTGATATGAGTACTTATGAAGGTGTTCGTAACGTTCGTAAGGTTCGTCTGAAAGGTCAGATTTATCTGCAAGGTGTTCTTAAAGGTCTTACTCCTATTCCCGCTTCTTGGGGTGGCGTACCTGCTAACAGTCTTGGTACTGAAATTGATATGTCACGTTACGAGATTAAGAATACTTATGGTCTTCAAGTAAACAATGCAACAAAGATGATGCAGCTGAAGTGCGTCCTCTAACAAGTAATATTAAATCAAATGAAATTGAATATGCCACAGAATACTCCTAATAATGCTCAAGAAGCAGCAAAGGCTATTGGCGCTGAAAGTTCACAAAATGGCACTAATGTAGCAGATGCCGAAATGGATCAAGAATATATTGATAAACGACAAGTAACTATTAGTCTTGTTCATAATTATTCTAATTATCGTAGAGTAAATATGAAAGTGCTTGGACATCCTAAGCAAACTATTGGTTCTTCAATTCGTTCTACTCAAATTCTTTCATCTCATGCTGGCGAAGTAAATGCTTACTTTCCTGCTCTTATAGGCGTTTCAGCTAACAATCCTGATTTTATTACTCGTGTTAAAGCATGGCTCAGTAATATACAGTTTACTGTAAACGAAGAGAATCTTGTACTCAATACTTCTTTTATTTATAATAAGAAGTCTGATTACATTGCTATTCAAAAGAAAGAAGACAAGATTAATGAAGAGTATGATAAAACTGATAGAGCTAACACATCAAAACTGAAAGAAGCTCTTAAACGTAAGATTGATGCTCTTAATGATTTGGAAAGTTCTAAATATCAGTTTGGACGTCCTGAAAATCTTGAGCATTATCTTATGTATCGTCATTGTCTTCTTTATCCAGATGTTGCTAAGGATATTGCTTTTATTAATTCGGACCCTGGTATTCGTTTCTATATTAAGGATGAAGCTAAGGAAGCTGAAAAGCAGAAGAAGCTGATTAAGCAGAAGGAGAAAGCGATGAAGAACTTTGTAGAACTCAATGGTACCGATGCTAAGTTTGAGGCAGTCTACATTGGAATGATTATTCTTCGTGGTGACAATCTGGCAGATGCTCTTCTTAAAGGTCGTGATGAAAAGGTTTCTATGATGATTGACTTTGTTAATTCTAATCCTGATAAGTTTAATAAACTTGTTGATGATAGAAATATCGGTATTAAGTCGTTTATTGAAACTTGTATCACTCGTGGTGAACTTGTACGTTCTGAGTTCAATCAACAAATTTCTACAGCAGACGGTACCTTTATTGGTGCAAATATGAACGAAGCTATTGCTTGGTTTGAGAATCCTGAACATAAAGATATTCGTACTGCACTTGAAAATAAACTCAAACTTATTTAAACTTTCATAACTGATGGACTTAAATGAAATGCACGTATGGTTTAGACAGTATGCTCAACAAATGGGTATGCAAAATGTTCGCGCCATACTTCCAGAGCAAATTGATGTTCTTATCAATACGAGCATTTCTGATTACGTTAATGAAATTGTTCGAACAAACATTGGTTTGACCAATGATAGAATTATTACTGATAATTCTAAATTAGGTCAAATCAATGCTTTGAGAACATTGAGTACTTCTCATACTTTAGGCTTTGATGAAACACCTTGTCCTTTTGATAAAAAACAATCACCTGATAATTTATTTGTTTGTGATGGTTTTTTTGATTTCTTAGATGAGTTTATGTATCTTGCTGATTTATCTATTGCCTATGATTTTAATAATGATGCAAATACTATTACTAGTTGGTATCCTATTAGAATTATAGAAAATATGTATCTTGCTGATACTTTACAAGATTTTATATTAAAACCTAGATTTAGAAGTCCAATAGCTGTTATAACAGATGGCGATTTGTATGTATATATAGGAGAAATGCCAAATGGTACTAAAATTACACCATATCAAGTTAAAGTTAATTATTTGAGGTATCCTGTTAAAGTACAATACAGAGCTGATATTCCTAATCAACGTAATATAAATTGTGATCTTCCTGATTATATGCATGTAGATATTCTTAAACACGCAGTAGATTTATATCGTGTTGCTATTCAAGGAAGTCTTTATGCTAATCAACAACAGCAACAATCTCAACAACGTGAAATAGGTAGAAATAATGTTCGTCCTGATAATGAAGGTTATCAACAATAAAATTAAGTAAGAAACAATGAAACAACTTTTGATTGTTAATAGTGCAAATGCTCTTAACGCAGCTGAAACTGGCAAGACTGTATCTGCTTATGATTATAGTGGTCTGAAGGCTGGTGCTATTTCTTTCATCGAACTTGGTGGAGTTGGTGGTACTGATACACTTCTTGCAGCTAAGCCTACGAAGAATTTTGCTATTGCTCTTGGTCGCCCAAAGGGTCAAGTTCCTTTTGTAATTCCTGAGGTAGATTTGGCTTCTCTTAGTGTAGTTAAGGCTACACCTAAAGCAGCTGTTCCTTGTGTAGTAACTTTCACTGTTCCTGATCCTAGTGATGTTGCTACTTTGGTTAATCCTACTTCGATGGTTCACTCTCCTATTGCAGAGTATGGCTTTGCGATGATTAAGAAGAACACTGTTCCTCATGAACGTAATCGTTGGAGTGTAATGGTTGCTTCTCAAAGTGATAGTGCTTCTGTTGTAGCTGCTGCTCTTGCTAAGGCTGTAAATGATAAGACTAATGAATTGTTCCCCTTCACTGCTACGGCTAGTGGTGCTGCTGTAACTGTTACCTGTAAGAATCCTGGTGAAGATTGGACTATTCGTTTCACCGATTGTCTTGATGGTTTGAATGTAGCTATTGATGATGCCAATAACAATACTGTAACTCTTACTGCTGGTGAAAAGGCTATGGGTGATATGGCTGACATTCAAGATTTGGCATCTCGTTGTGCTGCTGGTAAGGGCTTCACTGATACATATCGTGATGGTGATACCATCTATCCTGGCTATCCTGAGGTAGTAGAGAATACCACTTATAATGTTTATACTCTTCGTTTCAGAGTTGGTCGTGATGCTGCTAAGACTCGTGATGAAAGAGTATGGCAAATAGTTCATATTGCAGTTCCTGTAAATGGTTCTGCAGTATCTGCTATTGAGACTATCCTTGGTGTCAGCGCTGCTAACAATGCTGGTGGTGGTGGCAATGATGCTCAAAGTTAAGAATAAAAGTTAAAGTTATCTATCATCTCCTTCTTACGGGGGAGGTGATAGACTTCTTTCTATTATGAATGACTTTCAAACAATTAATGATATTGTAAATGAAAGTATTCGTAATTCCTCTTATGTTACAGTAGCCATATCTAGTGGTGTTTTTATTTGTTATACTTTAATTATTCGTCTTATTGATTATTTTAAAGCTAAGCAAAAGAGTAAACCATTACTTGAAATGGCATCTGCTCTTAAAGAAAATACTGCTAACATAGTTAAATTAAATAGCGTACTTGATAAAACTTTAAAGGATGCTGAAAGGAAAGAACTTCGACAATGTGAATCAGCTATTACAATGGGATTTGCAGCAATGGCATTTAGATTGATGCAATCTGTATCTAGTGTAATTGTTCACAATAATATCGAAGATAACAAAGAATTAATTGTAGATAACGTACAAAAGTTAGTTAATTCTGAATATTACAAATTATATTCTTCTCTATCGGCATTTGAAATTAAAGAAGTAAATGTTGCAACAAAATTAAATGAAGATTGGATAAAAGAAATTGCGGATAATGTCATAAACATCATTTACAATCATCAAGATGCTATGACTAGAATTACTCAAGTTAGCAATAGAATTTCTATATTTGTTACAGAGTATTCTACTTATATAAGTAATAAAATATTCAACACATAAAGTTTATGTTGTATGATGAAGGATTAAGTAATGCAATGGTTGGTGTCCTTGAAAATAGGGTGCCAGCCATTGCTAATCATATTCGTACTCTATTAGATAGAGGTTATATTCCAAATAAAAATAAAAGTACTATTTTGAATTGGAGTATTATTATGATTCATGCTTATGAAAACATTAATGTGTTTTCTAAAGAGCAACAAGATAAATTAGATAGTTTATATAATAAAGTTCTAAAATTATGAGTGAAGTTATAGAACTTAATACAGAATTAGTACCTGTAGATTTTGAATATATCTATGTAACTATTCCTGCAGAGTATGTTTGTGTTTATCATCGTATATTAGCTATGTTAGCTGATTATGGTGAAGAAATGCTGAAAGATTGTAAGGCTAGTTGCAAAGATAGAAATAGTGGTGTTATTGAATGTTTTAATATGTTTAATGCAGCAGTTGCTGCAAGAAAACTTGGCGATGATAACCTTGCTAAAGTTTTAATTAAATATATTAAAACTAAAATCAATCAAATCTACAAAGATAAAGATAATTCTACATCTTTTGTATTTCCAGTAGATGAAAATGGGCAACTTAAAGCCTTTGTTTCATGTGGTGAAACACCAATGTTCTATATTAATCCTGATGATATGGAATTGTATGAACATAAATTTGATGATGGCTTTGATGAACATTTTAGATTAGGTCCTGAAGATTATGGTTTGAATGATGATGGGTCTGATCCTGATAATGAACCATCTCCTGAAAATATTGCTATTCAAACTGGTATAAAAGTTAGTAGAGTATTAGATGTAAATATCAGAGGTTCATATGAAAAAATAAATGGTATAGTAAAACCTTGTGCTGATATTGAAGTCAAATTTGGAGGTAAAGTCATTAATATCAACGATACTGACTATCAATATTATTTTGATGGAGTTATGGTAAGAAGATTTAATGATGTAAATGCTGTAGCCCCTGGGGTTCATCATTTTGAATGTGTAGTAAATTATAAAGGTATAACTGGTATAGGATTTAGTGATTTATATTATGAAAACGATAATTGAACGATTAGGTAAAGTTGCTATTACAGTTGATAAAGATTTATGGGATAAAGATAAAAGTTATGACCGACTTGTATTAGTACAATCTAGTAAAGATGACATTTGCTATATCAGTAGAAAACGAGTTCCTGCTGGTGTGAAAAATGACCTTTCTGATAGAGACTATTGGATTCCTGTTGGTAAAACAAGAACTGTTATTAATTTTGGCAGTTTTACTATTCTTGACAGTGTTAATCAATTACCTACTACTGTAGAAGAATATGGAGGTCCCTATATAATAGATAATGTATCATATTTTTGGGTAGGTACTAAAGGAGATACTTTAAATGGTTTGTATCAATCTCTTAACATAAAAGGAGATAAAGGTGACCCAGGTTTATCTGCTTATCAAAGTTGGCTTAAGTACCATCCTAATGCTACAGAAACTGAAGAGGAATGGACTAACACTGTACTTAAAGGCGAAAAAGGTGAGAATGGCTATTCTGCTTATGAATTAGCAATGCAGGCTAGACAACAAGCTGGTCAAGCTGTAATTAGTTTTGAAGAGTGGCTGGAATCTCTTAAAGGTAAGTCTGCATTTGAACGTTGGAAAGAACTTCATCCTGATGTTGTTATTACAGAACAACAATGGTATGATACTGTTCTTAGAGGAAAACAAGGTGAACCTGGAAAAGATGGAACCTCAATAGATATTGATACATTAACTCCTGAACAACTTGCTTTAATTAAAGGTCCTAAGGGAGATAGAGGTATTTCTGGTCCTAGAGGTTTAACAGGTAAAGATGGGGCTTCCCCGTTTATCAACAGAGATGGTTATTGGGCTCTTGACCCAATACGTGATATAGATGGTCCAGGTCCTTGGGGTGTTAAAGCTGCTGGTAGTAAAATTACAATAAGCTCTGATGGATATTGGTGTATTGATGGTGAAAGAACTGATTATCCTGCAACTGGAAGTGGAAGTTCTGTTGTAAGTGCTGGAGGTGGAAGCATAAAACGAATTACTAATTCTGAATTAGTAAGCAAATATAGCGTTGTTGCAGGTCATATAGATAAAAATGCTGACGGTCATTATAGCTATGAGAATTATGATCAAATGCGTAAAAATGCTGAAGGTTTTACTAAAGCCATTATGGATGCGTACAATGATGGTTATGCAGGTATTAAATTTCCTTGTAATTATTATCCTTTTTGTAGTTTAACATATGCACCATATGTTGGTGCTCCAAGTGTACCGAATGCATTAATTTTTATTCATGATGTAGCTGGATTTACAGTAGATTTTAGTGATAGTACTCTAGAACTTGTATGTGATTCTAGTTCAGAATGGAGAATACCTGAAGGATATGGAAGTTATTCTTTAACTGCTGAAAATTATGGTGATACAGTACCAGTCAATGGTAGTGCATCAATTGGATATGTAATAGAAAGAATTGCTAAAGATGAAAATGGTAATTATCAGTCTGCTTTTAGTAAATATTATATTACAGACCAATTATACTCTAGCCATCGTGTAAGACTGACAAAAGATGAAAATGGTGTATTAGACAAAACTTATAGTCAATTTGTTGCAGAAGCTTCTGAACACCGTAATGCTTACAATAGTGCAGTACTTATTAGAGTTTTACAAAGTCATGACGTTGTAGTAAAAAATGCTACATTAAAAGGTGATTGGTACACAAAAGAATTTCCTACAGACCAAGCTAAACGAACTGAATGGTTAGATTCAGAATCTACAACGGGTTTATCTTGTGACGGTCTTTATACTAAAAATATTCATGTGTTAAATATGGATATTTCTGGTTTTTCAGCTGATGGTATATCTAACGGTAGTGTTAGTTTTTATTGTTATAAACAAATACCTACATGTAAAGATAAAAATTATATTTTTGATAATGTTTATAAAAATGGTCGTACGGATTCATCAGTTTTAAATACATATCGTAGTACTGTAAGTTATGTAGGTCACAAGGATTATAGTCCTGTTAATCTATTTATACATTATCCTTTATATTATAGTCGTCGTCGTAGCACACAAGTTAGCGATTCTAATTATGATCGAACTAGGGGTATGTATAGGGTTATGCTTGTTCCATCAGGTGATGGAACTTGGATAAATAAGAATGGAAGTTATAATACTGATTACACTGATAAAAAATATAGAGCAATCAGTAAAATATATGCCAGACCTAATCCGCTAGGAGATAATGTTAGTGCTTTTTCTAGAGTAATTCAAGAAGAACTTAAAAAACATGTTTATACAATAGCTGGTCCTGGTGGTGAGACAAAGCGAACACTATGTTATCCTAGGTTAGAACTTATAACATATAAGGCTTATAGTGCTTCTGACATGGCAGCAGAATTAGGTATTGACGTTGCAGATCTAGAAGGTTGGTTTACAGGAGATGTACAACCGTTACAAGCTCAATTTGGTGAATTAAAATATGGAGCAAAAGTTGTAGAACAACAAGCAGAAAATGATACGCCAGCACCTAAGTTCTATACTCAATTCAGATATAAAGATTATGTTTTATATGAAAGAGTAGTAGAAAGTAGTAATAGTGGAACATCTATTACTGTCAACTATTATAAACCTTTACGACTATTAGATGTTGAATATAAAGACGAGTTTACACTATTTCCTGATGAAACTCATATAAGATTTCAAACATGGTATAATTCAACAGATGAACAGGATATTGCAACTTATGAGTGGAATCCTAATAAGGATAATAGAGTGTTGAATGTTAGGCCTAGAGATACAACTGATATTTTTATTGAAAATTGTAAATTTCACGAAAATGGTCGAGGAAATGGTGCTTTTGGAGCTAATAATATAGAAATAAGAAATTGTGAATTTGTAAAATGGGGTAGTAAAAATCCTTGGGTCGATGACGAGGGTGGATTATACCCTGCTGTTAATAAAGGTACAGATTACAATATCGATGTAGAAGATGGTTGTTTGCGTAAATTAACTATAGATAATTGTATTTTTAGATGTTCTCCTGGTGTAGGGTCTTATGGTGCTAGAGGAGATTTGAAACTTCCTGCTCTTTTATATTTCACTTTTACAAACAATACTTGTTATAATTGCCAACCTGTTTGTGGAGGAGTATATAATGGTATTCTAAGTAATAATGTGTTTTTCCACACTAATGTATTCTTTCAAGCTGATAGTTTAAATGATAGATTTAATCAACCTGTGTATAAAAATATAGTATATCAAAACAATACTTATTATGATGCCTACATTACTTCACTACCTAACTCTCGTGAGTATTTTAAGTTGAAAGTTGATAATTGTCATATAGAATTTAGAGAAGATGTTAGAGATATGACTGTCTTCTTTAATGACCGTTGGAATACTAATATCTTTAAGCCAGGAGAATATAATAAAGATATTGTGTTTACAAATTGTACACTAGTAGGTCCTAAAAATGGTTATATTAACGGTTTCTTTGATACTTTAATTAATTGTAATGTTGTAAATGCTAATTATTGGTATGTAAGAAAAGTAAAAGGTGGAACGCTAAAAGATGCTAATTTAGCATTTACTCCTACAGCCATTAATACTAGAGTAGTAGGTTCTCAACTTCATATAAATTTATATGTAGATGGTGTTACAGGTTTGGATTTAAATAGTAATATTCATGTTGGTTATTATTTTAATGATTTAATATATAAGAATGCACCATATACTACATTTGTTTTGAATTTTTATGTAAGTAATTCAGAAGTTAAACTTAAAAATACTAAATATGAAAATGGTGTCATACCAGGTAATGGTAGTAGTGCTAGCAATGCTGCAATATCTTCAGTGAATTATTATTTTAACAATTGTAATATTATTGGAGATTATGATACAACAGATATAGACAATGACAACACTCTGTTTGGTGCAATAAACACTAATGTTGTATTTATTAATTGTAATTTAACTTGTGCAGTTCGTAAATACGGAGATACTCTTATATTGGCAAGACAATTTTTTGCAAGTAATTCTTTAGGTACTGCTAAATTTAGTAATTGTATTATTCCTGAGCATACAAAATTTGATATTAATTCTGGAAGTGCAATTGTTCAATCTTAAATTAATTAAATTATGAAGACGTTACAATTATATAATGTATTTGGTAAAAAAGCTAACGTTAAGTTAGGTGGTGCTGGAGATGATTCTGGTATTGTAAAAGTAGCTACTGCAGATGAACTTCAAAGTAAAGCTGAAAGAGGAACTTTATACTATGTAGAAGGTTTAGAAACTTTTGCTTTTTTAGATACTGATGGAGTTATTAAATATTTTTCAGATAACGATAAAGTAAAAGTATTAACTGAGTGTACTACTAAGTCTACAATAACTACTCAAGGTCTTACATATAATATACATCATTTGTATCCGAATACATTGTATACAGAAAGTTGTTTTGAACCTGATACATTTGGACCAGAAAATGTAGCTCTTTCAATTAAGTTAGAAAAAAATATTAATGAAAACCTTTATTGTTGGAGATTAAAACCTACTGTTGCGGGTGTTCGAATTATATTTAGAGATACTTCAATTGTAATTCCTACATCAGCATCAGATATATTAGGTAACTTAGAAGTAGACCATGTATACGAATTTAATGTATTTGCTGGAGTGCTTAATGTAATAGATGTAACACCTGCTAGTACGGAATAATATGAATGGTATAATTAGAAGAAGAATGTTTGGAGTAGAAGATAAAAACAAATATGCTTTTACTGCAGAAGCTACTAAATATACTCCAGCTAATCCTAAAGTAATGGAAGTGTTATATGCTGCAGGACTTTGTGCATCTCCTGATTATATGACTATTAAGGAAGCTAGTACTATTAAAAACTCTGATCTTAAACTTAATACTTGGTTTAATAATGCAAACGTCAATGAGCCATTCGACGGATTTATGTATTTTACTAGTGTTACTACAGTTCCAATGACAGGCGGTTATTCTGGTATAACGCATATAATATTTCCTCCAAGTATTACTAGAATAGAGGGAGATGCTTTTAGACATTCCTCTTTGCGAGGCACTGTTGTTATTCCAGAGAGTGTAACTTATATTGGTGTTAGGGCTTTTTACCAAATATCTAATGCACTAACCAATTTAGTTCTTGTTTTTAACGGTACAGTGCCTTGTAGTATTGGAGCAGAAACTACATTTAGTCCTAGTAGTGGGCCTGGTGCTTTATATGTACCAGATGAAGCTATAGAAGATTATAAAGAAGCATGGCCATATCAATCTATTATTGATAGAATAAAACCTCTTAGTGAATATAATAGTAATTGATATGAAACAAATTGTAAAAGGATATTAAAATTAAAATTAAGTAATGAAAAGCTATTATAAAATAGAAGAGGGTAAAGAAGTATTCTTCACAGGTTGTGTATTGTATCACAATGGTGATACTATTGTAAATCCTACTGAAGAAGAAATGTTAGCAGCTGGTTGGATGGTTTATGTTGAACCAGAACCTACTGATGCAGAAAAACTTGCTAATGCTAAGCAAGAAAAGATTGCTCAAATTGAAAATTATGATTCTTCTGATGCAGTTGAGCAATTCACTATTAATGGTACTCCTATGTGGCTGGGTCATGAAGTAAGACAACAAATCAGAACAAGTGCCGATGCTTATGAAGCTCTTGGTTATGAAAATATGACTAAAGTATTCAATGGTATTGAATTCATATTTCCTATTACACTATGGAGACAAATGCTTAACGCTCTTGAAGTTTATGCAGCTGAAGCTCTTAATACAACTGAAAGACATAAGACTGCGGTTAATGCATTGGATAACATTCAGGATGTAGTTGATTATGATTACACTACTGGTTATCCTCTTAAACTAAGTTTCGGTAAAGTAGAAGATTAATATGGAAGAACTAATAAGATTAGCTAAAGAAAACAATCAACTTCTTAAAGATAATAATAGAATGTTGAAAGAAATTATTAATGTTATTAACATTTGGCTATCTTATCATGCTCAAGAAAATAGTAATGATTTTGATAGAAATGTTCTGGCTAATCTTGTTAGTTCTTTTATTATTGGTAAATGATATGGAATTTATTAGTGAGATAATTAATTCTATTATTCAAAGTTTTGACTTTGGCTATTGTATCGCTGTTAATATTTTAACATATTTGATTATTAAACAGTTTGATAAACGTAAAAAAGAACGTCTTACTACTTGGCAAAAACGTATTGTACTTTTAGTAAGTGTTATTCTTCTAGGTGCTTGGTATTATGTTGCAGGCTCTGATATGAGAGTTATTGCAAATAGTGTTATTCTTGCACCAGTAAGTTGGTCTTGGATATTCAAACCAATTTGTGCTATGTTTAATATTGATTATAAAAAATTTAATGTGTTAGACTAATGGCTAGAGCAAAAGCAGTAAGTAAGGGTACTAGTAAAACTAGTACTAGAAAAACAGGAAGACCTCAACCAAATATAGCAAAAGCAGGTTATACACCAGGTAGGCCAAGAAGCCGTTATGATAAAGGAGGTAAAGTCTGTAAATAAAAGATTATACAAATTAGAATTGTATTCAGCTAAGGTAGTGCCAATGCTTATGGCAGGTATTACCTTAGCTAATACTGTTTTATCTTATGCAGGTATACAACTTGTATGCTTATCTTATATTGGTGGAATATCTTTACTTGTACTTATAAGATTTTATATTACATCGTATACTTATAGATTTTGTAGTTATCATAGAATGTTTCTTCATTATATTCTTATAAGCAATAGTGTTGCTTTATATGATTATCATGTTGGAATACCTTTAAATGATGTAAATTTATTTGCTCTAAATATGATAATCGCAGGAGTATCACTATTCATAATCCTATATCTCAAATTTAAAGTATGCTCGCCCTTAAAAGAATGATAGCTAAATTACTCAGAGAAACTGCTGATAAAATTGATGCTGGTACTTGTGAATTATCTGAACAAGAAGCAGTAGAAATTATGAGTGCTATTTCTCATAGAGTACTTAGTAAAGAACAAGCTTGTGAGTTTCTTAATCTTCAAAGAAGTAGGTTTGATGATTTAGTTAGAGAAGGTCGTATTCCTCGTGGTCGTAAACGACGAGGTTTCAAAGAACTTATTTGGTATGAAGATGAACTTCGGCATTATGTTATGTCGCTAACTTAATGGTAGTTAGCGACTTATTTTATTTATCGGCATTATTATATTAAACATATCGTTCATCGTACTTTTGTAACATCTTCTAAGCGCATAGGAGGTGTTAATTAACTTATTTATAAACAATTTAATAATGAAAGTATTATGGGCGAAAATGGTGTATTGGTTTTCCCTGATGCAGCCGCTGGACGTGCTGCTTCTAGTATTGACCCTAATCTTCTGTTGGCTCTTCAAAACAATGGTGGTTTTGGTAATAACGGCAACTGGATTTGGATTCTCTTCCTGTGGATGATGTGGGGTGGTTATGGTAATGGCTTTGGAGGTTTTGGTGGTAACAATGGTACTGGCTTCCTTGCTAATCAGCTTAACAATGATGCAGGTAGAGATTTGCTGCTGCAAGCTATTAATGGTCGTGCTGATGCTCTTAGTCAGCTGGCTCAACTGACTCATGGTAGTGTTGACCAGGTTCGTAACGCTATTGGTCAGTTACAACTTGGTATTTCACAGGTAGGTTCTCAAGTTGGTATGAGTGGTCTTGAAACTATCAATGCTCTTCAGCTTGGTAATGCTGCTCTTTCTCGTCAGTTGTGTGAGTGCTGCTGTGAAAATCGTCTTGCTACTTGCCAGCAGACTAATACTCTGCAAAGTGCTATTGACAATCACGATGCTAATGTCCGTCTGCAGCTTGCTCAACTTAATGGTGAGGATAAACTTGCTGTATGTCAGCAGACTAATCAACTTGGTTCTCAGGCTGACAGAAATACTAACAGTATTCTTGGTGCTATTGCTAATCAGAATGCTATGCTTGAAGAACGTTTCTGTGAAATTAAGGAACGTGAGATGCAGTCTAAAATTGATACTCAGGCTGACATTATTACTCAGATGCGTGGTCAGATTAGTAACGACAATCAAAGTAAAGAGTTCAATGCAGCTTTCAACGCTCTGAATGAAAAGATTAACATTCTTGCTGCTAAGCAACCTAATACTGTTCCTGTTCAGTATCCTAATCTTGTAGCTGCTAATGCCACTCCTTATGTAGGTGGTTACGGTTGTCCTTTTGGTTTTAACTATCCTCAGAATAACTTTTGGGGTTAATTAGAAAGGAGGTACACTATGTCTGGTGCTACTAATTTTCCAATTAATTTTTCAAATATTCGAGGTATACCTATGATTGCTTCTACCTCTGTAGAAGTTACTACAGACAATGTAGTTATCGGTATTCCTAGAAGAGCATTTAGAGGTCTTGCTAATAGTGGTATCTTTGCATTTAGACTTACTCAAGAAATCCCTGCTGGTGGTGCTGCTCTTCCTGTAGTATTTAGTTCTAACGACTTTTTACAGACTCTTACTGTATTAGGTGGAACTGCTGCTACTGGTGCACAAATTACTCCTACTGGTATTTACTTGATTTGGTATGATAAATGTGCTAGCACTATGCAACTTCTTACTGTTGCTCCTTAATTAAATAGTATAACCAAACAAATTAATAAACTATGTTTTCAAACTTAATGCAAGGCAGTATCTTACATGGTATTGATACTACAGGAGAACCTACACCTTTTACAGCTATTGTTGAACGAGTTACACCTGAACGACCTACTTATAAACCTAATGGTAATTATGGTCAATTTATTGATGTGCGGGTAACCATTGAAGCTACTGTAAATGGTGAACATAGAGAGTTTAGAAATGTACCTGCTAACAATAGTATTGCAGATTTTGGTAAGAATGGTGCAATACTTGCTGACAATAAAGATGCTTTAAATGCTTATGTTGATTCTATTATCAATACCAGTCAAAAGGTAGTTGATAGTTATGAAGAAAACAAACTTAGAGTTAGTCAGTTTAGTAGAGTGCGTGAACAACTCAATCCTTCTTACGGGGGAGCTAGCGAATCAGTTCAAGAACTTCGAGATGAAGTAAGTTCTCTTAAAGGTCAATTAGCTGAAGCTATTGCCTTGCTTAAGGAGAAACAAACTAATAAACAATAAGATTATGATAGTAGTTAGATTGCGTAGTAACTCGGAGTATGATGAAATGATGCGTAAGGTGAAAAAGATGCACAAATTCACCAAAGAGTTAATGGAGAAGTTAGAAGATTGTTGCGAAGAATACGAAGATGATGATGATGCTGATTATAGAGAAGAGCGTGAAGATATGATGATGAATCGTGGTGGTTCATATAGAGGAGGCTCTTATCGTCGTCGTATGCGTCGTGGAATGTGATTAAAACGAGTGGGAGCAGCTAATTAAGTTGCTCCCTTTAATTATGTTACAATTATGAATCATAGAGAAAATTTTACAGCATACGAAACTATGCCTGAAGATTTGGCTATTTATCTTAGTCATAATGGTCCTCATTTTAATCATGCAGCATTAACTTTTGCTCTTGAAAATATGTATACTGAAGAGAATGGTAGAGAAATACCTCTCAAACCTTATACAAAGCAGCAAGTTGATAATATGCTAGCAACACATAATGTAAAGATTAAAAACAATCGTCTTTATGATGCAACCTATGTTGCTAATATGTGTAAAGCTGATTACTATGGCAGTAGTATATCATCTGAAGAAAATCTAGTTAAATATATAAAAGATACTTTAGATGACCCTGACGGTATTGAAGGTCTTACTTTCAATAGATGGATTGCAGATATGAAATGGCTTGGTGTTCCTATTCCTTGGGAAGATTTTATATGATAAAACAAGTTATTGATGTTAATAACAAATGGAAGGTTATAGTTTATTATAATATAGATTATAACCTTTTTCCTTATATAAATCAAGAACTATATAAGGCAGGTGTTGGTCAAAGGCAAATAGAAGAGATATATCATAAAATGTATAATCGTAGAGCTAAAGGTTTTACTATTAGTAATTCAAAATCAAAAACAAGTATAGTTGGTTTTAATACTCATGAAACAAAAAGTGATTATATCAATTCTATAGCTCATGAAGCAGAACATGTAAAACAAGATATGTTAGAATATTATGATGTTGAAGATGCAAATGAGCCTCCAGCATACACAATAGGCTTTTTGATAATGAAGATGCTACAAGTGTTCAACAACCTATAACAAACTAATCTTTTTAGATATTTTAATTTACGTTTTCAACGCATTAAATTTCAGACAATTAACTATATGTTTTGAACAAAATAACGCAGCAGATGAAGCGTGTGTGGCTCTACTGGTGTTTGATTTATCATATAATAGTATTATATTTGCGATGAACTTTTCATATAGTAATAATCATACACCTCGTAAAGAAGATAATAACATTAATTCCACAAATAAATAATAAGTTAAACAAGGTTCTCTAAGAGTAAAATGTGTTAAGTGTCTTCATAAACTGATTCGTTATTATCATTATTTATGAGGTGTATGTATTTTAAAATATAATATAAATAATATGGCTTCAATATCACAACTTGTAAGTGAATTTGCTCATAGTTTGAAACAACCTAATAATAAGGCTTTGCGTGAAAATCTAAAGTCCCTTATTATTCATACTAGAAATGAAGTTATTCGTAGAAGCTATGAGAATCATGGATATATGGATAGAGGGCTTGTTCAACGATATAGAGTATCTCTTACTGATGTAAATGACGGTGATATTACATTACCAAAAGAATATTCAGATATTGATATTCAGCAAATTAAAAGAACTCTTCAACAAGTTCCTCGACCTGTTCGTCTTACTAATAATCTTCCTTTTGATAGAGTAAGTACTGCAGGGTTTAAAACAAATAGAGAATTTCCTTTTATTAAAGAAACAAGTGCAAGATTTAGAAGTTCTGTTCCAGGACTTTGTGGTATGCCTTGTTATGATTATGTTAATGGGTTTATTTATATATTCCCTGCGGAGGGCAGAAGCATAGATATAAATGCTATAGTCATAGAGTCCGCCTTTGAGCATCCTACATTAATAGACATCAATAATGGGGTAGTTGATGAGTGGGATGCTTTTAATGATAACAACGAATGGGTTCTATCAGAAGATATGATAGGACAGATTAAAGATATTATATATAAACGTGATTTGCTTACTACTGTACGAGAAACAAATGAAGTTCCTCCAACAGTTAAATTCAATTGATAAGTTATGGCTATCAAAGAAGTTCCTACAAATTTTAGAGTGTATTACACTTGTATGAAAGAATCTGTTACTAAACAGAGGCTTAAAGCTTTGGAAGTACGTGATGACTTAGAAAACACTATAGCTACACTTAAAGATGATATTGGTGCTAAAGCTTTTATTTATAAAGATAAGTTTAACATTAATATTCTAGACTATGAAGAATTTAAACAAAACAAATATATTGATGGAAAACTTTATAAAGTAGCTAAAGGTGTTTTCATAAATAAGAAAGATAATTATACTATTGTAGCTGACCTGTATGACCTTTATAATTATGCTAAAAAACAAAAAGAAGTAGCTATGCTAAATCATGAAATATCTCATTATGATAAACTTCTAGGATTAAGTATGCAAGAATATTCTCGTATACTTAATGTCTTTTATAGTGAAGTCCATCGTCAAATGATTCTTAATGGATATGGATATGCTTTTGAAGGTAGTTTAGGTTGGATATGTATTAATCGTTGTCATAAAGTAAAATCAAAACCGACTATTGACTTTGCTGCTACAAAGAAAAGAAAACAAGAAATTCTTGCACAAGGCAAAAAACTTTATAATAAAGAAGAAGCTGAATGGTGTAAAGCTCATGGAATTGATTATGACGGTGTTGATGGAAGAGTATATCTTAAAAATGAATATTGTTATGAAATTCCGTTAATTGACTGTCATATTCCACATGGTTCTAAGTTCAAACTTACTATTACGGATAATAGAGGTAGAGCTGTTCGAGGTAAAACAAATGAAGAATTAGTAGAAGAAGCCAATTATGATAAAGAAAGTTTATGTGCTTTACCTATTGATTTAAAAACTAAACTTACATTATGTAATATGGCTGATAAAACTCTATATACAAATTTTATTAGAAATGAAAATCAAAAACCGCTTAACGCTACATCGCCTCGTCGGAAAGATAGATAATGACTTTAACATTAGTGAAAGTGATTGGATACCTAGAGTTGCTGCTTGGGTTACTGATGCACTTTCACAAATGAAAGTTCTTCCGATGGAACGAAAACGTAGAAAACTAGAAGTTTCTGAACGTATTGCACAATTTCCTTGTGAAATAAATGGTAAGGAACTAAAAGTATTTGATAAACAAGGAAGAGAAATTCCTGCCTATGATGAGAACGTAGGTTGTTGTAATTCAGGATC
>Ga0247611_10001484_pt1 | contig 41483 bp, 35 predicted proteins | sample 177DNAGHGhighgp2_FD_192422 | JGI IMG/M metagenome (GOLD analysis project Ga0247611, IMG submission 192422) | Sheep rumen microbial communities from Palmerston North, Manawatu-Wanganui, New Zealand - 1770 DNA GHGhigh gp2 | ecosystem: Host-associated > Mammals > Digestive system > Stomach > Rumen... | reverse complement strand
CTTCAATAAAAGGTTCGTCATCAGAAGGTCCTTCATCAAAAATTTTAATTCTTTCATTTGTTGGATCATTAAAATCAAGAATATTCCCTGAATAAATAGTATCAAGAGTATATGCTTTAAATACTTCAATAAGAAGCATTGCATATTCTTTAATATTAGAGAAGATTACATTAAAGGTACTATTATAAACAATATTACCATTAGATTTAATAAACTTTTCAATACTTGTAGAGATATCTAGAATTCTATTTTCAATTTCTTTTCTTCTATCAGAATCTGAACTAAACTCACCAAAATTAGTTACAAAATTATAAAGTTCGTCATCATTTGTAAGAAGATATTCTTTAAATGTTTCAAATTCATTATAAAGTTCAAAATTGAAATTAGACTTAAATTTAATTAACCAAAGCTTTCTAAGGTCATTATAAATTTTACGGTTAGTTGATTCTCTGATATATTTTTCAAGATCTGCACGAACAGATTCATTCTTATTTAAAATTTGCATAAATTCTTCAATTTTAATATCAGAATATTTAGATGCAATATTTGTCAAACCAGTAATTTCCTGATCTATAGAAGCATTCTTAGTATAAATTTCTTTCTTAAGAGAAGTAAAGATTTCAAGGAATACTAATAGATTTTCATATTTATATAATTCATCTCTAGTAAAGAATGAATGCTGTACTAAATTAATAAATTTGATAAAATTCTTAAATCCTTCTCTTGTATTATACTGGGATAAGAAATTATTGAAGTATGCATTATCATAACCCCATATCTCATGAACATAATCAATTAACTCTGTTAAAATTGGATTTTGTTCACTTGAATCATTTTGGTCTGCAATCATTAGATTATAGAAAATATCAAAATGATCATTATAATAAGCATTTAATGTATAGAAACTTCCTACTGTTTCACTAGAAGATATATCTCCATTAATAATTAAGTATGCAATATACTTTTTAAATAACTTTTTAAAATTAGCATGAATATTTAATGCAGAAAGAGGCATACTCTGACTCTTAATTAAATCCCATACATAAGCTAAAGATTCTTTGAGATTATCATTCAATACATTTTTATAAAGATCAAAAGTTCTATGTGCTTGTTCATAAGATCTATAATCTCTAACATTATAGTAACCTACTGCATTAATATATCTAGCTAACTCTAAGAATTCATTTTTGATAGTCATGCTACCAAGCTTTACATTTTCTACAGTGTTACCAATATACTTTTTATAAGAAGGATCATTATAATAACTCTCAATAGCTTCAAAAGAGAAATTATCACTATAATAGAAATCTCTAAGATTAAATTTTACTGTTAAGAAATCTTTAAGATTATTATTCCAAGTAATAATTGATTGAGGGGTATTATTCTTGCTATTTTCTTTATCTATCTCATAAATTATATCGTTGATAGTCTCTTTTACAAAAGAGTCATTTTCATAACTAGCATAACCATGAATATTTGTAATTAATGGTTTACCAAGACTTGTAGTAACACCATCACCATCTTGATCTATTTTATCGGCAGGTTCTCCATCAAATTGATCGTTTTTAATATAAGTATAGAATAGAGAATATAATGCCATCATTGCATCATATAACTGAATTGGATTAGAGCTAATATTTTTATCAAAAAATCTTAAAGAAGTTTTATCACCAGCATTTTTATCAATAAGCATTGAATCATTAAGTAAATACATAAAATAAGAAAGAGCATTACCGTTCTTAATCATGTCTACTACATATTCAACTGAAATATACTTAGTATCAAGCGTATTAAATGTCTGATAAAGTACTTCATCTTTACTAGCTCTCCAATAAGGATCATCTTCAGTAATAGATTCAAAGCTATATACTTCATTTGTATCAGTATTAAGTTCTTCATCATAAGGAACTTTATAGAATACTAATTCTCCTTTAGAATCTCCTGTTGGCTGATGCTTTGCAAGTACATATTTATAAATATTAAGATTATTAACCATTAATACATCTTTAATATAATTAAAGACAGTATCATCACCTTTATCTCTTTGCATATCATTAAGAAGTTTAATAAGTCTTCTTTGATAGTTAAGTGGTAAGCTATCAAAATAATCTACACCATTTGAGATAAAGTAGTTCTTACATTGGAATTTATTAAATGTATCAACATCAAACTGACTCTTCATTCTATATGTAATATATCTTTGAATGGCCATGAAAAGAAGATAAACTTCTGAAAACTGTCGATACATTTCTTCGTTTTTAAAAGATTTAGTTCTAGTTACATTATTCCAATAATGTAATGCTTCTTTATAACATCTAATAAATAATTCTTCTTGATATTCAGTTAATAAAGCTTTTCCATTATTATCAGTAGCACTGATAGACTTAAGAATGTCATAGTCTTCAGCGGTTCTTGATGTTAATGGATCAATATTATATTCATCTAAAAGCCATCTATAATATTGATTGGATTCTTCATACATTCCTTTAAGCTTTTCTCTTTGTGCATCTGTATAATCATCTTGCTTATAACAAGCTTTAACATAAGTGTTACCATTTCTGGCAGACACAGTAGTTTCATATTTATCAGCCATATCAGAATCTTTGACAATGATACCAGAAGCATAATCAAATATATTCTGGAGTTCATCGATATCATCTGTATTGACTAATCCATAGGAATATTTTTTAAATAATTCTCTACGGCTTAAAGTATCCATATTTAACACCTCTTTTTTGTGTAATTTAATTCATTGTTAAAAATCGAAATTTTTGTGAAATAACGAAAACCGTATCTAACTACCTAATTAAATACATATTATAATTGTGAATATGCAGTATGTATATTTAGAAACCCTGAAAAACCTAGACTCGAAAAGAAGTCAAAGGATTTTCTATGTTCCCAATGGAGATCTCTGTGGAGATCGAGCTGGTTGAGGTTGTTCCCAACGTTGGATAAGGATATAGGAAATGGGTTGGAGGTAATTATGACAAATACAAATATTTTCGCTGGTAAATTCGACTACAATGCAGTCAATGACTACATTGCACGGGTTGAGGAGGGTATCGTTGCAGCTCCATCCGAGGCTGCAAAGGAGTCTCTCCTTAAGAGGACCTTTAAGGCTGTTGAAAACGGCCTGAGTAATTGGCTGCAGTACCAGAGTGTGCAGCAGCTTCCCACTGGCGATTACGCTCGTCGCAAGGACGGCGGTTTCATCGTGCCTCCCAAGGCATGATAAACCTAGCTCCTAAACACTGAGAGAAGAAACTCAGTATAAAAACTTAAAAAAAGAAAACTTCCTGCCTGGACGGTTCAGAGTTTTCTTTTTTTTTCATATCTTGAATATATATTATATATTTGCGTATTAATAAACTATAATAATTTAAAATTAAAAAAATAAAATAATAAAATATTATTAAAAGGGATAAAAGGAGGAATACTTATGGAAGTAAACTTTTGGAAAGGAGATAGTAATTATCCAGCATGGATAACTGCAGAAATAAGATTAATTCCAGAAGAAGATTCTACTTTATGTGAATTTCCAAGAATATATATTACTTATTGGGATGATAATCCAGAAGTAAGATTAACAATAGGAGATAATGATGATTTAGATTTGGGATTATATTATGTAGGAAAAGATAAAGAAGAAGCAAAAAAGATTTTTCATGAACTTATGAATTTCTTGAAAGATATTGAAGGTCATAGAGTTAATGAAGATACATTTTTTGATTATAGGACTACTGAAGATCATATATCTTCTTTCTTTCCAGATTTAAGTTGTCCTAGACATTGGGAGTTTGATCATTAATGAGTGTATATGAGAAACATAATTACCTTAATAAAGGTATAAAATATATTAAGAATGCTGTTATTACAGAATATGATATGAAAAATGGTGGAATATCTATTTTAAAACATGAAGGATATTTATCTGATGAAGATTATAATTATTTAATGAATGATTTAGATAAACATCAAAGAAATGTAGAAATAGGTATTTGGCTTAAAGATCAGCCAGAAGTATCTAAAGGGTTAATGGAAGGATTTAGAGAAGCTAGACGTTTATTCTTTGAAGCAAACAATATTCAAGATTCTGAAGTATTAACTATCAAAAAAGATGCAATATTTCTTATAGATAAGTTTATAGATATAGAACAAGTGAATGAAGATTACTTGTTTAGGAAGAAGAACCAATATACTTCTTATATAAATCTATCAGGAAAAGAATTCTATTATAATTTAATGGAAGATATTTTTGACATTAAAGGTTTTCCAGAAGAAACTTTAAAAAGACAAGAAAATTATCTATTTAAATTTGTAAAAGAATGTCTTAAATTAGATGCTGATGGAAAAAGTGAAGAATTATTTGTAAAACTTCTTGAGTTTAAAAATGATTATGTCACAAAAAATCTTCCTGTAGAATATTATTATGATATATTATTTAATGGATATTTATTTAAATATGAAGATCATAATGTAATGCTTGATCAAATCAATAAAGATCTATTAAATAACGAGTACTTTAATTTCAATAGTAATCTTAATCTTATTATTGAATTGATTTCAAATTTATTGAATTAAAATAAAAGGGAGAAATCCCTTTTATTTTTTTTTTTCATATAATTTTCATGAAACAACAAAGAATTATAAACTAAACAAATTATAAATTTATATACAAGAGAGAGGTGGTCCTTTATGATTGAAAATGCATATTTCCCACTTCTAGCTCTTGCTGCTGCCGATATTACTATTAGCTTTAATGATGTCGTTAAAGCAGCTGGCTTTTTAATATCAGGTGGCTTATTAACCCTTATTGGTGTCATTTTAACTAATAAAAAAGATAATGACACTAACAAAAGAGATAATAGAAGTGAAATTGAAAAAACTTATACTGAGAATGTAAAAGAGTTAATGGATTCTCAACAAGAATTCACAGAAAAAATTAATGCTAGATTATCCCATGTCGAACAGCAACTTAGAGAAAAAGATGACGAACTTGAACGTAAAAATCAACTTATTTCTAAATTAACAGCAAAGGCTGAACATTTAACAAAAGAACTTGAAAAGTTGATGTCGCAAAATGAAATTCTAATACAGCAAAATAAAGAATTGAGCGATAAAAACGTTGAACTCATGGAGCAAAATAGGATATTAATTGAACGATTGAAGGAATTAAATAATGAAAATACAGATGGTTCAAATTCAAATAATTAACCACAATTTTTAAAGGAAAACATTTGTATAAATGTTTTCCTTATATTATTACTTTTATGTGAGGTGAAATTAAGATGGCAAAGACCGTTGAAAAGAGAATTTTATCTTCTCCTTTTATTTATGAAGATGTAAGTTCATTTATGTTCACTAATTCTTTAAGTACTATTTTAAATACGTTTAAGCCTGGAGATTTAACTTCATTTAAATATACAGATACGAATGGATTTTATACGTATCAACCTCCAGGAATTGAAAGTAATTATATACTTTTAAATAATAACTATGACAATTATTTTTATCGTTTTTTGCAAAATAATGATCATAAAATTCCATTTAAATATACTAACTTTGGAAATAGCAAAATATTTTTTACAAACGATGATTTAATTGATACCACAAAAGATCATGATATTTTAGAGAGTTATAAAGTAGAGATTAGTGGGCAAGATTCAGATGATAGTATCATATATAATTATCCATCTATAAATGAAATATTTAAAGTAGATGATTTAATATATAGTGAAAAATCTAATGAAAATTTTATTTATTTATATGCTCAAATAGAACCTAGTATGAATACTGCATTTGATTTAAATGATTATTTGTATGAATTAAGAATAAATGGTATTCCTACTACTTTATTTGAATTAAAAAAGATAGATAAGCCAACAAGTTCTACTGCTTCTTCAATTCATAATCTTCAAATTAAAATAAATAGATATGGATTTACTAAAAGAACAGGATATGATGAATTAAATACTTTTTTATTTATTATCAAAAATAGACATATCGATGAAATAAAGACTATGACTTATTCTAGATATGCTGATTTTATGAGACCTTTTGTTTCTTATGATTCAATGGTTGAAACTACAGATGATATTACTATTAACTGTAGATATGATTTATCAATACCTACTACTAATCAGACTAGAGATACTGTTATAGATATTGATAACCCAAGTTTAATTCAGAAAATAACAAGTGGTGAAACAAGTATAGAAAGACCTGTTGTAGATAACAATATTATTTTTGAAATGAATGACTCAAATATTAATATTCGTGCTTTATCTTCAACAGCAGTTCATGTATCGTTTAATTCAAGTGGTGATGATAGCGCTTATATTATAAGTGAGAAAGATATTAATTTTACAGAAGAGCATTATAAAGTTTATTCAAATAATTCTGGATTAAAAATTAATGGCACTGAATCTTTACTTTTTTATAAAGATAATAATTATAATGCATTCAACTTTGTTGTAGAAAGCATTACTGATATTACTTCTAAAAGAGTATTCAAATTTTCAATACATTTCTTTAAAATTAAAAATGAATATATTGAACTTGCTAAAAATAACCATTTAAAATACGATCAATGTGATTGTATTATTACTATTAATTTTAAAGTTACTATAAATCCAGATCCTAAGTTTGAATTTACTGATGATGAAAAAGAAATTTTAAGTCATATTATGTCTTTCCAGACAGATACAGTCAGTGCTAATTTTGGAAAACAAGGTCTATTTTCTATTAAAGCAAATGATAATGTTACTTTAAATGATTCTGAACTTAATAGTGATGAATTAAAGGATTATATTCATAATGGTGGTAGAGATTTAACCTACATTAATAATCATTATGATAATTTTGATATTACTTTTTATGGTGTATATCTTGATCATATGGTAATGGAAGATTCTGATGTTGGTAGAATTTGGTTTAACAGATTAAACGATACAACACAAGATATATCTGATAATTTTATTTCAGATCAAGTATTAGTATGTAACACATTAGAATCACTATATGGTAAAGACGGTGATGCTTGTACTGATGGTTTTAATGAGTTTGCTTTTACTAGAAAAATTAATGATGTAGATAAAAGAATTTTAGTTGTTCCTGATACAGTCTATAATTTATTTAATTTCTTGAATGGTCCTGGTTATAGTGGATGCTATTCAATTGCAGATACAACAAAAGAAATTTTTGATTTGTCTACAGATGAATATAATGATGAATTTGATACTAATAAAGATAAGCCTATTAAAGAAAAAGCTTATTATAGCTCATATGCACTTTATCCATCTGCTGATTTTTCTTTTGAAGCAAGTGAGCCAGATGAAGAGACATTTATGTCTACCAATTTATACGTAGACTATTTCCCTGTTAAGCATAGATTAACAAAACAAACTGATGGAACTATCGTTTGGACGATCTATGGTGGTACTAAAATGAAAGATTTGCAAGTAGAAAAGATAATAAGACTTATTGCAAATGCAGAAACTGAAAGTGATGATTTAGACTCTGAAATAACTGATGAAATTGGAAGTATTGATGACAGTGGAAGTACTGTAACATATCCTTCTTTTGTTAATTTCAAGATTTTAATGGAAACTGAATCTGGAGATCCTACTAAACTTGATAATGCTCGTTATTCTGGTAAGATTACTAATATTTCAGAATTTCCAATCCTTATAAAAGATGTAAGTATTGATAACTTTAAACCTGATAGTAAGCTATTTATATTAGACTATACTTATAATCTTGAAGAAATTACAGAAGTTCCTTCAGATGTTGATGTTATAGAAGTTGAAAATATATCTGATATTCAACCAGATGCAACTACAGTTGGAAAATATTATAAAGATACTACTACTAATAAATATTATATAGGTACTTCTGTTGGTGAACATCGTCTTTCTGATAATAGCTTCATGAAATATGAGTTAGAAGGAATCAGTAACTATATTGCTACTGATAAGTTAAATGTAGCTAATTTTACTGATCATAATGATTTAACAAGATTTGAAGGAAATCTCTTTATTTTAAAGCCAGGTGGAGTTCTTGGTGTAAATATTTATAATAATGAAGACATAAAAACTGTTCCTGAAGAATTTGGAAAAACTGTAAATAGATTGGTTGACTCATTACATTATGAATTATACTACATCCAAGATAATACCGATAATGACAATAATGCTATAAAATATACATTTAGAGAAACTGGAATGACTTCTGCAACTAATATGGAAACGGTTGTTACGGTATATCCACTTATTTCTAGTGTTAATTTTGATAGTGAATATTATAGATATGGTGAAACTGTATATAATATATTTAGTAATGAAATTGAAAATAGAACTGTATTATTTAGACTTATTCTTAATAATGAAAATAGAATTAATTTTATGAGTGATTATGAAAATTTCATAGAAATGGCTCTTACTGGAAATATTATAACAAGTGATCTATATTGGTTTAAAGATCATATCACTTTTCTTGATTTAGATAGTATATACTACTTAGAAAAAGGTAAAAATTTCTCATATAGAGAAGTAATTGAGACTTTTAAGGAGCGATATCCATTTGATGAAGATAAAATAAATCATGCAATTGGAATTCAAGTTATTGCTAGAACACTTTATACTTCTGGTGATATTGAATATAATATGGCCATGATTACTAATTATTTAGATCTTTATAATAATCCAGACATATATTTACCAAAGTTAAATAGACTAACTGGTAGTCTTTATCATTTACTTAAAATTGAAAATAAGCATGAAGAAATATATGATTATCTTATTATGGTAGATGATAAAGAATATAATGAAGGAGATTTAATATATAATAAACACGCTAATGAAATAGCTCTTCATAAGTTTAGACTATATTACAAACCAAAAACAAATGAAGAATTATACGTTGATTGGAGATTAGCTGACAGTTTTGAAGGTTGTATTGATGGAACTAAACCAGTAGTTCCTAACTTACTAACTACTAATGCTGAAAGCTATGATGGTGATAATATAACATCTGATAAAGTTCTTCATAAATATATGACAATAACTAGAGACGAATTAAAAGATATTATATCTCATCCAGAAAACATCTTGAATGAAAATACTTATTATGGAGATAATAGTATTGTAAAGAATGTTTCAGATGTTATGAAATATGAAATTCATGGTGAATCTGGTATTTCTGCATTAAGAACTCCTAGTAAAAATAAATATAATGATACAGATTACTTTGAAGTTTTAGTATCTGAGCTAATTCCTGGAAAAATGCAAATTGTTAATAAAACTGAAGAAAAAATTAACGTTGAAATAAATCAGCGTAAGCTGATTCAAGGTTCTAGCTCTGAGCTTTCTTATCCATTTACAATTACAACAGATGCTGTATTGAAAAATATAACTTATGTAAACGATTATCAGCCTATATTTACTATTGAACCAAATACTACATTGAATATTTTCATTCAATTTACTGAAGAAGTTAATCCTAATTATAAAACACTATTAGATATTCGTGTAGAAAATAATTATCGTAAAAAGTATAAAGATGATAATATGAAATGGGATCACTATGAAGTATTAATTTCTAATTTACAAAATTATGAAATAAACTTTGATATCATTAAACAGTTATTACCATATAAATTTTATACTTTATACGACAATGGTTATATTTTTGCTGATTATTATGATAATTATGACATCAATCAGGAAGAGTTATTTAATGTGTTAGACGTAAACCAATTTAATAGAAATGCATTATATTCTACTTATATTTTCTTTGATAATACAATGATTTATGATTCAACTGCAGATATTTCTGATGAGGATTATAAGTTATTAATTCCAAAGAAGATTTTAGATAGAAAAATGTATATTGGTGATCATACATTAACTATTATAACTAATAAATTTAATGGATTACTAAATTATAATAATTATTACATTACTCTGATTGACCATAATGTATATACTGATTCTGAATCTATTAACTACTTTAAGAATAGAGAAGAATATTACAATAAGCTTCTTAGAAATACAACTGATAGAAAATCTATTATACCTAGACATCCAGATAATGATAACTATGAGAGTTCAGAATTTTTGAATGAACTGTTCTTAGATAGTAATGGTGATGTTTCAATGGTTACTAAAGATTATTCAGATAAAAATGTTGATAAATATTATCTTTATAAATTTACAGAAATTATTCAACAGTATATGAACCTATCTAGTTTCATTGTAGATAGCGATCAGTATTTATTTGAAAAGAACTATCAAGAAGTATTATATTACTATAATCTTTGTAAAGATCAATATGATTCTTATTCTAAAGACATTTATGCTAAATTAGATAGAACTACTGGAGAAATTTATAGAATCATTGATAAGATTCAAGAGATAAGTTTCCCTAATTTTGATAGTATTCTTAATAGTATTTCTAACGAATTAACTGAAAGAGAAGAAGCTAAAGAGAATAATAAAGAAATAAAAGAAGAATATCAATATTTAGAAGAAGATAATTTTATTAGTAGATTATTTGCTAATGATGAAATGATGTTTAAATATAGAAATTATAATATTCTTTATGATGAAAGTGATGTTGGAGATAATGTCGATAAGAAAATAATTATTGATATTATTAAAAAAGAAAAAGGCTTTAACTATGAAGAATATGAAAAAAGTGAAACTAAAAATAGTGGTTATGTTTATATAGATGGAGGAGCTTCATTAAATATATCTAGTTACTATCGTGATCTTTATTTTACATCATTTGATCCTATTTGTAGTAATGATGGAGGAACTGCTTCTGATACATTTACTATAGACATCTCAGATTATTGTGAAATTCTTGGACAAGATAAAATATTTATCCATTATTCAAAAATTTTAAATAAATTAAGACAAGATAATCATTTATTAGATAAAAATTATAAAATGTATTTAGTATTAGAAAGTGATGATCATTTATCTAACTATATTTTAACTTTTAATCTTTGTAATATAGTTAATAGCTTAAAATTAGATGATCCAAGTGATATGAAATTTTCTGCTGATGAATATATAGTAAGAACTCTTACCAATACTACTAATAGTTATATTACATTCCAGACAAACTTTAAGAGAACATCAGATATATCTTATATAATAAATCCTGATGTAGAATATAGTGGTAAAGAATTAATGGCTGTTACAGACAATGCTAAAAATGATTGTAAATTAAAATTTTTCTATAAAACTGATTTAGGTTATACATCTGAAGAAACTGTAGAAATAACAAAACCAGGTGGAACTACGGAGACAAAAGAGATAGTTAAAATGACTCTTCCTCCTTATTCTTATTGTAAAATTTATATTACTTGTTATACAAATAGTAATTTAACAGCTAATCCAAGAGAACTTACAAATCCTATTAATAATCCATCATCTGGTGAAGAAAGTGATAATTATAATTTATTAAACTTAATAAAAAATCAGCAATTTATATATGGAGAATTTGAGTTTAAGATAACTAATATAAATATAGATACTACTGACAAATTTTATACATATACAAATGATATTGCTGAAGATGGATTCAGTTATACTAAAGACTTTGTATATATTCCTTATCCTACGATATATCTTAGTAGACTTTATAACAATGATAAAATCATTAATAGATTCCAAAAGTTTAATATTCTAAATGACAATTCTGTTATGTTATATATTGCAGATGTACAACCTATCAATAATGAAAGCTTTATTGGCAATATTTCTGTAAATGGTAATCTTAAAAATATTGTATATGAAAATAATACTTTTAAGAGTTATTTACCATATAGAATTAATCCAGTTGTTGCAACATCAGCTACAACATCATGCAATAAAGCAAATACTTATAACGATTCGTATAAGATATCTGGTGTTGGCGAAAGATTGACGTATTTTAATGAAAATGACAAATTAGATAAATACCATGTATTCCCAATTATTGTATCTAAAATTTCTAATTCTGTAGTTAATCCTTCTTATTCACTTAATATAACTAGAATTGGTGGTAATCCGAATTATTATAATTTTAATAGTATTAATAACTTAAAAGCTTTTAGCAGTTTATTTAATGATACACGAATTAATTATAAACGTATTATTAATATGTATAAAGATGAACTATCTACAACTAATTTCATTTATGAAGGTGCTATGCTTCCTAGTAATATTCCAGCTGGTAGTGAATATAAATATAATAAGAGATTGAATAATTTAATAGAGTATCTCTATTCTAATTTAACTACTTTAAGAATACCATCTAACGAAGTAGTATATATTTATCCTTATGGAAGAGATAGTTATATTTGTCCTTTAACTGAATCTGAGATAAATGGTGCTGCAGATAAACGTATAATTTATGAAGGTATTAGTTATGAAGATATCAATAACTATATTACAGAAGATAATTTATTTACTTATGCTAACCTAAGAGATAAATTATTTAGAGCATTTAAAGACCCAGAACATAATTCAAATATAGATACTAATCCATTTGGATATGTAATTAATAAAGTTAATTCTACATTAGACACTTCAATATTTGATGAATTTATAGATAAATTTAGTGATATTATTAATGATATTTATGAAGTTAAATCAAATATTGGTACAGTTCAGCAAAATATTTTAAATCAAAACACTCAATTAGAAAATAAAGCTACTGTAAAAGAATTTAAAACGTTTATTAATGAGAATATATTTGCATTATCTGAATTTGAATATAATATAAATGAAATATTTGCAGATATTTACTATTTATCTAATAAAGGATTAGAATTTTCTTATAATATAAATGATGAAGAAAAAGTAGTTTCTTTAAGAGAGTCTTATCCTCTCACTAATATTTATAGAAATTATGGTAATATTCATTACTTTATTGGAGAAAATATTGGAGGTTACTCTAGACTTGGCTCTCCAGTAAATAAGCTTATAAGTGCTGTTGATTATAACATTCAAACTGGAATTAAAAACAATATAAACTACTTCTATTTAAGAAAATATTGGATTCAACCAAACGCATCTGATATTTCTTCAGTATGGTATAAAAAGAATTTTATAGAAGTTTCTAAACTTTATTATAATTATGCAGCTAGTGCTGATATGTCTAATCTATCAAATGAATTAAAAGCAATTCACTATTTTAACTAAAAAAAAAATGCATGAATCTCTGATATAGAGATTCATGCATTGATATTTTATAAAAGGAGATGATTATATGTCTTTTAGATTGATTTCTGTTCCATTAAATAAAAGAACTGAACAAGAACCTAGAAATAATGAACTTAGAGTAGATACAGTTCATGGTAATATAGGTATTTCTGTAGATGATGGAGATAACTTAAAGAAAAAATATAACTCTGGTACAGAAAGATTAAAATCTGATTTAGAGTCATTAAAAATAAGAAATGAACTAATGAATGAAAACTTAATTAAGATAGCTTATGGTTCTGAAAATAATGTAGAAAATAAGGATTTTGATATAACAAATGCATTAGAAGACAAAGATATCTTAGGAAGTTTACAATATATTATAAATCAATATAATAATTTTATAAAAGAGATAGACGAAGATGGAAATGTAGTTTTAGACGAAACAGCTTTCTCTTATAGTGAAGAACTTAAAAAAATTGTTAACCAGTTATATAACATGGATGGAACTTACAGCTATCAATATAAATTTAAGAAAATATTAGAAGAATTATATGTTGATAAGTTAAACAGTGATGAAAAAGAAACAGAAGACGATGATGATACTTTTAGTTTCTTAAAATTACAAAAAATTGTTTTAGATTATATACCTTATTTATATGAGTTAGAATGTAAAATAGTTAAAATGGAAAGAATTATTGAAAGTATAAATAATGATTTATATGGAAATATCGATAAAGATATGGAAAATATTAAAACAGAATTAGATAATCTGAAATATAATACTAAATGTAGAAAGTTTGAAAAATTTAATTTTGCTTCAGATGATATTCAGTTTTATCAAACTGAAAATAATCCAAGTGGCTATAGAATGCCTCTTGAAACTGGATTAACTTTTGAGAAAACGTCTAATATATTTGAAGAAAATTTTATAACTTCAGTACTAGATGATAACTATGATGGAGATATAAATCTTCATAGAACTGATAGCTTTTATAATATGCCAAGCCATTCAAATAACACACGAATGACTGGAAATTATATAATTGATAAGCAGAATTATTTTGATTTACCAGATGAAAATATTGAATATCAATTAGTATTTGATCCTATCTTAAAACGTCCAATTTATCGTTATAATACTATAAATATGTATCCTAGTAATGATTATTTTGGAACTATATCTCCATTATTGGAATACTATTTAAATGATAATAACTATATTTTACAAAATGTAAATTGTCCATCTTCTACTGAAAGATATTTTAATACTAAAAATATAATGGTTTTAAAAGATAATGCTATTAATAATTTATTTAGAAAGTCAGATAGTATAAGTAGTATTTTAAGCGATCAATATTCCTATAATTTTTATTATTTTCCATCATTATATAATTCAGGAGATATGATAGTAACAAAAATAAACTATTATTTTGATATTAATGATGAAAATTCTCTTAATTATGATTATTTTACTGGTGTTATTATTATAGATACTGGTATAGAGCAATCTGTCACAAATTCAACAACAACATCTTCAGAAACAAATGAAGGAGAAGGTGAAGGTGGAGATGATCCAGAGCCAACACCTACATTTAGTTATAAACCATTTTGGTTGTTTAGAAATTCTTATTATATTTTCAATCCAGATCCACTTGATGTTGACGATTATTCTCTTGATAATGAATATATAACAAATAAAGTAAATAATCGTTTTGAATCTAATAATCATAATATGATGGCACATAATTATTATTCTGGTTTAGTTGTAAATAATGGTTCTTTACAAGGAAGAACTTATAATAATTTTATAACTAAATTAAATAATTATATTACTCGTTTAGATACTGCTTTAAATGGCATAACATCATCAATAAAATATCCAAAAATAGATTATACTGATATTTTATTAGATACTGTTGATGTTGTTGGAGGAGCTTTTATTTCAGTAGTTGCTAGAATAGGAACTACTAGTAATATAGTTGTATATGAATATAATGATGGTAAAGAATATGTATCAAATAATCCAGATGATCCTGATCCTGCTAGTCATAATAATCATGTATTCAATTTACCATTAGGCACTGAAGATATTGATCTAGATATGGTGATTGATTCAGTTGATACACCTCAAAGTGGTATTGTATATACAGTAAACACATATAATCTAGATAGTGATTTTACTTTAACTAAAGCATTAACTGATATAATAAAAAATTATAATGATATACTGTCAGTAACACCTAATATAACTATTAGTAAAACTTTACCATCTTTATCTTAATAGAAAGGAGTAACTAAAATATGTCAAGATATATTTTTAAACCATTAGTGACATATTTTCCAGGTAAAACTCCAGAAGAAACTGAAGCTAATAAGTGGGATTTTATTCAAGCTTATAAAGATTCTTTGACTTCTGGAGAATTACTTGTAGATTTATATAATTATGAAATATATGTCGCAAATAATGGTCTCGAATATCCAGTTCCTTCAACTCCTGAACTAAGAAGTGAAATTATAAAATGGATTGAAAGTGATGAAGGACCTTTAGCTTCTTTTAGTAAAAATGATTTATTAAATACTAAAAGCGATGATGCTTCAGAAGCTAATATTGCTAGAAAGAAAGAAAAAATTAAGTCAATGCTTATTGAAGTTGAAAAATACAATAAAGCATGTAAAGAAAAAATAGATGAAGATGAAAATACATTACTTAGAACTGAAAGAGAAATAGATAACTGGTATGAAAGTTTAAGTAGATATACTAGAAAGAGTGTATTTTCGTCTAATGCAAGTGGTGCAGAAATTTGTAAATCAACATATTGGGTTATGGCTAAATATATTGATTTATATAAAAGATTAAGAAATATTATTAATTTTATTAATATTATAGATGAAACACCAATAGATACAAGTAAATATAATGACGAATTAAAAGAAATCTTCCATGAGTTAGTAAATAATCAAATTGCAATAGATGATAAATTAGATAAAAGTATGCTATATGATAATAATAAAATTAAAACTCCAAATTATGAATTTTCTTTATCATTTAATGCTCCTAAGACTACAGAGACTAATGTAGTTCAAAGTAAGCTTGATGATATTAGAAAAATATCTGATGATTTAGGTGATAATGCTAAATTTGAAACTAAAATTACGAATAATAATGATATTTTAACAATTAAAGTTAAAAAGAAGGAGGGAACTTAATTATGGCAGCAGGTTATAAACAAAATTTAAGTAAATCTAAAAGAAATATAATTGATGTTCCCAAAATTATTCCAAGAGCATTTGATTATGTTTATGATAGTTATGTTAATACACCAAAAATGATATTAGTTATTGAAAATAAACTAATAAAAAATGACTTACTTAATTCTCTTTCAACTAAAAATGATGGTGTACACTTTAATATAGATTATGAACAAACTGATCCTAGACTACCAAATAATATTTTTAATTATTTTAATGCAGTACATACTGATTTAATTACTTTTAATGATATGATGGTAAATGCTGAAGTAGATTCTGAAAAGGTAAATAGCTTTGGAGAAAGAAAGTCTCCATACAAAAATGGTTATTATACAAATAACTATAACTTTGCTTATCATTATTTTATAGATAAAAAAGGAAATATTTATGAAGGAAGACCTCATAATATTCGTGCATATAATTTAGATATCTTTAAATATGATGAAGAAGAATTTAATAAACCTGAAAATAAACAATATGATCAAAATACTGGAATGAGAATTCTTCCTTTACTGGATCAAGGTGATTTCTTATTTAATGATTGTCTTGTAATCTTAACTGAAGAACAAACAGACTCAATGGATACTACGAATGAAACCTATACAGCATTAAAATCTTTATTGACTTATTTGATTCAGTATTATGATTATAATAAATTCTATACTTATAGTGAACTTAAGATGATTCCACATTTTATAGTAGATGATCCTAAAGAAGATATTTTTACTTATAATAATCCAGGTATGTTCTTTAGAGTTAATGAATTACATTCTGCTGTTGAACATTCTAAATTAGAATCAAGTAGAATTAGTAAAGATGGTATTATTGAAATAGTTACTTATGGTGAAAGAGATTATGGTATAAAATATAATAAATCAAATCCTATTAAGGGAAATGATATTTTAATGCTTCAAAAGATGCTTTATAAATTAAATATTTTAAAAAGATATTCTAATATAACTGGAATTTATGATAAAACAACTGAATTAGCTGTTGCCGCTTTTCAGAAGAAATATTATATTACACCAGAATATGACTATGGTGTTGCTGATAAAAATACATTAGAAACTTTAAGAGATAAAATTTATAAAGAAAAAATATCTAATAGTACTATTATTGATGATAATTATAATCCATTTAGAGTTCTAGAATATATTCCAGATAATATGATGACTGGTTACGATGTAATGATCCTTCAAAGTAGACTAAAAAGATGTATTTATCCTATATTAGAAGTTAATGGAATATTTGATGAGTATACTAAAGATGCAGTTTCTATGTTCCAAGCTAAATATGCTTCTTATGTTGATAAAAATATGGTTGATGGAAAAGTTGGTCCAGAAACTTGGAAAAGTATTTTAGAATGTACAGATACTGTATTTGTCGAAACAAACTCTGAAGATAACGATCCAGTTCCTGGTTCTATTACTCCTACACATTGTAGAGTTAGCCGTTCAAATATAATTTACTTACAAAAAGCTATTAATAAAATGCTAGAAGATTATAAAACTAAAATTGATATAACTGGTGGATATGATGAAGATACACAGAGATATATAAAACTTATAAACGAAAATCCTCGTAATAGAGAGATAATTGGTATAGATAGATATCCAGAAACTAAACTTCTTGGTTTTTGGGAAAGTGATTATAATCTTAAAACTTGCTATCCAGCAGAATATATATGGTTAATAAAACACTATTTATTAAATGAAAAGATTGAATTAGATTTAGTCCAGCAAGATTGAATTTTTTGGAAAATTCCAAGTTAACAAATAAAATATATATTATAACAATGTATAAAAGTAAAAGGAGGATAACTTTATGCATTTAAATATTTTAAATTTTGATGACATCTTTGACCCAAATTATGTTATTACATCTACGGATTATATAACATCTGGTAAGTCTAAAGAAAAATTTAATGATGATGGACTATTTTCTGAAAAGATCTTTGGAGAAAATTCTGATGATACTCCAATCGATAGAATTGGTTGGATTACATTTGATAATTTTAAAATTATTTCTCCACTATTTTTTGAAAGACTAAAAAAGATCTTCAAGAATAAAGCATTAAACAAGATGCTTTCTTTTGAAGCAAAAACCGATCAAACTGGTAATTTAACAAGTTCAGAGAATACTTCATATTTCGTTAAACCAAATAAAGATGGAACTTATCCAGATGTTTTTGATCCACAAAATATTGGTATTCCTGGATTTATTAAACACTTTAAGGAAATTATTGATTTATATGGAAATAAAGAAGTTCCAGAATATGCAGTTGTAATGAATGCATATGAAAAAGGACTTTTATTCATTGATAAATTTCCAGTAATTTCAGCAAAGCTTAGACCAGGAATGATTATTAAAGGTAGTAAAAATAAAAATAAAACTAATCAAAGACAGACTAAGACTACCTTGAAATATGATGATATTAATGGTCTGTATAACTTTGTCATTCAGTATTCAAATAATATTAAAGAGCTTTTAAAGAATCATTCATTTTCAAGTATGGAAGAACTGAATGATAAGTTTGAAGAGGATGATCTATCTGCTGATGATACTGCTTATGGTATCTATAAGATTATCTATTCTCTTCAGGATACTTGTAATCAGGTAGTTCTTTATCTTATTAACAACTTCCTGAAAGAGAAGAAAGGTGTTCTTAGAAAACTTATTGCATCAACAAGAGTTAATTATTCTGCAAGAAACGTTCTGACACCTAGACTTAAAGGTAAGATTAATGATGTAGAATTACCTTATTTAACATTTCTTGAGCTTTTCAGATTTCCACTTACTAATATGGTTGTAAAATCTGAAGGTATCACTTATAATCAGGCTGATGAATATATCCAGAATTGTAAGAGACATTTTGATAAGAAACTTTATGGTTATATGAAGGAACTTATCAAGAAGAGTCATTATATTAATGAAGATGGAGAAGATGATGGTGGATGCGCTATTCTGCTTAACAGAAATCCGTCTATTGCTATTGGATCTATTCTGATGCTTAATGTAGCAGCTGTTAAAGATGATTTTAATGATTTAACTATTTCAGTCAGCAATAATATTTTAACAAATCTTAATGCAGACTATGATGGTGATGTTCTTAACATCTTTGCATTACTTACAGATGATCAGAAGCATTACTTTAGAACTCTTAAACCTTCTAAGCTTATTATCGATAAAAATAATGGTAACTTTGATAGAGGTTTTAGTTTAAGTAAAGACTCTAGATATGGTCTTGAGATTCTGACAAAGATTTAAAATATATAAAGGTAGAGCTATATTTAGCTCTACCTTTTAAATTTATATTATATCAATGGTATCTAAATGATACTAATTTTTATAAAGGCGGTGAATTATTATGTCTAAAAAAAGAAAAAGGGGGCGTTCATCTAATTCTTTAAAAAAGATTAAAAGAAAAGTAATTGAAGTACAAACTCCGCTTGCGGAAGAAGTATCGAATATTACAACGAGAATTCAAGAAGAAGAACGTATTATATATGAACTCGAAAAACGAAAGGTAAAGCTAACAGAATGCTTAGTTGATGAGATTCTAAAAAGTAATGACTTGAAAAATCTTATTAACCAGTATTGTGTTACTAGTAAGGAATTAGATGAGAAGAATCGATCTCAAAATAATCGTAAAAAAGACTTAGAGTATAAGAAGTTAAAATTGTCTGATGAAAATCAAACAATGTCAGTTGAAGTACCAGATTATTTAACAATTGAAGATTCAGATAGACCAATTGGACTTTATAATACAATTTGTAAAGATCCAGTTGCTAAGTGTTTAAATCATAATGTATACTTATCGTTTGCTGATGTTAAGTATAAAAAGTGTTTACAACATAGAAATCATAAACCATGTAAACATCTTGAATGGCTACCATTAGATAACGATATCTTTTCAAAATAAGGAGAGAAATTTATGATAACAAATATTTTAGTCTTATGCGGACCTACTGGTTCAGGTAAAACATTTATTGCTGAAATGCTTTCAGCAAATGACATGGGTGACTATATTGTCTCATCAAATCCACCTGTGTTTCACAAGCCCATGCAAGTAACTACAAGAAAGCAGAGAGATATTGAAGACTGTGATAGTTACTTATTCTTAAAGAGTACAGATGATTATAAATCATTAAATATGGATAGTAAACTCACTGCAAAGACTTATTTTAATGATAATTATTATGGAACTCTTATGAGCAACATGATCCACGGCAAAAATGCTTGGAATGTAATAGTTGCATCAACGGAAGGTGCAGCAGATGTAATTAATACGTTCAGAAATGATTCTGAATGTAATATTAAAACAGCCATTATTCTCGCTGAAGGCGATGATGGAATGATTAACGAGCATTGTAGAGATATTCAGTTCTTTAAGAATGAACTATTTGATCTCTTACAAAGTCCATATGATTATTATATCCCAAATTATATGGACTCAAGAGCAACTCTTGGAGATGTTCTTAAACGTCTTGGATATGATGTAAAGAAAGGTCTGTGGGAGGAGAAGTAATATGAAAGAATTAACCATTTATTCAGATGGTGGTTCTTTCAATAATGGATTCAAAGACCCAAACAAGCCAATGTATGGGTCTTATGGATCTATTATAGTCAAGGATGGAAAAATTCTCCATGAATACAAAGATTGGTATGAAAATATTACCAATAATCAGGGAGAATTATATGGCTTTATAAGAGCTTTTCTACAGTTCTTAAAAGCTTATAAGTCTAAAGAACCATATCATATTACAGTAGTTTCTGATTCTCAGTATTTAATAAATGGAGTAAATCTCTATTTAGAGAATTGGAAAAAGAAGAATTGGCATACTGCCAGTGGTGATGATGTGAAGAATGTAGAGTTATGGAAGATTATAGATTTTCTAATAAATTCTGAACCCAACATCACATTAGAATTTGTTTGGCAGAAAGGTCATAAGGGTAAAAAGGTAACACAAGAAGAGAATCCTAATATTTATTTCAATGAATACTGTGATTCTCTTGCAACAGAACAAATTCAATATGCGATCAACAATGGAGAAAGATTCTTTCCTCCAGATGCATTTGATAATACCATTAAAACTTTAATGGAAACTTTTAATTTAGAATAAAGGAGTAATATATTATGATGATTAATATGGATAACATGAGCGAGAAGGAACTTCAGGATTTTGTAAATGAGCTTGAAAATGTCTTTAGTAATGCTGAAAAGGACTGTAACCATACTTGCAAAGATTGCACTTGTGAAGAGTCAAAGAATAAAAAGCCTGAAAAGGTCAATATTGCTTTCAATGCAAATATTTTCAGAGGATTCTCTCATAAGCCAATGGTAATTTATGGAAGAATCTATTCAGACTGCACCGTGCTTAAGGTTACTAAAGATATTATTACAGTCATTGTAAATGATCTTGATGATGATTGGCTTGATAAGACAATCATCACAGCATCAACAAAGACTTTCAATCTTCCTGTAGAAGAATATGGTAATTTTCCTGGAAGTAAAGTTACTGTAGAGAATTATTATAACTTCTGGATGCCACTTGAAGAGTTTATGTGTGTAGGAATCAAGTCAGTTAATACTACTAAGATTAACGTTGATTCCAATAAATTTAAGTATAACAATCACAATGAAACTAAGTCAAATCTAAACAATGTAAGCAATATTGAGAAGCCTAAGACAAAGGTTAATATTAAGACAAGAGAAAAGAAAAATTTTGAGGAAGCTGCAAATAAGTTTTATCTTGATTCTTTCAAGAATGCAGTTAGTAAGCTAAATATTCCAGTTACTATTAAGAACTATATCACTAATGCAAATAAAGTTTGCTGTTTTGGTAATAAGTTTGGAGAAATTGATGCTAATACTTATTATATCGATAGCGATACAGCATTAAAGGTTAAAGCTTATTTTACTGGTTATGACGCAAAGGGAAAGTATCTCCGCTTTACTAAGGCTGTAACAGACGAAAAGATCTTTATCTCTCTTGATGATATTGCAAGAGGTAAGTATACTATCTTTAAGGACTATTCTCCAAAGCAGACAAAGACTTTTGATGAATACATGAAGGAGAAGAATATTTCTCCTAAGCCTAAGAAAGTCACTACACTTGATGATTTTGCAAGAGAGCTAGCAAGATGTATTGCATCAAATGATCCAACATCAACTATTGTCTTTGGAGTTGATGATGACACTTCTATTGACGATATTCTTAATAAGCTTTTTGGAAATAACGAATAATAACTATTAAAAGAAAGGTGCTATATTTAGCACCTTTCTTTTTTTATAAGGAGGAAAATTATATGAGTGAAGGTTTAACCCCAGATGTTAAGGCTATGCTAAAATCAGGAAAAGTATGGATTAGCGACAATAATAAAGGAGAAACATTTTTACAGTTTAGAACTGATTTTGGTTACGAATGTACACCAATTAAATTAACAATGGATCATCCTTTTGCTATGGAACTTTTTAAAGGAAATATGTTTTATAATGATAAAACAAAATATGAAAAAGAAGAAGACGAAAGATTAGAAGAAGCTATAAGGAATTCAGAATTTAGGTGATTTAAATGACTACAGAATTATTATTTATGAGATATTCTGCAGTCGCTATTACAATAATTGCACTAGTTAATTTAGTGCAATTATTTTTTTCATTTTATGGCATTAATTTTATGAAAAAGAATGCTAATGAAAATAGTTCGACTTCAGAAATAAATTTCCAAAAGATAATGGAAGATTTAGATAAACTTGTACAACGAAAATGTTTTACTGCATATAGAAGAGTACTACAACCTTATGTAAGTAAAGCTTTAAAGAACAGACCATTAATCAACGATAAAGTGGTTAATGAAATAACCATTCAATTAACTAAAGAAATACTAACTGAAATGTCAGATGCTTATAGATCAAAGCTTGAAATAATTTATAAGGCTGAATTAATAGAAGATATTATTCTAGAATTGGTATATAATACCGTAACTGAGATGGCTATGAAAATAAATAAAGATTCTATTGATAAAATGAATTTTATAAATAATATTGGAAGTATAAATAAGCGTGATTTTGATAATTAAAAAATTTCGTTCAAAAAAATAAATATATATTATTTTTGTGTCAAGAGTAAATCTTGACTGTTATTGTACGTACCTCCAGTAAGTAAAAGCATGATGATATTTATATTGTCATGCTTTTATGTGCCATTAGCTCAGTTGGTAGAGCACCACCCTTTTAAGGTGGGTGTCGAGGGTTCGAGACCCTCATGGCACACCAGTTTCTCCTTATACTATATTCGATTTTCAAGTTGCAAGGTTTTCTCTATGTTCCTTGAAGAAATTCTAAATACATAGACTTAGGCTGGAGTGATGGAATAGGCAGACGTGACGGACTCAAAATCCGTTGTCGAAAGACGTGAGGGTTCAAGTCCCTTCTCCAGCACCACTTGTTTGTAACATTTTATTGACGACCTTAAAGCAAGAATGTCGTGAGATATGCTTGCTTTAAAATGGGTTAGTAGCTCAGTTGGATAGAGCATCCGCCTTCTAAGCGGACGGTCGAAGGTTCGAATCCTTTCTAGCCCACCAATTCATAAAAAACGGTGCAGCAGCCAGATCCTAATTGGTGATGGTATAATTAGAGAAATCGTAAAGCTGTCAAATCGTTCTCTATTATGGGCAAACCTGCAGTTGTCATGACCTGCGGAAACCAGCAACGAGAACAAAAATCCTGTATAAGTTACACGTTCTTATACAGGTAAATTATAGCTGGATAGTTTAAATTACAAAATATGCTCGCCATCATATATTGAGTAGGTTATAGGTGTGAATCCTATTCCAGCTACCATAAGAGAAAGGATAAACTCTTAAAACCATTTCATAGAAAGGTGAAAGGACACACCTTAAAAAACCTTTATATAAAGGGAGAAAGGAAACTCCTTAAAAAACCTTTACATATAATAAGGGTGAAAGGACACACCTTAAAAAACCTTTATATAAATAACTCCTACAATAAAAATGAAGGAGGGATTCACTAGATAATTGTAGTGAGTTCTATGAAATGAAAAAGCCTTAACCAAAAATGGTTAAGGCTTTATTTTTTTTTCTTTATGCAACTTCTTCTGTTACATTATCACTTTTTTCAAATTCTACTTTATCAAGTTTAACTTTTTCTAAGAAATCTACGTCTCCCATTTCAAGATAAACCTTTTTAATTTTAAGTTTTTCTAAGTCTAATTTAGAGTCTCCATCAATAATTTCATTAGTTTTATTTTGAATTAGATTTAATACTTCTTTATAGTTACCATAATCTTTAGCATTATACTCATCAATAAAATCATGATAATTACCAAATACGAAATCTTTTGTAAGAGGTATAAATAATTCTCCAGCATGATATAGCTCATGAGGAGTTAATGTAAGAGGAACTAGACCAACTTTTCCTTCATAATGTAATCTCAGTACTTCTTTAGAAATAGAAAATGGATTTAAAACTCTATTAAACTTTTCAGAGTTAGTTGGATCTTCCATTTGATCTTTCATTCTATCTTGAATAACAATTGATACAATGTCAAAAATAGTAAATGGATAATGATGCATTTCAAAAGAAACTTTAGTTCCATCAGAAATATCTATATTTTTAAAGAATGCACATTTAGTTAAATCGAATTCGGTTTTTAGAAGCTTAATATATTTTCTATATTCATAACTTGAACGAATCATTTTTACAATTTGCTTTGTATAATCCGCAAGTGATTTTTCATCTTCATAGATATCTAAATATAATTCTCTATAATCAGTATAGTTATGAGCATCTACAGGAAGTACTATATGACCATCTTCCTCTTTAATATCTTTTTTTACTAAAGTTTCTTCTAATTTAGGTACTAACATAATATCAACTCCTTTAAAAATATTTATAATTGATAGTTCAAAACTAATTATTATTAATACTATAATAAAGGAAGTGATTTTATGAAATTATATAATGAAAATGGTGCTTATAATATGACTGATCTAGGTGCAGTAATTGGTGGAAGAAAACAAAGAAAAAGAGAATATGATATTTATAAAAAGAATGGTGGAAAAGAAACTTATAGTGAGTTTTATTTAAGAAGAAGTAATACTGAATTTAAAGGAGATTATGAAATAGATAGCTATGGCCAAAGAATTAGTAGAATTAATAGACCAAATGCAAATAATCTTAAAAATAAAAAAGATAAAAAAATAACTAATCACTATATAAAATTTAGAGAAGGTTATTATGATGCAATTAATGATATGGAAATAACTGATGTTTTCCAAAATTTTGAAAATAAATATGGTAAAGATGATACTACTGAATTAACTGATTTTAAAGATATGAAACAAAAAGATGCCTTTCCTCCTCATGGTAAAGATAGAGCTAATTTATTTAAAGCTATCCATGAAAGAGATAAGAATATTGGTGTAGAAAGTAAAGTATTTAGTCATAAAAATTATTTAAAAGAAGAGGAGTTGTTTGATATGGATAATTATATTTTAAATGAATCACCTTTTAATGAAAAGGGTTATAAAAAGTATGTCGCAAAATGTGAAAGGAAAGGTATAAGACCTTTAAAGTTTGAAGCATGGAAACTAAAGAATGGTATAACTACTGCTGGTACTCTGGCTACTACACCATTAGGTGGAGTTGTAACACATGCTATTGCAAATAGCGCTCTTAGAAATAATGAAAAAAATTTAGCTGAATCTTTATTTATAGAAGGTTATTTAGCAGCTTTAGATGAAGCTTGTAATTGTGGAAGTAAGAAATGTCCAATTTGTTCTAAGAAAAAGAAAGTTATGAATGATTGTGGAATTTCTTGTAATGAAGAAGATGAAATCTTCCTTCAGGGATATTATGATGCCATTGAAGAGTGTGGAGACTGCTGTGGCGAAGAATGCTGTGATGGCGAAGAGACTACATTAAAGAAGAAAGTTATTGATAGTGTAGATGGAGAAGCTAATAAAATCTCTCAGCCTGATGCAAATGGATTAGCTGTTGATGCTTATGATTATGATGAGCCAATTGACAACCATTATATGGCTTTTGAAGAGGGTTATACTGATGCCCTTTTAGAATTACTATAAAGTAATTATATTCCTATAGGTTATATAGCCTATAGGAATATTTTAAACCGTATTAAATATACTACTTAAATACATATTATAATTGTGAATGAGATAAATATATCTTGTTCTACTTAACTGTTAAGGTTATTTTGTATGATCCGAAAACCTGGGTGAAACGATATATCCCGAATAAGGAAAGAGTAGGATATGCTACCATACATTATAAACTTAATGGTATTTATTGGAGGAGTTCATATGAATATGTCAACTCTTATTAAAACATCCAATTCACGGAATAATGCCGCAGCTAGTCTGGTTGGCGGCAAGTTTGAAAATGGTCTTGTGGCAGTGGGAACTGCCACACTTGGATCTATCATTGCTGCTGTGGCAATCAAGGCAGCAACTACTGTTGCAGCTAACGTAGCAGTAACAGCAGCAGAAAAGGCTGCAGAAAAGATCGCAGTTAAGAAGAAGGATGAGGAAACTACTTCCGATTCTTCTTCAATATAAATAAAAAAAAAGAATCCAGTAGCAGGATTCTTTTTTTTTTATTTTTTAAATATATATTATTTAAGTGATAAAAATATTCTTTTATCAAAATATAATATTTTAGGAGGATTACATCATGGATGAGAAGTATATTTATCTTGCAGCAGGAGCAATTGGCGGTATTATCGTTGGAGCAGCTGTAACTGCCATTATCAAAAACAATGAAATGACACAGCTTGCTTTAGAGCTTTCTCCAGAATCAGAGAAGGAAGAAAAGACTGATTCTGAAGGTTAAGTTAATTTTTAAAAGAGAAGAGAATTATATTCTCTTCTCTTTTTTTTTATTTTTCTTCTCTTAAATCATCAATTACTTCAACAAGCTTATCATATTTCTTATCCATAATTTTTATATAATGAACTTTCTTTGCTTTAACATCTTCCATAACTGCATCTTCTTTAAGTACTTCTAGATTATAATCTCTATCTCTATAGCCATGACCTGATTGAGTTCCTTTTACTTCAATAAGAAGGTTTACATCTGCAAGATAAATATCTGGTATATAAAAATGTCTCTTACCTTCATACATATAACGATACACTTGTGGAGCAGGTGCAAATACTTCACAACTTGGATATTGCATAACTTTATCAAGATATTCCAGTAGATCTTTTTCGTATGTTCCCGTATAGGTAAATTCTTTACCATCAGACCATTTATATTTTCCAGAGATCTTTCTATTCTCTAACATCTGTTTTTGTCTAACTGGATCTTGAAGTTGTGTTATTGGATCTTTTCCTTTAGCAAGCATTCTTGCTCTAAACTTAGCTACATATGCTTCTTTACATTTTGGATTCTTACATAGTCTGTCATATTTCTCAGTCTTTTCATTAAATAAAGTTTCTTTACCACATTCAGTACATCTACCTTTATGAGTAGTATTTTTATTTCTAAAATCAAAATAATAATGAGCTGGAGATAATCCTAAAAGATTATCGTTATGAGCATTGTCCATATGGTCATATAAAGATTGTTTGGAAACATACTTTTTCTCACATAATGGACATTTAAATGATTTTGCATTTACCACAATATTTCACTCCATTCTATATAATATCAAATTAATAATTAATCGTTTTAAATATATATTATTTCCATGAGAATAAATTTTATTCTTAAAAAAAATATTTTTATAATTTATGGAGGTACATAAAATGAGAAAGATTGAATCATTCCTGACAACCACTGATACAATTGAGCGTTATACAAAGCAGTATAACTGCTTGAAAGAGTTCAAGCTCATGAAAGAGAGTGGGATGTTTAATCCTGGTTGGGATGTTGACCATTCAATTATTACCACAAATGATGGTGAGATTAAACAGGATCTCATCGTTATGAGAGAACAAAATGGAGCTAATATTCAATTTCCTCTTATCAGAGTCGAATACAAATATGTAGCTGAACATCTCTGGGTAGTAAACATCTTTGCCGATTTTGATGGAATTAAAGATGTATTTAAGATTCCTGAAGCAGCAAATACTTTTATCAATGGTCTGAAAGGAGAATAACTATGAAAATAATGTTTGTTGAGGGAACAATTGTTCCAGATGAGAAAGAATATGCTAAATATAAAAATTATCTGGAAAAAGTTAAGTTCCCAGATGAAAATAATATTGAGTTCTACTATAATTATTCACTGCCAGAAGATTTTGTAGAACTCACGAATAATCTTGATCCAGATGAGGCACCAGAAGGAGAACCTTGTCTGATGAATATTGAATCTGCTGAAGTATATGGACTTGGTATGGAAATCTCACAGCTGGCAGCTCTTGATAAAGAAAGAGATTGTGTAGTATTCCTTCCGAGTTGGAGTACTTCTACTACAGCAAGAATTAAACACACAATCTGCCAGATGTATAACATCAAGTGTGTTTATATTGAAGAGACTATAAGCAGAGAACTTTTGAATAATTAAAGGAGGATTTTTATGAAAAATAAAATATTCATATCAATTATCATGAGCTTATTTATAGTTCTTACTATGGTAGGAAATATGACAGTTTATGCAGAAGAAGCTCCTGAAAATATTATATATCGTAATTCGGTAACTACAAATATATCTGGTTGTAAATATACTGCTAATATAAAAGGCTCAGATAATGGACATATCAAAATTGATTTACAGTATACATCTACATCAGAAAATATAAATAATAATTTAAATATTTCTTATAATTATAATATGATTGCCGAATTAGGAGATAGCGGTTTTGCTGGCATTAGTAAAAATAATCGATATGATGCATATTCTAGTGATCTTACTTATAATTATAAAAATGCCAATATTACTTACAATATAAGACATAAATACTATAATGGTGGTAACGGTAGTCTTGTAACATTTGATCTTTATGTCAAAGAAGATTATTTAAATGCAAATCAAACATTAACTATTCTTGGGCAGAATGTAGAAATTCCATTTGGAGAACCAGTTACAGATCCATATGAGGAAATTCTAGAGCTAAGAAGTAAAAATGCAGAACTTACAAGTTTAGTTGACGGTTTAAGAAATACTCTTAATGCAGTTGGTAATAGAATGTATGGAGATATGAACGGCGATGGCTATACTGATGGAAGAGATGCTTCTATTCTGTTAACCTATTATGCAAAAACTTCTGTTGGAGAAGCTATAACACTTGATGAATATATTGAATCACTTAATAATGAAAACAGTATTTTTAACTTCTTCAATTAAATAAGGAGGAAATTCTTTAATGATGAGTAAAAAAAAGAATAAAACTAAATGTGATGGAATGTTAGTGGCAACATTCCTAACAACCTTATTTTACTCAGCCACATACCCATTTATCTGGAAAAGGATTCTGTCAGATCCTCATATGACAGAGTCATTAGTTGCACTTCAGCAAATCATTAGTTGTCTTTCAATTATAGTATTTAGCTATATTTGGAATAAGAAAACTGATAAACTCTTTAAATATTATAGAGAGTTTTGTGTTGCTGAAATGCTAACAACAACAGCTATAACTATATACTGTTTATCAACTGATAATATAGTTGGTTACTATATTCTAGATAGTATAGCTTGTGCCTTAGTTACACGTCAAATTATTTGCGGTGGTATTAAACTCAGAGCCAACCGTTATAAGACAGAAAATAAAAGAGTAAATTTTGATAACAAAAATAACATGTATGGATCAGCTGCTACTATTATTGGAAGCTTACTTGCAATGATATTAAAGCTGGATTTTCGTGTCATGTTAATTATTGCAACTATAGGAAATGCTATTGATAACATTTTCTATATTGTAATTTATACGAACCAAGTCAAAAGAAATAAGGAGAGTGATGACTAATGGCAGAGAACAAAGTCGTTTACACAGTGGAGTATATTGCAAGTACGTATATTCCAGATGATGACGATTATGGCAATACTCGAATGAAAGAGTATGTCGATACTAAAGTAGTATATCCATACTACTTTGAGTCTGTTGACAAAGTAAGAGAATTTATTCAACAGACAAAGGAGTTTAAAGCTAAGGAGGGGAAATTTCTAGAATGCTCCTTTAAAGGTATCGATGTATATTCTTTCTATTCTTACTTTGATAATGAGAATGATAAAAGTTATGCATTCAATGTACGTCCTCTCTCACTTTGGTGAGAGAGGATTTATTTTTTAAGGAGGAATAAATATATGAATTACGAAAAATTTGTTACAGCACTTAACGCTATGAATACCAATGATATTGCTTCAAGAGAAGAAATTGATGAAACAATCTCTGTACAAAATAGTATCAGAGGTGCAAACGAAATTACCATAATGACTATGGAAGAACTTTCAGAGTTAACTCAGAGACTTTCAAAGACTTTAAGAAAGGATACAAAAAAGAATTTTGAATATAATCGAAATACTGTTCTTGAAGAAGTAGCAGATGTATATATTTCTCTAATTGCTATTCTTAAGGTTCAGGGAATAGATGACGAAACTTTTGATAAGGCAGTAACTGTCAAAATCAGAAGAATTCAAGAGAAATGCGAAGAGCTAAGAAAAATGATGCTAGAACAATTCAGTTCTAATCCAACTAAATTTGGAGAAATTAATTAAGGAGGACTAAAATATGCCTAAAATGCATTTTGTAAGAGCCAATTATAATGAAGTAGTAGAGGACAACGAAATTGTTCTTGCTCCTGGTATATTTGATAATGGAACAGAAGTAAACGTCATTAAATTCCCAACTGATGGAAAGCTTCTTACATTAAAAGTAAGAGTTTGTAATAATCTTCGACCTTCAGAAGAAGACATTAAACTTGGTAACTTCGTTTATGAAGGAATCTTAAATCAGAAAAACTATAAATATCTTGGTTTTTCTGATATTGAAAATCAAATGACTATCAGTGAAAGAGGTAAATAATATGATTCTTATTTATGGAATTAAGAAAATTACTTGGAATGAACCTCTCTCAAGTTCAGATTATTACGACTGTACTGTTCTTGATGAGATGTTTACTGACATTGAAAAAGCGAAAGCTTATATTGAAAATAACCTTCTTAAGGATTATTTGACAGAATTTACTTATGACCCAGAGGAAAGAGAGTATAGCGATAGAAACAGTGAGCAAAATTATGATACTGAAGCTATGTATACTTCATTTGTTATCACTGATTACAATTTACACGATTGATTAATGGAAGGGGTAATTTATTATGATGATCGCTCTGACATACGAGGAATCTGAAAAGGTTCCAAAGCTTATTGAAGAATTAATTTCTATTGAAGATAAACTTAATGAATGTACGAAGAAAGAACTTGAGGAGCGTGCTGCTAAAAAAGCAGCTATTGATACAGATCCTTTAATGCAGCAACCAATTATCCGTGAATATGTTTATGCAATGCTTCGACAGCATAAATATAAAAAGGATATTGATGATTTGCAGGAAAAGATCAATGAAACCTACAATATAGAAAAGAATTATCAGAAATCTATTATTGTAGGTGATTTTTATTATGACGAACAATAAAACAATAAAAAGCCTTAAGGGAAATTCCCTTAAGGCTTTATTTTTTAATCATGTAAAACAGTTGGTGTTGGTAGTTCTGAAATAGGATGAACTCCATCGCCTACTACAGTTGTTCCATTTGGCAATGTGACTAATTCACCATATTCAGGAATTCGATCAGTGTCCATATTAACACTCCCTTTCTTTTAATAAATATACGTTTATTATTTATATTAAAAAATAAATTTGAATCTAACAATTTACTATAATTGATGGAGGGGTAGCTCAGTCGGTTAGCAGCAGAGTCCTTATAAGGCTTGTGTCGTGGGTTCGAGTCCCACCCTCTCTACCATGTGAGTAAATTTTTATGCTCACTATCTCAATAACTGTAGCGAACTGGTTTGTTTTATTTTATTTGTTTTCCCTTAAGGTAATACCTTAAGGGATCTTTTTTTTGTTCGTATTAAAATTACTATCAAAATATATATTATAATTGTGGTATAATGGTTACTATATAACTATATATGTAGCTAAATTTAATATACCATGAAAGGAGAATTCATATGGAAAGATATGAATTTTTAATTGAAAAAAATAATCAAAAAAGGTGTTGTGAATGCCCTTGGAAAGGGCGACAATGCAACAATGACCAAGAAATTTGTTTGGTGGAAGCCCACCAAACAATAACCCAAAAGCCATTTACTCCATACAATGGCATAACGCCATTTAAAATGGAGTAAACGTTTCCCCAATCCAAATAGAAAGGAGGGAAACGTTGTGGATTGGGATGTTGGTATTGATTGGGATTAAGAATGATTGATAGTGATATCAATATCATTCTTAATCCCATTTAATTTATATCTAATTCCCTATCATATGATAGGGAATTTTTTTTTTTAGTATGTCATACTATAAATTGCTTGTATTGCTTCATTTTTAACAGTTCTAGTAGTACCACCTGAAACATTCAATAGATAGTTCTTTGAATTAATAATTTCTTCAGCTTCTGCATTAGCTTCTTGTGAGAATACTCCTCTTAATGAAACAGTATCACCATCAAAGTCACCATTCATTGCTTCGAGATAGAATGAATTAATACGAACAGTATCTACAAAGTAATCATGTGCTCCAGTTTTAGCTTTTTGAGGGTAGTCTTCAAGAATTAATGGGTAGTCTTCAAAATATTCATTACCTAATGTCATTATACAAGTCTTTTGAGTAGAAAGAATTTTAATTCTACTAGGATAAATATTTTGGAAGTTAGCAATAGGATAACGAGTTACATATACATGCTTAGTTTTAACTACTTCACTAGCAACTATAAATAATAAATCAGTAAGAGTAAAATCTCTCTTTAAATCATTTTTATATAATGATAAATATCTAACTGTACCATTATCATCTTTAAAAGAAACCCTATCAAATCTAGCTTCATGGTTTTTAATATATGTGTTCATTAATTTTTTTATATGTTCCTCATCAAAGTTATCCATAAAGTGTTCTACACTAACATTATGTGCTTTAGCATCATCTTTAATATCATCAATCTTTTTTTCGAACCATGCTTGAAGTTCATATACCATAAATGGGAAGAATAATACAATAACTTGTGATAAAGGAACACCTGTTTCACCAAATCTAACTTGTGTTTTCTTCCATGTTGGTGAGTTAACTTGAGGACAAGAAATAACAGAACGTGTAGCATAATCGATAGACTTACCAAGTAAGCTTCTATGAATAAGACCAGTCTTTTTAGCTAATTGAGAGGTACAATAATCATATACTTGTACTAATAGATCTTGTACTAAAGCATCATTTGTATAGGATAAGAAACTAAAACTAAAATCATCAGAAGATTGACAATATCTAATAATTTTAGAATACATATCATTAATTGCGTCTACTGCATCTACTCTATCATTTCCTTCAGTTGGTTGAAAATCTCTTATAAATGGAGGAATTACTAAAAATTTATCAATAAATATTTCATCTTTAGGTTCTTTAGTAAGAACTGTAATTTTATCATTTCTAGTAAATGAATCAGAACTTTTCCATTTAATATTCTCCCAGTTATCATATAAGAAAGATAAACCAGTTTGTCCATTTTCTGGATCTTCAACTATATCTCCTTTAGCATTAATAGAAAAATATTTAGTTCCATTAATACACTGAGCTAACTTTCTATTCATTGAAATAAGAATTTTATATGCTAATGGATGAAGATATCTTTTTTTAAGATTAATATAACCAAATATCTTTTTTCTATCATCTGAACCCATCTGTCCAAATAATTCAATAGATAGTAATCCATCTTCTGTAGGTCTATTACCAAAATTAAATAAAACAGAATTCTTTATTTCGGGACATTTATTTCTTTTAATAAATTCATCCATATTTAATAGATCAATTTTCATTTAATATCCCTCCTTACTGTCTTCGATTTGCAAGATTATATCTATTTAATTCCATAAATTTATTCATATCAATAGGATCTTCTTTTCCTGCAAGAACATCGTTTAAGAAATAATAATCTTCTTCATACTTGAATCTATATTTCTTTACAAACTGTGCATAATCTGCATAAGAAATAAGATTATCATAGTTTCCTTCTAATCTAGATACATAATTCCTATAAAATTTCTTTATATCTTGATCTGTAAGTTTATAAATAAGAACTCCTGCTCCAACTAATGTAGCTCCTGTAGCTATTGGACCTAACTTAGGACCTAAAGCATCTTTAGCACCTTTAGCTACAACAACACTACCTGCAAGCATTAAACCTTTAGAAGCTAATTCTGCAGCATCTTCATTAAATGTAGTATTTAATGGATGTTCAGATAATGGTCTTCTTGGTTCTCTAAAATGAGAAATAGATCCTTCTGCTACACAACTACATTTCTTTTTACCATTTTGATCAAGAATTGCCATTTTATAATCATCTGGATCAGTTGAACCAATATTATCATCTGGAATTACCCTACCAGTATGATTTTTATATATTCTGTCAAAATTAGGTTCATCATCATCTTTTTTTCCTAAAATAACATTCTTATCTTCAATGTCTTCTGGAAAATCATCATAAATTTTTTTATCAGACATTTAAATCACCTCTTTCAAAAATATAAAAGTTTGTTGAAGGAAATATATTTTTATAAAATTATAAAAAAAAAAATAACCCCTTAAGGATTTCTCCTTAAGGGGTAATAATTTTTATTAGAAATGAACTACTCTATTGTCAATCTCTGACTTCTTAGAGTGATTAATTGGTCTTGAAGAAGCATCTGTAAGATAACCAGAAATTCTTCTAATTACCTGCTGTCTAGTTGGATCAGTATTACCACAGCAAGGGCATTTATAACCATGCTCAGTAGGAATATGTTCACCAACAAAACCACATGCATAACATCTATCTTCTTTTACGTTAATTGACATATAAGAAATCTTTGATTCATAACAATAATCCCAAAGAGGTTCTAGAGCATAAGGATTATTCTTAAGTGAATTACAGTCAATCATACAAGTAACTCCACCAGGAGTATACTGTGAGAAGTTTCCTTCAAAGTCAATCTTTTCAAATGCAGTAGCAGTCTGCTGTACATCAAGATGACAGCTATTAGTATACCAATCTTTATCAGTAATTCCTTCAACTTCGCCAAATGCAGCAATATCAGGACCAATAAACTTATTCATAAGATTTTCTGCAGGAGTACTATATACACTATAAGCCCAAGTCTCATTTGCAGACCAAGCCTTTGTAGCACCCTGAAGAACTTTCATAATGTTAACACCCTTTTCGATCATTTCAGGATTTCCAAACATCTTCTGATCATAGAGTGCTAATACTGTTTCATGAAGACCTACATAACCAAGAGAAACAGATGCTCTCTTATTAATGAATAGCTTACCAACTGTCTCATCTGGATGTAAACTTGCACCTGTAGCACCATAAGCACCAACTGTTGAATCACCATAAAGAATTGGTGAAACCTTTGCCTTAATATTAAGAAGTCTTTCAGCTCTATACTTAAGTCCTTCATGAGCAACGTCTAATACTTCATTAAGCTTTTCAAAGAAATACTGTTCTCTTCCCTTAATAGTAGTTGCTTCATTTCTTGCTTCAAGAGCAATCTTAACAAGGTTTACAGAAATAACACCACAATTGTTACGTCCATCATACTCTTCTTCACCAGTTTCAGGATTTGTCCAACGATGTAAGAAACTTCTGCATCCCATAGGTGCTTTAAAGCCAGTAGACTTTTCGATATCAACGACTTTATGGTCTTTATCCTTATATACAACTTCTCCACTAGCAATTTTACATACATTATCATAGCAAAGAATATCAGGATACATTCTCTGAGAAGCACATCTCATTGCCATTTCTTTAATGTCATGATTTGGATCAGTCTTAAAATAGTTAATACCTTTACATAAGATAAATAGAAGCTTTGGAAATACTGGTGTAGCACCATTCTTACCAATGCCCTTCATTCTTACTTCAAGAATAGCTGTCTGGATCATTCTTGCTTCAATAGATGTACCAAGACCGAATGAAATAGAAACAAAAGGTGTCTGACCATTTGTAGTAAATAATGTATTTACCTGATATTCGAGACACTGAATACCGTCATATACATTCTTTTCAAGCTTAAGTTCACATTTCTTACAAAGAAGATCAGCCATAGCAGAAGCTTCGCCTTCATCAAGGAATCCAGAAAGATAGTCTGTATAAAAATCAGTGTGTAAATACTGATTGATTTCTTCAACAGAATTAAACTTTTCTAATTCATCAATTTTAAAATCTAAAGATTCTAAAATAAAGATGTCATTAATCTTTTCAGTTACAATCTTTTTATAATCTTTAACAACATATGGAATTAAACCTTCATCAATTCTATTAATAGTCTGTCCTCCATACTGAGAACAAGCTACACCCTGAATGATTTGAGAAAGAAGAGTACAAGCTACACCAAAAGAATTTGGAGTTTCAATTAATGCATTACCAACAATAAAACCTTTCTTAAGCATAGTTCTATAGTCAATAAGCATACAGTTATACATATCAAATAATGGTGAATAATCTTCATCATGCCAATGAATATAATTTAAGTCTCTATATAACTGTACTCTATCTGGAATCATATGAAGATCTTTTGTAATCTCTTTTGCAACTGTACCTGCAAGAAGATCTCTCTGTACATAGAGCTTATCTGCAGCTTTATTAGCATTTTCTGCAATGATATCTGGATCTGACTGATTAATAAGACCAAATATCTTATTAACAAGTTTAGAACTTCTCATTCTAGAAGAGTCTCTTGCTCCTCTATAAGAAGTATATTCTCTTGCGACATCTGAATCATAACGCATAAGAACTGTTTCAACAATTCTTTCAACATCATGAATATCAATTTCGTTTTCATAGTTATTGTAGATGATGTCCATTACATCATTAGTAATTTCATAGGCGATATCGAGTTCATCAATCTTATCAATTTTAGTCATTGCTTTAATAACAGCATTTGTAATTTTGTTATAATCGAATTGCTCTTTTCTACCGTCTCTCTTAATTACATATAGTAGATTTTTTTCAGATTCATTCATAATAAATTCTCCTTTACCAACCTAGATTTTTCCATTGTGGATATTAATTTGTTATCTCGTACTAAAATAAAAAATTCGTAAGTTCAATATGAAAATTTTATCCATCAGGAAATGTACTCCTGATGGATAAATTCGTTACAGCAAATCTTTAGACTGATCTTCAGCATCATAATTTTCTTCATCATCTTCGCCTAAATCCAAGTCTTTAGATTCTTCCGCTTCGTTATACGAGATTGGCTGTCTTAAAGATTTAGCTTTAAGACGTGTTGGAGAATTTTCAATCATTTTGACATCATCTTCATCTACATTTGAAATTCTATCAATTCCCAATGGTTTTGGGAGATCAATATCAACTGCAATTCTGAAGTTTTTATAACAAGGATCTGGGTCATAAGGCTGAGCGAAATATTCTAGTTCACTTTTACCTCTAGCCATAATCAGTTTAAACGTCTGATAAAAACATTCTTTATCTTTATCAAACTCTCTATTTGTAATAATTGTATAATCTGCATTTTCATAAATAAGAGAAGATTCACCAATAGTAGAAGCACCAATACCTCTACCGATATCTTTCTTCTTACTAGTCTTAGCATTTTCTACAATTCTTAAAGCGTCTCTATTTAGCTGAGAGGCAGTTAATACAGGAATATCTTTATTCTTAGCAAAGTTACAAAATTCATTAACAACCTCACCAAGTTCGTCTCTTTTCTGTTCAGATCTATATGATCTCTGTGAGTGAATTCTTTTAATATAGTCCTGAACTACAAAAATAATTTCCTGATTATCAATGAGAGCATAATTCTCATAGAATTTATCAAGTTCTCCTGTATCTACTGACATATGAGTTCTAAACTCAATTCTTAATGCAATACCAGTCTGATCATAAGTTTCTTTCTGAATTGTATCAAGAATTTCATCGACCTCTTCATCGGTGATTTTATATTTTTTGATCTTTTTACCTTTTTTATTAGTTACAATTTCATACTCGAAATTAAAATCAAGACCCAAATAGTTATAAATTCTTTCAAATGTTTCACACATACTATTCTCCATAGTAAAATAAAGAACTGCTGGAATTTTATTTGGATCTTTTAACTGATAATCAGTATAGTTTGTTGCAACATTCATTGCAATATTTAATAAACAGCCTGATTTAAATGACTTTGCAACACCGAGTAGCATATAACATCTACCACCCTGCATTCCTCCACCAAGCATTTCATCAAGCATTTTATAACCAGTAGAAATTCTATTTCCTGGATTATAAATACTTTCAAGAGACTGTTTAATAATTAACTTAGCTGTTTTTCTGTCTGCAATATTAAAAGAATCAGTATTGTGTTCAATATTCATTGTATTAATATTGAAAATTTTATTAAGTTCAATTAATGATTCTTTAGCATCGATTATATACTTCTCATCCTTTTCTGGATCTGGATGTTCACACATTTCAATAATGCGTTTTAAAGTTGGTACATAATCATTAACAGCAATTTGATTTAGTCTATTCTCAATAAACTTATTCCAAAATCTAATATTCTTTTCATCAAATGTTCCACACTCTTCTACATGGTTAAATACCATTTCAATAATAGCTCTTGGAATTTTGTCTTCAGTCGTTCCGTCTTTAACAAATGTCTTTAACTCTTCGTAGTCATTTGTAGTATAATCGAGATTTCCTTCAAGAATTTTATATAGAAGTCTAATCATCTGAATGGTTGGTAGTTCTTTTTCTTCATCATAAGAATTTTCAATATCGATTAAATCTAAAAATCTTTTCAGATTTAAAAGATTATTCTCAGTTACCAAATCATCAATTGTTAGTGCATAATAAATTAAATTAGACACTGTTGAGATTGGTAACTTAACGATACTCTTATTCTTTTCAGAATTTTTCTTAACTACCTTTTTCTTCTTATCAATATAAGCCATATTACATTACCTCCGAATCATAGTATAACTGATGTGTTAGCAACCAAAATTTAAACAAAAAGACAGATAACCTTAAAGGCTATCTGTCTTTGATAATAGTTTATTAATTGAGGTTGTTGTAACTTTTTCACCAGCAGTTAATTCAATATATTTTGCAATAGATTTATCAAGAGGTAATTCCTTTTTAATCAAGAAGTTGAATCTTTCATCAACTACTTCTTCGGGAAGTTTATTATGGCTTTCAATTTTAATATCAGATGATAAAACACCCTTCAATAAGTCCTTATTATTCTCGTCTTTATCAATTATTACCTTTAAATAATCACATTTCTTCTTTTCTTCTTCAATAAATGCTAATTTATCTTCAGTATTTTCAAATTCATACTCAGACAAATTTAAAACATTATAAGTGGAAGCATTCTCATTTTCATAGAAAATAGCTTCTGTTTCATCCGTTTCTGGGTCAATTCTTGTTAAAAGATAACCCTTATCTTCTTGATCTAGAAAACTAAATCTTTCAAAAGATCCAACATAAAAGACTTTGTCTAAATCTTTATAATTTTTAAAATCATGAATATGACCAAAAATACAAAAATAATTACAAAATCTTAATAAGTTATCGACTGAATGTACTGATTCATTTCGTTTGATCTTTTTCTTGTCTTCTTCATTTCCTGTAAATGCTACAAAGTCAATCATACCATGACCAAGAATCATGTCATAATTGTCTTCATGAGTAAAATAAGGTTTATAATATTTACTATAATTTTCAGGATACTCTTCTGGAAGATACAAAATTTGATAATCATAATCTTCGAATTCTAGTATTTCAGTATTTACTGTTTTGAACATCTTGAATAGTGGATATTTAACTTCAAGATGGTTGAAATTATTTAGCTGATTATTATCATGAGACTTTGTTCCTTGAATGAGTCTTACATAAAAATTATATTTGGCTGATAATTCACATAACTCTGTAATAAATTTTAAAACATAGTTAGATGAAATTTCTGTCATTTTAATGACTCTATCGAATAAATCTCCTTCTATTACGATAAGATCTAAATGACCGTACTCTTTGATTATTTCTGGAATATTATCCAGAAAGTTGTTTTTTAAATCATTATATAACTTTTGATCATTTTTCTTACCGAAGTGTATATCAGCGATATGCAGAGCATTTAAAGCTCTTTTTAACTTCGGTAACATTAATTATCCCTCCTTAAATTCCTTTAATATATTCTGCTAATGTTTTTAATCTATTAGTAGGATTAATACAGTCTCTCATAAAAAATGTTTCATTAAAGACTTTTCTATATTCTTCATCTAATAGATCTGTTTTTTCGTCTACTAATTTATAAATAATGTCATATGAATCATTATTATCAGCTTCAAAGACTTTTGTAAACAGAATAGTCATCAAAAGATCTTTATTATGAACAAAGATAGAACTATCAAAAGATGATTCATCATCAGTTCTAATTTTTTCTTTGAAGACATGAATATCAATACCATAAATAAATTGTATGATATCGGCTAAATTCATATTATGCTTTAAAGTAAAATCTCTTGTTGGATGAAAGAAATCAATGTCAATATCTGAAAAGAAATTATCATGAATTTTATCAACTAACTCATACTGGTATTTTAATGCTTGGTCTACACTATAGTCAATATCTCTATCGAATATGCTAGTATTAAAATAATCAGTAAGTGACTTAGAAAGTAATGCTAATCTTAAGCATCCATCAAAAAGATCATACTGCTGTTTATAATTTAACTTATAAACGTCAATATATATTTTATCAAGTGTATTTTTAATTTTTGGATTCATAAGTTTACCTCCTTAATATTTAATCCAAAAATATAATATATAAATATTTTATTTTTAAATTTAATAAAAA